>Ga0189276_10152_pt1 | contig 82114 bp, 85 predicted proteins | sample N26A31minimetaG_FD_130321 | JGI IMG/M metagenome (GOLD analysis project Ga0189276, IMG submission 130321) | Marine microbial communities from the Costa Rica Dome - N26 A3-1 mini metaG | ecosystem: Environmental > Aquatic > Marine > Oceanic > Photic zone | place: Costa Rica: the Eastern Pacific... | reverse complement strand
CTGGGCGCAGTCGGTGCATACAAGTCACTGTCTAGCTGGACTAACCTGGGTGGTGTTCTGAGCGTATTTAGCCTGTAAGACCAGGACCCGATTCGATTAAGTAATTAATCGAACCAGTCTGATAAAAGGCCCGGCATCGCAAGATGTCGGGTCTTTTTTTATGCAAAAAAAAACCGGGCATGAGCCCGGCTAAAAACTTTTGGCATCAGGAATGAGGATGCCAAAACGAGAGAGATATAAGCTGATATCTATATCAGTGTCATATTGTATTGATTTGGCTCCAGAATGGCTTGAGTAAAACAGCCTGACAATCTGGGTGTTTTTTCCCTTTCAGAGCAGAGAAAATTTTCCCGGCAGTTATTTATAAGCCAAACAACGAGGGCCAGCGTCATCCCTGAAAACCCGCGTTGCAACTTGTTTTTCGACTGAACGACAAATCAGGAAAATCCTGAACTGCAAGGCGGGGAATCCTGACGTCGCTTATCCGAGAGCTGTGTAGCATTTAAGCGTCACTCCGAATAGGTCGGGTGACCAATGTTTCTAAAAATTTTAGAGAGGATATAACTATGTGGACTAAACCTGAATACTCAGATATGCGTTTTGGTTTTGAAGTAACCATGTACATCTGCAACCGTTAATATCGGTTATTGATGTATGCTCGGGGTCCCAGTGGCCCCGGGCAACGTTAAACCCAATCCCATTCTTCGGAGTGGTATTCGGTTTAGCAGAAGGATAGAGGATTTTATGTTTGTACATGTACTAGGGTCAGGTGCAGGTGGCGGGTTCCCACAGTGGAACTGTAACTGCGCTAACTGTAAAGGCGTCAGAGAGGGCACTATCAAGGCCAGCCCACGCACTCAGTCATCGATTGCGGTGAGCGCCAACGGTACTGACTGGATACTGTTCAATACTTCTCCGGATATTAAAAAGCAACTGGATGATTTCCCGGCGCTGCAACCTGCCCGTGAAGTCCGTGATACTGCCATTACAGCGATTGTCATTACTGATGCCCAGATTGACCATAGCACCGGTATGCTGACGCTGCGTGAGCACAACAAGCCCTGGGAAGTGTATACCACCAAGGCTGTACACGAAGATCTGACCACCGGTTTCCCGGTTTTCAACATTCTGGGACACTTTCGTGGTATCAACCACCATGAAATTGCCACGGATCAGTCTTCCTTCACCATTCCCAGTGCAGACGGTCTGATTTTCACTGCCGTACCGCTGAAGAGTGAAGCGCCGCCGTATTCACCACACCGTCATAACACCGTACCGGGTGATAACATCGGGATGAAAATCGAAGATACCCGTACCGGCAAAAACCTGTTCTATGCGCCCGGTCTCGGCGTCGCCGAGCCGCATGTACTGGAATACATGAGTAATGCTGACGCTGTGTTGGTCGATGGTACGGTGTGGACGGATGATGAGATGTCCCATGAAGGCATCAGTGACAAGCGTGCTCAGGAAATGGGGCATCTGGATCAGTCCAGCGAGGGTGGCATCATGAGTCTGCTCAATGCCATGCAGAAACCACGCAAGATCCTGATTCATATCAATAACACCAATCCGATTCTCAACGAAGAGTCGGAGCAACGGCAAATCCTGAATAAAGCCGGTATTGAAGTCGCCTATGACGGCATGGATATCGAACTATAAAACTTGCCATTCGAATTGAGAGGAAGAAAGCATGTCAGAAAAACCCGCCCCATGGTCCCGTGAAGAGTTCGAACAGAAACTGCGTGATAAAGAAGCGCTGTATCACATCAATCATCCTTTCCATAAGTTGATGCACACGGGCAAGCTGAATCAGAAACAGGTTCAGGGCTGGGTTGCCAATCGTTTCTACTATCAGACTGCGATTCCTATCAAGGACGCGGCGATTATGGCTAACTGTGACGATGCCGAAGTCCGGAAACACTGGGTGCAGCGGATTCTGGATCATGATGGCTATGAAGGTCAGGAAGGGGGTATCGAAGCCTGGCTGCAACTTGGCGAAGCCGTGGGCCTGAGCCGTGAAGAACTCTGGTCCTATGAGCATGTCTTACCAGGTGTAAGGTTCGCAATCGATGCTTACGTCAACTTTGCCCGCCGGGCACCCTGGCAGGAAGCGGCCGGTTCGTCACTGACCGAACTGTTCGCGCCGAAAATCCACCAGGCACGTCTCGACAACTGGCCGGATCTGTACCCCTGGATCGATGAACGCGGTTACCGTTATTTCCGTAAGCGTCTGAGCGAGGCCAGACGTGATGTGGAGCACGGTCTGCAGATTACGCTGGACTATTGCGATACCCGTGAGAAACAACAACGCGCTGTCGATCTGCTGCAGTTCAAGCTGGATATTCTCTGGACCATGCTGGATGCGATGTGGATGGCCTATATCGAAAACCGTCCGCCATACTGCATGGAACTGGAAGTGGAGAAATGACAGAACCAAAGTTTAACGCTGACAGTGTACCGGTACTGGCACTGGGCTACCGTTTCCAATGGGAACCGGCCCAGGACTGCTATGTCTTGCTTTACCCGGAAGGCATGGTCAAATTGAACCCCGCCGCCGGTGAGATTTTGAAGCGAATCAGCGAAAAAAAACAAACCGTAGACGAACTCATCGCTGAGTTAAAAGCCGCTTTTAACGGCGCCGATTTAGACGATGACGTCTATCAGTTTTTGGAGGAAGCTCATGACAACGACTGGATCAGAGCAGAATAAAGCCCCCGGGAGTACCGGCGGCGAAATGGGCATGAATGCCCAAAACCATATCCGTCAGCCATTATGGCTGTTGGCTGAGCTCACTTATGCCTGTCCGTTGCAGTGTCCGTATTGCTCCAATCCGATGGATTTCGCCAGTATCAAAAGCGAACTCACCACCGAAGAATGGATTAATGTGTTCAAGCAGGCGCGGGCAATGGGCGCCACTCAACTTGGTCTGTCAGGTGGTGAACCACTGGCACGCCCGGATATCATCGAATTGATTCAGGAAGCCCGCAATCTGGGTTTTTATACCAACCTGATTACTTCCGGTATCGGGCTTGACGCCTCGAAAGCGCAGGCATTTAAGGATGCCGGCCTTGATCATATTCAGGTCAGCTTCCAGGCAAGCTCCGAGGATTTAAATAACCTGATTGCCGGTACAGATGCATTCCAGCACAAAATTGAGATGGCCAAGGCAGTGAAAGCGGCCGGTTACCCGATGGTGCTTTGTTTCGTGACGCATCGCCAGAATATCGATCAGATTGAAGAAATTCTGGATTTGGCGATCAATCTTGAAGCTGACTACGTCGAGCTGGCAACGACCCAATACTACGGCTGGGCCATGCATAACCGCGATCAGCTGTTACCTCTGAAAGAGCAGCTGGAGCGTGCAGAAGCCATCGCTCACCGTTATCAGGAAGAGCAGAAGGGCAACATGAAAATTTACTATGTTGTGCCTGACTACTACGAAGAAAGACCCAAAGCCTGTATGAATGGCTGGGGTAATGTGTTCCTTACCGTGACACCGGACGGGACAGCGCTGCCCTGCCATGCGGCTCGGGATCTGCCGGGTATGGAACTGCCGAATGTGCGTGACCTGAGCATCCGGGAAATCTGGGAAGACTCCAACGACTTCAACCGTTTCCGCGGTTTTGACTGGATGAAGGAGCCCTGCCGCAGCTGTGATGAACGCTTCAAGGACTTTGGCGGTTGCCGCTGTCAGGCTTATATGCTGACGGGTGATCCGGCGATGGCCGACCCGGTTTGCAGCAAATCTCCTGACCATCATCTGATTCTGGAAGCGATTGAACGAGGTCGCGAGGAAGCAGCCAAACCGGCTCAGGAAGCTAAACCTTTAGTCTTCAGAAACCCGAAAAACTCAAAAGAAATCAGTGGCTCCTAAATTTGCGATTCGCGCCAGCGGCCTGACCAAACGCTATGGTCAGGCCGCTGCCGTTAATAATCTTGATTTAAATATCCAGTCTGGCCAGTTTTATGGCCTGCTCGGCCCGAATGGTGCCGGTAAAAGCACCACCATACACATGCTCACCACGATGACCTCGCCGACGGACGGGGAGGCTTTCATTGCTGAGAAATCTGTGTTGAAAGAGCCGGTCGCTATCCGCGGCACCGTGGGCCTGGTTTTCCAGGATTCTGCGTTGGACCGGATGATGACAGTCGATGAGAATCTGCAGTTTGCAGCGGCGCTCTATAATCTCAAACCTGTGCAGGCCAATGAACGTATCGAAGAATTACTGGCGATATTCGGCCTGCAGAAAAAGCGGCATATGAAACTGGCGGCTTTATCCGGCGGCCAGCGTCGCGCGGTCGATATTGCCCGCGGTGTGTTACACAAACCCAAAGTCCTGTTCCTGGATGAACCGACTATCGGTCTGGATTTGCCCAATCGTCGGGCTATCTGGCGCTTTGTTGACCAGCTTCGCAAAGAAGAAGGTATGACAGTCTTCCTGACCACGCACTATCTGGAAGAGGCGGTGACCTGCGATCGGGTGGATTTTATCCAAAAAGGTGAGTTGCAGTACGGTGGCGCGCCGAATGCGTTGATCCGGGATTTGGCTGTTTACATTCTCGAGATTGATTGTGCCGATACGGAAGCCGTAAACCGTGCCTTGAGTCCACAGTTCGGTCAGCCGATTTGGGAAGACGAGCATCTCAGCTATCGAGTCAAGGATAAAAATGTCGACTTTACCCAATTGCAGAAATCGCTGGGAGATGCGGTGATTTCTCTGCAATGGCGCAAACCCAATCTGAATGATGTGTATCTATGGACGGTATGTCCGCCGGAAACCGGAGTCGTAACATGAAGAACTGGCTGGCTGTCAAAGCTGTGGCCGGACGCGAACTGAGTAAAGTCTTCCGCCAGCGCGGACGCCTGATAAGCAGCATGGTCAGACCCCTGATCTGGTTGCTGGTTATCGGCAGCGGTGTCGGCAGTATGCTGCAGGGCAGCCAGCAGGAAGGCTATCTGGGCTTCCTGGTACCTGGCATTGTGGCGATGACGTTGTTGTTTGCGGCCTTGTTATCGGCACTGACTCTGGTTTATGACAAGGAATTCGGTGTGATGCGGATGATGATGATTGCCCCCATCGAACATTACTGGATCGTCATTGCCAAGCTGATTGCAGCAACGATTACCGCCATGGTGCAGGCCTTGATGCTGTTGGTGATTTTGGTACTGATTGGTCTAATCGACTGGAATATCGCTTTGTTGTTGTTAATCCCTGCTTTTGCGACCGCCATCTGCTGTGCTGCCATCGGTGGGCTGATCGCCGCCTGGTCCAAGACTTTAGACAATTTTGCCGTGATCATGAACTTCTTTATTTTTCCGCTGTTTTTCCTCAGCGGTGCTTTGTATCCGGTTTCACAACTACCGGAACTGCTCAAGTATGTGGTGCTGATAAACCCCTTTAGTTACGGCGTTGATCTGATGAAACATGCGGTGCCGGCAGCACAAAGTGATTTTTCTATTCTGACCGATGTTTCGGTACTGCTTGGTTTTTCTGCACTGGCGATCGTGATTGCCTGCTGGCGTTTCTCGCGTGAGTCTGTGCATGAACCATTATTTCACCGGGCCACAGGGAAAAAATCCTAGGGCTTGTTGATCTTTCCTATCCACCACTGCTGGAGGCTATTTTTGTGTCCGGCAGGGCAGAGATGAAAGAGCAACCAGCCCTAGCTTCTGTTCAGGGAATTTTTCAGGCCCGGGGAGGCGAGCATAAAGCTTTGAAAGAGTATATTAAAATTGCTCGAAAATGATGCTTTAAACGGCTATACAACAGCTTGCACCTGTATCAGAAAGCCCTTATCCTAGCCACTCTAACCCGCTTTAGCGCCAGCAACAGGAGTAGCCAGTGGCCGAGCCAGACACAGCCCATGCCAATATGGTCAATCAACAGCTTCGACCCAACGAAGTTGCCGATGCCAGGGTACTGGCTGCTATCTCGGACATCCCCCGGGAAAACTTTCTGGAGCCTGCGCTTAAAGGCTTAGCCTATGCCGATGTGCAACTGCCGATAGGCTGTGGCCAGACTATGCTGCCACCGATGGTTGAAGGACGCATGCTGCAGGCGCTTGCTTTGCATGCCGATGAGACTGTGCTGGAAATCGGCACCGGTTCCGGCTACTTCACTGCATTGCTGGCCAGATTGGTAGCAAAAGTTATCAGTGTTGAATATTTCGAAGCCTTATCCCGCCAGGCACAAGATCGCCTGTTTACGTTTGATTTCCACAATATCGAGTTTCAGGTCGGTGATGCCGCCAAATCCTGGCCACTGCCTGAGAGAGTGGATGCGATTGTGATAACCGCCGCCTTTGTGACTTTACCTGAAGACTATCTGAACCAGCTGAAAGTCGGCGGCAGATTACTGGCTGTGGTCGGCAAGGCGCCGGCGATGTCGGTACAATTAATACAACGGATCAGTGAGCGAGAGTGGCAAACACGCTCTCTATTTGAGACCGTCATTCCCGCCATGATCCATGCTGAACCCAAAGCTGAATTTGAATTTTGAAACACTGAGAAAAGCCATGAAACAAATGAATGCAACTGAGCTGCAGGCACTGCTGCAAAGTGGTGTCAAACCACTGTTGATCGATGTGCGTGAACCCAATGAACTGGCAAACGGGGTCATTGATGGTGCGGTGCATATACCGATGAATGATATTCCGGGTCGCTTAGAAGAATTTGCTGCTTATCAGGACCAGACCGTGGTTTTGATTTGCCGTAGCGGCAAACGCAGTGCTCAGGTCGGCCAGTTTATGGAACATGTGGGGTTCAAAGACGTCATTAATCTGGATGGTGGCATGAATGACTGGGCCAGTCAGGTCGACAGCAACATGACGGTCTACTAGACAAGAGCGATGTCCTGCTGATATCAGCCTTGCTGTACCATCAAAAAATCTGTTTTTGCATTTGGCTCTGATGCGTTTTCAAGCTAACATACCGACTGGTCGGTTTGTTGAAGTGCAGTGATTTAAAACGCTTTTTCTAAAACAGACGCGTTCAAAACAATGCAATGCCTAAGGAAGGAAGATGAAAAGACTCGCTTTAAGCGCCATGCTGGCAACAGCTATCATGTCACCCCAGGTCTGGGCGGAAGATTTAATCGATGTGTTTACCCTGTCACTGAAAAGTGACCCGCAACTGTTGGCAGAAGCAGCCTCCCGTCTCGCTGTTGGCGAACTGGATGATCAGGCTGTCGCTAATTTCCTGCCTCAGGTGGACTTAACCGCCAACACCAATAAAACCAGGGTAGATGCTTCGGCACAGAATTTCGGTGGCCAGACCGATTACAATAATCATGGTTACACGCTGAGTTTGGTTCAACCAATTTACCGGCGTGAGAACTTTGTTCAGAAAACACAGGCTGAAATTGCGATTGATGGCGCTTCATACAGTTACGCCGTGGCTGAGCAATCACTGATCCTGAGAGTGGCGGAACGTTATTTTGCTGTGCTTGGCGCAGAGGATGATCTGACCTTTGCTGTCGCTGAAAAAGAGGCGATTGCCAAACAGCTGGAGCAGATACAGCAACGCTTTGATGTCGGCATGGCGACCATTACTGACGTCACCGAAGCGCAGGCGGCTTTTGACCTTGCCAGTGCCGCCGTGATTGAAGCAGAAAATGCGCTGGCCAATGCCAATGAACAGCTGCGGGAAACGACCGGTCAGTATGTTGAGGATCTCGCCGAACTTGAAGCGGAATCGCCGCTGGTGAGTCCGGAACCGGCCAATATCAACGAGTGGAGCGAGACTGCGCTGACACAGAACCCTTCGATTATGGTGGCCAGAGCGAACGTTAACACCGCTGAACAGACTATTGAGCTGCAGAAAAGCGGTCATTATCCCAGTCTCGATTTGGTGGCACAGAAAAGTTATGACTCGCAAAGCGACGGTAACTTCAGTGGCAGCAGTCAAACCCATACCGATGTCATCGGCATTCAATTGAATGTGCCAATCTATGAGGGCGGTGCCGTGGTTTCGCGCACCCGGGAAGCCAGCTATCGTCTGGATGAAGCGATGCAGAACGAAGAGCAGCAACGTCGTTTTGTGACCCGCCAGACACGGGAGTCATACAACGGCGTGATCTCCGGCATCAGTCGGGTGCAGGCATTGAAACAAGCCGTCGTGTCCAATGAGAAAGCTCTGGAGTCCACTCAGGCCGGCTATGAAGTTGGCACCCGCACCACGGTGGATGTACTCAATGCCCGCCGTAATCTGTTCAGTGCACGCCGCGATTATGCCCGCTCACGCTATGATTACATCCTCAACACCTTGCGTCTGAAACAGGCGGCCGGTATCGTCACGGTGGAAGATTTGCAACAGATCAATACCTGGTTGGGAGCGTAGTAATGGAAATTAATATGTCGATTGCAGACAGCGAGAACAGTGTGCTGATGGTGATCGATATACAGGAAAGACTCACCACCGCCATGCCCAAAGGGGTTCGCGACCGCGTTGTCGAACAGGTGGAAGTCCTTTTGACTGCGGCGGATGCGCTATCGGTGCCAGTCGTTGCGACAGAACAATATCCGAAAGGATTGGGACCACTGGAAGCACCCATAGTCGCTAAATTACCGGCGGGTTCGCCTGTGATTGAAAAGACCAACTTTTCTTCAGCCAAAGTGGAAGCAGTCAGGGCAGCACTGGAACAAAGCGCTCGCAAACAGATATTTCTGGCCGGTATGGAAACCCATATCTGTATTCTGCAAACGACACTGGATTTGCTGAAACAGGGATATGAAGTGTTTGTGATTGAAGATGCGGTCAGTTCCCGTGCCAAAGGTAATCAGTTCAATGCACTGCAGCGGATGCGTCTGGCCGGTGCAGTGATTACCAATGTCGAGTCAGTGCTGTTTGAGTGGCTGGGTGATGCCAGTCATCCGCAGTTTAAACAGCTCGCCAAGCTGATTGTTTAGATTTTAACGCCGGGCAGCGCGTCGTTCACGACGCTGCCGGCAGTTTTCCAGCGTCTGCTGGCGTTCTTCACTGTTCATCGACTCCCAGCCGATAATTTCATCAATCGAGCGAAAGCAGCCACGACATATCTCGCGTTCATCAAGACCGCATTTGCGGATGCAGGGGCTGGGAAGAAAACTTGGCTGATTCATGGTCGCGTATTTTACCTGTTCACAGCTTTACTGAGGAGCTCTTGTTTGAGAGCTGTCGGGTAGGTTACGAACCCCAACATTCCGATTAGCGAATATGCGCCTCAAGCATGCTGCATTTGTCGCTTGTTGGCGACGCCGGCTTTGGCTTTTTTAGTCAGGCTGGGCAGCTTGTCATAATCGGGGACGCCTTTGATATTGGCGCGGGCATAATCCAGTTTCAGCTGCGCTTTCACCAGTCCCTCATCAAGCCCCAGTTCTTCTGTCATTACCACATAAATCATTTCAAACAGCCGTCGCAGGGCAATTTTGTAACTCTGCCCAGCCAGCTCATAGAGCTTGTCTGATAGCTGCATAAAACGGACAAAGGGTTTGTCACTCAGAATCAGCGGCAAGGTGTTGATAAAACGCCCGGAGTTAGCAATCATGTCCCAGAAGCGGGCAAAGCGGTTGACCCGCTGCATGGTCATAAAATCAACTGTGCTGGTCGACAGTATGTTATACGGTGGCTGCGGGTTGAAACGCAGAGCATAAGGGGCGTTATGCCGGTTCAGTGGCGCGCCGCGCAGACGTTTGAGAATGCCTAACTGGATTTCATGCGGCTTCAGTGCCACCAGTTGATCAAAGCTGTTGGCGAAATTCTCCAGCGTATCGCCGGGCAGGCCGAAAATCAGATCGGTGTGCAGGTGAGCGCCGGTATGCTCGCGCAGCCAGCGAATATTGTCGCGGGTCTTGTCATTATTCTGTTTACGGCTGATGCGGGTCTGAATCTCAGGATCAAATGTCTGGATACCGATTTCAAACTGCAGGCTCTGTGGTGGAAATTGTTTCAATACCGTTTTCAGCTTTTCCGGCAGATTATCCGGTACCAGTTCGAAATGCAGGTAGAGATCATCGCTCATCCGCTCCAGAAAAAACTCCAGAATGCGGGTACTGGTACTGACTTTAAGGTTAAAAGTGCGGTCAATAAACTTGAAGTTACGCACACCGCGCAGCCATAGCTGGTCAATTTCCTCTAAAAACGGTTCCAGCGGGAACGGGGTTGCTGTTTTATCCAGTGCTGACAGGCAGAATTCGCATTTGAAAGGACAACCCCGGGAGGCTTCCACATAAATTAGTCGATTACGGATATCCTCATCGTCATAGCAGCGATAAGGCAAGGTCAGCTCATCCAGCTTGGCGGGCTGGCCCTCGATAAATCTGTCTGTCGGTAATGCCTGCTCAAATATCTGCTGACACAAGTCGCGAAAGCTGATTTCACCCTGGCCGCTGATCACATAGTCAGCGAGTTCACAAACCGCTGGCAGATCAGGATGATGACTGACCTCAGGACCGCCCAGCACAATGGTGATTTCCGGGGCTATCTGTTTGATCAACGCCACCGTGTGATGGATTTCAGCTACGTTCCAGATATAGACACTGAAACCGATAATTCTGGGTTGGTAGCTGAGCAGCTGCTCGGCAATATTCAGGGGCCTTTCCTGAATCGTAAACTCAACAATCTCTGCTTTGTGCTGTAATTCATCCAGATTGGCATACAGATAGCGCAGGCCAAATGCACTGTGCATGTAGCGGGCGTTAAGGGTAGTCAGCAGAATATCGCGCTGTGATGACATAAATACCGTTCAGGAAAGAGGAGGCTTTGAAAACAAGGACTTAATTATACCTTGTCGACAGTGCTGGACCTATCATAATGATAATTGCTGTCTCAGCGTATCGGCATACTGTTGCAACTGGCTCAAAACCTCGGTCTGCTCCTGAGTCAGTTCCTGCTGACGGCATTCGGCCAGGGCTGCTTCAAAGCGGGGCAGGTTGAGAATGGCTTGCGGGGCATCCGCACCCAGACGCTGCTGCCGGTAATTGAGCCAGACTTCCTGTTCAGCAGGGTCCAGGGTGTCAGGCCAGTTACGGGCTCGGTAGCGAAACAACAGTTCATGCAGTCGATTGTCTTCGAACGGTATCGACAGCGTTTTCAACATCTCCGGCTCAGCGCTGCGAATCACTTCCATTTTGCGTTTATCGTTATCGCTGAAAAAACCGCCACTGTAGAGACTGGCATCCGGATCATCAATCGGCTCAAACGCGGGTTTGGTGAAAATGGCATTGAGTTTGGCGCTTAAATCGCCGGCGGCATTGAGCATTTCAAGGTGTTTGTCATGCTCAGCACGATCAATTTGCAGACGTACTGCGGCATCCTCATCCAATGTGCTGGCAGGCACCACCACAGGACATTTGTTGATATGCAGTGTTTTGAGTGCCGGTCTGCTGACACCGTCTTCAAGATCGGCTGTGGCGGTAAATAATCTCTCCCGCAGGGTGTCGGCATCGAGCTCAATCAGATCTCTGGGATTATGACGCAGGTCATAAACGATGATGCCGTTGTTGTTAGTCGGGTCCTTGGCCACTGGCACGACCAGTGCGGTACCGCAATATTCGCCCGAATACATCCGCGACACATGAATCACCGGTTTACGCTCATTGAGGTTCAGCACTGGTGCGATATCATGCTTACGGCGGTGGTTGAACACAAATTCATACAGCTTGGGCTGGGCATTTTTAATCAGCTTTGCCATCTCGATAGTGGCATAGACATCAGCCAGTGCATCGTGCGCGCCGCTGTGTTCGATGCCATTGACGGCGGTCAGATCTTCAAGACGGAAGCTGGGCTTGCCATCTTCCCGATCCGGCCACTGGATTCCTTCGGGGCGTAAAGCCCGTGTCAGCCGCACCATATCGATAATATCCCAGCGGGAATTGCCGTTTTGCCATTCGCGGGCGTAGGCATCATAAAAATTACGGAACAGTGTAAAGCGGGTAAATTCGTCATCAAAGCGCAGGCTGTTATAGCCGACCCCGCAAGTGCCTGGCGCCGCCAGTTCTTCATGAATACGGGCGGTAAATTCTGCTTCGCTCAGACCCTCTTTTTCTGCCTGCTGTGGGGTCAGACCAGTGACCAGTGCCGCCTGCGGATGGGGCAGAAAATCACCGCCGGGTTTGCAATAAATCATCAGTGGCTCACCGATGATATTCAGGTCTTCATCAGTGCGTACACCGGCGAACTGCATTGGCCGGTCAAAGCGCGGATCAGTGCCTGAAGTTTCGTAGTCGTGCCAATAGAGCGTTGTCATAGGGTTCAGTGAATGAAGGCCGGAAAGTGTAACTTAACTGAGCGCCGCCAGGAGAACAAGCCGGCATAACAGAGCCATACATCGCAGGACGATGTATGGCTCTGAAAAGTCGGCTTAATTACAGTGTTGCGAAAGCTTCTTTGGCGGCGCTGATGGTCGCCGCAATTTCACTGTCGCCATGGGCGGCAGACAAAAAGCCGGCTTCAAATGCAGACGGGGCCAGATAAACACCACGATCAAGCATGGCATGGAAGAACTTTCTGAAGCGCTCCTGATCGCTGTTGGCGACCTGTTCGAAGTAGCTGACTTTTTTATCCTGGGTAAAGAACAGACCGAACATGCCACCCACATGGTTCGTGGTCATTGGCACACCGGCCTCATCAGCTGCCTGTTGCAGACCGTGAACCAGTTTGCTTGTCGCTGCACTGAGATCGTCATGAAAGCCCGGCTGCTTAATAAGATTCAGCGTGGCAAGACCGGCTGCCATGGCGATCGGGTTACCGGACAAGGTGCCCGCCTGATATACCGGGCCCAGTGGGGCAATATGTTCCATTACTTCACGTTTACCGCCAAAGGCCCCGACCGGCAGGCCGCCGCCGATGACTTTACCGAAGGTGGTCAGGTCCGGGGTGACACCGTAATGTGCCTGGGCCCCGCCCAGGGCAACACGGAAGCCGGTCATCACTTCATCAAAAATCAGCACACTGCCGTACTGATTGCAGACTTCGCGCAGGCCTTCCAGGAAACCGGGTTCCGGCGGGATGCAGTTCATATTACCGGCAACCGGTTCGACGATAATGCAGGCAATATCGTCGCCAAGTTGCTCAAAGCATTCGCGCACTGAGTCCATATCATTAAAACGCAGTGTTAGGGTGTGTTCAGCCAGTGCCGCGGGCACGCCGGCAGAAGAGGGCACGCCCAGTGTTAAAGCGCCGGAACCGGCCTTGACCAGCAGCGAATCAGCATGACCGTGATAACAGCCCTCGAATTTAACAATTTTGTCGCGACCGGTATAACCACGGGCCAGACGAATCGCGCTCATGGTGGCTTCAGTGCCGGAGCTGACCATTCTCACCAGATCCATTGATGGCACCAAATCACAGACCAGGTCGGCCATGGTGGTTTCAACCTCGGTCGGTGCGCCGAAGCCCAGACCATGCTGCACAGCCTCAGTGACAGCACTCAACACTTCAGGATGTGCATGGCCAACAATCATCGGCCCCCAGGAGCCAATGTAATCCACGTATTGTTTACCTTCAGCATCGGTGAGCCAGGCGCCTCTACCTTCGCGGAAAAAAACCGGGTCACCACCAACGCCTTTGAAGGCCCGCACCGGTGAATTGACGCCGCCGGGAATGTGCTTTTGTGCTCGTTGAAACAATTCGTGATTGGTTTGCATGCTGTTTCCTAAATCTCTCCGATAATTTGTAGAAGCAAGATATGCGATAATTCTAACTTATCTATGCAATAAGCAAATGATCATGAGTTTAAAATTACGATTGTTGATCATCGTGACCATCATTCTGCTGATTAACTTCGCTGCTGCGGGTTATCTGATGGTACAGAATGCCAGACAGGCGCTGGCACAGGAAATGGCTTCCAGTACACAATTGGCTAAAGGTCTGTTGGTCAACGCACTGCCGACTTTGCGCTTTTCCAATGATCTGAGTGAGCGTTTGACGCTGATTGTCGACAGCGTGCGCCATACCCGCCATATCCGTGCCTGGTTTGAAGATATGAATGGTCAGCCCTTGATTGGGCAGGAAGATCAGATCGGCTTTTTTAATAAGCCCGATGCACCGGACTGGTTTATCCGCATGATGGAGCCGGAGGCAGTGGCCTTCCGGCGATTAATTACCAAGGGGAGTAAATCCTACGGTTATCTCGTGGTCGAGGCCGATCCCAGCGATGAAGTGACTGAAGTCTGGCAGGACATCAACACCTTGTTCTGGCTGGGACTCACTTTCCTGCTGTTGATCCTGGCACTCATCTATCTGGCTTTACGACAAGGTCTGAAGCCACTGTCGCAATTATCTGATGCATTGGGCCATCTGGAACAAGGCAATTTTGCTGCCCGTGTCGACACCACCGCCGTGAAAGAATTGAACCCGATTCAGATCCGCTTCAACCATATGGCCAGTGTTTTGGAAAAAACCATGGCAGAAAACCATGCCCTGGCTGGGAATATGCTCAGTCTGCAGGAATCCGAGCGCCGCGATTTGGCGCGGGAACTGCACGACGAACTGGCACCCTGCCTGTTTGGCATCCGGGTGGATTTAGGCGAAATTGAACGGCTGGCTGAAGAGAAGCAGATTCCGCAGATTGAGGAAAAAGTCGGTTCGGTTAAAACGATTACCAATCATATACAGTCGCTGGTCCGCAAAATGCTCAGCCGATTGCGGCCGATGACGCTGGATGATTTAGGCCTCGCCGAGGCACTGCGCGATATGCTGCATAACTGGCGTGACCGACAGCCGGAAATCGATTGGGAGTGGGATTTTGTCGGCGATTTTCATGATCTTCCGGATACTTTGCAGGTCACGGTTTATCGTGTGGTTCAGGAATGTACGACTAACTGTGTGCGCCATGCCAATGCCAGTCATGTCAAAGTGGAAGTCCGCCGCGAGGGTGATGCGATAAAAGTCGCGGTCACCGATGATGGTAAAGGCCTTGATTCCAATATGGTTCGCGGTTTCGGCCTGATAGGGATGCGTGAACGTGTCACCGCACTCGGTGGCCGCATCGCGTTTGATACAGAAGAAGGACACGGCCTGCAGGTGCGGGTATTAATTCCATTGAAAGGTGAAACAAACAATGAAACAGGCAGTAACGATATTGGTGGTGGACGATCATCCGATAGTTCGGGCCGGCTGTCGTCAGCTAATCCAGCAAATTCCCTCGGCTAAAGTATTCGAAGCTGAAACCGGCGAGGAAGGCTATCGACTGTTCCAGGAGCAATATCCTGACATGGTGCTGCTCGATATTACCTTGCCGGGCATGGGCGGACTGGAAGTGTTGCGCCGCATCCGCGCCAACCGTGAAGATGCCAAGGTACTGATGTTCAGCATGCACGAAGACCCGGTATTTGCCTCACGCGCGATGCAGGCCGGTGCCCGTGGCTATATCACCAAGAATAATGCGGCCGATCACCTGGTCGAAGCAGTAGAAAAAGTGCTGGATGGTAAAATTTACCTGAGCCCGGATATGGCACAGCAGTTGGCCATGCTTAACATTGATGCCGGGACCAGTGCGCTCAGCGATTTGTCGCGGCGAGAACTGGAAATTCTGCGTTTGCTGGGTGAAGGCAAGAGTATGAATGAAATTTCGGATGTACTGGGTATCAGTTATAAAACGGTCGCCAATAACCTGACCCAGATTAAAAGCAAGCTGGATATCAACAAAACGGCGGAATTGATGCGCTTTGCTATCAGTCATGGACTGTCATCATAAGCGCTAAGCGAGGCGAGAGAAACACAGGAACAAATTCCCGTTTTATTGGGACAAGTCGCTCATTCCTGAAAGACTGGCGAACTGTAAACTTTGCAGCAAGTTATAGAAATTTTCAGCTTCTATAGTCTTATATTTCTCTCTCCTTCTATGAAGGTTTCGCCGGGTACCTGTTACCCGGCTTTTTTTTGTCTGAAACCCGCATTTGAGAACGCTTCTTAATTGCGAATATATATTGTTTCCTATAAAATGCCTTCTCTTGTTACGATGTTGCTTTTACAATGCCGAACTATCGGTAAATATGGGATCTGATATCTATGCAATTGAAGCAGATGATAAGAGGCGGCTGGCCTCTGGCGCTAATCATAGCGCTACCGCTGACGGCGGGTGCTGGCGCTCTGGACGACGCCATCGACACTCAGGTCGATACAGATATCGCCGCTCAGGAATCACAGGAAAAGATTGATAACCTGGCCGATGAAACGACGGATATGCTCGCCGAGTACCGCGATATTCTGCGTCAGACCCAGAGTCTCAAAGCCTATAATGACCAACTGGAACAGCTGGTCAGTTCCCAACGTGATGAGCTTGATTCAATCAGTTCGCAGCTGGCGAACATCGAAACCACTCAACGCGACATCGTGCCGCTGATGACCAAGATGATTGAAGTCCTGGAGCAGTTCGTGGCATTGGATATTCCCTTCCTGCAACAGGAACGTGATGACCGTATCGTCGCTCTCAAAACCATGATGGGGCGGGCTGATGTGTCGCTGTCAGAAAAGTATCGCCGCATTATGGAAGCTTACCAGGTGGAAACTGAATACGGCCGTACCATCGAAGCCTACCAGGCTGATCTGGATAGCGGAGCGGATAACCGAACTGTCGACTTCCTCAGAATCGGCCGCGTCAGCCTTTACTATTTGACACTGGATGGCCGTGAGGCCGGCGTCTGGGATGCCGAGTCCGGTCAGTGGCAGACCTTGCCTGACAATTATCTGCAACCGATTGCCGACGGTCTCAAAGTCGCGCGTAAACAACTACCGCCGGATCTGATGGTCCTGCCGCTGAAAGCCTCGGGAGGTGAACAGTGAAATCGTTAATCTCCCTGATTTTGATGCTGGGACTGAGCCTGTCGCTGGCAGCGCAGGATAAGCCGGCCAATCTTGATGAATTGCTGGACCAGGTTAAACGTGATCGGGTGCTGGAACAACAGCAGAATAAACTACGCGAAGCCGAATTTGTTGAAGCCCATGATGAGCAGGCACGTCTGCTGGAAGCAGCCCGTCAGCAGCTGGCCGCTGAAGAACAACGTACCCAACGCCTGAATCAGGCTTTTAATGAACTTGAGCAGACGCTTGCCGAGCAGCAGGCACAACTGGATGAAAAATCCGGTTCGCTGGGCGAGCTGTTCGGCACCGTGCGTCAGATTGCCAGCGACAGTAACAGCGTGTTGCAAAGCTCAATGACTTCGGTGACCAGAAAAGAGCGTCTGGCCTTTCTGGAGCAACTGAGTGAAAGCAAACAGCAACCGACCATCGATGAACTGCGCCAGCTGTGGCTGACGCTGCAGGAAGAAATGACCGCCTCCGGCAAGGTCAAACAGTTTGAAGCACCGGTGATTACGGTGACCGGGGAGGTGGAACAGCAAAATGTGACCCGCGTCGGTGTGTTTACCGCTTTCAGTGAAGGCAAGTTCCTGCGTTACCTGTCTGAAACCGGCAACCTGGTGGAACTGGCCAGACAACCGGTCGACCGACTCAGAGAGCATATGGTTGAGTTTGCAGAGACGGATACTGCTGAACTGATGCCGGCCGTTGTCGACCCGACCCGTGGGGCCATTATGGCGCTGCTGGTACAGACTCCGACCCTGAAAGAGCGCATTGAACAGGGCGGCTGGATTGGCTATATCATTCTGATTCTGGGTGCAGTGGGTCTGCTGGTCGCCTTGCTGCAGTTCCTGTCACTGCAACGGGCCAGCAGCGGTGTTGCCAAACAGCAGAAACAAAAAGAGATCAGTCAGAAAAACCCGCTGGGCCGGATTCTGTCGGTCTATAACGATAAGCTCGCTCAGGATGTGGAAACCCTGCAACTGAAGCTGGATGAGGCTATCCTGCGCGAAATGCCCAAGCTGGAAAGAGGCTTGATTACACTGGCGATTCTGGCGGCGATTGCGCCGATGCTGGGCCTGTTGGGTACTGTATCGGGCATGATCGAAACCTTCCAGTCGATCACCCTGTTCGGTACCGGTGATCCGAAACTGATGTCCGGCGGTATTTCCCAGGCATTGGTGACTACCGAACTGGGACTGGCTGTCGCGATCCCCATACTGTTGATTCACAGCGGTCTGTCGAGCAAATCCAATCGTCTGATCCAGATCCTGGATGAGGAAAGCGCCTCGATTGTGGCCCGTAATGCGGAAATCCAGCATGGACAGTCTGACTAACGGCCTGTTTCAAATTCAGCTGCTGATGGAAAGCGGCGGCTTCGTGCTGTGGATTATTCTGCTGGCATCGATTTTGATGTGGTCGCTGATCATAGAACGCTATATCTATGTCTTTTTTCAGCACCCGAAACAGGTCAAACAACTGATTGACGAATGGCAACAACGTCGCGACCGGACCAGCTGGTATGCGCATCAGATCCGGCAGGGCATGATAGCCGAGAGCCGGATTGAGCTGTCTCGTTACCTGATGTCAATTAAAACCCTGACCGTGGCGTTACCTATGCTGGGACTGCTGGGTACCGTCAACGGCATGATTCAGACTTTTGATGTGATGACCGTTTTCGGTACCGGTAATACCCGGGGCATGGCCGGCGGTATTTCGGTGGCCCTGATCACCACTATGGGCGGTCTGTTAACAGCACTGTCCGGTTTGTATTTCAGCACGCAACTGAGTCAGCGGGTATCGCGTGAAGTCGATAATGTAGCTGATGCCTTGCGAAGAGATTAGGAACCAGAGATGAGAAACCGACACTCCCGCCGACAAAGCGGTGGCATTGCAGATATTAATATGACGCCATTAATTGATATGGTGTTTATTCTGCTGATTTTCTTCATCGTAACGACCTCCTTCGTCAAGGAGACGGGGGTCGATGTGAATCGACCCACGGCTAAAACCGCGGTCAAAAAGGAACGCGCCAATATTCTGGTTTCGATTAAGTCGAATGGTGAAATCTGGATGGATAAACGCCAGATTGACCGCCGTGCAGTACGGGCTAACGTCGAGCGCATGCATGCTGAGAATCCGGAAGGTTCGGTGATCATCCTTGCTGACGAAGAAGCCAAAACCGGCCTGTTAATCGAAGTGATGGATCAGGCCCGTCTCGCTGGTGTGGCCAACGTTTCTATCGCAGCCGAACGGGAATAAAAGCACGCTATGAGATTGGCGATAGGCATCATTCTGGCGCTGCTGGTGAACTTCGGCTTGTTTGTGTTGATGCAGCATATGATCAGTAACAAGGAAGTCGACAAACAGGTGACGGAAGACATTCGCCTGCTGGATTTCGTGCGTCTCAAACGTGAGGAAACGCAGCCGGAAACCAAGCAGCGCGAGTTGCCGAAAAAGCCGCCACCACCGGAAGAGCCCCCTCCGCCACCGGAAACACCGGCGCCGCAGACAGATAAACCTGAACCACCCAAGCCACAGCTGGATGTACCACAGATTGATGTGCCGATGAATATCACCGGCGGCCCTTATCTGGGGGACTTTGCCAAAGCGCCGAAAGCCGCGCCGGCGCCTGCGCCGTCACCGGTACAGGGTCCCATCATCGATAACGAAGTGGTTCCACTGGTGCGGATTCCACCGCAATATCCACGGGTGGCCGCCAGACGCGGCATAGAGGGGGTGGTGACAGTTCAGTTCATCATCACCAAAGACGGTACTGTCAGGGATGCCAAAGTGATCAAGGCGGAACCGTCTAATGTATTCAATGACGAAGCAATTGAAGCCGTGCTGAAATGGAAGTTCAAGCCCAAACTGGTGGAGGGGCAGCCCGTGGAAAGACAAGCCACCCAGGAAATCGAGTTTAAACTGTCGCGATGAGAATAAAGTTTATTATCTCGCTGTTGCTGAGTCTGATGCTGTTGTCTCCTGTGCAGGCACAGGACGACGAGTACCTGCTGACCGAGAAAACCTACAAATCGCTCAGTAAAGCTCAGGAGCAGATGAAAGCCGGGCAGTATTCCCAGGCTGGCAGACAGCTCAATGAACTCCTGACGCAGACGGAGGCCGGCAGTTATGACCGTGCCGTTGTACAGCAGACTATCGGCTATCTGCATTCAGAGCAGGATCAGTATGACAAGGCCGCGGTGGCTTTCCAGCAGGCGCTGGATGCCGATGCGCTGCCCGATGATGTCACTCACAACCTGCGCTATAACCTGGCTCAGATACTGATTGCTGATGGTCAGTACAGTAAAGGTATCTCGCTGATGGAGGATTGGCTGGCCAGTGAGCGTCAACCCGAAAACAGTGTCTATGTGCTGCTGGCGACCGCCTATTACCGGGTGGAGAATTTCAGCAAGGTCATCGAGCATATCCAAACGGCCATCAAAAATGATCCGGATCCCAAGGAGGACTGGTATCGACTGCAGTTGTCAGCGCACATGTCGCTGAGACAATACAAGTCGGCCATTAATGTGCTGGAAACCCTGATCACGCGCTATCCGCATCGCAAAATCTACTGGGATCAGCTGGCTGCCCTGTATCAGCAGCAGGAAAAAGAGTTTACCTCTCTGGCCGTTCGCATGTTGGCGGATCGTCTGGATTTGGGAGATCCTGAAACCCTGATCAATCTTGCCGATATGTACCGCTACTTGCGAGTGCCTTATAAGTCAGGAAAGTTATTGCAGCGGGCAATGGATGATGGCCGGATCCCTTCCGATTTCAAACATCTGCAGAAACTGGCCGATAGCTGGCTGGCAGCACGGGAAGATGAACTGGCTGCGCAGACCCTGCAGCGAATGTTGCCCAAAGACAGCAGTGGCGATACCCATCTCAAACTCGCTCAGGTCTATATCAGCACCGAAGACTGGCAACAGGCGATTGATATTCTGAACCCGGTTATCGACAAACTGCAGGGCAGTAAAAAAGGCCGCGCGCAGTTACTGCTCGGCACCAGTTATTTTCATCTGGATCAACTGGAACAGGCGAAATCGGCGTTCAGCCGTGCGATGGCTTTTGACAGTCAGTCGCGGCAGGCCGGCCAATGGATTCGCCACATCGATGATCTGCTAAAGAGACAGGATGATGCCGAGACAAGCTGATTTGAACCAGCTCAAACAGGATCTGGTGCAACATTACCGCTGGTTGCGACAACACGGCTGTAATGATTCCCATAGTGGTAACGCCTCTTTTCGCTGGCATGATGAAGTCTGGCTCACCCCGACCGGCTGCTGTGCCGATACGCTGGCGCCGGGCGATCTGGTTCGTTGTCATATTGACGGCAGTTGTGAACAGGGTGCCTCGCTTGATGCACCACTGCATATTGAGGTTTACCGGCAAAATCCTGCGGCCCGCGCCTTGTTTCACAGTCATGGACCCCATACCGTGGCACTGACCCTGAACGGGGAAGACTTTGTACCGGTCGATTTTGAAGGCCAGTATTACTTCCCGCTGGTACCGGTAGTGCAAATTCCCTATCAGGATTATGTCGCAAAATCACCTGCCATGGTGGCGAATAAGCTCAGCGATCATAAAGTCACGGTAGTCTGCGGCCATGGCGTCTATGCCTGTGCAGAGACCATCAATCTCGCGTATAAATGGAGTTGTTCGCTGGAGTTGTCGGCCAAAACAGCCTGGCTGGCGAATCAGATTGTTCGCTGAGCTTCTGCTCAGCCATCTTTTCGCAACAATTTCACGCTTCACTAGTCATAACGACTCATCTAGAAACACGCTGGAGTAGGATGATGACGGCTGAAAGCACGCTCAAGAAAAATGCCATAACAGAACAGCAATTTATACGTACCCCCTCGTTGTATGGCGATGATCCGGCTGCCAAGCGCCGTGAAATCGCAAATTACTTCAACTTCACATTCGAGCGTTACGAATCCCTGTTCGACACGCTGAAATCTGATGAAGCTTTTTATCGCAAGTCGATTCCATTGCGCCATCCTTTGATTTTCTATTACGGTCATACCGCCACATTTTTTGTTAATAAAATGTTGCTGGCTGGGCTGATTGATAAACGCATTAATCCCAAATTCGAATCGATGTTTGCCGTCGGCGTCGATGAAATGAGCTGGGATGATCTGAATGACGATCACTATCAGTGGCCTGCGGTGGAAGAAGTTACCGCCTATCGCCAGCAGGTGAAGTCGATGATCAACAGGGTGATTCAGAAAGCGCCATTAAAGCTGCCGATTGACTGGGAAAATCCGTGGTGGGCGATTGTCATGGGCATCGAACACGAACAGATCCATCTTGAAACCTCTTCCGTGCTGATTCGCCAGCAGAAACTGGATTTGGTTCAGCCTCGCTCCCAATGGCGGCCTTTCAAAGATAAAGGCAAAGCCCCGGAAAACAGTTTGGTGGATATCCCCGCAGGCACAGTCCGTATCGGTAAAGATTACAGCGATAGCATTTATGGCTGGGACAATGAGTATGGTCAACACCAGGCCGTCATTGACGAGTTCCAGGCATCACGTTTTCTGGTCAGTAACCAGGAATTTCTTCAGTTTGTTGAAGCCGGCGGCTATCGGGAAGACAGCTGGTGGGAGGAAGAAGGTCTGGCCTGGCGCCAGTTTACGCAAGCCCAGTATCCTACTTTCTGGATTCAGAGCCAAAATGGCTGGCAACTGCGTTTAATGGCAGAAGTAGTCGACATGCCCTGGAACTGGCCGGTGGATGTCAACTACCATGAAGCCAAGGCATTTTGTAACTGGAAAGCCAGGCAGACTGGTCAGCCGGTACGTTTACCTACTGAGGATGAATGGTACCGGATTTATGACCATTCGGGTCTGACTGAACTGGATGACAAACCGGCTGTGGCTAACATTCACCTTGATTATGCGGCTTCCTCCTGCCCGGTGGATCAGTTCGCCCATGGTGAGCTTTATGATGTGATCGGTAATGTCTGGCAATGGACCGAAACCCCGACTTATCCGTTTGATGGTTTCAAAGTCCACCCGATTTACGATGATTTCACTACCCCGACTTTTGACGGCCAGCATAATCTGATCAAAGGCGGGTCCTGGATTTCCTGTGGTAATGAAAGCCGGCTGGCTGCGCGCTACGCCTTTCGTCGTCATTTCTTTCAGCATGCCGGTTTCCGTTATGTGGTTTCGGACAATGAAATCGAGCAGCACAGCTCGAACTATGAAACCGACCAGATGCTGTCGCAGTATGCTGAGTTTCATTACGGTGAAAGCTATTTCAATGTCGCCAATTTCCCCAAAACTCTGGCAGAAATCGCTGTCAGTGTGATGGGCGAACAGCCCAAAGGCCATGCGCTGGATATTGGATGTGCGGTGGGCCGTGCCAGTTTTGAACTGGCAAGGCACTTCGATAAAGTGACCGGTATTGATTTTTCGGCGCGGCTGATTAATCTCGGCGTGCAGATGGCGCAACAGGGCGTCGTGCGTTACACCATCACCGATGAGGGTGATCTGGTGCATTATGAAGAACGACGATTGGATCAGCTCGGCCTTGCCGATGTGGCAGACAAAGTCGAGTTTATGCAGGGCGATGCCTGCAACCTCAAATCGCTTTACCGTGGCTATGATCTGATTCTGGCAGCTAATCTGATTGACCGCCTGTATCGTCCTGCCCAGTTCCTGCGCAGCGTCCATGAACGACTCAATGAGGGCGGTATTCTGATGCTGGCTTCACCTTATACATGGCTGGAAGCACATACCGAGAAAGACGAATGGCTGGGCGGTTTCAAAAAAGATGGGGAAAGCTTTACTACGCTGGACGGTCTCAGAGCGTTGCTTGAACCGCATTTTGAATTGATTCGCGGGCCAGAGTCAGTGCCTTTTGTTATCCGTGAAACCAGTCGGAAATTTCAGCACACGCTGTCTGAAGTGACGATCTGGAAGCGAAAAAATGACATTTGATTTTGATGCGCCAGTAGATCGCAGCTATTCCAGTAGTCTCAAGTTCGACGCCCGCCAGGCTTATTTCGGCCGCGCTGATGTGATGCCGATGTGGGTGGCCGATATGGATTTTGCTGCGCCACCCGCTGTGAGCGAGGCGTTGGTGGCGCGGGCACAGCATCCAATCTATGGCTATACCTTATATCCTGATTCCTTGTACCAGTCTCTGATTGACTGGTGCCAGCGGCGTTACCAGTGGTCAGTCCAGCGCAGCCATATTCTGATGTGTCCCGGCGTCGTGCCCTCGCTGCATGCGGCGATTGAAGCGCTGACTGAGCCCGGCGATAAAGTCATTGCCCAGCCGCCGGTTTATTTTCCATTTTTCACCGCAGTCACCCAGACTGGTCGAGAACTGGTGACCAATCCGCTTAAACTCGAGAATGGCCATTACTCAATGGATCTTGATCATCTTGAACACTGTGCCAGGCAGGGAGCAAAACTGCTGCTGTTATGCTCGCCGCATAATCCGGTCGGTCGGGTCTGGCAGCGTCAGGAATTAATGGATTTACTGGCCGTGGCGGCACGTTATGAGATGACCATCATCTCGGATGAAATCCATGCGGATTTAATCTTCCCCGGCCAGACCCATTTGCCGCTCGCAGATTTGTCCGATTCGGTCAATGTGCTAACAGCTATCGCACCCAGCAAAACTTTCAACATCCCCGGTCTGGGTTTATCGTCATTGGTTGTGCCGCAAAAAGCCGACAGGAAAGCGATTAACCAAGTCTTTGACAGTTGGCATGTCAGTGCCGCCAATCCTTTCAGTATCACAGCCTATGAGGCGGCGTATCGGCACGGTGATGCCTGGCTGGATGCCTTGATGGCCTATCTGCAACAATCACGGGATTCGGCCCGTCGCTTTATTGATACGGAGCTGGATTTGATTGATTTGATCGCGCCCGAGGGCACTTATCTGTTGTGGCTGGATTGCCGGCAGATGAATTTGGATAACCAGGCACTGCGATCGTTTTTTATTGATAAAGCCGGTGTCGGCATGAACCCCGGCTATGTGTTCGGTGACAGCGGCAGTGGCTTTATGCGTCTGAATATGGGTTGTCCCAGAGCCCAACTCGAAACAGCCCTGGCTAAAATGGCTGAGGCCCTCGCCGACTTCAAGCGCTGATTTCCAGTGCATCTTTTCTTTTCCATGCGCTGAAAAAGTGCATGATAGTGTCATTCTGCTGAAAAAATGCCGGTGTAGCATAGCTGGCTGGTTGGCATAGAAGTTGCCATTAATTCAATGCTTTAGCTTATCTAGCGACTTATCGGAGAAGAAAAAATGCGTGATGTTATCGGTTCGGCTGCGGGGGTGATTTGGCAATACCTGACTGACAACGGCGTTGTCTCAGTCAGTAAGCTGGCCAAAGACACAAAACTAGAGCCTAAAGTCCTGCAACGGGCGCTGGGTTGGCTGGCCAGGGAAGATAAACTGTGTTTCGAACTCAAAGGCCGTAGCGAAATGATCAGCCTCAAGTAAACAGTTCTATTCGACAATCTCTCTTTTGACGCTGAATGCACCGCGAATGTCGCCGAGCTTGAAGCCGGTAGCCATGTCATCAGGGTAATGCGTGTCGATCCTGGCCTGAACCGGTTCGGCAATTTTGCTGCCATGGCAGGACAGACAAACTTTATCGGTCGGAATCGCTTTCATCATCCGCCACTCGGGCGTTGAACCGCTCTCGACTTTTTCGCTGAAAGTCAGTTTCTGAATCGCTTCACCGCTTGCCAGACGGGTTTCAAAGCGCTGCAGCACATCTGTTTCCCAGGCATCGGCTTCGTTCGCCGGGTTTCGCACTTTGAGGCTGGTGCGGTCGATGTCTAAACCGTATTTCTTGGAAATCTCGGCAGCAAGACTCGGGGCAATCAGATTGCAGACTGAGACTGCTTCAGCAGGACCGCCATCATTCATGGCTGCCAGCAGAGAGGATTTGAGACTGGTCGCCAGTTCCTTGATGGCGGCTTTGGCATCATTTTCAAACGCCTGTTTACCGGTGTCCGCTTGAGCAGTGACCACAGCGGTAAACAGCAAGGCCAGCATTAACGCAAAAGATCGCATGATAGGCATATCCTCACTCAGTCAGCATGATTAATATATCAGTAAGCACCGGCGGTCAGGCTTTCTCTGCAACAAAGCAGGTTTTGATTCAATATCCCCGTGGATAAAGCCGATGCGGATAACATCAATCTATCATCAGCACACCGTGCTGAGAAGTCCCATCCCCTTAGATGCCTGTGTTTGTGGACGTGGCATTTAAGCTCGGCGGCCTGCAAATAACACCAAGCTAATCAAAGGCGGGGCCTATGGGAATCCCGAATTTTTTCAGTAAGCCGGCCAGCGGACAGAAGCCACTGAAAGCGGCCTGCAGCATATTGGCGCCGACAAAAGCGCTGAGCCAGAGCCAGTAAATATGGTGCACTTGTGACAGCAGCAGGCTCAATAAAATCACAGAGCCGGCAAAGGCCATGACATAACGGTCAATATTCATCTGAAATCCCATGTTAGATAATAATTAAATACTAATATTGTATGTAGCCATGATTATGTCAAGCATCGATAATCAAATAAGCGCAAATGTTGTGTGTTAGGCTTTGATGCTGATAATCTTCGGTGGGAATAAATTCAACTTGATTTCTAAACGATGACAAATATCTACGATGCTTCGGCGATTGAAGTCCTGACAGGACTCGAGCCGGTCCGCAAGAGACCGGGCATGTACACCGATACCACCCGACCCAACCATCTTGCCCAGGAAGTCATCGATAATAGTGTGGATGAGGCGATAGCCGGTCATGCTCGCCAGGTTGCGGTTATCCTGCACAAGGACAATTCACTGGAAGTCAGCGATGATGGTCGCGGCATGCCCGTCGATATCCATCCGGAAGAGGGGGTGCCGGGTGTTGAAGTCATCCTGACCCGTCTGCATGCCGGTGGTAAATTCTCCAACAAAAACTACAAATACTCCGGTGGACTGCATGGTGTGGGCGTGTCTGTGGTCAATGCCCTGTCGTTGCGACTCGAAGTCAAAATCAAGCGTAATGGTATTGAATACGCGACGGCCTTTGAAAGCGGCGTTCTGAAGGAACCGCTGTCAGAAATCGGCACAGTGGGGAAACGAAATACCGGCACCAGTCTGCGTTTCTGGGCGGATGAATCATTTTTTGACAGCCCCAAATATTCGGTTGCCCGCCTGCGCCATGTGCTGCGCGCGAAAGCCGTTTTATGTCCGGGACTGGTGGTCACGTTTACCGATCTGAGTGGCAAGGAAAAAGTCGAAGATCGCTGGTGTTATGAAGACGGGCTAAAATCCTATCTGGCTTCGGCAATGACCGATGAACCCTGTGTGCCTACTGCCCCCTTTGTCGGCCACATCAGCGAGGAAAACGAAGAAGTCGACTGGGCCATCATGTGGCAGCTGGAACCCGGAGAGGTACTGGCGGAAAGTTATGTCAACCTGATCCCGACTGCCCAGGGCGGTACCCATGTCAACGGTTTGCGTAGCGGTGTGCTGGATGCGCTCAGAGAATTCTGCGAGTTTCGAAACCTGCTGCCACGCGGCGTCAAGCTTACTCCGGAAGATGTCTGGGAACGTTGCTGCTACGTGCTGTCGGTCAAGCTGGAAGATCCGCAGTTCTCCGGTCAGACTAAGGAGCGTTTATCATCCAGGCAATGTGCCGGCTTTGTCTCCGGCGCGGTTAAGGATGCCTTCAGTCTCTGGCTCAACCATCATGTTGAAGATGGCGAAAAGATTGCTGAGCTGGCCATCAGCAATGCCCAGTCCCGGCTCAAGCAAGCCAAGAAAGTGGTGCGTAAACGGGTACAATCCGGACCGGCGCTGCCGGGTAAACTGGCAGATTGTACTTCTCAGGATCCGGCCCGTACTGAACTGTTTCTGGTGGAGGGTGACTCTGCCGGTGGCTCAGCCAAACAGGGCCGGGAACGGGAGTTTCAGGCCATCATGCCGTTGCGCGGTAAAATTCTGAATACCTGGGAGGTTGAACCCACCCAGGTGCTGGCATCGCAGGAAGTGCACGACATTGCGGTGGCAATCGGTGTCGATCCGGGCTCAGATGATCTGACCGGTCTCCGCTATGGCAAAATCTGCATTCTCGCCGACGCCGACTCTGATGGTGCCCATATCGCGACCTTGCTCTGCGCGCTGTTTGTGCGTCATTTCCGACCGTTGGTGGAAGCCGGTCATATCTGTGTGGCGATGCCACCACTGTACCGGATTGATGTCGGCAAACAGGTGTTTTACGCACTGGATGATGAAGAGCGGCAGATTATTCTGGATCGTATCGAAAGAGAAAATATCAAGGGCAAGGTCAGTACCCAGCGGTTTAAAGGGCTGGGCGAAATGAACCCGCCACAACTGCGTGAAACCACCATGGCACCGGATACCCGCCGTCTGGTCAGACTGACCATCAGCGCGGATGATGACACCATGATGACGCTGGATAAACTGCTCGCCAAAAAACGTGCCGGTGATCGTAAAGCCTGGCTGGAACAACACGGCGACCTGGCTGATCTGGCCGCCCTGTAAGCAACAAGAGATAAGACCATGACTGCCATTGTCGATGATTTGGAACAGCTGTCACTACGTGACTTCACAGAAAAAGCCTATCTGGATTATTCGATGTACGTCATTCTGGACCGGGCACTGCCACATATCGGTGACGGCCTGAAACCGGTACAGAGACGCATTATCTACGCGATGTCGGAACTGGGTCTGAGCGCCCTGTCCAAACACAAGAAATCGGCCCGTACCGTCGGTGACGTCCTGGGTAAATACCATCCCCACGGTGACTCGGCCTGTTATGAAGCGATGGTGCTGATGGCGCAGCCGTTTTCCTATCGCTATCCGTTGATTGACGGCCAGGGTAACTGGGGCTCGATTGATGATCCCAAATCCTTTGCCGCGATGCGTTATACCGAGGCCCGGCTGGCCCCTTATGCCCAGGTGCTGCTGAGCGAATTAGGGCAGGGCACGGCGGACTGGGTGCCCAACTTTGACGGCACCATGGATGAACCATCGCTGTTGCCGGCGCGCTTACCCAATCTGCTGCTTAACGGCACCACCGGTATTGCCGTTGGTATGGCCACCGATGTGCCGCCGCACAATCTGAGGGAAGTGGTGGATGCCTGCCTCAAATTGCTGAAGTCTCCCCGCACCACGCTGGAAGAGATTCTGGAAGATATTCAGGGGCCGGATTTCCCTACCGGTGCAGAGATCATCTCCAGCCGCGAAGAAATTCAGAAGATTTACGAAACAGGTCACGGCTCCGTCAAACAACGTGCCTCCTATGCCAAAGTCGACGGCGACATCATTATTGATGCGCTGCCTTACCAGGTCTCCGGTGCCAGAATTCTGGAACAAATCGCGGCCCAGATGCAGGCCAAAAAGCTGCCGATGGTGGCTGATCTGCGTGATGAGTCGGATCACGAACACCTGGTCAGACTGGTGATTGTGCCGCGTTCCAACCGGGTCGATGTCGACGGACTGATGTCACATCTGTTTGCCACCACGGATCTGGAACGCAGCCACCGCATTAACATGAACATGATCGGCATGGATGGCCGGCCGCAGGTCAAAAATCTGCGGGATATGCTGCTGGAATGGCTGGAATACCGTGTCACGACGGTACGCCGGCGCTTACAGTACCGGCTCGACAAAGTGCTGGATCGCATGCATGTGCTGGAAGGCTTGCTGATTGCCTATCTCAATATTGATGAAGTCATTGCCATCATCCGCCATGAGGATGAGCCCAAGCAGGTGATGATGGAACGCTTTGACATCAGTGATCGCCAGGCAGAAGCGATTCTCGAACTGCGTTTGCGCCACTTGGCCAAACTGGAAGAAATGAAAATCCGCGGCGAGCAGGATGAGTTGGCCAAGGAGCGCAAACAGCTGGAATTGCTGCTGAGTTCCGATAACCGCCTGAAAACCCTGATTCGCAAAGAACTCACCGCCGATGCCGAAAAATTTGGTGATGATCGACGCTCACCCATTGTTGCACGCAAGGCGGCAAAAGCGCTGGATGCCACTGAACTGCTGCCGACCGAACCATTGACTATTGTGCTGTCTGAAAGCGGCTGGGTGCGGGCGGCCAAAGGGCATGATGTCGATCCGGTTTCGCTCAATTACCGCACCGGCGACCGTTATCTGACCTCGGTCAAGGCACGCAGCAACCAGCAGATTGTGTTTCTGGACCAGACCGGTCGCAGTTACTCCCTGTCTGCCCATTCACTACCATCGGCACGAGGGCAGGGCGAACCATTGAGTGGTCGTCTGCAATCGCCGCCTGAAGTGCGTTTTGTTTCGGTGCTTGCCGTTGAGGATGGCAATAAGCCGGTCCTGCTGACAAACACAGCCGGTTACGGCTTTGTCACTACGCTGGATAATTTGCTGGCTAAGAACAAGGCCGGTAAAGCCGTCTTCAATGTACCGGAGGGGGCACAGATTCTGCCACCATTGTTGCTGGATAATCCGCAACAGGATCAGGTCGCGGTAGCCGCCGGTGACGGCCGGCTGCTGGTGTTTGCTGTCAGTGAAATACCGCCGCTGAATAAAGGTAAAGGGGTCAGATTGATCAATATTCCGCAGGCCCGTTTCAGTGCCGGTCAGGAATGGATGCAGTCAGTGATTATTGTGCCGCAGGCAAGCAGCCTGACCTTGCATGCCGGCCGCCGTCACCTGACCCTGAAACCGGCTGATCTCGCACACTATGCCGGTGAACGCGGCAAGCGCGGTCATAAACTGCCACGCGGTTTACAGAAAGTGAGCGGGGTCGAAGTCGCAGACTGACAGCGTTAAACTTTAGATTCAGTTTAGCAGTCACAGAAGTTATGCAGGATTCTCCTCACGCCCATTTTCCGGTTACTGCCGTATTGCAGAAAAAACCCAGTCAGCATCGCTGGCTGAAAGTGTCGTGGAGATTGCTGGGTTTTCTACCCGGGCTGGATGAAACCACATTGCAGCAGGCTGCTGCTGAGGGTGAGCTGGTTTATCTGACGGAATTGCAATTTCAACTGTATAAACAGCATTGTGATGCTTACTACCACAACCTGATGTCAGGGGCGCCCAAGGGGTATCTGATCTGTAGTGAAGAAGGGGATTCACTGGCGCCGATGCTGGCTACTGTCGATTTTGATGAAGCGGCTTCTTTTATGGAAACCGATGAAGTCGTCCTCGATGCGCCATTGGCTGATGCCCTGTGTGTCTGGCTGGAGCATTTTGTGGTGGCACATTATCAACCGACCGCACCCAAAAAACGCCGTCGTCGTAAATGGCACGAGGCGGAAAAAGGGGAGTCACAATGAGCCGTGAACAAGACGAAAAAGGCTTCCTGAACCGCTGGTCCAAACGCAAGCTGGAAAATGACACTGGAACATCCTCAGACCGCTTGCGATCTGAGGACGCGGCGTCTTTTGTGGACACTGCGGAAAACAGCAGTGAGACCGCTTCTGAGGCACAGAGCGAATCGGCATTACCGATCTGGCAGCGCGAGGATGTTGACGCCGAGACCAGGAAAGCCGCGTTGCGCAGCTTATTTCGCAAGCCTGAATTTAATATCCGTGATGGCTTGAACGAATACGATGATGATTTCAGCCATTTTGCCGGTCTGGGGGATATCGTCACGCAGGATATGAAACGTATGCTGAAGTTGGCTGAGGAAAAAACACGGCCGTCGCAGACAGCTGAAAAAGAATCTGCAACAGAAACAGACCAGCAACAAGATAATGACAAAGACAACCAAGAGGACAAAGACCTTGCATAGAGCTGTGGTAGAAGCCGGACTGATGGATATCGAGCCCGAACAACAAATCAGCTTCGAATCCAGCGGCCGCTGCCTGCTTATCGGTCCGGCTGACATCCTCAATCGGATTATGCCGCGCCTGTCTGCGCTCTCGCTTTATGGCTATGCCAGTGATGAACTGGCGCTTGAGGCTGACGAATCTGTCACTGTTGTCCGCCAGCCTTTGACAGAGTTGAGCGGGTGGCTGGGCGCATTTCAGGCCCGCTTCGGTGAGTATGAGCTGACAGTTGATCTGGTGCTGGATCTGGGTGAGACGCCGATGATTACGAGCAAAGTCTCACCACTGGGCTATTTTACGCCCGGTGGAGATCCGCAGGCACTGGCTGAAGCGCTTCAGCAATTACCGGATCTGGTGGGCGAGTTCGATAAACCCCGCTTTTTTGATTACAACCCGGATATCTGTGCTCACAGCCGCCGCGGGGTCAAAGGCTGCACCAACTGTATTGATGCCTGTCCGGCTGAAGCTGTCAGCAGCGGTGGTGATTTAATTAATGTGAATCCGAATCTGTGTCAGGGCTGTGGCAGTTGCACTGTGGTGTGTCCTTCCGGTGCCATCAGTTATGCCTTACCGACGCTGGATGTCAGCACTAACCGGTTGCGACAGATGATGCAGGAATATGGCCGGCATGAATCACGGCCGCCGCAATTACTGATTCATGATGAAAATCTGGGGCTGCAGCAGTTGGAAGCCTATGATTATCCTTTCGCTGATGATGTGCTTCCCTTTTCGATAGAAGAAATCGGTGCGCTGGGCCAGCCTTTCTGGCTGACCGCCTTTGCTTATGGCGTGTCACGGATACTCATCTGGGATGCCGGCAGCCATGATGACCATGATTGGCAGGAACTGCAGCGCAGCATGGAGGAGAGCAATGCCATGCTGGCTGAACTGGGTCTGTCAGATCGTCGTATTGATTATCTTCACAGCCGTGAGATTGAAGGATTGCAGTCAGCCTTGTCTCAGCAGCCTGAGGTGGTCGAGATTGAGGCAGCCCGCTTTGCCGGTGTCAATGATAAGCGGCGGATGACAACCATGGCGCTGAGTCATCTGCATCAACAGGCGCCACAACAGCCTGCCTTAATGCCGTTGTCTGCTGAGGCCGCTTTCGGTGAAATTACTGTCGACAAACAGGCCTGTACCTTGTGTATGTCCTGTGTGTCTGTATGCCCGGCCGGCGCTGTCGTTGATGGGGTTGATCAACCCCAGCTGCACTTTATCGAGGACCTCTGTGTGCAATGCGGCCTGTGCGAAACAGCCTGCCCGGAAGACGCGATAGCGCTTGCGCCACGCTATATTTTCGATAGAAACGAAGCCAGGCACAAGCGCTTGTTGCACGAAGAGCCGGTTTTCAACTGCATCCGTTGTAACAAAGCCTTTGCCACCCAGAAAATGATTGACACTATCATTGGCAAACTGTCGGATCACCCGATGTTCCAGGGGCAGGCGCTGGATCGGCTGAAAATGTGTGAAGACTGCCGGGTCAAATCGATGTTTAATCATTAACTCAAGTATGACAAAAGAGAAGGTCTGAAACATGGAGCAGGATGCGTGGCGGGCACAACATTATGCGTTGCTGGCAACATTACTGGCAGCCCCACCGGCTCAGAGTCTGCTGGAAAATATAGCCGAGGTGGATTTAAGTGATCCCGATTCCGAAATGGGCCGGGCCTGGCAGGGGCTGAAACAGGCTGCAGAAACTGCACAGGCAGAACAGCTGGAACAGGAATTTAATGACCTTTTTATCGGTCTGAGCCAGGGCGAGGTGATTCCCTACGGTTCTTTCTACCAGACAGGGTTTTTACATGAAAAACCACTGGCAAAACTGCGTCAGGATTTAGCTTTACTGGGCCTGGAACGGCAACAGGACAGAAAAGAACCGGAAGATCATATTGCGGCTGAATGCGATGTGATGCGGTTGATCCTGACCGCGCAGGGGACCCCAGTGATTGATGCCGCGACATTCTTTAACAGACATATTTCTCCCTGGGCGAATCAGTTTTTTGCAGATTTGGCAAAAGCAGACAGCGCTGTTTTCTACCGCCATCTGGCCACTTTTGCTGGGGTTTTCATCCAGGCTGAGGCGCAGTCGATGAAATAGGCAATGATTGACATATTTCATCAATAAACCCTTGATAGACCACAGTAGCTGCGCGATACTCATGGTTAAAACAAATAAAGAGCAGGCAGACACTGTCTGCGTTGATTCACTGTTGAGGATTACCCTCAGCACTCGGTTTTCGGAGGCGTTATGAGCACGCAAGACAGTCGCTCACGCAGGGACTTTCTGTTTAAGCTGACATCGGCAGTCGGCGGCGGTGTTGCTATCGCTGCTTCATCAGGTGTCGTTCAGGCCAAATCCCCTGCCCCGTCATCGGATGTAGAAGCCAAACCGGCGCCCACCCAGAAGGGCTATCAGCATACTGAGCATGTTGAGACATACTACCGCCTTGCCGATTTCTAAGCCTTGAGTGTCTGCAATGAAACTGACTAAACGACAATCCGCCTCCACCCACAAAACAACTGGCGTTAACCGCCGGGCCTTTTTGAAGGGCTCCGGTATTGCAGCGGGTGGCGCTGCTTTTATGTCGATGTTGCCACCGGCGATGATGCAAAAAGCTGAAGCGGCTGAAGAACAACGTATCAGCTACGCCGATGGTGAAATCTCAAAGAAACGCAGTGTCTGTACTCACTGCAGTGTCGGTTGCGGTGTCATCGCTGAAGTCCAGAATGGTGTCTGGACCGGACAGGAGCCCAGTTTCGAGCATCCTTTCAACCTGGGTGCCCACTGTGCCAAAGGCGCCTCGGTACGTGAACATGGTCATGGTGACAAACGCCTCAAATATCCACTGAAAAAAGTGAATGGCAAATGGCAGCGGATAAGCTGGGAACAGGCGATTGAAGAAGTCGGCGATCGCATGCTGTCGATTCGCGAACAGTCAGGCCCTGATTCAGTCTACTGGCTGGGCAGTGCCAAATATTCCAACGAGCAGTCCTACCTGTTCCGCAAATTTGCCGCGTTGTGGGGCACCAACAATGTCGACCACCAGGCACGGATCTGTCATTCCACTACAGTAGCCGGCGTAGCCAATACCTGGGGCTACGGTGCTATGACTAACTCATACAACGATATTCACAACGCCAAGGCGATCTTTATCATCGGTGCCAATCCAGCTGAGGCTCACCCGGTTTCCTTGCAGCATATATTCCGTGGCAAAGAACGCGGCGCCCCCCTCATCGTTGTTGATCCACGGATGACACGTACCGCAGCGCACGCGGACCAGTTTGTACGCATTCGTCCCGGCACCGATGTGCCGTTTGTGTGGGGCATGCTTTGGCACATCTTCGGAAACGGCTGGGAAGACAAAGAATTTATCCGCCAGCGGGTTTACGGCATGGACGAAATCCGTAAAGAAGTATCCAAATGGACGCCGGCTGAAGTCGAGCGGGTCACCGGTGCCAAGGAAGCGGAAGTCTATCAGGCGGCCAAAACCATGGCTGATCATCGTCCCGGCACCTTCGTCTGGTGTATGGGGGGGACGCAGCACACGATTGGTAACAACAATACCCGTGCTTACTGTATTTTCCAGCTGGCACTCGGGAATATGGGCGTTTCAGGTGGTGGCACCAACATTTTCCGCGGCCATGACAATGTACAGGGCGCGACTGATTTCGGTGTCTTGTCACATAGTCTTCCCGGCTATTACGGCCTGACTGAGGGGGCCTGGAAACACTGGGCCCGGGTTTGGGATGTCGATTACGAGTGGCTTAAAAACCGCTTTGACCAGAATGTGTATGAGCCTGAAGCCGGTATGGGCGAAGAGGGCCCCACCAGTGCCGGTCAGTCACCGATGTATACCAACGGTATTCCGGTCTCACGCTGGATAGACGGGGTACTGGAAGACAAGGAAAACATTGCCCAGAACGAAATCATCCGCGCTATGGTGCTGTGGGGGCATGCGCCCAACAGCCAGACCCGGGGGCCGGAAATGAAAGCGGCGATGGAGAAACTGGATATGCTGGTCATTGTCGATCCGTATCCCACCGTTTCTGCTGTTATGAATGACCGGACTGATGGGGTGTATCTGCTGCCAGCGTCGACCCAGTTTGAAACCTATGGTTCGGTTACCTCCTCCAACCGTTCAGTACAGTGGCGTCAGCAGATCATCGACCCGCTATTTGAATCTTTGCCCGACCATACCATCATGTACAAGTTTGCCAAGAAGTTCGGTTTTGCCGATAAGCTTTGCAAACATATTCAGGTCAACGGTGAAGAACCGCTGATTGAAGACATCACCCGCGAATATAATCGTGGCATGTGGACAGTGGGTTATACCGGCCAGACACCGGAGCGCATGAAGTTGCAGTCAGAAAACCTGCATACTTTCGACAAAACCACGCTGCGGGCACAGGGTGGTCCCTGTGATGGCGAATATTATGGTCTGCCGTGGCCATGCTGGGGTACCGGAGAGATGAAACATCCGGGCAGTCCGATTCTGTATGACACCTCAGTACCGGTTAAAGACGGTGGTCTGCCGTTCCGCGCCCGTTTCGGGGTGGAACGGGATGGCGTCAACCTGCTGGCCGAGGATTCTTACACCGAAGGTTCGGAGATTAAAGACGGCTATCCCGAGTTCACTGCCGATATGCTCAAAGAGCTGGGCTGGTGGCATGAACTGACGCCGGAAGAGCAAAAAGAAGCTGAAGGCAGAAACTGGAAAACTGACCTGTCAGGCGGCATTCAGCGTGTCGTTATTAATCACGGCTGTGCGCCCTACGGTAACGCCAAGGCCAGAGCCATTGTCTGGCAATTTCCGGATCCGGTACCGATACACCGTGAACCCCTATACACCAATCGACGTGATCTGGTTGAGAAGTATCCGACCTATGAAGATCGCCGCAGTTTTTATCGCCTGCCCACCCGCTATGGTTCTATCCAGGCCAAGGATTTCAGCCAGGAATTTCCGTTGATTATGACCAGTGGACGGCTGGTGGAGTATGAAGGCGGTGGTGATGAAACCCGTTCCAACCCCTGGCTGGCCGAACTGCAGCAGGACATGTTTATCGAGATCCATCCGGCCGATGCCAATAATACTGATGTCAAACACGGCGATATGGTCTGGGTAGATGGGCCTGAAGGTGGATCGATTAAAGTGATGGCCTTTGTCACTGAACGGGTGGAGCGCGGCACAGTCTTTATGCCTTTCCACTTCGGTGGCCATTATCAGGGTGAAGTGCTCAGAGATAAATATCCGGAAGGCACTGATCCGCATATTCTGGGTGAGTCCTGTAATGTCGTCTTCACCTACGGCTACGATTCCGTGACCATGATGCAGGAGACCAAGGTCTCGCTGTGTCGGGTCAGAGCAGCTTAAGCAAAGAGGTTAAATCATGGCTCGAATGAAGTTTCTCTGTGATGCCGAACGTTGTATCGAATGCAACGCCTGTGTCACTGCCTGTAAAAACGAGCATGAGGTGCCCTGGGGCATTAACCGTCGCCGCGTCGTTACCATTGATGATGGTCATCACGGGGATGAAAAATCGATATCGGTGGCCTGTATGCATTGCAGCGACGCACCCTGTCAGGCGGTCTGCCCGGTAGATTGCTTTTACACCACATCTGAAGGGGTGGTGTTACATGACAAGGATATCTGCATCGGCTGTGGCTACTGTTTCTATGCCTGCCCATTCGGGGCGCCGCAATATCCGCAGGAAGGGGCTTTTGGTGCCCGCGGCAAGATGGATAAATGTACCTTCTGTGCCGGTGGCCCTGAAGAAGACAACTCACAGGCTGAGCTCGACAAATATGGGCGCAACCGGCTTGCTGAAGGCAAGCTACCCTTATGTGCCGAGATGTGCTCAACCAAAGCCCTGCTGGCCGGTGACGGCGATATAGTTGCCGATTTGTTTCGTAACCGCGTGGTACGCCGCGGTGGTCGCCCGGATAACTGGGGCTGGGATACCGCTTATAAAGAACAGCTATGAAATATATTGTTCCATTAATCGTTATGTTCGGCCTCAGTGCCTGTTATGAAGATACGGATGTGACCCTACATGAACCCGGTGTCTATAAAGGCAAGCCGGACAGCCATGTTAAATCCTATGAGGCGCGTGAGGATATTCTGGCGAAACGTTTCCAACAAGTTCAGACCGACCGCTAGCGGAGGCGATATGGCAGTGGCAGACAGGCTGAACAAACGAAAGAAAATGATGTTCTGGAGCGGCATTCTGATTCTGCTTGCCATCGTTTTGTTACCGATGAGCGGCTATGTCGTCACCGGCTTCGGTGAATCACAGCCATCATCGGCTGAGCCTACTAATCCGCGTGCTGATACCTGGCGCCAGGTCCGACGAGGTGATGAAGGTTACACCGCGGTGACCGGCCAGGAGGCGAATGAACTGATACAGGGCTCGGGAGAAACCTGGCGTCAGGTTCGTAATGGCCCGATGGCTACCTATGGCAGCTGGTTTCTGGGCTTTGTCCTGCTGGCGATTCTGGCGTTTTATATCATGCGCGGCCGGGTGGAACTGACCCATCCCCGTACCGGTGAAACCGTAGAGCGCTGGACACTCAATGAACGTCGTTTGCACTGGACGACGGCGATCCTGTTTATTCTGCTGACGATTACCGGTCTCAGTATTCTCTATGGCCGGGCGGTATTAATTCCGTTGCTGGGCTACCCTGGTTTTTCACTGTATGCCGTCGGCGCCAAGTTCGCTCATAACACACTCGGTCCTGTTTTTATGATTGCGCTGTTTGCGATCCTGGTGAAATTTTTCAGGTATAACTTTTTTAACCGGGTCGACCTTGAGTGGTTCAAAGCCTATGGCGGTATGGTAGGCGATAAACATCCCTCTGCCGGGCGTATGAATGGCGGTGAAAAAGTCTGGTACTGGGCGCTGGCTACCGCCGGTGTTGCACTCTGTTTCTCAGGACTGGTGCTGGATTTCCCCAATTTCGGCCAGGAGCGTCAGGTGATTCAACTGGCGCATGTCATTCATCTGACTACCGCATTATTGCTGATTGCCTTTTCCTTCGGTCATATCTATATCGGTACAATCGGCACCGAAGGCGCGCTGGAAGGTATGACGACCGGTCAGGTTGATGTCGCCTGGGCTGAACAGCATCACGATCTCTGGCTGGAGGAGATGCGTGAAAAAAATTCTGCACCCTCCCGCTCATCTGAATAAATTTGCGCAAATGTACATAATTTTTGGTTGTCAGCAACCAGGTATGCATTTTTGAGCAAATTATTTCTCTAAAGAAATCAATTTTTTGTCCGCTTTCTAAGCGGACTACTACTTTTTAGTCATTTCAATGACTTATAAAAAACCCTAGGTTGAACTTGGCGCATTGCGAAGTATTTAGCCGGAAAAGTGTATGATTTCGGTGCTTAAATCAGCCCCTGTCTGCACCAAAAAAAGGCAAATGTCTGTTTTGACGGCAGTTATGCCAAGAATGCAGCTTCACAGCAAAACTTAGCCATGCTAATTTTTGTCTGTTTAACTACAACTAAAGCCAACGATGGCATAGAAGATTTAGAGAGAGGCCTTTTTACATGAGTGGGCAGCAAATCAGTGCTCAAAAGCTGGGCAAAGAGCTTAAATTGCCGCGGGCTGTCAATAAAGGCAGGCAGGTCGATCCCAAAGCCTTGTCTGAAGTCCAGGCATTACTGGGCGATGAACCCCGCCGCAAAGATCTGCTCATTGAGCATCTGCATAAAATTCAGGACAGCTATAAATATATTTCAGCTCCCCACCTGGTGGCACTGGCGTATGAAATGAAACTGTCCCGGGCTGAAGTCTACGAAGTCGCCACCTTCTATCATCATTTTGATGTCATTAAAGAAGACCAGACACCACCGCCGGCTTTAACCGTTCGCGTCTGTGATTCGATGACCTGTGAAATGCTGGGTGCCAATGACTTAATTGATTCTCTGGAACAGGGGCTTGGCAGCGATGTTCGTGTCCAGCGCGTGCCTTGTATCGGCCGCTGTGATAAAGCGCCGGTTGCTGTGGTCGGTATGCACCCTGTTGAAAACGCTGATACTGCCCGTGTCAGCGATCTGGTTGAACAGAATCACATCCGCCCTGAAGCCATCGACCCCATTCGCTTTGAACAATATGTCGAGCAGGGTGGTTACAACACTTACCGGTTGTGCATGGAAGGTCATTATGATGTCGAGAAAGTGCTCGACACCATGGATGATTCCGGTCTGCGTGGTCTCGGTGGCGCCGGTTTCCCGGTCGGTCGTAAATGGCGCATCGTGCGTGATCAGCCTGCGCCGAAGCTGATGGCCGTCAATATTGACGAAGGTGAACCCGGCACATTCAAAGATAAATATTTCCTCGATCGTGATCCGCACTGCTTCCTTGAAGGTAGTCTGATTGCTGCCTGGGCTGTGGGTATTGATGAAATCTACATCTACCTGCGTGATGAATACGCTGCGATCCGCGAAATGATGGAAGTCGAGATAGCCAAGTTGGAAGCCAATCCACCGGTCGCCAATATGCCCAAGCTCTATCTGCGTCGCGGCGCCGGTGCATACATCTGCGGTGAAGAATCGGCGATGATCGAGTCGATTGAAGGCAAGCGCGGCATGCCGCGTCTGCGGCCGCCTTATGTGGCCCAGGTGGGTTTGTTCGGCAGACCGACACTGGAACACAACATGGAGTCGCTGTACTGGGTACGCGATATTCTGGAAAAAGGCCCTGAGTGTCTCACAGACCATGGCCGCCATGGTCGCAAAGGCCTGCGTTCTTTTTCGGTCAGTGGCCGCGTCAACAATCCTGGTGTGCATCTGGCACCAGCCGGTATCACCATGCGCGAGTTGATTGACGAATATTGCGGTGGTATGCAGGAAGGCCATGCCTTTTATGGCTATTTCCCGGGCGGTGCCTCCGGTGGCATTCTGCCTGCCTCAATGGGCGATATCCCCCTCGATTTCGATACGCTGAATGACTATGGCTGTTTCATCGGCTCCGCGGCTGTGGTGGTCTTTTCCGATCAGGATAAAGCCCGCGAACTGGCGGTTAATGCGATGAAATTCTTTGAGGATGAATCCTGCGGCCAGTGCACACCCTGCCGCGTGGGTACAGCGAAAGCTGTGACCCTGATGAAAGAAAAACAGTGGGATCAGAACTTACTGGAAGAGTTATCACAGGTGATGGTGGATGCCTCCATCTGTGGTCTCGGCCAGGCAGCCCCCAATCCGTTGCGCTGCGTGATTAAGTACTTCCCTGAGGAGTTGAAATAATGGCTATCAACCCGGAAATTGAAAGCGAATTGATTGCCTTTGATCTTAATGGTAATAAAGTGTTTGCCGAAGAGGGCGAAACCATCTTGCAGGCGGCGCAGCGTCATGATGTTGAAATCCCGCATCTGTGCTACTCCGAGCGCCAGGGTCAGGATGGTAACTGCCGTGCCTGTATGGTCGAAATCGATGGCGAACGGGTGCTGGCACCCTCATGCTGCCGTTATCCGACAGAAGGCATGAAAGTACAGTCGCAAAGTGAGCGTGCGCTGCAATCACAGAGAATGGTACTGGAACTGCTGAAATCCGATGTTTCAGAGCAGCCGCATACGCTGCACTCCGAACTCGATTACTGGGCCGGTAAACTGGACGTCAGCACACCGCGATTCAAACCGCGTCACAATCCCCCGTCCGATCTGTCGCATCCGGCGATCGCGGTCAATATGGATGCCTGTATTCAATGCACCCGCTGTGTCCGGGCTTGCCGCGATGAGCAGAATAATGATGTGATTGGTCTCGCCATGCGTGGCCACCACACTGAAATCGTGTTTGATCTTGATGATCCGATGGGCGAGAGCTCCTGCGTTGCCTGTGGTGAGTGTGTTGAAGCCTGTCCGACCGGTGCCCTGATGCCGGCCAACGAGGTGGGCATGGTGGAACCCGACAAGAAAGTGGATTCGGTCTGCCCTTACTGTGGTGTCGGTTGCCAGCTTACTTACAACATCAAAAACAACAAAATCCTCCATGTGGAAGGCCGTGATGGCCCGGCCAACCATGGTCGCCTCTGTGTTAAAGGCCGCTATGGTTTCGATTATGTTCACCATCCACATCGTCTGACCAAGCCGATGATTCGTCGTGAGGATGCGCCCAAGTATCCTGACTTTGAGATGGACCCGAGCGATATCGACAAGGTGTTTCGTGAAGCGACCTGGGAAGAGGCGCTGGAACGTGCGGCGCACGGTTTCCTCGATATCCGGGATCAGGATGGCCCCAACGCACTGGCCGGTTTCGGCAGCGCCAAAGGCAGTAATGAAGAAGCCTACCTGTTCCAGAAACTGATCCGGGTCGGCTTTAAAACCAATAACGTCGACCACTGTACCCGGTTGTGTCATGCCTCGTCCGTTGTGGCGCTGTTGGAAACACTGGGATCCGGCGCGGTATCTAACCCGGTTGCCGATGTTGAAAAAGCAGAAGTGATTGTGCTGATCGGTGCTAATCCGACCGTTAACCATCCTGTCGGTGCGACCTGGATGAAGAACGCCGTCCGTGATGGTACTAAGCTGATCCTGATGGATCCCCGCGGTACTGAACTCCGCCGTGAGGCCACCCATCATCTGCAGTTCAAACCGGGCTCTGATGTGCCCATGCTGAATGCCATCATGCACGTTATTGTCGAAGAAGGCCTGATGGATGAGAAATTCATCGCTGATCGCACGGTCGGCTTTGACAGCATGAAAAAACATCTGGAGAAATACTCTCCGGAATTAATGGAACCCGTCTGTGGTATTCCGGCTGAGGAACTGCGAGCAGTCGCCCGGCTTTACGCCAAATCCAAAGCCTCAATGATTCTGTGGGGTATGGGGGTTTCTCAACACGTACATGGTACAGACAATGCGCGCTGCCTGATTTCACTGGCATTGATGACAGGACAGATTGGCCGTCCTGGTACCGGCCTGCACCCACTGCGTGGTCAGAATAACGTGCAGGGTGCCTCTGATATGGGACTTATCCCAATGCGCCTGCCGGACTACTTCAAGGTCGAGGATAAAACGGCACGTTCACATCTGGAAACACTCTGGGGCGGTGAAATTGATTCCAAGTCGGGCCTCACGGTTGTCGAGATTATGGATGCAATTCATGCGGATAAACTACACGGGCTCTATATCATGGGTGAAAACCCGGCGATGTCTGATCCTGATGTGAATCACGCACGTCAGGCATTGTCTGAGCTGAAACATCTGGTGGTTCAGGATATCTTCCTGACTGAAACCGCTTATCTCGCCGATGTCATTCTGCCGGCCTCCGGCTTCCCGGAAAAAACCGGGACATTCACGAATACTGACAGACAAGTTCAATTGGGGCGTCAGGCGCTTGATCCGCCGGGTGACGCGCGTCAGGACTTGTGGATCATTCAGGAAATTGCCAAACGTATGGGTCTGGCCTGGGACTATCAGGGACCGCAGGATGTGTTCAGTGAAATACGTAAAGCTGTGCCATCGATGGCAGGTATCACCTGGGAGCGGCTGGAGCGTGAGCACAGTGTGGTCTACCCCTGTGAAAATGAGGGCGATCCGGGCGAGGAGGTGATCTTTACCGATCGCTTCCCAACCACAGATGGTCGCGGCCTGTTTGTGCCAGCTGATATCGTGCCACCGGATGAAAGACCCGACGAAGACTATCCGTTCGTGCTGATTACCGGTCGTATGCTGGAACACTGGCACACCGGTTCCATGACCCGTCGTTCCAATGTGCTCGACTCGTTGGAGCCGGAAGCAGTGGCCACAGTGAACCCGATTACGCTGGACGAAATAGGTGCGAAACCCGGTGAATTGATAACGCTGTCTACCCGCCGTGGCAAAGTCTCTGCGATTGCGCGTGCCGATATCGGGGTGCCGACCGGTGCCATCTTTATGGCTTTCTGTTACTACGAAGCCGCGGTCAACAAGTTGTCCAATGCGGCCTTGGATCCGGCGGCCAAGATCCCTGAGTTTAAATACTGCGCGGTCAATGTCACTCCGGGTGGTGAACCGATGCAGTTCTATAGTTACGGTGGCGGGCAGTCGAAAAATGTACTGCTCTAGGCGGTATTTCCAACAAAAAAGGCATCTCAGGATGCCTTTTTTAATAGGGTCTGTTTACCTTTCATCTCACAACAGTGATGGATAGGAAAGATAAACAGACCCCAGCAGTTCACATTCTTGCTAAGATATGGTGCGTATTTTTAAAGCTCCCAACAGGCTACAACGATAATGAAAATCCTGATCAGCAATGATGACGGTTACATGTCCCAGGGCATTCGCACTCTGGCCGATGCATTAGGCAGTTTCGGCGAGATTACCGTCGTGGCACCCGACAGAAATCGCAGCGGTGCCAGTAACTCTCTGACGCTGGAAAATCCACTCCGGCTTGAGAAACAGGAAGACGGCGTCTACCGGGTTGAAGGCACGCCGACCGACTGTGTCCATCTGGCGATTACCGGTTTACTGGAAGATGATCCCGATATGGTGGTTTCCGGCATCAATGCCGGTGCCAACCTGGGTGATGATGTGCTTTATTCCGGCACTGTTGCCGCCGCCATGGAAGGCCGCTTTCTGGGGCTGCCGGCCATCGCTATTTCACTGACCTCCCATACCGGCACCCATTATGAGACTGCGGCCTGGGTTGCGCAGAAGCTGGTTTCCCGGCTTAAAGAATCGTCGCTGCCCGCTGACACTATCCTCAACGTGAATGTCCCCGATTTGCCGATTGAAGAAATCACCGGTATCGAAAGCACCCGGCTGGGTCATCGGCATAAAGCCGAACCTGTGATCAAGGAGTTCGACCCGCGCGGGCGTCCCATGTACTGGATTGGTCCCGCCGGCAGTGAAGAAGACGCCGGTCCCGGTACTGATTTTGATGCGATACGGCGTGGCGCGGTCTCTGTGACGCCGCTGCAAATTGATCTGACCCGCTATGATGCCATTGACGGTGTCGCCCGGTGGCTCAAAGACTGCTGATATGAACACGGATTACCGCGGTATAGGCATGACATCACAACGTACCCGTGACCGGCTGGTGGCCCGGTTGCAGGAGCGTGGCATCGCCAATTCCGAAGTACTCTCTGTGGTTCGGGAAATGCCACGGCACCTGTTTGTTGATGAGGCACTCGCCAGCCGTGCCTATGAAGACACGGCGCTGCCCATCGGTCATGGTCAGACGATTTCTCAGCCTTATATCGTCGCAAAAATGACGGAAATCCTGCTCGCGGGTGGCGGTCAACGTGAAAAAGTGCTGGAAGTCGGCACTGGTTCCGGTTATCAGACAGCCGTGCTGTCTAAACTGGTGGACCGTGTGTTCAGTGTTGAACGCATTTCGCCGCTGCAGAACCAGGCTCGGGAACGGTTCTACCAGCTCAAACTGAATAATATCAAGCTTAAACACAGTGATGGCAACTGGGGCTGGGAATGGTATGCACCCTACGATGGCATTATCGTCACCTGCGCCCCTGAACAGGTGCCACATGAATTGCTTAAGCAACTGGCGCCGGGTGGCCGCTTGGTGATCCCGGTTGGAGGCACGATGGGACAATCACTGCGTGTCATCGATCGTGTCGGTGATCGTTATGAGGAAACTGAACTGGATCCGGTCAGCTTCGTGCCGCTGTTGAGCGGTCAAATCTGATGCGTCTGTTTTCCGGTCTCTATGCCCGGGTCATGGTCTGGGCTCGCCACAAATACGCGACCTACTGGCTGGCACTGGTCAGTTTTAGCGAGTCGTCTTTTTTTCTGATTCCTCCCGATGTCATGCTGGCGCCGATGAGTCTGGCCCGACCCGAGCGCGCCTGGTTTTATGCTGCCCTGACCACGGCGGCTTCTGTCCTCGGTGGTCTGCTCGGTTACGCGATAGGCTTGTTTGCTTTTCATCTGGCGGAACCCTGGCTGATTTCATTGGACTATATGCATGCTTACCAGCAAGCTTCGGCATGGTTTGATCGGTGGGGATTCTGGGCGATTTTTCTTGCCGGCTTTACACCGATTCCCTATAAAATTTTTACTATCGCCGCCGGGGCTGCCAATATGTTGTTGCTGCCTTTTGTTATCGGTTCGTTGATTGGTCGTGGTATGCGGTTCTTTCTGGTAGCCGCTCTGATGCGCTGGGGCGGACCCGAATTGGAGGCCAGTCTGCACCTCTGGGTGGACAGACTGGGCTGGCTGACTGTATTGATTTTGGTGATGGCTTACCTGATATTTGCATAGAGATGAAATGGATTCTGCCGCTACTGCTGATGATCATGGTGACCGCCTGTGGCGGCGGTGGTCGGGCTGTAGCGCCAGTCGGTTCCTACAGTGATGACCGTAGCAGTCAGCGCAAAATAGCCACACCACCCACTTATTACACGGTCAGAAAAGGAGACACGCTGTACTCCATCAGCTGGCGCTACGGCATGGATTACAAAGATGTCGCTCGCATCAACAACATCAGGCCGCCTTATACGATTTATGTCGGGCAGAAAATTCGTTTCAAGCCCGGTAGTCGTACAGCCACTACCCAACAAGCAACGCCCCGTTCCCAGCCGACCAAAACCCAGCCGGTGAAACCAAGCCCGACACCGCAGTCAAAACCCTTACCGGCACCGGCACCAAAGACGGCCACCACCAGCAAACCGCAGCCGAAAGCTACTCAGGAGCCCTTTGTCGGCAATCAGAATCTGCAATGGCGCTGGCCTACCGAGGGTAGGGTGGTATCGACGTATTCCAACAGCAGTCCCGGCCGCAAGGGTATCGATATTGCGGGTAAGTCGGGGCAGCCGGTGTTTGCGGCAGCTTCGGGCAAGGTGGTCTATAGTGGCAATAGCCTGCCCCGTTATGGCAATTTGCTGATCATCAAGCATAACGATGTCTATCTCAGTGCCTATGCACACAGTGACCGCTTATTGGTGAAAGAGGGGGAAGTGGTTAAGAGTGGTCAGAAAATCGCCGTGATGGGCCGGACCGGCACCCAGCGCGATCAGTTGCATTTTGAAATCCGCCGTAACGGCAAGCCGGTCGACCCGATGCGCTTTCTGCCTAAGCGCTGAACCACAAAAAACGCATTGAATCCGTTATAATATAGCGTTTTGCCGGTTTTAACCGGCGTTTCATCCTTATATTCAATATCAGAGGTTAACCTTGGAACTAGGCGCGCCATTACAACGTATTAAAGACCTTCGTGATCGCAGTGACGATCTTAGGGGGTATCTTTGACTTCGATGAAAAGTCTGAACGTTTAATCGAAGTCACCCGCGAACTGGAATCACCCAGCGTCTGGGATGATCCGGAACGGGCCCAGAAACTGGGGCAGGAACGAGCCAGCCTGGAAAAAATCGTCAGTACGCTGTCAAAACACCGCGACACGCTCAACGACGCTCAGGATCTGCTGGAACTCGCGGCGGAGGAAAAGGACCAGGATACCTTTGATTCAGTGATTGCCGATCTGGACGAACTGGAAAAGGGTCTGGAAAAACTCGAATTCCAGCGCATGTTCTCCGGTGAACTGGATAAAAACAGTGCCTACCTGGATATCCAGTCCGGCTCCGGTGGTACTGAAGCACAGGACTGGGCCAATATCCTGCTGCGTATGTATCTGCGCTGGGGTGAGGACCATGACTATAAAGTTGAGCTGATGGAAGTCTCTGCCGGTGAGGTTGCCGGTATCAAGAGTGCCACAGTACGTTTTGAAGGCGATTATGCTTTCGGTATGCTGCGGACCGAGACGGGCGTCCACCGCCTGGTGCGTAAATCACCGTTCGACTCCGGTGCCCGCCGGCATACCTCATTTGCTTCCGTGTTTGTTTATCCAGAGGTTGATGACACGATAGAAATCGACATCAATCCGGCCGACCTGCGTGTCGATACCTACCGTTCCAGTGGTGCCGGTGGTCAGCACGTGAACACCACTGACTCGGCCGTACGTATTACCCACGTGCCAACCAATACCGTGGTGCAGTGCCAGACCGAACGCAGTCAGCATCAGAACCGTGATCGCGCTATGAATCAGCTGCGAGCCAAGCTCTACGAGCTGGAACTGATGAAGCAGAATGAAGTGAAACAAGCCGCCGAAGAATCAAAATCGGATATTGGCTGGGGTAACCAGATCCGATCCTATGTTCTCGATCAATCGCGGATTAAAGACCTGCGGACCCATGTTGAGACCGGCAATACCCAGGCCGTGCTCGATGGCGATTTGGACCAATTTATCGAAGCGTCGCTGAAATCAGGATTATAAGCATGAGCAACGAAACAGAAACCGGAACCGAACTGGATGAAAACCGCCTGATCGCGCAGCGCCGCGAAAAACTGGCCGAACTGCGGGAACAGGGTAATGCCTTTCCTAACGACTTCCGTCGTAATGTGATGAATGCTGAACTCAGCACCGAATATGCCGACTGGAGCGCCGAACAACTGGCTGAAACCCCGCGTCGAGTCAGCATTGCCGGCCGCATGATGACCAAGCGCGTGATGGGTAAAGCGAGCTTTGCCAATATCCGTGATATGTCCGGCGATATGCAGCTTTACGTTAAACGTGATGATTTGCCGGAAGGTGTCTATGCTCAGTTCAAACGCTGGGACCTGGGCGACATTATCGCGGCGGAAGGGGTGATGTTCCGTACCCAGAAAGGCGAACTGTCGGTATTAGTCGACAATATCCGCCTGCTGACCAAGTCCTTGCGCCCGTTGCCGGAAAAATTCCACGGCCTGTCGGATCAGGAAACCCGTTACCGTCAGCGTTACGTTGACCTCATCATGAATGAAGCCAGCCGGGATGTATTCCGTCTGCGCACCCGCATTATTGATGGGGTGCGTCGCTACCTGATGAGCAAGGATTATCTGGAAGTCGAAACCCCGATGATGCAGGCGATTCCGGGCGGTGCTACCGCGCGTCCTTTCACGACTTATCATAATGCGCTGGATATGGATCTGTTCCTGCGGATTGCGCCTGAACTTTATCTGAAACGTCTGATTGTCGGCGGCTTTGAGCGGGTGTTTGAAATCAACCGTAATTTCCGTAATGAGGGGCTGTCTACCCGTCACAACCCGGAATTTACCATGGTCGAGTTCTATCAGGCCTATGCCAACCACCATGATCTGATGGATCTGACCGAGGACATGCTGCGCAGCGTCACTCAGGACGTACTGGGCACTTCAGAAGTGCACTATCAGGGGCTCGATATCGACTTTGGCAAACCGTTTACGCGGATGACCGTCAAGGAATCGATCCTGCATTTCAATCCGGGCATCAAACCGGAACAACTGGAAACAATTGAAGCGGCCCGTGAAATCGCTGCAGGACTCGCTATTCCGATCAAGGAAAGCTACGGCCTGGGTAAAGTACAAATCGAGATCTTTGAGAAAACCGTGGAACATCGCCTGATGGAGCCGACCTTCATCACCGCGTACCCGACCGAAGTCTCACCACTGGCACGCCGCAGTGATGACGATCCGTTTGTCACCGAGCGTTTTGAATTCTTCGTCGGTGGCCGCGAGATTGCCAATGGCTTCTCCGAGTTGAATGACGCTGAAGACCAGGCCGAGCGTTTCCAGGCCCAGGTCGCCGAGAAAGATGCCGGTGATGATGAGGCGATGCATTTTGATGCCGATTACATCCGTGCCCTGGAGTACGGCATGCCGCCGACGGCGGGCGAGGGGATCGGGATTGATCGTCTGGTGATGTTGTTGACGGATTCACCGTCAATTCGGGATGTTCTTCTTTTCCCGCATATGCGGCCGGAATAAGTTTTTTATAAAACTTTCTAAAAACTGGCGGGTGAGTTCTTCACCCGTCAGTCTTGTCACAGGATACAAAGCTCGTTAGGGTTCCATTTAAAAGGCATGGAGCTAGCCCTAATGAATCACGCTGAAGTATTCCTCCACACTCAAAACTGTTTTGATGATTTCAATGACTCGCGGAATGTTCTCAGAGAGATCAGAAAATCGAGTAATGAAACACTGAGAAATGCCGCTTTTAAATATGCTGTCATTGCTTATTGCAGGGCTTATACCTCCTCAAAGGGACAACATGATGGTCCAAGGAAGCTCGATAAGAAATATATTCCCCAAGGCTTTAATGATTTGCATCAGGAATTGCTGGGTAGCAGACATAAAATATATGCCCACACGGACAGGGATATCCTAGAAGCTAAATTGAAAGTCACAGATTTAGGCGGCCAGAAACTCCCAATGCGAACACAGAACGTCATTTATCCACTTAATTTAATGGTGAGAATTGATGAGATTATTGAGCTTGCTGAAAAAACTATGGATGCAATTATCGATGATTATCCCAGTCTTCTAGCAAGTGTAACTGAGCAAAATGAAGCCTTAGAGTAGGCAACCTTTTCTGTATTGCCTGAAAGTATATTTTCGCCTTGATGGCGAGTCAGGGAAATGCGCGCCCATTTCCCTAACAACCCTAGTGCGCCCCAATGTGCTGGCCTGCGGCTTCACTGCGTTGCTCGGTGAATCTGGGAATTGGCTAAAACTCGCTTCGCTCAGACACTAGCCAATTCTTATCCAGATTAACCTGCGCTACTCGTCAGCACAAAAGGGGATGGAAAAGCGGGATCCGAACTCAGCGTTGGTTAAAACGTTCCCTCTCCCTTGACGGGAGAGGGTTAGGGTGAGGGTGAAATGCCCTTATGTGAAGCCGAGCATCGCAGTCGTGACTGGATAAGCACGAGTGCCTGTTTGAGCGCAGCGAGTTCACGAGTGCCCAGTCACGGCGAGAAGCACAGGGAACCCGCAAGGCAAGCATGGGTCTGGCCTTTTTTGGTTCGTTTTTTGGCCACACAAAAAATGAACTCGCCCTCAAGGCGAAAACCTGTCGTTGAATTAAATCGGGAGGTTGGGTGCCCAGGCTAGAAACAGCTCCAGCATTAAATCAAAACCAGCCTCAACAATGACAACCCCCAACCCCAACCGCTAGGATAGAAACATCCAAAAAAACCAAACCGGAGTCACATGTTTGTCGACCTCAGTTTAGGCATCAATGTTGTCATCTTCCTTCTGGCCGGCGCAGTGGTCGGCGTCTGTGGTGTCAGGCTCACAGAGCGGGCTGAGCAGTTAGCTCATCTCACCGGCCTGGGACAGGCCATTTTAGGCGCCGTATTTCTCGGGATTATCACCTCGTTGGCGGGGACCATCACCTCAATTACCTCGGCATGGGAAGGCGCGGCAGAACTGGCCTTCGGTAATGCGATTGGGGGTATCGCGGCGCAGACCACCTTTCTGGTGATTGCCGATATGCTCTACCGCAAAGCCAACCTGGAGCATGCGGCAGCATCCGAGGAAAACCTGATGCAGGGCGTGTTGCTGGTGGTCATGCTGTCGCTGCCGATGCTGGCAATGGCAGGACCAGGTGTCACGATGTGGTCGGTTGATGTGATGTCCTTTGTCATTCTGGCTGCTTACCTGTTCGGCCTGCGTTTATTGCGTCAGTCCCACAACATGCCAATGTGGTCGCCGCGTAAAACCAGCGATACCCGGGCTGAGAAACCCTCACCGCCTTCAGCGGGGATTCGGTCGGCGGGATTCTCTCTATGGACAGCATTCTTATTACTGGCGATTGCTGTCGCAGTAAGCGGCTGGCTGATTGCCGAAACGGGAATTGCCATCACCCGCCAGACCGGACTGAGTCAGACCTTATTCGGGACCATTTTCACCGCGGTAGTGACCTCGATACCGGAACTGGTGATCGCGATTACTGCCGTGCGGCGCGGTGCTCTGGCCTTGGCAGTGGGCGATATTATTGGCGGCAATACCTTCGATGTGCTGTTTCTGGTGTTGTCTGATCTGGCATATCGGCCGGGCTCTATTTATCAGGCGGTATCAGGCACGCTGGCTTTCTGGATGGCATTGAATATTCTGCTGGTCGGTATTTTGCTGTTGGGACTGCTGCGTCGGGAACGGCATGGCCTGGGTAATATCGGTTTTGAAGGGGTGCTGGTACTGATAAGTTATGCGGCGGGAGTGACCGTGATTTTCTCTTATTGAGTCACACTAAAAAACATTGTGACTGTCAGTGCTTACGATGATAATAAGACTGAATCATTGTGCCGTTGGTTGGCGGTTTTTAGTTGAGGAATTTCAATGAAAATGATTGCTGTAACCACCATTTTGCTGACGATGTTTGTTGTCAGTGCCTGTGGTGTTAAAACATCCGGCGTGCGTACCCTGGGTGGCGATACCTATACCATTACAGTCAATGATCTGGATGACACCACAGCCAAGGGCACGGCGCTGGGACTTGCCGAGCATCATTGCAATGAAATGGGCAAAGCCCTGTTGGTAACCAAAATTTTCAAGCAACACCAGGTGCGTTATCGCTATGACATTACTTTTCAGTGCGTTGATGCCGGCGATCCCCGACTGGAAAACCCTGAGTATGAAACTATTTACAGGTCGGAGTAATGTGTCGTCGACAGCGGCTATGGCTACTCTTTTGCTGCTGTTTACTACTGCCACTTCGGCTTCTGGCACAGGACTCGCCTTATCAATTGACGCTCACGGTCACTGATGCGGGGTTGGAACAGCCTGCGGAAGGGATGCAAGTCGTGCTGTTTCAGTTCAGCGAGACCCGTTCAACCTGGCGGCTGGTGGATAGCCAGGTTACCGATAAACAGGGTGAGATAGAGGGATTCCTGCCGGGCAGAGAGCATCGCGGGGTTTACCGGCTGGTGCTGAGGAATGAGAAATTCTTCCGGCAGAAGCATGAAACCACGCCTTATCCGCTGATTCCTGTGGTGGTCACTATTGATAAGCCAGCGCCGGTGGCCTTGTCGTTAAGCATATCGAAAACGGGCTACAGCCTGTCTCAGGAACAGCCCTGAAAGCGGGTTTATTCTGGGCGAACCCGAATTGAGCGCCAGTATTTCCGTGACCAGTAGATATTGTTCATGCTGGAAATGGTGACACCGAGTCGGGTGGACGCGTGCAGGAAACGGTCCTCTTCCAGATAAATGCCGACATGGTTGCCATTACGGAAAAACACCAGATCGCCTGGCTGTAAATCGCTTTTGTTAATGGTCTGTCCCGCCCGGAACTGTTGAGAGGTGGTTCTGGGCAGCCTGAGACCGAAAAGATCCTGATAAGTCTTTTGCACAAAGGCGGAGCAGTCAATGCCGTGACGACTTTGTCCGCCAAGACGGTAAGGCGTACCGCGCCAGTCCGCATGCTGCTGATAAAGCCGTGACAGCGTGGCTTCTGTTTGCGACGCCGCCGGTTGTAATGCCGGTTCGAAAGCTGGTGAGGGCATTTTCGGGCTACTGCCGCAGCCTGCCAGCAGGGCCAGCATCAACAACAGTGACAGAAAGCGCCAGGGCGACTGGAAAACGAAAAAACGCGGCATCTTAATCAGTGACAACCATTGTGGGTAAATCTGCAATATAAATTACAGGCTGCAGGCTGTAAAAACCAGCGGGCTTGTAACAAGTCATCCTCCAAAAACTAATCGGTCAGGTGGTAAAAGGTCGGAATGCTGATGTTATATTCATCACACAGCTCCGAGACTTCCTCCCCGCAAGCGATCCGGTACTGCATTTCGGCAATTTGTTCTTTGGACAGTTGCACGCCGGTGTGACTGTCGAGCGCCCTGCCACGATCAATGGGGGTGACAGTGGCTGTTGGCTGCTCAGCATCGGATTGCCTGATGTCGGCGATGGCGGTCATTACTTTAAGCGCCGCATCATTACTGTCTTTACTGGTATCGATGGCCTGATCCCGGACCACTAAATCGATGCCTTGCTTGCGCAGTCTTTCTGCTATCCGGGCCAGTTCAACCGTGTTGTCAGCCAGACGATCGAGTCGGGTCACAACCAGAATGTCACCGTTGTGAAGGGCATCAAGACAGGCGTTGAGTGTGTTCTGTTGGTCGCCGTTGCCGGCTTTTTCTTTGAAAACGGTGTCGCAGTCTTTGAGTTTGTCGAGTTGCATTTGCAGCGGCTGACCATGCCGGCTTTCTCTCGCATAGCCTATTTTCATTGATTACTCCTCAGTTTTTTACCCTTCACTGGGATAGGCAACAAAATCGGGCGTTTGTTCATGTTGGCGCTGGATTGACTGAATAGCAAAGCGAGGCCCCGCGTTGTCAGAGCGGACACAAAAAACCCGGCACAGGCCGGGTTTTCAGGATGACAGTGATACTGTCCGCTGATTAGCTCATTTTGAATAAAGCGAGTGCCTCACGATATTCCTCGCTGTCTTCATCCAGTTCTTCAACACTGAAGCCGGTATCAGCGCCGATCTGTTTAAATGAGACAACTTCATTCAGGGTCAATGGATCCACCGCTTTGTCAGTGCCGTTATAGCTTTGTAATACCGCGACCTGCACCACATCGACCAGATCCGGACCGTTATCACCGCTGTTGCGGTTTAGGTTGGCATGCTCGCGGGCAACGGCCACCAGGTTGTCCGGGAATTCCCATTTCTGCAGAATGGCAGCGCCCAGACGCGGATAGAGATTATCAATCAATTGATCCAGTTTTTTGCTGTCTCTGATAAGATCGCCATCTTCGTCGGCCTTCATCAGAATGGGCAGAACACCGATAGAGTGAATCAGGCCGGCCAGCATGGCTTCATCGGTTTTAATGCCAGGCAGCTTGCCCGCAATAACCTGCGATGCCGCAGCGACTTTGGTGCTCTGTTCCCACAGCGCACGCAGACGTTTATCCAGACGGTTATTGGTGGCCTGGAACATTTGTTCCATTACCAGACTGGTAACCAGATTGCGGACCATGGACAGGCCCAGACGGGAAACCGCCATCTGCACACTGTCGATAGATACCCGCCCACGATACAGCGGGCTGTTGGCAACTTTCAGCAGGCGGGCTGAGAGCGCAGCATCAGTGGTGATGATATCGGCCAGTTGTTTGGCAGTCGCTTCAGGGTCATCGACCACTTCCCTGACTTGCAGGGCGACTTCGGGAAGGGTTGGCAGCACAAGCTTGCCGCTGTCCATTTCCTCCAGGATAGTGTTGTAAAATACGTCTTGTTCGCTCATAGGTTTCGCTTCTGATAAATGAATTTGAAGTGTTGATGAATTTCAGTTATTTTGCTTTGTTTGCCGACAGTTTTAGCTAATCGCAGGTATTCAGTTGAACGACGAGTTTCCGAGAATCAAACGCCTTCCGCCCTATGTTTTCAACATTGTAAATGATTTGAAAGCAAAAGCACGTGCGCGTGGTGAGGATATTATCGACTTTGGTATGGGTAACCCGGATAAACCGGCACCGGCTCACATTGTTGATAAGCTGGTAGAAGCGGCCCAGCGACCGGACACCCACCGTTACTCGGTTTCCAAGGGGATTCCGCGCCTGCGCAAAGCCTGTTGCGATTGGTATAAACGCAAATTCGACGTCGATCTCGACCCGGACAGCGAATGTATTGTCACTATCGGCTCGAAAGAGGGCCTGGCGCACCTGGCACTGGCGACAATGGGTCCCGGCGATGCCGTCATGGTGCCGAACCCGGCTTACCCGATCCATCCTTATGGCTTTGTGATTGCCGGTGCCGATATCCGTCATGTGCCGCTGACTCCGGATGTCGACTTCTTCGCCGAACTGGAAAAGTCGGTCAAGGACTCCTGGCCCAAACCCAAGATGCTGGTGCTGAATTTCCCGGGCAATCCGACCACACAGTGCGTCGATCTGGAATTTTTCGAACGCATCGTCGCTTTTGCCAAAGAGCATCAAATCTGGGTGGTACATGACCTGGCCTATGGTGAAATCTGTTTCGACGGTTATAAAGCGCCATCGATTCTGCAGGTGCCCGGCGCTAAAGAGGTGGCGGTCGAGTTCTACACCTTGTCCAAGACTTATAATATGCCAGGCTGGCGGGTTGGCTTCATGTCCGGCAACCCGACTTTGATCGCGGCGCTGGCACGGATGAAGTCTTATCTCGATTACGGGATGTTCACGCCGATTCAGGTAGCGGCGATTACCGCACTGGATGGCCCGCAGGATTGTGTTGATGAAATCGTCGCCACTTACAAGAGCCGTCGTGACGTACTCTGTGAGGGTCTCAATGCGATTGGCTGGGCAGTAGAAAAGCCTAAGGCAACTATGTTTGTCTGGGCCCGTATTCCGGAACGATACCGCGAAATGGGCTCGCTGGAATTCAGTAAAAAACTACTCAAGGAAGCGAAAGTCGCGGTGTCACCCGGTATCGGTTTTGGTGAATACGGTGACGAGTATGTTCGCTTCGGCTTGATTGAAAATGAACATCGAACACGTCAGGCGATCCGCGGGATCCGTGACATGATGAGAAAAGCTTAGGGGGCTGTGTGCAATCAGTAAAAATCGGAATCCTGGGGCTGGGCACCGTCGGTGGTGGTACCGTCAGTGTGCTGACCCGCAACTCAAGAGAAATCAGCCGTCGTGCCGGCCGTGATATTGAAATTTATCGTGTTGCCGATCGTGATCTGGATAAACCCAAGAGTTGTGATACCACAAACATCAACCTGACGGATGATGCCTTTGAGGTCATCAATGATCCCGATATTCAGATCGTTGTCGAACTGATCGGTGGTACCGGTATCGCCAAGGATCTGGTGGTCAAGGCGATTGAGAACGGCAAGCATGTGGTCACGGCCAATAAGGCGCTGATCGCGATGCATGGTAACGAGCTGTTTGAACTGGCGCAGAAAAAAGGCGTGACGATTGCGTTTGAAGCTGCGGTTGCCGGTGGTATTCCGATTATCAAGGCCATGCGTGAAGGTCTGGCGGGTAACCGTATCGAGTGGCTGGCCGGCATTATCAACGGCACCGGTAACTTTATCCTGACCGAAATGCGTGAAAAAGGCCGTGACTTTGCCGATGTGCTGGCAGAAGCTCAGGCGCTGGGTTACGCCGAAGCCGATCCGACTTTTGATATTGAAGGCATCGATGCAGCGCACAAGCTGACCATTATGGCTTCCATCGCCTTTGGTATCCCGCTTCAGTACTACAAGTGCTATACCGAAGGCATCAGCAAAATTTCTCAGGAAGATGTGCAGTATGCCTCGGAACTCGGTTACCGCATCAAGCATCTGGGGATTGCCAAGAAAACCGCTTCCGGTGTCGAATTGCGCGTGCATCCAACCCTGATCCCGCAGCGTCGTTTGATCGCCAATGTGAACGGGGTCATGAATGCCGTTGTCGTAAAAGGTGACGCGGTCGGTCCGACTTTATATTACGGCGCCGGCGCCGGCGCTGATGCCACTGCCTCTGCTGTAGTGGCCGATATTGTCGATATCGTTCGCGCGCTGACCACCGATCCGGAGAATCGGGTACCGCATCTGGCGTTCCAGCCCGATGCGCTCAAAGATACCCCGATTCTGCCGATGAGCGAAGTGGTCACATCATACTATCTGCGAATCCACACCCTGGATAAGCCGGGCGTGCTGGCCGATATCACCCGTATTCTCAGTGAAGAGGGCATTAATATCGAAGCTATTCTGCAGAAACAACCGGAAGAACATGAAGGCATGGTGCCCATCATCATGTTGACCCAGGCCGTGGTCGAGAAAAATATGGATCGCGCCATTAGTCAGATTGAAGCACTGGAAACCGTGCCTGATTCCATCATGCGCATCCGCATGGAATCTCTGGGTGGCTGATAAAGCCTGCCCACCGAATTTAGTTTAGAGGAAAACACTATGTCATTTCGCCCCCGTTACACTGGACTGATTGAACGTTATCGCGATCGGCTGCCGGTCAATGACGACACCCGCCTGATTAGCCTGGGCGAGGGGAATACACCGCTTATCAAGCTCAATCATATTGCCAAGGAGCTGGGTAAGGATGTCGATATTTACGTCAAATACGAGGGTCTGAACCCGACCGGTTCATTTAAAGATCGTGGTATGACCATGGCCGTGACCAAAGCCGTCGAAGAAGGCAGCAAGGCGATCATCTGCGCTTCTACTGGTAATACCTCGGCTGCAGCTGCGGCCTATGCCTCACGTGCCGGTATCGCCGCTTTTGTATTGATTCCTGACGGCAAAATCGCCCAGGGCAAACTGGCTCAGGCGATGATGCATGGGGCCACCGTGATTCAGATCAAAGGCAACTTCGATGAAGGCATGCGCCTGGTCAAGGAAGTCGCCAACCATGCGCCGGTTACTATCGTTAACTCGATTAACCCTTACCGTCTGCAGGGTCAGAAAACGGCCGCCTTTGAAATTGTTGAAGAGCTGGGCCGTGCGCCGGATTATCACTGCCTTCCGGTGGGTAATGCCGGTAATATCACTGCGCACTGGATTGGTTACTGTGAGTACTCCTGCGATTCCGGTGATCACGTGACTGATGCCTGTGCCTACTGTGGCGGCAAATGTAAGTATGCCGGCGGTGCCATTGTCGGTAACCGTCCGAAAATGGTCGGCTACCAGGCATCAGGCAGCGCGCCGTTTATGCGTGGCCATATGGTGGATGATCCGGAAACCGTGGCGACTGCGATTCGTATCGGTCATCCGCAAAGCTGGGATAAAGCCTGGCAGGTTAAAGAAGAATCCGGTGGCTGGTTCGACGAATGCAGTGATGAAGAAATTCTGGCAGCGCAGAAACTGCTGGCAGAAAAAGAAGGCGTATTCTGCGAACCCGCATCAGCGACCTCACTGGCCGGTGCGTTACGCGATGTGAAAAATGGCAAGATTCCGGAAGGCAGCACCATCGTTTGTACTCTGACCGGTCATGGTCTGAAAGATCCTGATACTGCTATTAAACAAAGCAGTTCTGCTGTGGTCACTGTTGATGCCAATCTTGAATCAGTTCGTGACGCCATCATTCAGAATATGGCACAGTGAGTTTATGACGAATCTGCCGGATCCAAGTGAGCGGGAAAGACTGCTGGCCAAGCGGCCGCATGATATTTTTCTGAGTAATCTGATCGGTAACCATATTCTGATCTTTACCGCGATATCGACCTTTGGTCCGGCTTATATCAACTATCTGATTCTGGTGCCGCTGCTGTCTTTTGCTGCGCTCGGCTATACCTATTACCGTTCCGGCCATATTCGGCGTGAGGACAGTGAGTTTGTCTGGGCGCACTGGCAAGTGGCGCGGCGCTGGAGCAAGATATTTTTCTTTGTCCTGCTGATTGTCACCAGCTTCGCCGTGCTGGGCTGGTTGGGTAAAACCTATCTGGGCATGATGAAGGAAGCTGTCTACGCTATGGTTGGTGGCCTGAGTCTTTTACCCACCCTGGTGTCTGTACTGGTGCTGATTGTTATCGAATCAGACTCTTTGCATCATGCCCGTGTGGGCACTTTGCCCCGCTGGGCGCTAAGACGTTTTCTGGGCATCGAGCTGGAACCGTCTCAGGACTGAGCCAGTCGTTTTTTCAGTTTTTCCCGCCATTCTGCAGAGAGCGCATCGATTTTCAACGCCTGCTTCAAAACAGGCGTTTTTTCGTTGTCAGGCAGGGATTTGTCGAAATAAGCACGAAACAAACGCTGCACGCTGAGTTGGGCCGGATGCGGCTCAGCAACGCTCACCTTATCACCAGCGGCCACCGAGCCGGTCTCAATCACCCTGAAATAAATCCCGGTCGCGGCATGCGTCACAAACAGCCTGGGCATATCATCACGCTCAAAAGTCATACCCAGTTTAAAGCAGGGGACCCTGGGTTGAGAGATTTCCAGCAAGCAGTCACCCACCCTCAGGCGGTCACCAATACACAGACTGGCTTCGTCCAGTCCCTCGATGGTCAGGTTTTCGCCAAATTTGCCGAACGGCAGATCCGCCCGCCCAAGCTGCTGTTCCCAGAATGAATAGTGCTCGGCAGCAAAGCCGTAAACCGCTTTGTGTTCACCGCCGTGATTGACCCGATCAACCTGCTGATCGCCGTCGAGATTGAATGGATTGACATGAATGCGACCCGATACCGGTTGTTTGAAGATACCGGTCGATACGGTTTTATTTTTGTGCTGAACCTGTTTCGGCAGCGAAACATTAACAGAACGAACCAGCACAGAGCGTTAAGGTTGTTCGGAACGCTTGACGACCGAGTGAATCACTTTGTCGTATTCGAAAAATACTTCAAATTCACCGTAAATCCAGCGGCTGATAGGTGGCTCACCGACAGCAGGCACTTTGGTTTCGGGTGCCCCGAATGCCTGTTCAACCTGAGTCATATTCATGCCCTGTGACGGACGCTGGACTCCGGCACTGCTGTTGGGCACGTCATAGCGTGGGTCAGCAATGGATATGACTTCTGCCTGCACCGCCGTCAGGCTTAAAAGTGAAGCAGCAAGCACTAGGCTGATGTTCCGCATCGATAGGCTCCTTGAGTGAGTAACAACAGAATACTACGCGCTCAGAAATTGCTCAATCAGCGTATTCAGGTAGCGCTGCCCTTTTTCGGTAGGACGGAGGCGGTGAATATCATGTTCGATAAGCCCCAGCGACTCTGCTTCAGACAAAGGTTTTTTGATCCGCGATATCGGCACGCCGGTATGCTGCTGAAATAAAGGGGTGGGCACACCGTCCAGCAGACGCATTGCATTGAGCATAAATTCAAAGCCGACTTCCTTTTCATCGACCAGCGTGCCTTCCAGTAAACAAGCTTCAGTGCCGGCCGTGTCGAGATAAGCCTGCGGTTGTTTCTGCTTGACCCGGCGTTCAATCTGCTGTGGCATGGCACTGCTGATTTTGCCGTGGGCACCGGCACCAATACCGAGATAGTCGCCGAACTGCCAGTAATTGATATTATGCCGGCACTGTCGCCCCTGACGGGCATAAGCCGAGGTCTCATACTGGTGGTAACCGGCCTCGGCCAGTCTTGCCTGATTGGCCAGTTGCCAGTCATAGATTGGATCATCCTCAGGCAAAGTCGGCGGCTGACTGTAAAACAGCGTGTTGGGCTCGATTGTCAGCTGATAATAAGAGATATGGGCCGGAGCCAGCGCAATGGCGGTGTCGACGTCATATCGGGCTTTGGCTTCATCCTGTCCCGGCAGGCCGAACATCAGATCCAGATTGAAATTATCAAAGCCTGCTTGGTAAGCGGTTTCCACCGCAGTAATGGCCTGCCTACTGTCGTGAATCCGGCCCAGCGATTTCAATGCCTCGTCATCAAAACTCTGAATGCCAATGGAGAGACGGTTAATGCCGACGGCGCGGTAATCCTCAAAGCGACCGGCTTCCACCGTGCCCGGATTGGCTTCCAGCGTGATTTCTGCATTATGTTGCAGTGGCAGCAGGGCGCGGATAGCTGAAAACAGCCGATCATAGGCTTGTGCTGACAGCAGACTGGGCGTGCCGCCGCCAATAAAGATAGTTTGCACCGAGCGACCCCAGATAAGTGGCACTTCCTGCTCCAGATCGCGGATCAGCGCATCGACATAGGCCTGTTCAGGGATTTCCTGCGGGCTCTTGTGCGAGTTGAAATCACAGTAGGGGCATTTGCGCACACACCAGGGCACATGAATATAGAGGCTCAGTGGTGGCAGGGCGGTAAAATTAAACATCAGTTCTCAACAGACTCCGGTCGCCAGCCCTGTTTCCAGCTTTGCAGCGGCACGATGGCAGGCGGCTCGCCGTTATCAAAATACCAGGCATCGACGGCATAACGAATACCTGTTTCCAGTTCGACGATAGTGGCGGTGTTATGCGGCGCGCGACCAATAAATATGCCGCGTGAGGTGCGCGGGGCAGCGCGATGCCATCGCAATAAACCTTCGCTTTCCAGCATGCGAATATATACCGAGGTATTGGTCGCTTCATCGATACAGTCGAGTTGACCGATACGGCTGCCACGCAGTTCGTTCTGTCCCAGGTCGTCACTGGTACCAATTTTGTTGCCGACCAGGACTTCCAGTTGTGCGACTGCCTGCTGAATTTGTCCACGCTCCTGTCCGGCACTATTCAGCCCAGGTAAAAACAGCGTTTTGATTTGCTGCCATTCGGTCGCTGACAGCTGGGTATTGCTAACACTGCGGCAGCTTAAATCATGGCAGAGCGAAAAGGCTGCCGGCGTGGGGAAACCGATAAAATTCCTGTGTGACAGTTGCCAGCTTTCGTGCAGATTCTGCTGTAACCAGATGGGTTTAATCGCCTGCTCGCTGTAGGGCGTATGACTACAGGCGGTGACAGTTAAACCGAGCGTCAATAAAACCGGAAGCAGGCGGATAGGCAGAGTCAAGACGGGCTGGCCTCAGGGCAAATGCCTCGTATACTGAAATTCCTCGATAAAACGGCGCATAGCCTGACCACGATGACTAACAGCATGTTTTTGCTGCGCACTCAGTTCGGCGGCACTGCAATCGGTTTCAGCAACAAAAAACACCGGGTCGTAACCAAAGCCGCCATCACCTGCCGGCTCAGTCAGAATCTGACCATGCCAGGTGCCCTGGCAGATAAGCGGTGTCGGATCATCGGCATGACGCATAAACACCAGCACACACTGGAATCGGGCCTGGCGCTCTGTGTCGGGGATATCCTGAAGCGCCGTCAGTAAAGCCTCGATATTGTCGGCATCGCTGGCATTTTCACCGGCATAGCGGGAAGAATAGATACCGGGGGCGCCCAGCAGGGCATCGACTTCCAGTCCCGAGTCATCGGCGATGGCCGGCAGCCCGGTTTGAGCACAGGCATTACGTGCCTTAAGAATCGCATTTTCGACAAAACTGAGACCGGTTTCGGCCACTTCATTGACGCCCAGTTCAGACTGGGTGACTACCTCAATGCTCAGCGGCGTCAGCAGCTGCGCGAATTCGCGCAGCTTACCCTGATTTCCTGTGGCCAGTACGATTTGGCTCATGATGCCGCCAAGGCTGCCTGTTGTTTTTCCATCAGTTCCTCAATCCCTTTTTTAGCCAGATCCAGCATGGATTGCAGTTCATCAGCACGGAAGGCATGGCCTTCAGCCGTACCCTGTAACTCAATATACGCCCCGGCTTCGTTCATGACTACATTCATGTCGGTTTCGGCGGAAGAGTCTTCGGCATAGTCCAGATCCAGTACCGGCATGCCCTGAAAAATACCGACCGAAATCGACGCGACCTGACCATAAAGCGGACTGGATTTGATTTTACGGGTTTTGAGCAGGTAATTGATGGCATCCTGCAACGCCACATAAGCGCCGGTGATAGAAGCGGTGCGGGTACCCCCATCAGCCTGAATGACGTCACAGTCGATGGTGATGGTCCGTTCGCCCAGGGTCTTCAGATCAATCGCTGCACGCAGAGAACGACCGATCAGGCGCTGAATTTCCATGGTACGGCCACCCTGTTTGCCACGGGCCGCTTCACGTTGCATGCGTGAACCGGTAGAACGCGGCAGCATGCCGTATTCAGCGGTGACCCAGCCTTCGCCGGTGCCACGCAGGAAAGGGGGGATACGCTCTTCCACTGAGGCAGTACACAACACCTTGGTATCGCCGAACTCGACCAGAACCGAGCCTTCAGCATGTTTGGTGTAATTGCGGGTGATGGTGATTTGTCTTAACTCATTCGCTTGACGACCACTTGGACGCATAACCGGTATTTCTCCCAATCAAATTTGACTCATTATACTGATCGTGACTGTCAGCCGCAGGGGGATTTGGGTAAGATCAGGGTTTTCTCTGACGCTGGAATTTATTTGTGACACGAAGCATGACTGCGTTTGCCCGCTATGAGGAGCAAACAGACCTGGGTACCTTGAGCTGGGAACTGCGCTCGGTGAATCACCGTTATCTTGAAATCGGTTTCCGGCTGGAGGAGAGTTTCAGGCCACTGGAAATGGCGATGCGCAAATTTATCAGCGATACCCTGGGCCGGGGGAAAGTTGAAGTCGCGCTGCGTTACAAATCACCGGAACAACAACAGGAAAGCCTGGACATTAACCAGCAACTGGCCGAACGCGTTATCAGTCGTTATCAGCAACTGGCCTCGCTCAGTGATAATGCTGCGCCGCTGGATTTGATGAAAGTCATGCAATGGCCCGGCGTCATTGAGACACCGAGCCTGGATCAGGAGGCGCTCAGCGAACGGGTCATGGCCTCACTGCAAAAAGCCCTGATTGATCTGGTCGACACCCGTGAGCGGGAGGGCGCTGCACTGCAGAAAATGATCGAACAGCGTTGTCAGCAGATTCACCAGATTGCCGAGCAGGTTCGTGAAAAAATGCCGGAAATTCTGCAGAACCACCGGCAGAAGTTACAGGAAAGAGTGCAGGAACTGGCTGTGAATCTGGAGCCGGAAAGACTGGAGCAGGAAATGGTTCTGCTGGCGCAGAAAAGCGACGTTGCTGAAGAACTGGACCGGCTGCAGAATCATGTCAGGGAAGTTGAACTGGTTTTACAGCGTGAGGAACCGATTGGTCGCCGACTCGACTTTCTGATGCAGGAGCTGAATCGGGAAGCGAATACGCTGGGTTCCAAGTCGATAGATACCGACACAACCCGGTTTTCGGTTGACTTAAAAGTGTTGATTGAGCAGATGCGGGAACAGATTCAGAATATCGAATAGCTTCAACGCTTACTTTTATGCTCCCGCTTGCGCGCGTACATGGCCTGGTCGGCTTTATCCAGCAGGATTTCAATTTGAGCGCCATCATAGGGATAAACAGCGGCACCGATGCTGCCGCTTAGTTTCACTATCGAATCATCAACTTTAAAGGGTTTTTCTACCTGAGATTCAAGCCGGCGAGCCTTAAGTGAAACATGGCCACTCTCGCTCACGGGGGTCAATATGATGCCGAATTCATCGCCGCCGAAGCGGGCAACAGTATCACTTGCACGACTGTGATGTTTCAGCCGCTGGGCGAATTCGCGGATGGCTGCATCACCACTGCGGTGGCCGAATCGATCATTGATTTGCTTGAGGCCATTCATATCAATCATTAACAGGCCTGCCAGAGTCTGGTGACGCCTCGCCTGGGCGATAACACTGCGCAGGTGGTCCAGAAACAAAGCGCGATTGGCGAGTCCGGTCATCTGATCATGTGTGGCACGGTAGAAGAGCTCTTCAAAGTTGTAGTGTGTGGAATAAAACATTGAAGATGCCACCACTTTCGAGAGCATGGTCAACATCACTTCATCAACTTCGGCAAAAGATTCTGTCTGTTTCGATAGAACCTTAAGTACACCAATGGTGTGGTTATCGTGTTGTAACGGGACCACCAGCATTGACTGCAAACCGACCCGCTGACAGGCTGCCTTATCAACCCGGGCGTCAGTATTGGCATCATCGCAACGTAATGTCTGTCCGGTTTCTATACAGAGACCCGACAGACTGCCTTGGATGGGAATTCTCAGACCCAGCTGATTAGTGGCTATACCAGCAGAGGCACGTTAGACCATATGTGACTGCTCAGCCAGCTCAATCACAGCGCCATCGGCATGAGTCATTGTCATGCTGCGCTCGGTAACAAGTTCAAGAATGTTACTGATATTGAGCCCCAGGCTGGCAATGTCGGTCTGCAGCCTGAACATTTCCAGAAGTTGGGTACGACTCAGTTGTGTGGTATCAAGATTCATTGATATCAGTTGATTGCAATAAGACTCAGACTATCAGACAACACCATGAAAGTATTCAAAATCAGTCAAGGTTTGAGATGAAAATCACCGACATTTAATTCTTCAGGACTAATTCACCGCAGATTGTGCTGTCATCAGTATAATGACGGTTTGAATTGTCGCCGATATGGATAGTTTGAGCAGATATCGGCTCAACAGTTGAGATCAAGGTTTGCTCGCATGATAGGAAGTTTATTTATCGTCGCCGCCCCGTCAGGCGCAGGGAAAACCAGTCTGGTAAATGCATTGGTCGAGCGCCATGAAGACATCCGGCTGTCTGTTTCCCACACAACAAGGCCTCCGCGTGAGGGTGAGGTTGATGGCCGTGATTATCATTTTGTCAGCCAGCAGACCTTTGCTGACATGCGCGACAAAGGCGATTTTCTGGAGTCTGCCACGGTGTTTGATAACAGTTACGGGACCTCGTCTGTTGCAGTACAGGAAATGCTGGCTCAGGGCCTGGACGTGATACTGGAGATCGACTGGCAGGGGGCGCAGCAGGTTCGACATAATCTCAGCGACGCCACCGGGATTTTTATTCTTCCTCCCTCCAAAACGACGCTGGAACAACGTCTGCGCAACCGCGGTCAAGACAATGAAGAGATCATTGCACGCCGCATGCGTGACGCGGAAAATGAAATTTCTCACTATATTGAATTTGATTATCTCATCGTCAATGATGATTTCAGCGAGGCACTGGACAGCCTGACCGCCATCATCCTCGCTAAACGACATACCCTGGCGCTGCAGAAACAGAAGCAGGCGGGTCTCATCAGTGAACTGCTGGGCTGAGTCAGGGGGAGGGTAAATCCCATTAGTCGCTTAGCTCACCTAGCTTAAAACGCTGATATTACGTAGAATTACTTCTTTTAACTCATGGGGAAAATCAGATGGCTCGCACCACTGTAGAAGATTGTTTAGAAAACGTTGATAACCGGTTCCAGCTGGTTCTGGTTGCTGCCAAGCGCGCGCGTGAAATCGCTCTCGGCGATGACCCGATGGTTGATGTGGATAATGACAAGCCGACCGTACTGGCTTTGCGTGAAATTGCTGAAGGTCTGGTCGGTCCGGATATTCTGACAAAAACCAGTGCCCGCCAACATGCTGAAGAAAGCATCGTGGCTGACGAAGAGCTGCAAAGCCAAGAATAAACCCCGTGAGCGCCAAACCTTCAGTCGCCTCCGAACTGGATTTCATCCAGGAGTCTGAGCCGAAACTCACGATCGATGATTTGTGTTTTGCGACTTCCAATTACCTGGAACCCAGGCAAGTGGATGCCATTCGCCGTGCCTATCATTTTGCGGATCAGGCACACGAAGGTCAGACCCGTCGCAGCGGCGAACGCTACATTACCCACCCGCTGGCGGTAGCGCACGTGCTGGCGATGATGCACATGGACTATGAATGCATCATGGCCGGTCTGTTACACGATGTGATTGAAGATACAGCGCTGAGCAGCGATGACCTCGCGGCTGAGTTTGGTGAAGAAGTGGCCGATCTGGTGGAGGGCGTGACCAAGCTCGCCAAGGCCGCGTTTGAAACCACCAAACATGCGCAGGCGGAAAACCTGCGCAAAATGTTGCTGGCGATGTCACGTGATATCCGCGTCATTATCGTCAAGCTGGCAGATCGTCTGCACAATATGCGGACTCTGGGCCACCTTCGGCCGGAAAAACGTCGCCGCATTGCCCATGAAACGCTGGATATTTATGCACCGATTGCCCAGCGCCTGGGTATGAACCTGATGCGCTGCGAGCTGGAAGACCTGGGCTTCCATGTGCTTTACCCGATTCGCTATCGTGTGCTGCAGGATGCAGTGCGGAAGGCGCGCGGTAACCGTAAGGAAATCGTCAGTCAGATCACGGCCTCCATCCTTAACCGCATGGAGCAGGAAGGACTCAGTGCCGATATTCAGGGCCGGGAAAAGAACCTATACAGCCTCTACAAGAAAATGGTCAGCAAACAGCTGACTTTTTCCGAAGTCATGGATGTTTATGCGTTTCGCATCATAGTTGATGATGTCGATGCCTGTTACCGGATGCTTGGTGTCGTGCACAACCTCTATAAACCGGTTCAGGGCAAATTCAAAGATTATATTGCGATTCCCAAGGCCAACGGTTATCAGTCATTGCATACGGTCCTGTTCGGACCCTATGGTGTGCCGATAGAAGTACAGATTCGCTCCCGCGATATGGATCACATGGCTGAAGCCGGCGTGGCCGCGCATTGGTTGTATAAAACCGGCGAGTCGGGCGGCGATAATCTTGCTCATCGCAAGGCCCGTCAGTGGCTGCAGGGCATTCTGGAAATGCAGAAAGGTTCCGGCGATTCAATGGAGTTTCTGGAAAACCTGCGCATCGATCTGTTCCCTGACGAAATTTATGTCTCCACACCCAAAGGCGAAATCCTGACTCTGCCGCGGGGTGGTACCGCGGTTGATTTTGCCTATGCCGTGCATACCGATGTGGGTAATAACTGTGTTGCTGCACGTGTCGGCCGCCATCTGGTGCCACTCAGCACACAACTGGAAACCGGTGAGTCGGTAGAAATTATTACCTCGCCCAATTCTCATCCGAATCCGGCTTGGCTCAATTTCGTGGTGACCGCTAAGGCCCGCACCAGTATTCGTCATTATCTGCGCCATCTGCAGACTGAAGAAGCGATTCTGCTGGGCCGTCGCTTGCTGAATAAACACCTGACCGCTTTCTCGACTCATCTTGATGATATTCCGGTCGAGCGCTTTAACGACCTGGTCAGCGAATTCGAGCTCAAGCAGTTTGACGATTTGCTGGAAGATATCGGTCTCGGTAATCATTCCGCACTGCTGATTGCTCAGAAGCTGGTCAATGATTCGACGCCGAATAAAGAGCCCCAGGCGTTGATGATCGCCGGTACCGAGGGCATGGTAGTGAGTTTTGCCCGCTGCTGTCATCCGATTCCGGGTGACCCGATACACGGTTACGTCAGTACCGGTCGCGGCATCATTATTCACCAACGCAGCTGTAAAAACACCTCCCATCTGCGGGTACAGAATGAGAAATGGCTGGACGTGACCTGGTCCCCGGATGTCTCTCGCGAATTCCCGGTCGACATTATGGTGCACGTCAAGAACCAGCGCGGCGTACTGGCGACGGTGGCTGCCGTCGTGTCTGAATCCGATTCCAACATCGATAATGTCGTGGTTGATGAGCGTGATGGCGGTTATTCCGATCTCAGACTGACTATCGAGGTCCAGAGCCGTCAGCACCTGGCGAGGGTGATTCGCCGTCTGCGTCTGCTCGATATGGTGGAAAGAATTTCCCGTATTAATCAATGACGCCGCTTTGACGCGGCTTTCTATGGAGAATGTAATGACACGCGAAATTATTCACACTGCCGATGCACCGGAAGCCATCGGCCCGTACTCTCAGGCAGTCAAAGTCGGCGATATCGTCTATCTGTCCGGCCAGATCCCACTGGTGCCGGAAACCATGACGGTACTCGATGGAGATTTTTCTGCTCAGGTACGTCGCGTGTTCGATAATCTGGCAGCCGTCGCTAAAGCCGCTGGTGGCAGCCTGCAGGATGTGGTCAAACTCAATATCTTTCTGACTGATCTCAGTCATTTCGGTACCGTCAATGACATCATGACCGAATATTTCGAACAGCCGTATCCGGCGCGTGCCGCGATTGGTGTTGCCTCACTGCCCAAGGATGTGCCGGTTGAGATGGACGCGGTGCTGCACCTGGGCGCCTGAATCAAGCATTAAAGGAGTCAGTGGCTGTGGTGGCGGGTGAATTGTTATCACAGCCGGTAACTTCGCTCAAAGGTGTCGGCGGCAAAGTCGCTGAACGGCTGAGCAAAATCGGTATTGTGCTGGTTCAGGACCTGCTGTTTCATTTACCGCTGCGTTATCAGGATCGTACCCGCCTCATGCCGCTGGGGGCGCTCAGACCCGGACAGGAAGTGCTGATTGAAGGTACGATCCAGCTTTCCCAGGTCAAATTCGGCCGGCGTCGTTCCTTGTTATGCCACATCTCTGATGGCACCGGCGCTATTGTGTTGCGCTTTTTTCATTTTTCCAAAGCTCAGCAGGAACAACTGGCCAAAGGCCGACGCATCCGCTGCTTTGCCGAAGTTCGCAATGGCCCTTCATCAATGGAGATGGTGCACCCTGAATATCAGCTGATAGCCGCTGAGGGTATCGTCCCGGTGGATAATGAGCTGACCCCGATTTATCCCACCACTGAAGGTTTGCATCAACTGTCCTTGCGCAAGCTGATGCTGCAGGCGTTGGCGATTCTGGATCAGGATTCAATGCCAGAGCTGTTGACGGCCTCATCCAGACTGCACCAGGCAGCGGAATACTCTCTGGTCGATGCGCTTAAATATGTGCACCAGCCGCCGCCCGATGCGGCTGTAGAACAATTGCTGGAACGTAAACACCCGGCCCAGAAAAGGCTGGCTTATGAGGAATTACTGGCGCAGCAGTTAACGATGAAAAAACTGCGTGCCCAGACCCAGCATCATACGGCGCCCATGCTCAAAGGTGACAGTGGTCACCGCCAACAGCTTCTGGCAGCCTTGCCCTTTCCATTAACCGGCGCCCAGCAGCGGGTGATTGATGACATTTTGCAGGATATTACCCAGCCTCATCCCATGCAGCGACTGGTGCAGGGGGATGTCGGCTCGGGTAAAACGGTGGTGGCTGCGCTGGCGGCCGTGGAAGCGGTATCCGCCGGCTGCCAGGCAGTGATGATGGCACCGACCGAATTGTTGGCAGAACAGCATTATCAGACTTTTGCCAACTGGCTGACACCGCTGGGTATACAGGTAGGATGGTGCGCCGGTAAACAAACGGCCTCACAGCGTAAACAAGTGCTGGCAGATTTGCAGTCAGGCGAAATCAAAGTCGCAGTCGGCACCCATGCCCTGTTTCAGGACGAAGTGGTGTTCAATAATCTCGGTCTGGTCATTATCGACGAGCAGCACCGTTTCGGCGTACACCAACGGCTGGCGCTCAGAGACAAGGGACGCGATGTCGATTCGATGCCGCATCAGCTGGTGATGACTGCGACGCCTATCCCGCGAACGCTGGCGATGACCGCCTATGCCGACTTGAATGTATCAGTGATTGATGAAATGCCGCCCGGCCGGACTCCGGTTACGACGGTGGTGGTGCCTGATACACGGCGGCAGGATGTCATCGACCGGGTGCATGCCGCCTGTCAACAGCAACGACAGGTCTACTGGGTCTGTACGCTGATTGAGGAGTCTGAGCATCTGCAGTGTCAGGCCGCCGAAGATACTGCCACTACTCTGCAGGACAGCCTGCCCGATCTGAAGATTGGCCTGGTTCACGGCCGTATGAAAACCGTGGATAAAGAGTTGGTAATGACAGCCTTTAAGGTTGGCGAACTGGATATGCTGGTGGCGACTACGGTGATTGAAGTCGGCGTCGATGTGCCCAATGCCAGCCTGATGGTGGTTGAAAATGCCGAGCGGCTGGGACTGGCACAATTGCATCAGTTACGTGGCAGGGTGGGACGCGGCCAAATCGAGAGTCATTGCGTATTGATGTATCATCCGCCTTTATCCGAAAATGGTCAGGCCAGACTCAAGTGTCTGCGCGAGACCAATGACGGCTTTGTGATTGCTCAGCGCGATCTTGAAATCCGCGGCCCCGGAGAAGTGCTGGGCACCCGTCAGACCGGCCTGCCGCAATTCCGGGTTGCCGATCTGATTGATGATCAGGATCTGCTGGCAGTGATGGATCGGGCTGCCAGAGCCATACTCAAGGACGCGCCGCAACAGGCCGATGCGCTGGTGAACCGCTGGTTTGCCCACAAACTCGATTTCGGCAATGTTTGATGAATGGACCGTTAATGAATTTCCGTAGCCACTGGCATCCGCCGCTTGTTCAATCCCTGCCGCCGTCATTACGAGACTGGCTGACAGACAGCGGCTCGCTGACACAGCAGTTAACACAAGCCTGCGAACAGGCGTTTTCAGTCAAATTGTTGCGAAGCGGTTGGGAGCGGCCATTGGCAGATGAGTCGTTGCTTCTGGGTCAGCCATTGGGGCAATGGATGTTCAGCCGGGAAGTCCACCTGCTTGATGGCGATAAAGCCGAAGTTTATGCCCGCACCATGGTGCCAAAGCGGACCTATCAGGCAATGCAGGCCCGTTTTGAAACGCTGGGAAATCGCTCGCTGGGGCAGATGTTGTTTAATGATCCGTCGCTGCGACGCGGGGATATTGAAGTGGCTTGTCTGCAACCAGAGGACAGGCTGTTTAAACTGGCGACACGGCATCTCGATCAGCTCCCTGAACAATTATGGGCTCGCCGATCCTGTTTTTATCTGGATGATAAAGGCATGCTGGTCAATGAAATTTTTCTGCCGTCAGCGAAGTGGAGTGATTGAGTGAGTGCTAAATATCCCATGCTGCAGCCTTATCTGCGACTGATGCGCCTGGACCGGCCGATTGGCATTTTACTGCTGATGTGGCCGACCCTGAGCGCCCTGTGGATTGCGGCCGAAGGCTGTCCGGATTTAACCGTGTTAATCGTCTTCATTCTGGGCGTGATTATCATGCGCAGCGCTGGCTGCGCGATTAATGATTTTGCCGATCGCGAGATGGACGGTGATGTCTGGCGTACCGAGGGCAGACCACTGGCGACCGGTGAGTTAAAGGCACGCGATGCGGTGATAGTGTTTGTGCTGCTGGCTTTGGCAGCGTTTGGTCTGGTTCTGCTGCTTAATACCATGACCATTTTAATGTCGCTGGTGGCCGTGTTTCTGGCAGCAACTTATCCCTTTATGAAACGCTACACCTACCTGCCTCAGATTTATCTGGGCATGGCTTTCGGCTGGGCAATCCCGATGGCGTTCACGGCACAGACCGGGAGCCTGCCTATCATTGCCTGGCTGCTGTTTATGGCCAATATTATCTGGACCACGGTTTATGACACGTTTTACGCGATGGCCGATCGTGAGGACGACCTGAAAGTCGGCATCAAATCGACAGCGATTCTGTTTGGTGAGGATGATTTGGTAATTCAGGGCATTCTCCAGGTCGCTTATCTGATGGTGATGGCTTTGATTGGTCAGCAACTACAACTCAGTCTGATTTATTATCTCGGTCTGTTAATGGCTGCCGGGCTGTTTATTTATCAGCAGTATCTGAGCAGGCATCGTGAGCCAAAAAGCTGCCTGCGGGCGTTTCTGAATAATAACTGGGTAGGCATGGTGATTTTTATCAGCCTGGTGCTGCACTATCTTTTCTGGGCCGGCTGATGACAGGTCATCTTGATCAACGCCGCCTTATACAACTCAAACCAGAGCTGGAGACGCTGCAACAACAACTGACCGCGATGCAGCCCTTGTTGCGGCAGATGCATTTACTGTCATCCAATGCGGTCAGTGCTGCTGCCAGGGCTGGTAGTGAGGGCGATGCCTTCCGGGTGCTCACCCAGGGTATTCAGGAGTTGGGGCATCGCATTAATCAGGATTTACAACAGGCTCATCGTCTGCTGGCAGCTATTTCTGAGGCAGAAAGTTGGGCTGAGGTTCAGAAGCTGATTAAAAAACTGACAATGACTTTGTCAGAGATGCCGCAATCGGTGAAAAAAGGGGAATATCTGGCAATCTGTTGTGCGGTGGAAGCGGCCCATGCCAGTCAGCATAGTGACAGTTTTGATGCGGTCGCCAACATGCTCAAACAATTAATAGCGGATTGTCGCAGGCAGGTTGCCTCGCAACAGGACAGACTCGACAGACTGTTAACTGCCAGCGAATAGACTAACCAGGGAGAGACAGGATGCGCAAAGGGATTGCCATTCTCTTGTTGCTGCTTAGCGGCGGTTTACAGGCAGATATTTATCGTAGTGAAGATCGTTTCGGCCATACCCGCTTCAGCGACAAACCGTCCATTGGCGCAGAGCCAGTCGAGCTCAACACTGCTCCTTATCGCTATAAGGTCAGAATCAGGCATGTGATTGACGGCGATACGCTGGTATTGGAAAGCGGTGAAAAAATCAGGCTTATTGGTATTAATACACCGGAAGTAGAGAGTCGTTTTACCCGTGCTGAGGCCGGAGGTGAAGCCGCTCGCGACTGGTTGCGAAAAACTTTGCGGCCCCCCGATGTCTGGCTGGAATATGATGCCGAGCAGCGCGATAAATATGAGCGGCAGCTGGCTCATGTCTTTCTGGCGTCGGGTGAATACCTGAACGCCAGACTACTTAAAGAAGGCCTGGCAATGCTGACTCTGACGCCGCCCAATCTGCGCTACAGCAAGCAGTTGATCGAGGCCCAGCAGCACGCGGAAAAAGCCAATAGCGGGATTTGGCAAAGACCGGCGTTTCAGCCTAAGACACTGGCTGAATTGGTGCCCGGCCGCAGTTATCATGGCTGGCAGCGCTGGCAGGTCACACCGAAACGCATCAGTGAAAGCCGAAAGTATATCAATCTGACAGTCTCTGAACATTTTGTTATCAAGATCGCCAAGTCACTGCAGGCCGGCTTTTCACCGCTGTCACGGTATCTGGATCGTCCAATAGAAGTGCGGGGCTGGTTGCGAAGACAGGACAAGCAACACTTTATGATTGTGCAGCACCCTTCAGCGATAAAGATGCGCTGAGCCTTTTATTCTCCCCTGACGAGTTTATCCCGGTATTGCTGTAATTGGCGGTGATAATGCTCAGCATCGGCATATTCCAGAAAATATTGATAACGATCATGGCTGCCCAGCACTTTACGGGCATGTTTAATCGGACAGAAATACTGCTCAGTGCGAGCCAGAATTTCGCGGATATAGGCCACCACGCCGTTAGCATAAGAACAATACAGACAGTGCCAGCGCTCGAAGATATTCAGATAAGCCAGCTGATGCCGGTCAAACACAATATAGTCGCGACGTTTAACCAGTTTGATGCGGTAGATAGGAAAACAGCTGTACTGGTAGAAACTCACCAGTAGATCAATCGCGATCAACGGCACGAGCATCGTGTAAATAATCGGCATCGTGATGAGATTGACGGGGCGGATACCGAGCCAGCGCCAGACACTCAGTTTAAGGCGTTTGTGCGTCTGTTTGAGGGAGCGCTCGAATTCGACTTTATGGCCACGGATGGTAAAGCCGATGACCTGACTGCGCTGGTTCAATTCGGCTTTGAGTTCTTCTTCCAGTTGGCGAATCTGTTGCAGGAGTTGGTCGATTCTGCCGTGCATGACAGTCACCTCTTGGGGGTTAGGATCAACAAGCCCTAGCGCTTCGGCCAGTACTTCTGCATTTCCAGGAAGACGAATGAGGCAGACCAGGTGATCATTACCAGCCCGGTGAGTGACTCCAGACCGGTAAGAAAACGCAGATAACCACTGGGTTCAATATCACCATACCCCAGTGTGGTGAAGGTAGTGAAAGAAAAATAGCTGCAGTCCAGCAGGCTTAAATCGATATTGCCGCTGAGCGTACCGAAGTCACCGGTATGAATCATGATGTAATAACCCACGGCAAACAGCCATATTTCCGCCACATGCGCCAGCATGATGGCCATGACCGCCAGTAACACCCGATAGCGGTGAATCACTTTCACCGAGGGCAGCTTTTTAGCCAGCAGATACAGGGTTTCGTAATGGATTAGCACTGTCGCGACAACGATAACAGTATTGATGATAAACGTGGCCAGTAACATCAGCGAGCCTGCTTAACCCGGTTACGGCCAGATAATTTGGCGGCATAGACGGCCTGGTCGGCCATCGCGATTAATTGCCTGCCGTCTTTAATTGTGCCCGGCACCAGCATGGTGGCCACACCAATCGACAGGGTGATGTTCAGTGTTTTCCCTGAGGGAATCACGAGGTGGGCCTTGGCGACACGATCACGGATTTGTTCGGCTATCAGGGCAGCATCTTCCCGGGCGGTATCGGCGAGCAGGATAATAAATTCCTCACCCCCATAACGTGCCAGCACATCAGTCTGCCGTAAACGGTCAGATAATAGTCTGGAGACCTGTTTGAGCACCGCATCACCGGCCTGGTGACCATACTGGTCATTGACCCGTTTGAAATGGTCCAGATCGATAAACAGGCAGGATAAGGGCGAACCGGAACGCTGGGCCCGGCTGACTTCCTCGCTCAGACGCTGATCAAAAAAGCGACGGTTATTGATGCCGGTCAGGGCATCGTGCAAACCCACCAGTTTGATATGTTCATGCAGACGCGCATTTTCGATACAGGCCGAGACGACAGCCGCAAGATGTTCCAGAAACAAGGTACCAATCTGCCCCTGGAAACGGGACGCATTACGGCTGCCCAGGTTAAGACAGCCGAACAGGTGATTCTGACGCATCAGCGGCAGCAAGGCGACGGAGCCCAAATCATCTTGCTCGGGAAACAGATAGGCATGCTGATGCGGTGAATATTTGAGCAGGCGCGGCTTTCGCTGGGGACTGAAATGCTGATTAATCAGGTGCGCCGAATCACTGAATATCAGTCGGCCTGTCCAGGCATGTGGGGCAATTTTGGATTCCACCAGGCGCTGGATTTCATACTCGGGATCATAGAGCATCAGCGTGACTTCAGTGAGCTGAAAGCGATCTTTATGCTGGTCGAGAATAATGCTTAACAGCTCATGCAGACTGGTGCTGTTGAGCAGAGCCAGTTCGTATTGCTGGAAGTTCTCCTGTTTCCGCTCATTACTTTTGGCGATACGAAGCAGTTCATCCAATCGAGCTTGTAAGGTGGCGATATCGTGCATCCAGACGCCTTATGAGCGGTATTTTGTCTAGGGCTTGTTGCTCTTTCATAGCAGTCAGCAGTGGTGGATATGAAAGAGCAACAAGCCCTAACATTAATAATGGCTTATTGCACGTGCAATTGTCCACACTTCAATCGTTTCTGCGCCGTTTTTCTGCAGCACTTTGGTGGCTTCTGCGGTGGTGTGTCCTGAAGTCATTACATCATCAATCAGGGCGATATGGGACGGTACTCTATGGTTGCTACATCGAAAGGCCCGGAGGACATTATGACGCCGCTGTTTGAAAGAGAGCTGGCTCTGGGAGCGGGTATACCGGACCCGCTGCAACAAGCCGGGATGGCACTCAATATTCAGCGCTGCTGCCAGCTTGCGCGCAACTTCATGGGCCTGGTTAAAACCGCGCTGACGAAGGCGTAAAGGATGCAGTGGGATCGGTATCAGACAGTCAGGCAATGGGCTGCGGGATTCAAGTATTTGATACAGCTGTGCGGCGAAGAAGTCAGCAAACTGCAGTTGCTGATGAAACTTGAAACTGGTGATGCAACGTTTAATGTCGCCTTGATAACGATAGAGGCTGAGGCTGTGATCAGCGACTGGTGGATGCTGCAGACAGCGGCCGCAAATCTGCGCAGATTCCAGCGGCATCGCACAGCGCTGACAGGCCGGCCCCAGCAGCGGTAATTCAGCCGCACAGGCCCGGCAAAGCGGATCGCAGTCGCCCGGCAGGCCACAGAGCAAACAAGGTATTGGAAACAGTTTCCTGTATAATTTACCGGATTGATGTGTCAGAGCGCTGAATACAGCCATGACCGTCACCCAATTTAATCCTTTAAATCAGTGAAGAGTCATCATGCCTGAGAATGTAGCAGAAACCCAAGCGACGATTCGTCAAAACTGGAAGCAGGAAGAGGTCGAAGCTCTGTTTGCTTTACCTTTCAATGATCTGCTGTATCAAGCTCAAACCGTTCACCGAGAGCATTTTGATGCCAATGCGGTACAAATCAGTACACTGCTCAGCATCAAAACCGGTGGCTGTGCCGAAGACTGCGGCTACTGCCCGCAAAGTGCCCACCATCCTTCTGCGGTCAAAGCCGAGCCTTTGATGCCACTGGAAGAGGTGATGAAGTCAGCCAATGAAGCTAAAGATGCTGGTGCCAGCCGGTTCTGTATGGGCGCTGCCTGGCGTAACCTGAAAGACCGCGACCTGGAACGTGTTGCAGATATGGTTGAAGGGGTGAAAAGTCTGGGCCTGGAAACCTGTGTGACCCTGGGTATGCTCGAAGAGCATCAGGCCAAACGCCTGAAAGATGCCGGTCTGGATTACTACAACCACAACCTCGACACCTCGCCCGAATTTTACGGTGAGATCATTTCCACCCGTACCTATGAAGACCGCCTTAACACGTTGAGCCATGTCCGTGATGCCGGTATTAATGTCTGCAGCGGCGGCATTGTCGGTATGGGTGAAACCCAGGCTGACCGTGCCGGTCTGCTGATTAGTCTGGCAAATCTGCCTACCCAGCCACAGAGCGTGCCGATCAATCTGCTGGTTCAGGTCGAAGGTACGCCGCTGAACGGCACTGATAATCTGGATGCACTGGAGTTTGTGCGCACGATTGCCGTTGCCCGTATCATGATGCCGAAATCTTTCGTGCGTCTGTCAGCCGGCCGTGAAAATATGAGCGATGAAATGCAGGCCATGTGCTTCCTGGCCGGTGCCAACTCGATTTTCTACGGTGAGAAACTGCTGACCACCGATAATCCGGATACCAATCACGATCAGCAACTGTTCAAACGCCTGGGTATTACCCCCTGGGTCGGTGACGACAAAGCCGAAAAAAAGCAGTGTTCGGCGGCCTGATAGCCAAGAGTGTCGCAACTCCCCTGGCATGATGAAATAACCGCTGCTTTAGCTGACCGCAAAGCGGCGGGTCGTTACCGCCAGCCCCGCCTGCGTCTGGGCGAGCAGGGCGTTAATGTCACGGTCGATGGCAAAACCATGCTGTCTTTCTGCAGTAACGACTATCTCGGTCTGGCGGCGCATCCCGATATCAAACAGGCCTTCAAACAGGCCGTGGACAGGGAAGGGGTCGGCAGTGGCGCTGCACATCTGCTGACCGGCCATAGTTATTATCATCAAGCGCTGGAAGAAGCTTTGGCCGATTTTACCGGCCAGCCTCGTGTGCTGCTGTTCTCCACTGGCTACATGGCCAATCTGGGCGCCATCGATGGTTTGCTTCAGCGCGGTGATGCGGTGATTCAGGATAAGCTTAACCATGCCTCTTTGCTTGATGGCGGTCGTCTGACCGAAGCCGATCAACTGCGTTATCCCCATGCAGATATGGCGCTACTGCATAAACGCCTGCATAACGCTGCTACTGCCAAGCACCGCTTGATTGTCTCTGACGGCGTATTCAGTATGGATGGTGATATCGCGCCTCTACCCGATATTATGGCGCAGGCCAGACAGCACCGCGCTGCAGTCTTGATTGATGATGCGCACGGTTTCGGCGTGATCGGCAAAGGGGGACGCGGTACTGTCTCGCATTTTGATATCGCCCCCGAGCTGGCGCCGATTCAGGTGGGTACCCTGGGTAAAGCCTTTGGAACCGGCGGTGCTTTTGTCGCGGCTGATGAAACGGTAATCGAGATCTTGATTCAACAGGCTCGCAGTTATGTCTATACCACAGCGCAGCCGCCGGCGGTGGCCGCAGCAACACTGGCCAGCCTGAAACTGGTGGAGCAGGAAGACTGGCGCCGTGAGCATTTACGAGCCTTAATTCAGCAATTCAGACAGGGCGCACAGCAGCTGGGCCTGAATCTCATGCCGTCACAGACCCCAATCCAACTGATCGTCATCGGTGATGATAAAAAAGCGCTGGCCGTGGGTAAAAGTCTGGAACAGGCGGGCCTTCTGGTCGGCGTGATTCGCCCCCCCACCGTGCCTAAAAAGACTGCCAGATTGCGTATTACTTTTTCTGCCGCACACAGCGAGCAGGATGTGAACAAACTACTGAATGCACTGGAGCAGGCCGGTGCATATTGAACAGCTGGGCAGTGGTCCAAATCTGGTGATGCTGCACGGCTGGAGCATGCATAGTGGCGTCTGGCATCAACTGGCTGACTATCTGGCAGAGCGATTTACGCTGCATCTGGTCGATTTACCGGGGCATGGTTCAAGCGATTGGCAGTCGGGTGGTTTTGAACTCGACAAACTGCTGCCGGCACTGGCTGATAAGCTGCCGCAAAAAGCGGTCTGGCTGGGCTGGTCACTGGGTGGTTTGCTGAGCCTCGCTTTTGCCCAGCGTTATCCCGATCGGGTCAGCAAATTGAGTCTGATGGCAGCAACGCCGCGCTTTGTTCGTGACAAAGACTGGCCCTGTGCGATGCAGAGCGAGGTGTTTGAGAATTTTGCAGTCAGTCTGGATGTCGACCAAAAGCAGACCTTGCAGCGTTTTCTGATGCTGCAGGCCAAGGGCGCGGACAAAAGCCGCGCCACGATTCGTGAGTTGAGCGAACGGTTGGCATTGCAGCACTCGCCTGATTCCGAGGCACTGCATGCAGGTCTGGATTGTCTGCTTCAACTGGATATGCGTGACGCATTGGCGGCATTGAATTGCCCGGTTCAGATGCTGCTGGGAACCCGCGATACCTTAATTCCGGCAGAGATGCCTGACTACGCCCGACAATTGAATCCGGCGCTGCAGGTCGTGATGCTCGACGGCCTCGGTCACGCTCCGTTTATGGCCCAGGCTGCGCAATGTCAGCAACAGATAGAACAGTTTATTAATGGTTGAATATCGTCCCGATAAGTCCAAAGTAGCCCGCTCTTTTGCTGCCGCCGCAGCGAAATATGATGACGTCGCGATTTTACAACGGCAGACCGCCGATGAATTACTGGATCGTTTGAGTCTGATGAAAATTCAGCCGCAGTCGATTCTGGATCTCGGCGTCGGCACCGGCCGAAACCTCTCTTTGCTGCAAAAACATTATCCCGAGGCTCAGCTGCTGGCGATGGATATTGCTCCCGATATGCTGCAACAGGCGCGAAAACGTTATCGTCAGGATCAGGGTCTCAAGCGCTGGCTGCCCGGCAGCAGTCACAAGCTGCAGTTATTGGCTGGGGACGCCGAGGCGATTCCGCTCGCTGATAACAGCGTCGATCTGATCTTCGCCAATCTGGCCCTGCAATGGTGTGAACCGTCAGTGAGTTTTGATGAAATTCAGCGGGTGCTGCGTCCCGACGGTCTGTTGCTGTACAGCACGCTGGGTCCGGATACCCTGACCGAACTGAGGCAGGCCTGGGCAGCGGTGGATGCCTACCCGCATGTGAACGTGTTTTACGATATTCATGATGTCGGCGATGCGATGACGGCCAGTGGTTTGTCGGATTGCGTGCTTGATATCGAACCCTATGTGCTGACCTATCCGACGCCGATGGCAATGATGCGCGATCTCAAAATTCTGGGGGCGCATAATGTCAATCAAGGCCGCCGCCGTGGTCTGACCGGTAAAAACCTGATGCGACAGGTCGTTGCCGAGTACGAAAATTTCCGGATTGAAGGGTTGATTCCGGCCAGCTATGAAGTGGTGTTCGGCCATGGCTGGAAACTGCAGCAAGCAGGTCAACGAGCCGCTGCCGACGGTAGTGTCAATATTCCTCTCAATGAGATTCAACGTCGATGATTCCCAAGCATGTGTTTGTGACCGGCACCGATACCGAAGTCGGCAAAACCCGGATTTCTGTCGGACTGATGGCTTTATTACGGCAACAGGGGCTCAGCGTGGCCGGCATGAAACCGGTTGCCAGCGGCTGTGACTGGATAGACGGGCAATGGCAGAATGAAGATGCGCTGGCGATGATTGCACAGAGTAATGTCTCGCTGCCTTATTCCCTCATCAATCCTTATGCCTTTGAGCCGGCCATTGCGCCGCATATTGCCGCCGGCCGGGTCAATACAGAAGTCTCGATTAGCGATATTAAACAGCAGTTTGAAGGTATCAAAGCCGAGAGTGATGCCGTGGTGGTGGAAGGTGCCGGCGGCTGGCTGGTTCCGCTCAACCAGAGTGAGACCATGGCTGATTTAGCTGTTGCCTTAGATTTACCCGTGGTGCTGGTGGTGGCAGTCAAGCTCGGTTGCATTAACCATGCGCTGCTCAGCATTGAATCGATCCAGCAACGCGGTATCAGAATCGCGGGCTGGGTAGCCAATCATCTTGACGAGCAGAGTGAATCAGCCGACATTATAGAGACGCTGAAGCAGCATATCTCTGCCCCTTGTCTCGGCGTGGTACCGAAGCTGGCGGAGAATCAGTCCGCCGCTGAATTCCTCTGTCAGGAGGCTTGATAATGAAATGGCTGATGGTTCTGTTGCTGGCTTTGCTGGCGGGCTGTTCGTCCCCCCCCAAAAAAGAGACGACGGGTATCAGTCCGGAGATTGAGGCCCGGGTCGCCAGTTGGAACAAGCTTATTGACGATGGCCAGCGCTGGCCGGATGAGCGGCGACTGCAGGCGGCCAATGATTTCGTGAATCAGTTAGTGTTTGTTGATGATATCAAGCACTGGAAGCAGCAGGACTACTGGGCCACCCCGCTACAGACCATTGTCAGTGGCGGTGGTGACTGTGAGGACTTTTCGCTGGCCAAGTATTTCACCCTGACTGGCATGGGCATGGAGGAAGACAAGTTGCGTCTGACCTATGTCAAAGCCCTGGAACTCAATCAGGCACATATGGTGGTGAGTTATTACGAATCACCGAAAGTCGTGCCGCTGGTACTGGATAACCTGAACACCAATATTGTGCCGGCGACGGAGCGCGATGATTTATATCCCGTCTACAGCTTTAACGGTGTCGGGCTCTGGCTGAATAAGCGCAATCACGACAGTGATTTTGTCGATAACGCGGAGCGCATCAGCCTGTGGCAGAACTTGCTTAGAAGCATGGATGTGGAAGCCGCTAATAGCAAGACGATGATCTGTCGTTACCAGTATTACGACCTACCTGCATCAGAGGCGAGAACACGCTGTCCCTAGGGCTTGTTGATCTTTCATCTCCGCCTCTGTTGTGACTGAAAAAGCGTCAATCAAGGCGCGAGGAGTGCGGTTTAGTTGTTCTAAACAAACGACGAGCAACACAGAGTGGCGCTTTTTCAGCCGCAACCCGGAGGGCTGGGACTATTTTTGCGCCTAGCTGCGTTGTACGAAATACTTCCCTGTATTTCGCCGCTTCGCTGTTCAAATGGGTTCCATACTCATTTGTCAATCGCTCATGTAGGCTGGCTACACTACGCTCTTTCCGCCTTGCCAGACACAAAAATAGCCTCCAGCAGTGGTGAAGAT
>Ga0189276_10147_pt1 | contig 85236 bp, 76 predicted proteins | sample N26A31minimetaG_FD_130321 | JGI IMG/M metagenome (GOLD analysis project Ga0189276, IMG submission 130321) | Marine microbial communities from the Costa Rica Dome - N26 A3-1 mini metaG | ecosystem: Environmental > Aquatic > Marine > Oceanic > Photic zone | place: Costa Rica: the Eastern Pacific... | reverse complement strand
CAACCATGTCCGCTTTGTTCAGGTAAACGATGATGTAGGGAACGCCAACCTGACGTGACAGCAGGATGTGCTCACGGGTTTGTGGCATCGGACCGTCTGCCGCGTTAACGACCAGAATCGCGCCGTCCATCTGTGCCGCACCGGTAATCATGTTTTTCACATAGTCGGCGTGGCCCGGGCAGTCTACGTGAGCGTAGTGACGGTTAGCTGTTTCGTATTCAACGTGTGCTGTTGCGATAGTGATACCACGCTCGCGTTCTTCAGGTGCGTTATCAATATCCGCGTAGTCCTTGAACTCACCGCCAGACGCTTCACCCAGAACTTTGGTCAGCGCCGCTGTCAAAGTGGTTTTACCATGGTCAACGTGACCAATGGTGCCCACGTTGACGTGGGGTTTAGAACGTTCAAATTTTGTTTTAGACATGACCAGTCTCCCCGCCAATAATTTTTTAATGTCAAAAAATCAAACAGGCAGGAACAACCTGCCTAATCAAAACAATTATGGAGCCCGCAATCAGAATCGAACTGATGACCTCATCCTTACCATGGATGCGCTCTACCGACTGAGCTATGCGGGCCGAATCCTTTTACTATTCAGTTCCAAGCAGAAAATGGAGCGGGTGATGGGAATCGAACCCACGTAGTCAGCTTGGAAGGCTGGAGTTCTACCATTGAACTACACCCGCTTAATAGTAAACTCACAAATCATTAATGGTGGAGGGGGGAGGATTCGAACCTCCGAAGGCGGAGCCGTCAGATTTACAGTCTGATCCCTTTGGCCACTCGGGAACCCCTCCACTAAAAGAAGTGGCATTTTCCGGAAAAGCCTGACCGTTGTCAACACTTAAAATCAGCCAATTTCCGTGTAGTGAGATATTTTTGCGGGCTGAAATGTCTCTGCGCCCGACTCACTGCAGTGCCAAACCCAACATAGTATACTAGTTGACTCTTTTTTTCAGCTTATCTTTCACAGGAGTTTTCTATGGAGCAGTACCGTGGAACGACCATACTTTCGTACCGTCGTCATGGTCAGGTCGTGATCGGCGGCGATGGTCAGGTCAGTCTCGGCAATACAATTATGAAAGGTAATGCCCGCAAGGTGCGTCGGCTCTATCATGGCAAAGTGATTGCCGGCTTTGCCGGGGGTACCGCCGATGCATTCACTTTGTTCGAACGTTTTGAGGGCAAGCTGGAAAAACACCAGGGCAACCTGACCCGCAGCGCATTGGAACTCGCCAAAGACTGGCGTACTGATCGCATGATGCGTCGTCTCGAAGCGCTACTGGCCGTCGCCGACCACGAGGTGTCATTGATTATTTCCGGTAATGGCGATGTGATAGAACCGGAACACGGTCTGATCGCTATCGGCTCCGGCGGCCCGTTTGCCCAGGCTGCGGCAACCGCGCTGATGGACAACACCGAATTATCTGCCCGTGAGATTGTGGAGAAAGGCTTGAATATTGCTGCCGACATCTGCATCTATACCAATCACAACCTCACTATTGAAACGCTGGAGTCAAATTCCTAAATGTCTATGCATTCACTGACACCCAAACAAATCGTCCATGAACTGGATAAGCGCATCATCGGTCAGGATGCGGCCAAGAAAGCAGTGGCCATTGCACTGCGTAATCGCTGGCGCCGCAAACAGCTTGATGAGGATTTGCAGCAGGAAGTGACGCCCAAAAATATTCTGATGATTGGGCCAACCGGCGTCGGTAAAACTGAAATTGCCCGGCGTCTTGCGGCACTCGCTGACGCCCCTTTCATCAAGGTTGAAGCGACCAAGTTTACCGAAGTGGGTTATGTCGGCCGTGATGTTGAATCCATCATCCGTGATCTGGCCGAAACCGCGATGAAGCTGTTGCGCGAAAAAGCCATTCACTCGGTTAAACACAAGGCAGAGGATGCGGCTGAAGAACGTATCCTGGATGCCTTATTGCGTCCTGCCAGAGATGTGGAAACAGAAGATGATTCGGCCACACGTCAACGTTTTCGTATTATGTTGCGCGAGGGCAAGCTGGATGACCGCGAAGTTGAACTGGAACTGGATGCACCCGGTGTTGGCGTTGAAATCATGTCACCACCCGGCATGGAGGAAATGACTAACCAACTGCAGGAAATGTTTCAGAACATGGGCCAGCAGCGCAAAAGCACGCGCAAGCTGACTGTCGCTAAAGCCATGCGTTTACTGGCTGAAGAAGAGGCGATGAAGCTGATCAACGAGGAAGAGCTCAAGGCGGAAGTGCTCGACAGTGTCGAACAGAACGGCATCGTCTTTCTGGATGAGATCGATAAAATCACCGGCCGCGGTGAAGGCGGCAGTAACGCCGATGTGTCACGCGCCGGTGTACAGCGGGACTTATTGCCGCTGGTCGAGGGCAGTACGGTACAGACCAAATACGGCATGATCAAAACCGATCACATTCTTTTTATTGCTTCCGGTGCCTTTCATCTGAGTAAGCCTTCTGATCTGATACCTGAACTGCAGGGCCGCCTGCCTATCCGGGTTGAGCTCCAGGCCCTCACCAGTGCTGACTTTGTCCGCATTCTCACCGAGCCCGATGCGTCTCTGACAGAACAATACACGGCGCTGATGGCTACCGAAGGCGTTGAACTTGAATTCACCGAAGACGGTATTCAACGCATCGCCGAGCTGGCCTGGGAAGTCAATGAAAAAACAGAAAACATCGGTGCCCGCCGCCTTCACACCCTATTGGAAAGACTGCTGGAAGATATTTCCTACAACGCTGGCAGTGAACTGAACTTCCGGGTCACTGTCGATAAAGCCTATGTCGACAAGCAACTCGGTGAACTGGCGCAGGATGAAGACCTGTCACGCTACATACTTTAGGAAACAAAATGGCTGAAGAAGCAATTCCAACTGAAATAACGCTGCATAAACAGTCAAAAAGCCTTGGACTGGCCTACGGCGACAAGCAATACCAACTGAGCGCAGAATATCTGAGGGTATTTTCGCCTTCCGCCGAAGTTCGTGGACACGGTCCCGGACAGGAAGTCCTGCAACTCGACAAGGAAAATGTCGGTATCAGTCAGATAGAACCGGTCGGTCACTACGCCATCAAAATCTATTTCGATGATGGCCATGACAGTGGCCTGTATTCATGGGATTATCTTTACGATCTTGCCAGCAATCAGGACGCCTTGTGGCAGGATTACCTGCATCGACTGACTGAAGCCGGACATCAACGCCGTTAGGATAGACATGGAACAAAAAGACACCACGCATTTCGGTTACCGGGAAGTGCCGACATCGGAAAAAGCCCGCCATGTTGCCGAGGTTTTTCACTCGGTAGCGGGGAAATACGATCTGATGAATGACCTGATGTCGATGGGCATTCACCGCCTGTGGAAATGGTTTACCATCAATAATAGTGGTGTCAGACGGGGCGCAAAAGTGTTGGATCTAGCCGGCGGTACCGGTGATTTGACGCGTAAGTTTTCACAGATGGTCGGTGAAAGCGGTCAGGTAGTGCTGGCTGATATCAATGCCTCCATGCTCAATGTCGGTCGTGACCGTCTGACCGACGACGGGGTGATCGGCAATATTGAATATGTTCAGGCCAATGCCGAGACCCTGCCCTTTCCCGATAACAGCTTTGACTGCATTACCATGGCCTTCGGCCTGCGTAATGTCACTGACAAGGACAAGGCGCTGGCTTCAATGTACCGGGTGCTGAAACCCGGCGGCCAGCTGATGGTACTGGAATTTTCCAAGCCGGCTGACTGGCTGGCCAAGGCATATGACACCTATTCCTTCCACCTGTTGCCCAGAATAGGCAAAGTGATTACCGGTGATGAAGACAGCTACCGTTATCTCGCCGAATCCATCCGCATGCATCCGGATCAGGAAACCCTGAAACAGATGATGGAAACGGCTGGCTTTGAGCGCACTGATTATCACAACCTGACTGCCGGTATTGTCGCGCTGCACCGGGGTTATAAGTTCTGATATGGCTGGTCTGCTGACACCCATCGAATTGGCAGTCAATGCGGCACTGCGGCAGGACCCGGATACCTGCGAGCGACTCAAATTATTTGAACAACGCACCATCGTTGTTCATATCACCGATTTGCATCAGTTTGTACACATCAGCTTTCATCAGCAATCAGTGCAATTGAGCCATAACGACGATGAAGGCACTGATCTGCTGATCGCCGGCAGCAGCTTTTCACTGCTCAAACTCGGCGAACATCCGGATAATCTGTTTTCAGCAGAAATTCGCATTCATGGTGATGTTCAGTTCGCCAAGCAACTGCGGGATGTACTCGACGGTTTTGATTTTGATTGGGAGCAACAACTGGCCAGAATCACCGGTGATGTCATTGCCCAGCCACTCGCTTATGGCCTGCGGCAGAGTTTCGGCTGGTTGCGCGACAGCAGTCAGTCTTTACAACAGAGCCTTTCAGAATACCTCCGTGAAGAAGCGCAGTTGTTACCGGATAAAATTCAGATTGAAGACTATATGCAGGCGGTAGATAGGCTGCGCGCGGACTGCGATCGCCTTGAAGCACGCATAAAACGGCTTGAGTCCAAGTCATGATCAGACTCAGCACCATAACAAGGAGCCCTGAATGAAGGCCAGTCAGTTTGCCCGACTGATTCAAATTAATCATGTGCTGGCCAGACACCGTCTGGATGAGGTGATCAAGGCGATTCACCTGCTCAGACCACTGCGTTATATCAGCTTCCTGTCTCCCAACCGCTGGCGTCGTTCCAGCGGTCTGCCCCGCGGTGAACGTTTGCGGCTGGCACTGCAGGATCTGGGACCGATTTTTGTTAAATTCGGTCAGGTGCTTTCCACCCGCCGCGACCTGTTACCGGCGGATGTTGCCGATTCTCTTGCCAAACTGCAGGACCAGGTTGCCCCTTTTCCTGCCGAACAGGCACGGGAGCTGATTGAACAGGCCTTTGACGAGCCACTTAACACTCTTTTCGCCCATATTGAACCGGAACCGCTCGCCTCGGCCTCTATTGCCCAGGTCCATGCTGCACGCCTGATTAACGGTGAAGAAGTCGTCATCAAACTGGTTCGTCCCGGCATCGAGCCCTTAATCCGGCGTGATATTAATCTGCTATACACCCTGGCCGCTTTTGCCGAGCGTTACTGGTCGGAAGGTAAACGATTAAGACCCAGAGAAATTGTCGCCGAGCTGGAAAAAAATCTGTTCGACGAACTTGATATGCTGCGTGAGGCCTCATCAGCGTCTCAGTTGCAGCGTAATTTCGAAGGTACCCAGTTGCTCTATGTGCCCAAAGTTTACTGGCAACTGACCCGCCCCAACCTGCTGGTGCAGGAACGCATCTATGGGATGCCGATCAGTGATGTGCAAGGACTCAAAGATCGTGGCGTCAATATGGCGCGACTGGCGGAAATCGGTGTCGAAATTTTCTTCACACAGGTGTTCAAACACAGCTTTTTTCATGCTGATATGCACCCGGGCAATATCATGGTCGATATCACTGATCCGGAAAATCCGCGTTATGTCGCGGTCGATTTCGGCATCATGGGCACTCTGTCTCCCGACGATCAGCGCTATCTCGCGGAGAATTTTCTAGCCTTTTTCAACCATGATTACCGGCGTGTCGCCGAACTGCATATCCAGTCCGGCTGGGTGCCGGCCAATACCCGACTGGATGAATTTGAAGCTGCTATTCGCAGCGTCTGTGAACCCATCTTCGCTCGACCGCTGAAAGACATCTCTTTCGGTCAATTACTGCTGCGCCTGTTCCAGACCGCGCGCCGCTTTAATATGGAAGTACAGCCACAACTGGTGTTACTGCAGAAAACGCTGCTCAATATAGAAGGTCTGGGCCGTGAGCTTTATCCGGATTTGGATCTTTGGCAAAGCGCCAAGCCCATTCTGGAACACTGGATGAAAGAAAAACTGGGCTGGAAAGCAGCTTTAAAAACCCTGCAACAGGAAGCACCGCACTGGGCCGAAACCCTGCCGCAGGTGCCCCGCCTGTTACATGATCTGAGTAACAAAGCCCAACAGGGAAAGCTGCACGTCAATCTTTCATCCAAGGATTTGCACAAGCTGCAGCAGGAAATTCGCCAATCCAGCTACCGCAGCGCAGCCGCAACCAGTGGCGCGGCTTTTCTGGTCGGCGCCGCTGTTATCAAGGGCCTAGATGGCTACGCGCCCACGATGCTGGCCGGTCTGCCGGTACTGAGCTGGGTCTTCGGTCTGTGGGGTGTTGCCCTGCTCTATTTCAGCCTTAGCAATCGAAATTAACGCTTATGTTTAGATTAATCGCAATCATTTTGGGCATTATTCTGCTGACCACAATGGGTGTCGGCATCCTGGTGCTTGCCGTGTTCGGCGTCATTATCGGTCTCATCTACGCCGCCATCACCGGTCGCATGCCACAGTTCAATTTCAGTCTTAATCCTCTGAAGGCGCAGCAACGTCAGGCCGTGTTTCTGGAAACGGTGTTTGTGCTTATGGGCAAACTGGCCAAAGCTGACGGTCGCATTTCCCAGATTGAGATTGATCATGTGGAAGCATTCATCCAGAAAATGGGCATGTCAGCCGAACACCGGCAGGAAGCCATCCGCCAATTCAAACGCGGTGCGGATCCCGACTTTGATATCCGGCCGACGCTTGAAAGCTTCATGACTCACTGCGGCCGCAGCTTCAATCTCAGGCAGGTACTGCTGGTTTATCTAACCGTAATGGCTCTGGCTGACGGCAAACTGGACCCGGCCGAAAGACAGATACTGGAACAAATCGCAGGGCAACTGGGCTACAGCCGTGCCGAGTTCAATCGCATTCTGGAGATGGTGCTCAGCCAGGCTCATTTTTCCAGCGGTCAGCAGCAGTACCGCCAGGCTGGGCGTTCCAGTGCCAGTGATCTGGATGACGCCTATAAAGCACTTGGCGTGACTAAAGAAGCCTCTAATCAGGAAATCAAACGCGCCTATCGCAAACTGATGAGTCAATACCACCCCGATAAATTAACCGGTCAGGGTGTCCCCGAAGATATGATTGCGGTTGCCACCGAACAGGCCAAGGAGATTCAGGTGGCTTATGATTTGATTAAGAAGCACCGGGGGATTTAGTTCTATCACCGACGACTAGACTCGTGGAGAGTGTCCCTATCACTAGTCACTTCAAGCAGTGATTTTGCTTTGCTGGCCGATGTGATCGCTAACTCATTAAAAGGAAACGATCATTTCGAGACCAGGCACCACGGAGTATCCCGCAATCTGTTCCATGTTTTCATTGAGACGCTGCCGCGAGGCGTTCATTTATTTTGCATGCCCAAAATAAACGAACCAAACAAAAAGGCACCCGATATTGCCTTGATTCCAAAAATTAAGCTTGATTGATGGCATGGCCGATAACTCGCTGCGCTCAGACACTCGGCCATTTTATCCATCAATCAAGCCCAATTTTTGGCGGCAATAAAACGGGGATCGAAAACAGCGCATCCTGAAATACAGTTTAAAACAAGCCTGTGATTTGCCCCTGATCATCAATATCAATCCGCTCCGCTGCCGGCCGTTTGGGCAGTCCGGGCATCGTCATCACATCCCCGCACAGGACCACCAGAAAACCTGCACCATGTGACAAACGCACATCACGCACGGTCAGGGTATGATTATCGGCCACGCCACGCAGGCTGGGATCGCTGCTGAATGAATAAGGTGTTTTAGCCATGCAAACCGGAATATCACCATGCTGTTCATTGAGCATACTGATCTTATCCATGACTTTTTTATCCGCCACCACCTGACCGGCGCCATAGAGTCGCTTGGCGACTTCTGAAATTTTGTCCCACAAGGGCAAATTGTCAGGATAGAGGAATTCGCAGGGGGCAGCCTCCTGTTCCAGCATCGCTACAACCCGTTGTGCCAGCTCTTCGGCACCGGCGCCGCCCTGGGCCCAGTGACGGGCAAGGATTGCTTCAGCCCCCATCTCTTTAACCGCGGATTGAATCAGGGCGATCTCGGCGTCGCTGTCATTCACAAAATGATTAATGGCAACCACACAGCGCAAACCGAATTCCTGCTGCAGGTTGTTTAAATGCCGTTGCAGATTTTTCAGGCCGGCTTTAAGGGCATCAAGGTTTTCTTCAGCCAGTTGTTTCAGGCCCAGGCCGCCGTGGTATTTCAAAGCTTTAACAGTGGCAACGACCACGGCCATATCTGGTTTGATGCCGGCTTTCCGACATTTGATATTGATAAATTTTTCCGCGCCCAGATCGGCACCGAAGCCGGCCTCGGTGACGACATAATCACTGAGTTTCAGGGCCATCTTGGTGGCGACGACTGAGTTACAGCCATGCGCGATATTGGCAAAGGGGCCCCCATGCACAAAGGCTGGATTGTTTTCCAGGGTCTGCACCAGATTTGGCTTAATTGCTTCTTTCAGCAGCGCTGCCATGGCGCCGTGAGCTTTGAGTTCACGGGCATAGCGCGGCGTGCCGTCCGTAGAATATCCAATCAAGATTTCGCCAAGGCGGGTTTTCAATTCCTGTAAGGAATTAGAGAGACAGAAAATCGCCATCACTTCAGAGGCAACGACAATATCAAAGCGATCCTGGCGCAGGTAACCATTGGCGGTCCCGCCCATGCCGACCACAATATCGCGCAGCGCCCGATCATTCATGTCCAGCACCCGTTGCCAGGCGATACGGCGAGCATCCAGCTGCAGTTCATTGCCATGATGAATATGATTGTCGATCATCGCGGCCAACAGGTTATGCGCGGCAGCAATCGCATGCAGGTCACCGGTGAAATGCAGATTGATATCTTCCATCGGCACCACCTGCGCATAGCCACCGCCGGCCGCACCGCCCTTCAGGCCGAAGCAGGGCCCCATTGAGGGTTCACGCACACAGACCAGAGATTGTTTACCGATACGATTAAGGGCATCACTGAGCCCAATCGTCGTCGTCGTTTTACCTTCACCGGCAGGGGTGGGGCTGATCGCGGTGACCAGTATTAATTTACCATCTGGGCGCTCGGCCAGTTCATCGAGCACATCCAGGGAGACTTTGGCCTTGTAGCGGCCATAGGGATCAAGGTGTTCAGCGGCGATGCCCAGTCGCTCACCGGCGAGCCCGGTCACTTCCTGCATCGTTGCCTGTTGTGCGATTTCGATATCAGACATGATTTCCCTGCTGTTTATTCTAAGCCAGCATTATACGCGACTTGGCTGCCTTGTCCTGTCCCCGCTATTCACCCCAGCGCGGCATCAGCCTATGCTCAATACCGGTCTGATCCAGAATACGGGCGACCACAAAATCCACCACTTCCTGCAACGAGTTCGGCCGGAAATAAAAGCCTGGGCTAGGTGGCAGAATACACACTCCCAACCGCGCCAGTTTCAGCATATTCTCAAGATGAATCGCAGAAAACGGCGCTTCCCTGGGGACCAGGATTAACCTGCGGTTTTCTTTCAGCATCACATCCGCAGCGCGATTGATCAAATTATCACTCTGGCCACAGGCAATGGCGGAAAGCGTGCCCATCGTGCAGGGGCAGACAATCATTGTCAGAACCCGGTGGGAACCGCTGGCCAGTGGCGCTGACCATTGCTGTTCACCATAAACACGCAGTTGCTCAGGCTGACACTGAAATTGCTCCGTCAGCAGCGTTTGAATATCACCGGCACGGGCCGGCAGTTTCCAGTCCAGTTCATCAGCGAGCACAATACGGCCGGCAGCAGAAATCATCAGGTGTACCGTGATCCCACTTTGCAGCAATATTTCCAGTAAACGTTTGGCATAAGGGGCACCCGAGGCACCGGTAATCGCCAGCGCAATCTGTTTATTATCGGTCATCTTGCTGCCAGTGCCTCCAGAATTTTCTGATGAATGCCGCCGAAGCCGCCGTTGCTCATCACCAGGATTTCATCGCCCTGCGCCGCTTCCTTTTGCAAAGCCGTGACAATAGCATCCACTGAATCATGCACGGTGACATGGTCACCCAGGGTTTCTGAGACCTGCTTCAACGACCACTTGAGTTCGGCATCCTGAAACAGCAATACCCGGTCGGCCTGTATCAAAGACTGGGCCAGCGCGTCCTGGTGCACGCCCATTTTCATCGTATTGGAACGCGGCTCCAGTACAGCCACCAGTTTGCGATTACCAATACGGGCCCGCAGACCGGCAATCGTGGTCGCGATCGCTGTCGGATGGTGGGCAAAATCATCATAAACCCGGACATTATTAACTTCGCCACGCAGTTCCAGCCGGCGTTTGACACCTGCAAATTCTGACAGGGCTTTAGCAGCATGCTCCAGAGTCACACCAACATGACGGGCGGCTGCGATGGCGGCGAGGGCATTACTGACATTATGTTGACCCAGCATATTCCAACGCACGGTGGCGGTTTGCTCCTCAAACCGGACTTCAAATTCACTGCCGTCTTTATTAATCAGCTTTGCCTGCCAATCATTATCATTGCCGAGCGTCTGTCTCGGTGTCCAGCAGCCCATCTCAAAGACCTGATCAATGGCCTTTTCCTGCGGCGAGACAATCAGCCCTTCTGACGGTACAGTTCTCACCAGATGATGAAACTGCCGTTGAATCGCTGACAGATCATCAAAAATATCAGCATGATCAAATTCCAGGTTGTTAATCACCAGTGTGCGGGGCTGATAGTGAACAAACTTGGAGCGCTTATCGAAAAAGGCCGTGTCGTATTCATCAGCCTCAATCACGAAAAACGGCGTATTACCCAGTCTTGCTGTTTCGCCGAAGTTATCCGGCACGCCACCAATCAGAAAGCCGGGCGACATGCCGGCATGTTCCAGAATCCAGGCCAGCAGACTGCTGGTTGTCGTCTTGCCATGGGTACCGGAGACACCGAGCACCCAACGGCCGCGTAATACATTTTCCGCCAGCCATTGTGGACCGGACACATAAGGCAAGCCTTTGTTGAGTACATATTCCACCGCCGGATTGCCGCGGGTCATCGCATTACCCATCACCACCAGATCCGGTACCGGATCCAGATGGCTCGGTTCGTAACCTTCCATGACATCAATACCGGCCGCGGCCAGTTGATCGCTCATCGGCGGGTAGACATTGGCATCACTGCCACTGACAGTCATACCCAGTTCTCTGGCCAGCAAAGCCAGCCCGCCCATAAAGGTCCCGCAAATACCGAGAATATGAATATGCATTTTAGGCGACTCCTGAAATCGTTAATCCCACCACGACCAACGACAGGATGGTATAGGCTACGGTCAAAATGGCTGCCATGCCGGGCCGGATTTCCAGCGCATGGCGGAAAATATGTGCGGTAATAAACAGACTCCAGAACATCAGAATCAGCACCAGCAACAAGACCAGACTGGTAAGTTGACCGTGTGATTCGACCTGGCGGAACAGCATGAAAATCGGCAGACCAAAAAGCCCCATGATGGCACCGGTTCCGGCCATCGCCGTCGCTGTTTGCAGGAAACGCTCTCCCATCCCACGCACATAAAGCAGTAGCCAGCAAACAGCCACTAATAGCAGCGTATCACTCAGACTGGCAAGCAAAGCGGCAGACCAGGGATGGTCAACATGGCTGACCAGGGTGCCGATGGAAAAATAAACCAGACAGACCAGTTTCAGTAACCAGTGGGAAGCCGGCACATCAGCCGGACCTGACTTGAACAGACAGATCTGGAAAAAACGCTGCAATAAAATCATGCAGGCATGATACCGCGTCGCCTGCGGCGAACAAAGTAATAAATCACGCTGAAAGGCCAAGTCGTAAGCCAGTCTGGAAACGCCAATCATCAACCACTACACCCCATAGCAACTTGCCGATCGCGATCGTATGACGACCTCTTCCACCACTCAGACCGTATCGCTGCTGCAGAGACAGTGACCTCGCGACTCAGGGCCAGTCCCCAAAGCCGTTGTCCTGCCATGACAATGGCCAGATGATCTTTACGTAATACTTTTCAGATTCTTCATTAATCCTCTTGTTGGCTTTAAGGCCACGAGCAGGAATATTTATCATTTAGCACTCAAGTCAGGGAGGCTTTGACCGATACCCAGAATAAGAAAGTAGGTATTGGACTATGATGGATAAATCCCTGGAACTTGAACTGCGACTGGTAATGGAGGGGCTGGAAGAACTGGCTACCCTCAGCAGTTACCATTGCCAGCTTAAGCACTGCCGGATTCTCAGCGTGGAAACGGTGGAAGAAGCCAAACAACGTGAGCTTGCAGAGCGCAGTCAGAACGTCGTCACGATGGAGTCCAGACGCCGTCATCAGTCACCCACCTTCATCAGCAAGTCCCTGCGATTCCGGGATCGTCATTCCTTCCCATAAAAAAGCCCGGTTAACCCGGGCTTTTTTGATTCTGGACTGAACAGCTAGACCTGACTGCCGTCCGGATTCACTTCCTCATCATCTTCTTTCACCGGCGGCAGCAAGTCTTCCTTGCTCACCCCCATCGCCAGAATGGTGTTACTGGCAATATAAATCGAAGAATAAGTACCCACCAAGATACCCAGTATCAGGGCAATCGAGAAAGCATGAATGACTTCGCCGCCAAAAATAAACAGGGCAACCACCACCAACAAGGTGGTTAAGGATGTCATCAAAGTCCGGCTCAGGGTGTCATTCAGCGCGGCATTGACGATCTCTACTGAAGTGCCTTTGCGCATCCGCAGAAAGGTTTCACGAATACGGTCAAACACCACAATCGTGTCATTGAGAGAATAACCGATAATGGCGAGGATGGCCGCCAGTACGGTCAGGTCAAATTCGATGCGGCTCAAAGAGAAAAAGCCCAGCGTGAGCACAACGTCATGGATCAACGCCACCACCGAACCGATGGCAAAACGGTATTCAAACCGAAATGAGACGTAGATCAGAATACCGATCAAGGCATAAAGCATGGCCAGACCACCCTGCTCAGTGAGTTCATCACCCACCTGCGGTCCGACAAACTCAACTCGGCGGACATCAATTTCCGTCTCGTTTTTGCTTTGCAGCATCGCCATCACCTCATTGCTGAGCTGGGCCATGTTCTGCGTTTCAATCACTGGCAGACGAATCAGTACATCATGAATCGAACCGAAGTTCTGCACCGTTGCCTCCGGATAGCCCCCCTCAGCCAGATCCTGACGCAGTTTATTGAGGTCAACCTGTTCCTGATAACCCAGTTCGATCATAGTGCCGCCGGTAAAGTCGATACCGAAATTCAGGCCCTGCATCACCAGCGAGGTCACAGAAACAATAATTAAGACAATCGAAAACACTGCTGCCAGCAGGCGTTTCGACATGAAATTGATATGGGTTTCGTTTGATAAAAACTGCATGTCTGGCGAATCCTAAATTGACAGCTTGGGTTTATGCTGACGACCGTAAATCAGGTTGACCACGGAACGGGTGCCCATGATCGCGGTAAACATTGAAGTGATAATGCCCAGCGACAAGGTCACAGCAAAGCCTTTAATCGAGCCGGTACCGAAACCGAACAAAACCACTGCCGCAATCAATGTGGTGATATTGGCATCAGCGATGGTTGAAAAGGCTTTGCCATAACCGGCGCTGATACTGGATTGCGGGCTGTTACCGTTACGTAGCTCTTCACGGATACGTTCAAATATCAGCACGTTGGCATCCACCGCCATACCGACCGTCAGTACGATACCGGCAATACCCGGCAGGGTCAGTGTGGCCTGCAGCATCGACAGCAAGGCAACGATGAATATCAGGTTGGCAGCCAGCGCCAGGTTGGCCACAAAACCAAACACTTTGTACCAGAGCAACATGAAGACCAGCACAAAGGCAAAGCCGATCATGACCGAAGCAAAGCCCTGGTCGATGTTGTCCTGCCCCAGGCTGGGGCCCACAGTGCGTTCTTCAACGATTTCAATAGGGGCGGCCAAAGCACCGGCACGCAGCAGCAGGGCCAGATCACGCGCTTCGGTGGTACTGTCGAGGCCGGTAATCTGGAATTTCTTACTCAGCTGGTCACGAATGGTGGCGACATTGATGATTTCCGGCACCTGACGGCGGACTTTAACCAGTTCTCCATCAATTTCCTTGGTTTCTGTTTTGGACTCGATAAACACCACGGCCATCGGGTTGCCGATGTTATCGCGGGTGATGTTACTGAAAATGCGAGCCCCTTTGCCGTCCAGTGTCACCGAAACGGCCGGCGAGCCCGACTGAGGATCCAGTGTCGACTGGGCGTTAATCACGTGTTCACCGGTCAGCATCACCCGTTTGTTGAGTAGATAAGGCCGGCCATCACGGTGATAATACAGCTCGGAGTTGGGCGGTACCCGTCCGTTCAAAGCATCCTGGACATCGCTTTCAAAATCGACCAGACGAAATTCCAGTGTTGCCGTAGCACCGAGTATTTTCTTGGCCTGGGCGGTGTCCTGTACGCCCGGCAACTGCACCACAATACGACTCTCACCCTGCTGCTGCACAGTCGGCTCGGCGACACCCAGTTCATTGATACGGTTACGCAAGGTGGTGATGTTTTGTTGCAGGGCCAGTCGTTTGGTTTCCCGCAGATCAGTTTCTTTCAGTTGCATAACCAGTGCCGGGTCAGTCGTGTCTTCGGCCACACTGATTTGCAGGGCATCCATTTCACGGCTGATCAGGCTTTCTGCTGCATCCCGATCTTCGGCATTACGAAACACGACAATCAGCTGCTGATCTTCGACCTTGATTTGCTTGTAACGGATTTTCTCGTCACGCAAATTCAGTCGCAGATCACTACCATAACCGTCCAGTGCCTGTTTCACTGCCGCAAACATATCCACTTCCATCAGAAAGTGGACACCGCCCCGTAAATCCAGACCCAGGTTCATCGGCTCTGCACCCAGTGCCGCCAGCCAGTCCGGTGTCGTCGGTGCCAGGTTCAGCGCGATAATGTAATCACCGGTCAGGGTCTGATTCAGCACTTCTTTGGCCTGCAACTGACTATCCGCAGAAGTCAGACGAACCAGTAGCTTGTCATCTTCCAGTTCAATACCTTTATAGTCGATACCGGCCTGTTTCAGCGCGGTTTCGGTTTTATCGGCCAGATCCAGATCCACTGTGGTGGACCGACCTGCCGAAATCTGCACCGCCGGATCATCACCAAACAAATTGGGCATGGCAAAAATAGTGGCAACAATCAGTACGACAAGAACCAGCAGGTTCTTCCACATTGGATATCGGTTCATTATTAATTCCTGGTTTTTGATACCGTTTCAGGCGAGCGGTTTTACAGCTTTTTCAGCGTACCTTTTGGTAACACGGCACTGATTGATTCGCGGCGAACTTTGACTTCGACGCTTTCAGCAATCTGTACCGTAATCGCGTTATCGGTAATTTCCAGAATTTTGCCCATCAGGCCACCATCAGTCACAACTTCATCACCTTTGGCGAGTGCAGATTGCATGGCACGGTGTTCTTTCGCTCGCTTCTGCTGAGGACGAATCAGCATCACATAAAACAGAACCAGCAGCAGAATGGGGAAAGCAAAATCGAGCAGGCCGGGGGATGCCGCAGCCTGACTTTCAACAGCACCGGCATGAGCAGCAGAAATGAAAAAATCCATCATGTGTCCTCAAGTTCAACAATAAAAAGAAACCGATTATGCCACAGCCGGCAGAGTCTCCGATAGCAATGACCCTAATCAGTCTATCGGGGTTTCCTGCAAGGCATAAAATTCCTGCCTGAATTCACTGAGGCGACCGTTTTCTATCGCGGTTCTGATTTCACGCATCAGCTTCTGGTAGTAATAAAGGTTATGAATGGTATTGAGCCGTGGCCCCAGCATTTCCCCGGTACGATCCAGATGATGCAGATAAGCACGGCTGTAGTTGCGACAGGTATAGCAATCGCAATAGGGATCCAGCGGACCGGTATCGGTCTTGAAGCGGCTGTTACGGATTTTTATCACACCCTGATGCACAAACAAATGACCGTTACGGGCATTGCGGGTCGGCATCACACAGTCAAACATATCAACGCCCAGCATCACCGCTTCTACCAGATCTTCCGGCCGTCCCACGCCCATCAGATAGTGTGGTTTATCTGCCGGCATCTTATCGGCAAGGTGAGTCAGAATCCGCAGCATGTCTTCTTTGGGTTCACCAACCGACAGGCCGCCGATGGCATAACCATCAAAACCAATGTCTGTCAGCCCCGCTAGAGATTCATCACGCAGCGCTTCATGCATACCACCCTGCACAATCCCGAACAGCGCGGACGGATTATCAGCATGTGCCTGTTTGCTGCGCTCAGCCCAGCGCAAAGAGAGCTGCATCGACTCAGCAGCGGTTTTTTCATCAGCAGGATACGGTGTGCATTCATCAAAAATCATCACGATATCGCTACCCAATGACCGTTGCACCGCCATTGATTCTTCCGGGCCCATAAAAACCTTGTCACCATTAACCGGTGAGCGGAAATGCACCCCTTGTTCGGTGATCTTGCGCAGTTCTCCGAGACTGAAGACCTGAAAACCGCCGGAGTCCGTCAGAATCGGTCCCTGCCAGCGCATAAAGTCATGCAGATCGCCATGCTGGCTGATGATATCGGTGCCCGGCCGCAGCATCAGATGAAAGGTATTACCCAGAATGATCTCAGCGCCGGTATCCGACACTTCTTCCGGCGTCATTGATTTCACTGAACCATAGGTTCCAACCGGCATAAATGCCGGTGTCTGCACCGTACCACGGTCAAATGTCAGCTGACCGCGACGGGCAAAACCATCCTGCGCAAATAGCTCAAACTTCATTTTAAAATTCCGCAAAAAACGCCGCACAGGATACCATTTTCTGCCACTCAGCAGCGAAAAGCTCACAAACGCGGCCTGTTAAGCTAAGATCCTTGATGTTAATGAATCTGGAGCTGTGAATGTCTGATCCGAAAATCATCGTTGCCCTCGACTATGCTGATAAAAATTCGGCCCTGGCTATGGCGGATCAAATTGATCCGGCTTCGGCACGGGTCAAGGTCGGCAAAGAGCTGTTTACCCGTGCCGGCCCAGACGTCGTCAGATCTTTGGTTAGCCGCGGTTTTGATGTTTTTCTCGATCTGAAATATCACGATATTCCCCATACCGTCGGCCGCGCCTGTGCCGCTGCCGCCGATCTGGGCGTCTGGATGATGAATGTGCATGCGCTGGGCGGTATGGCGATGATGCAGGCTGCGCGTGAAGCAGTCGGTGACAGTCAGGATGCGCCGCGGCTGATTGCCGTCACCTTGCTGACCAGTATGGACCAGCAAACCTTCGATCTGATTGGCCTGTCAGGCACGCTGGCCGAAAACGTGGTCAAGCTTGCCTGTCTGGCTAAAGACAGCGGTCTTGATGGCGTGGTCTGCTCGGCGCAGGAAGCACCGGCATTACGTGAAGAACTGGGACAGCAGTTCCAGTTAATTACCCCCGGCATCCGTCCCGTCGGCAGTGACCGCGGTGATCAGCACCGTACCATGACACCGGCTGAAGCCATCGCCGCCGGCAGTCATTACCTGGTTATCGGCAGGCCGGTCACGGCAGCCAAAGACCCGATGCAGGCACTGCGTGATATTGAACAAAGCCTCGCCTGACAAACGTCACACCAAACAAAAAAGGCCATCTATGAGATGGCCTTTTTTGTTTGCTTCTATGAACAGACAGAAATCAATTCACCCCGATATCCGGATCATCATCTGTGCTATTAAAGCTCACTAATTCTGAATCAGCATCGCACTGCGCTTCGCTGAGGAAAGTTCGGGTCACATCGACCGGCCCCAGATGCTGAATAGTTCTGCGGCCCAGCAAAATCGGATAAATCATGTTGTCACGGTCACGCAGGCTGAACTGCTCTTCATAGAGCATATCACCGACGCAGATGGTCATGAGCACTACAGCACGCTCATCACGACCACCCGCACCCACGGCGGTAAAGTCACGCAACACAGGGCGCTCGATCCGTTTTGAGATCCGCTCGCCAGTCTGGGTATCTTCAAGATCAACAGTAAACCTGACCCACGATTCATCGTCTTTTTCGAAACGTTCAATATCCTCGGCATGCATGGAAGAGGTCAGCGCCCCGGTATCCAGTTTGGCTTTGGATTCAACACCCCAGGGCTGTAATTGAACTTTTTCTACCCAACCCAGCACCTCCTCAGACTGCAATTTGGTACTGAAAAAAGCTATAAGCAAACTGAGAACGATAAGCGGTCTTATCCTGACGCTATGCATAAATGTCTTCTCCTGTTTCAACAAGCATGACTTTAGTGAGTGTAAAAAGCGTAGGGTTCCTGAGGCCCTGAGACAGGGTTCACAAATTAAGTTTTTAATCAGAAGGCATAAAAAAGCCCGCTTTCGCGGGCTTTTTGTGCAGCTTAAGATTGCATTAGACTTTGAATTTGGCTGACGCTTCCTGCAGTTGTGATGACAGGCTGCTCAGTGTCTCTACAGCAACAGAGGATTCACGTGCGCCCTCTGCGGTGTGCTCGGCCACCTGGCTGATATTAACGATACCGCGGTTAATATCTTCTGCCACAGCGGACTGCTCGTTGGCGGCACTGGAAATCTGTGCACTCATTTCATCCATGGTCGAAATCATGGCTGTGATGGTATCCAGCGCAGCACCGGCACTGGAAGCTTTCTCTACACTGTCACGGGCACGTTCACGACTTTCGTTCATGACTTTCACCGCGACCTGAGCACCTTGCTGCAGACGCTCAACCATTTCTTCAATTTCATGGGTGGAGGACTGGGTTCTGGCTGCCAGGGTACGAACTTCATCCGCTACCACGGCAAAACCACGACCATGCTCACCGGCGCGGGCCGCTTCAATCGCGGCATTCAATGCCAACAGATTGGTTTGTTCAGTAATACCGCGAATCACATCCACAATCGCACCGATATTGCCGATATCCGCTTCCAGGCTGCTCAACTGCTGAGCCGCTTTTTCCACTTCGTTAGCCAGCGAATCAATCGCTTCCATGGTTTCCATGACCACCTGCTTACCGGATTTGGCTTCGCTGTCTGCATTGCGTGCCGCTTCCGCTGCACTGGATGCAGTGCGGGCGACTTCCTGGACAGAGGCCGTCATTTCGTTCATCGCGGTAGCGACCTGCGTGGTCTCGGTTTGCTGCTTCAGCACGCCATCCACCGTTTCTTTACTGATGGCCTGCATATTCTGGGTGGCCGTATTGAGCTGGGAAACACCGCCCACCAGCGTATGAACCAGATTGGCAACATTTTTACGTGCGCTATCAAGCTCAAATGCCATCCAGCTGAAATCACTTTTACCGGGGATCACGACCTTCTGGGTCAGATCGCCTTTCTTAATGTTCTGAATCGCTTCAACCAGATTCGTGGCTCTGCGGTCACCAAAGCGGCCGATCACATGCGCCAGGTACATAATGACGGCACTACCCGCCACAACATAACCTAAAACAGCATAAAGCTGATTAGTCGCACTGGTCCCAGAGGTCAACATGAACCACTCCAGCACGGCCAGACCAAGCAGGCCGAGAATACCGAAGCCACCTATCAGGTACATTCTTTTTCTTAATGAAAGGTTTTCAAGTTTAAACACGTCCGTCTCTCCCGGATAAAACTTAATTTTGTAATGGCTCAGGCATACAAGCTGAGGCCCACCGATGCCTCATCTGAGCTGACCGTTTCAACGGTCTCATTATCTATATCGTCATCCTGACGGCTGGCTTGAGCAAAAATATGAGAATCGTTTGCCTGTTCAGATTGCTCCTGCTGCTGATGCTGCTGTTCACCCACTTCAGCATTGGCCAGTTGCAGACCGCTTTCAGCAAAACTTTCACGCAATCTGGGTAGAGCCTGCTCAAGCGCTTCGCGCGTTGTTCCCTGCTGGGCAAGAAAAGTTACACTGGCCTGATCGTTTTGTACATGCAGTTTAACTTCAACCGGGCCCAGATTGGCGGGATTCATGCGCAGTTCTGCTTGCTGCACACCTTCTTTTGCCATCCACACGACCCGACTGCTCATCACCTGCGACCAGGCCGGATTTTGCATATTCGGCTGAACCGGCAAGCTCAGGGTTGGTTGACTGATTGCGCTACCCTGACCACCGCTCTGGGTTGAAACCAGGCCAGTGAGACTGGTGGGGGTCAGAGCACTGCCGGCGGAATCCGCTGCGGCTTTGTCAGTTAAGATCGGAGGCAGCGTTACTGCCGGTTTGGCTTCAGACTGCTGCGCCGCCATCAGATTACGCAAGTTGGTGGTGACCTCCGGCTTGTTCTGCTGGCGCTGTAAAGCATCCATAATATCAGCACGTATTTTGGGCGGCTCAGCATTGTCTTCAGATAATTGTTTCAGCGCGGCCGCTAAATTCGGCGTCGCTTTCTGCGCGCGCTGTTGCTCTTCGCCATTCAGCTTTTCAATGGTGTCGCTGATAGTTTTGGCGGCTGTCTGCTGCGTGGTTTTTGTGTTTGATGGGGCTGTTTCGGCTGTCACCGATTCTGCTTGCTTGGGATGCGCTTTGGATGTCATTTCCACAGAAGTAGTTTTGGCGTTATCCACAGCCTGCTGGCTCACACTGACCTGGGCCCGAACCGGTTTATCAGCCTTTTTATCACTGAGCTCAGCACTTTTGGCGGTATCGACAGATTGCCCGGGTGCAGCAACCACTGCGGCTTCCTGATCGCTGCTGTCCGCACTTGAACCGTCAGCTTCCTGTTCCGCCTCTTTCGGCTCAGCATCGGAGTCGGTATTTTTTGCCTGCTGCTCAGTATCAGATTCCTTACGGGTTTCTGAGTCGGACTGAGTTTCTGACACGGCTTTTTTATCGTCCTCGGCCGGCAATTTATTGCCGTCAGCGGCAACATTCTGCTCCTGGTCCGCCGACTTTGCCGCCTGGTTTTTATCTGACTGTGCCCGATTATTAGCCGCCTGCCCCTGCTCAATCTGCTGACTGAGTTCAGAAGAAAATGCTGATTTATCAGTCCTGTCGCCGACACCGGCGGTTTTTCTGGCACTGACGGCCGACACCGGCTCGGTCTGAATCATGACGGGTTGTGGCATACAAACTCCTGCTGAGATCAAGCTCACCTGTTAATTGACACAGGAGCTTTTGCAATCGTTATGCCACTGTCACAAGGCAGATTAAAATAATTCTATATCGCCACTATCCAAGCTTTGCTGGGTCACCGATTTATGTTGCGTTGCGGCAATTTTCGGCTGCAGACTCTCAGCACGTTGTTTAACGCCGGCCAGCATCTGTCGGCATTGCTCAAGATTATCGGGCTGCGTTTGTGCCTGCTGCAATTCCCCGATGATCTCAGCGAGTTCATTGATGGTATCCAGTCGTTTATTAATATGCTGACTTAACTGGGTGCACATGTCCTCAAACTGCAATGATGTCACCGCCTGGTTAACCAGATCGGCAATCGACTGACTGACGTCGCCGGTGCCGTTAATGACCTGCTGGGTTTTATCATTCAACTGCAACATACGTGCTGAAATATCACCCACCTTGGTTTTGCAGTCCCTGGCCATATCGGTATCGGCGGTCACCACATCCGAGACCTTTTTCAATGCATCCTGCAAAGTGGTTTTGACGCTCATCGTAATATCACTGATCTCATCACTGAAAGCATCCGATTTCTGCGACAGTTTTCTGACCTCATCGGCAACCACGGCAAAGCCACGGCCGGCCTCACCGGCACGAGCGGCTTCAATGGCGGCGTTCAAAGCCAGCAGATTAGTCTGCGAAGCAATATCCTTAACATCATCAAGTAAAGAAATCACACCGTCGACCTTGTTATTCATGGCCTCCAGTTTACTCATCACCTCCTGACTTTCCTGACTGGTTTTGAGCACGGTGTCTGCCAGATAAATAAGAACGGACTCGGTTTCGTTTATGAATTCGCCGAAATTCTGCCCCCGATCGTCATCATCGATCAGGCTGTGCAGCATGCGGTCTTCATATTCGGTCTGTTCATTCATGCCCTGGAAACTGTCAGTCAGTTTGCTGATGGCATTGCTGATGAGGCTGGCAACCTGGCGATTTTCATCTACGATCTGACTGATTTGCTGCTGCAGCGTACTCAGTGTTTCACGGCTCAGTTGCGCTACTTCCGCCAGCGCTTCCTGCTCGCTGTTATCATCTGTTTCTGCCATGGCTGAGTCGGTTTTTGGCTGCTTCAGAAGATAAACTGCCAGACTGGATATCATTAACAGCAATGCCAGACGCCAGTCTGAAAGCCAGTAAGCAACGGCTGCCAGTAACAGTGCCACCATGGCGGCCGGCAATGCCTGTTTTAATGCTTGTGTATCCATGTCTTTTTACCCCTGAATCCCTTTTCTTTATCGACTCAATTTGAGTATTTCTGCAGCGATTTTTTGTAAGCTGATCGCTTTTTCTGCCGCACCCAGCTTAAAAGCGGCACCGGGCATACCCCACACAATGCTGCTTTTTTCATCCTGTACCAGGTTCTGTGCCCCCGCCTGTCTCATTTCCAGCATGCCCTGTGCGCCATCATCCCCCATCCCTGTCAGCATCACACCGATGGCATTGGGACCGACATGCTGAGCAACAGAACGGAACAGTACATCGACAGAGGGCTTGTGACGTGACACCGGCGGCCCGTCATTGAGGCGGCAGTAATAGCGCGCACCACTGCGTTCCACCAGCAGGTGTTTGTCTCCCGGCGCAATATAGGCATGCCCGGCAAGAATCTGCTCACCGTCTTCAGCCTGGCTGACCTGCATCGGCGACAGACCATTCACCCGCTTGGCAAAAGCAGCGCTGAAAGCCGCCGGAATATGCTGGGTAATCACCACACCCGGTGCCGAAGGCGGTAAAGCACAAAGCACTTCCTTGATAGCCTCAGTACCACCGGTAGAGGCACCGATAGCAATAATTTTGTCTGTGGTTTTCAAGGTCGTGCCCGTGGCCTTTGCCAGAATCGCATCGGCAGTGAGCTTTTGCTCGATCTGCAGGCCGGGTCTGGGAGTCAATGCAGAAACCGGCATGGCCGCTGCGGCCTTCACCTTGGCAATAATCTCTTCGGCGTAGTCTTCCAGCGTATGCGACAGATCCAGTTTGGGCTTGGCAACAAAATCAAAAGCGCCCAGAGACAAGGCTTCCAGCGTGACCTGCGCCCCTTTCTCGGTCAGCGTCGAGACCATCACTACCGGCATCGGACGCAGCCGCATCAGATTGCGTAGAAAGGTGACACCATCCATGCGCGGCATTTCCACATCCAGCGTCAACACATCCGGATTGAATTGCTTGATTTTTTCACGGGCCTGATAGGGGTCTGCAGCCGTTGCCACCACCTCAATAGCCGGATCACTGTTGAGGATCTCACTCAAAAGCTGCCTGACCAAAGCAGAATCATCCACCACGATGACTTTCAGCGGGTTCATGACAGGCCCCTGCCTAAAACAACTCAACATCGCCGGCCACCGGTTGGGTTTCCAGTTCGGCAACATAATGCTGTTCGCGCTGAATTAGGGTGTCGTTATGCAGCGAGCGTAAACGCTTGACCCGCATGCTGCCGCTGTCAGGATGAAATACCACCTTGCGCGGATAAATATCACCCAGATCTTTCGCCAGAACGTTGAGTCCTTCTAATCGGGCATATTCGAGTACAAAGTCGATATTGCGAAGTCCCACGTCATACAGGCTGCGAATAATGCGGCCGCCACCCACCAGTTTGACTTCCATGGTTTCCCTGCTGGCACCCTGCTTGAGCATTTCATTAATCAGGTATTCCATCGCGGCACTGCCGAAACGGGTCGCCATATTCATCCAACTGGGATTGTCTTCCGAACTGCTCGGCAACATAAAGTGGTTCATTCCCGCCACACCGGCTTGCGGGTCGCGAATGCAGGCTGACACACAGGAACCCAGTGTAGTACAGATGATTTCATCCGGTTCGGTGGTGACATAAAACTCACCAGGCAGGAGTTTGGCCGCCCAGCAAGTATGATGACGGTCCCAGTAGCGGTTAATATGTTCAAAACCCGGCAGTGGTGCGGGCTGTAATGACCGTGCCAGCATCAGTACGTCCGCCTGTAGATAGTATTTCCCAATGAGGTGAAGCGATCAGTGACTTTATAGAGTGTCTCGGAATGGCCGATAAACAGTTGTCCATCCGGCACCAGTAAGTCAGCAAAACGATCGAACAGGCGGGTCTGCGTCGATTTATCAAAATAGATCACGACATTACGGCAGAAAATCAGGTCAAATGGGCCCCGCATCGGCCAGTCGTTCAGGAGGTTCAGCCGCTTGAAAGTCACTCGCTGCCTCAGCGCCGGCTTCAGCCTGACCAGACCGGCCTTACTGCCTCGGCCGCGCTGAAACCATTGCCGTTCCTGTTCCGGTAATTTGCTGAGCCTGTCCTCGGAGTAGATACCCGCTTCGGCATGCTTCAGTACATTGGCATCCAGATCGGTCGCCAGAATTTTAATATCCCAGTCTGCCAGCTGTTTTTCAGCGGCCAGGCACATCGCGATGCTGTAAGGTTCTTCACCGGTTGAGCAACCGGCAGACCAGATCCGCAATTTACGGCTCGCTGCATTTCGCCGCATCAGATCAGGCAGCAGCCGCCCACGCAGATAATCAAAATGATGAGCTTCACGGAAAAACGCTGTCAGGTTGGTGGTAATGGCGTTAATCAGAAAGTCCTGTTCCTGCGCATCACCGTTTTCAATGGCATCACAAAATGCCTGAAAGTTACCGTCGAAATTGGCACGAATGCGTTTTGACAGACGGCCGTAGACCATATCTTTTTTTGCTTCTGTCAGTGCAATACCGGTCTGTTGGGCCACAAAAACACGCAGCCGTTTGAACTGTCTGTCAGAAAATGTGAATTCGCGCCCGAGCACACCGGTCATCATCGTTCCTTCGTATTGAAATCGGGCAGTCCCCGCCTGCCCGGCTTATCAACTAAAACTCATCCCATTCGTCATCATCCTGCTTTGCCAATGCCTGACGTCCAAACACGGGACGCTCCGGTCTTGCCGCAGGTATTTGTTTAGGCTGGGGACGGGCAGCAGTCGGCGCCTGTTGTGGCGGACGTGCCATTTCCTGCCCTGTATGAAAGAATGCCATCATCTGTTGCAGGCTCTGTCCCTGCTCGTCGAGCGACTCACTGGCGGCCGCCGCTTGTTCCACCAGCGCCGCATTCTGCTGGGTCATCTCATCCATCTGAGTGACGGCTTTATTGACCTGCTCAATCCCCGAAGTCTGTTCGATGCCAGCTGCGGCAATTTCAGAAATAATATCGCCGACTTTCTTGGCGCCTTCAACAATCTCTTCCAGCGTTCTGCCCGATTCATCGACCAGAGCGGAACCTTCTTTCACTTTCTCGCCGCTGTCGTTGATAAGTTCCTTGATTTCCTTGGCAGCGGCGGCTGAGCGCTGGGCCAGATTTCGCACTTCAGAGGCCACCACAGCAAAGCCGCGGCCTTGTTCTCCAGCACGGGCTGCTTCGACGGCCGCATTGAGTGCCAGCAGGTTGGTCTGGAAAGCAATTTCGTCAATCACGCCTATAATGTCAGCGACTTTCTTACTTGAAGCACTGATCGCTGCCATTGCCTGAATGGCATTCTGGATGACCGAACCCCCTTTTTCGGCTTTTTCACGCGCATCCACCGCCAACTGATTGGCCTGACGGGCATTGTCAGAATTCTGTCTGACCGTACTGGTCAGTTCTTCCATACTGGACGCTGTCTCTTCCAGCGAAGACGCCTGCTCTTCAGTGCGCTGACTCAGATCGACATTACCCTGGGAAATTTCACTGGCAGCCGCAGAGATATTGATCGATGCTTCAGTAATGTCCTGTACGACCGAGGACATCTTGTTGACGGTAACGTTGATAGCCTGCTGCAACAGGGCAAATTCCCCGTCGTATTCCCCTTCCATCAGTTTGGTCAGGTCACCCTCAGCCATCGCATTCATTACCACGGCGGTTGATTCGAGTACCGATTCCACGGTCATCTGTAATTGTTTTTGCTCAGTGATATCGGCGGCGTATTTAACGACTTTGTAGGGCTTGCCGTTTAAATCCAGAATCGGGTTATAACTGGCCTGTAGCCAGATTTCACGCCCATCTTTGCCGACCCGTTTGTATTCACCGCTGTCAAATTCACCCCGGTTGAGCTTGGCCCAGAACTCGGAATATGCAGCGCTATTAGCAAGCGCTGATTCAGCAAACATCCGGTGATGCTTACCGACCACCTCATCACGACTGTAGCCCACCACATTAAGGAAGTTCTCGTTAATATCGACGATGGTGCCATCCATGTTGAAACTGATGACGCCCATCGCTTTATTAATCGCTTCGAACTGGCCATGAATATCGGCATTACGCAGCTTCTCTTCGGTAACGTTGTGCCACTCCAACATGTTGCCGATGTAATCATCGCTATCATCAAACATGGCGGTCACATTAAGCCTGAAGGCCAACGGGCCGACCTTGATATCAGCGGTGTAAGGCAGGTTTCCCGGGTCACTCAACAACTGACGCTGATGCCTTGGATTTTTATGAAAATCATCAATATTGGAACCGACCAGACTTTTTACGCTGAAGCCGGGAAAGGCGTGTCTCAAGGTGTCTTCATGTTCGGCCAGCATATCCAGCGTAGACTGGTTGGCGTAGGTGATTGTGAAATCCCTGTCCACCATCATAATGGCAGTGACAGCGCCATCCAGGGCTTTTGCCATCACATTTGTGAAATCATTTTCTTGTTTGACCGATGTGACTGCCATATCGGATTCCTCCAGCGAATCATAAGCGCCCAGCATCTGCTGAGCGACCGCATTCAAAGTATTACGCCAGGCGTTTTCAACTGATTCCGTCCAGTTATCACCTGCCAGCCGGCTCATCACAAACAGCAAGCTGGCTTTGACTTTGTCGTAATCTTCGGCCCTGACACCATAGCTTTGATGACGGTTGCCAAGCCCTTTGAGATAGTCCTGCAAAATCTCCGGTTTACGCAGGTTGTTGACCAGCAGCATTAAGGCTGCCAGCAGTTTTTTTTGCTGACCTGGGGTGGAGACACCTTCAAACAGAGGCTTTAGTTCCGGGTTATGCACAAACAGGTGCTCATAAAATGCTTTGACCAACTGCTCACCCTGGCCCGCCAGTTGCGCGAAGCTCTGTTCTACCATTTCAGTATCGGTTTTTTCGGCTTTTTCTTGAGTGTCGGTGACTGTTTTTTTGCGTTTTTTTTCAGTCTTTTCTGATACCGCGGTCTCGGCCACATCAACATCTTCTTGCTCTACCAGCCAGGCCAGCGGGTCATTGCCCATCGCTTGTTTGTTCTCAGCCATCAGCTGCTCTCCCACTCATAACATCCTGCGCCAAAGACAGATAATCCTCAGCGCCCGGACTGTTTTTTCGATAATCAAAAATGGTTTTGCCAAAGCTAGGGCACTCGGCCAGGGCGACGTTTTCCCGAACCGGGGTAAAAAAAACCCGGCCGGGGAAATATTTCAGAATGCGGTTTCTGACCTCTTCGGTCAGCTTTCGCCGCATCTGCATCCGGGTGGAGACCAGCCATAATTTAATCCGGTGACCGGCCAGTTCTTCAGCCCGTTTGAGAATCTGGATCATCCGCGACAGCCCCTGCAATGACAGATAATCACCAGATACCGGAATCAACAGTTCACTGGCAGCAAACATGGCATTGACGCCAAGCAGACCGGAGGACGGCGGACAATCAATCAAAACATAATCATATTGATTCAAAGACGACTGCTGAAGTGCTTCACGCAAGCGATGCCCCCGTTGTATGCCACCCTGACTGGTATGCTCAAACTCGTTAAGTCGGGTGCCGGCGACAATCAGATCCAAGCGGTCACGGGCCGGGATTTTAATATCGTCAATCGCCGTGCCATCCAGCAACACGCTGTCCAGCCCCGGCTGATTATTGTCAAACCCCAGACTGGTGGCGACCTGTCCCTGCGGGTCCAGATCCAGCAATGCGACCCGCTGGCCGGCCAGTGCCAAAGCATGTCCCAGGTTGACTGTGGTCGTGGTCTTACCGACACCGCCTTTCTGGTTCATGATCGCAATAATTCGGGCTGCGTTTTGTGCCATCGTCAGCCAATCTGTTCGCTGCTGAGTAATTTATCGATATCCAGCAACATGACCATATTGTCATTCATGCGGGTGATGCCGCTAATAAACCCGGTACTGACTTGCTCGCCAAAATCAGGCGCCGGCTGAATCTCATCCGGATGCACATTGTGGGCATCCGACACAGCATCAACGACAATCCCCACGGTGCGCTGGGTGACATCCTGCACTTTGAGCACCACCACAACGGTGGTCTTGGTATAGGGCTCAAACGGCATACCAAAGAACAAGCGCAGATCGACAATCGGTACGATGGCCCCGCGCAGATTCAATACACCACAGAGATAGGGGGGCGTATTGGGGATCGGGGTGACAGGGTCCCATCCTTTGATTTCCTGTACCCGCAGGATTTCGACACCGTAATGTTCCTGGTTGAGTTCAAAAGTCAGAAATTGCTGCATCCCGGCTTCAACGCTACCCATCACATCGAACATATCCAGGATTTCGTTAGTTTGGCTGAGCTCTATCATGATCGATCCTAGGCTGCCCGAATGCTTGTCGAAATACGGGCAAGCGACGGGTTGCGATACAAAGCCAATAAGCCTGAAATATCGAGAATCAAAGCCACCGTGCCATCACCGAGAATGGTGGCGCCGGCCATACCGGTGACTTTGCGATAGTTGGTTTCCAGGCTCTTAATCACCACCTGCTGCTGCGCCAGTAACTCATCCACAAGCAGACCGACTTTTTGGTCTTCAAACTCGACCACCACCAGTAACCCCTCTTCCAGTTGTTCACTGCGTGGCGTGAGATTGAACAATTGATAAAGGCGGATAATCGGCAGGTATTCATCACGCAGACTGTAAACCTCGCCCTTGCCAGTCACATGTTTGACCGTACCGGGTTTAATCTCGACCGATTCAATGATGGCAGTAAGTGGAATGATATAACGCTGATCACCGACCTGAATGGTCTGCCCATCCATAATCGCCAGTGTCAGCGGCAAGCGGATAGTGAAGGTCGACCCCACACCGGCAGTCGAACTGACCTCAACACTGCCACCCAGACTGTGGATATTTTTTCGTACCACATCCATTCCGACACCACGGCCTGAAACATCATTGACGACATCCGCGGTGGAAAAGCCGGGCATAAAGATCAGTTCGTGAATTTTGTCCGGCGTCAGATTGTCATCGCTGGCAACCAGGCCACGTTCAATCGCTTTGCTAAGTATTTTTTCCTCATTGAGCCCCGCACCATCATCACTGATCTCAATCACAATCGTGCCGCCCTGGTGGTAGGCATTGAGGTGAAGGAAACCCATTTCCGGCTTGCCTGCGGCGAGGCGTTTTTCCGGCGTTTCCAGACCATGATCGAGAGAATTACGAACCAGATGCACCAGCGGATCACCGATCTTTTCCATCACGGTCTTGTCGAGTTCGGTCTGCTCACCGCTCAGTTTGAGTTCAACCTGCTTGCCCATTTTGGCACTGAGATCATGAACCAGCCTCGGGAAACGGTTGAAAGCGAAGCTGATAGGCAACATGCGAATACGCATAATGCCTTCCTGCAGTTCACGGGTGTTTCGCTCCAGTTGTTCCAGGCCATCAATTAATTGCTGCATACGGCTGAGATCAAAATTTTCACCCAACTGGCTCAGCATCGACTGGGTAATGACCAGTTCACCCACCAGATTGATCAGAGAATCGACCTTATCGGTCCCGACCCGGATCGACGACATCGCTGTGTCAGTGGTGGTTTTTTTAGCTTCAGAGGCAGGAACGGCTGCGGAAGGGGGGGGCGTAGCTATCTTTTCGTCGCTAACTTGTCCGGATTCAGCTGTCGGTTCTGTGGTGTTTTCCTCTGCCAGCGGAATAATGTTTAACTCACAGTCACCCTCAACCCACTCGAAAATCTCGTTGATCTGTTCCAGCGTGACATTACCCCGCAATTCCAGGGTCCATGCAAGGTAACAGTCTTCAGGCTCCAATGCAGTGAATGCCGGCAATGCCGAACTATCGATCTCGACCGACAGGTCACCGAGTTCGGCCAGTTCATGCAGCATGCGCACCGGGTCGTTACCAGTTTGCAACAAATGTGGGTGGGGTTTGAAATGAATTTGCCAACCTTCAGGCTGAGTCAGCGCCGCGACCGGGGTATCAACTTCAACGGATGCAGGCCTGTCTGTTTGCAGTAAAGCCAGAATCTGCTGACTCACCGACTCAGCGCTGTCAGTATCAATAGCGTTGTTTTGCTGTACTGCGGTCAGCATGTCGCGGAGCACATCGACTGCCTGCAGCAGGCTATTGATCGCTGGCTGGCTGACATCACGCTCGCCGTTACGCATCTGGTCCAGCAGTGTTTCCAGAGCATGGGTGAACTCAGAAACCTGACTGAAACCGAAAGTCCCGGCACCGCCTTTAATAGAGTGCGCAGCGCGGAAAATGGTATTGATGGTCTCGGCATCAGGTGACCCGTCCTGCATGCCCAGGAGTCCCATTTCCATGGCATCAAGCCCTTCGAAACTCTCTTCGAAAAACACCTGATGAAACTGGGAGACATCAATGCTCATGACCGACTCCGACTCAATAACTTAAAAAACTCAGCCCAGCACTTTCTTGACTGTGGCGAGCAGTTGTTCCGGATTGAACGGCTTGACCAGCCAGCCGGTCGCACCGGCGGCACGGCCTTCCTGTTTTTTATCCGGACCCGCTTCGGTGGTCAGAACCAGAATCGGGGTGAAGCGATAGTTCGGCAGCTGACGTAACTCACGGGTCAGACTCAGGCCGTCCATGACCGGCATATTGACGTCGGTCAGTACCAGATCAAATGTTTTCTGTCTGGCAATTTCAAGTGCGTGTTTACCGTCTTCCGCATCGGTGACCACATGACCAGCGCCTTTGAGCGTAAAAGCGACCATTTGCCGCATCGAAGCAGAGTCATCTACTGCCAATATGTTTGCCATAACAATGTCACTCCCTTAATGACTCGGACCAATACTAATCATTGTGCCGATAAAATGCGTCCATGCCCAATATATCGACTGCATCACAAAAAACCTTACTGGGTTCTGACCATATCGTCACCAGTCCCTGCGCCCGGGCATCACGCTGGAAACTATAGAACAGTTGTAAGGCTGCGGTATCGACCCGCTGCAGTTGGCTTGTATCAATATTCACGGCCTGCCCTTCAGCCATCGCAGCCTGTAACTGCATATAAACCTCTGCACATTGGGCAATAGTCAGTTGTTCGCCGCATTGAATGTCACTAATACTGTTCATACGCATCCCTGCTCAATAACGGATAAAACAAGCACTGCACTGTTCAATAACGTGCTGCCAGCGCTGATGCCAACTCGACTTGGCCTGCAGATAGAAAAGGCTCTGGTTGGGCTTGAACAGCGGAAGTGACATCGCAGGCTTGTCAGCCTGATGCTGATCCTCTCTTTGTGCTGCAGACATTTCTTCGCTCCTTGCCGGTTTCAGCAAAGCCCTGATTTCAGGGCACTGCTTACAACCATCATTATCGGCAGCAGGAAGAAAAAGATGACTGCTTTTTTTACAGTTTTTAGCGGAAGGGGATTGTGTTCAATTAAGGTTCAGTCACGCCGTGAACGCAGCCACATGGCGTTGGTATGTTCATCATTCTCGCGCTGTTCCCGACGCTGCTGTTTAACGTCTTCATCGGCACGATATCGGGCCATCAGAGAATCCAGCGCCTGTTCTTTATTGCGCGCCTGGAACCAGTTTTGCTGCTGGCGGTCGACCACCTGGCGGCTCTGATTCACCTGAAGTTGCTGCGCCTGGATGGCTTGATCCAACTGCGCCAGGAAGCCTCGCAGATCGAGGGCTTTTTTGGCTGACATCTGCATCGGGTCACCCTGACGGAAACGTGACAGGTATTCCTCACGATACTGAATCAGATCATCAAGCTGATTCTGCTCGCGCTGCAGTAAGGCATTGTGCTCACCCAGTTTAATGAGCTCTGACTCGGTGGCCTTACGGGCCATATCAATCACAGGATCCAGTTTCCGTGTTCGACTCATAATCCGCTCAATTCATCGTATATTTAGCCGATATCTGTCTAGAAACGCCGGTTGCCCTCTATAACAGCCGGTGTCTGTTGCCCCTGACGAGGCTGATTCTGCAACTGTTTACGCATCTCTGTCACCTGCTGCAAACGCTGCACACTTTGTTGCCAGTCTACAGCCTGATCCATACCTTGTCGCAACAATTGCAACAATGCCGGGTACATCGCGATGGCTTCATCAATCAGGGGATCACTGCCACGGCTGTATGCGCCGACACTGATAAGATCCTGGTTCTGGCGGTAAGTCGAATAAAGCTGTTTGAACTGCTGAGCGCGTTGCAAATGCTCGGCATCAACAATCTGCGGCATGACCCGGCTGATGGAAGCTTCCACATCCACCGCCGGATATTGGCCGGATTCTGCCAGTTGACGTGAAAGCACAATATGGCCATCGAGAATGGCACGAGCCGCATCAGCGACCGGGTCCTGCTGATCATCGCCCTCGGTGAGCACGGTATAAATCGCGGTAATCGCACCACCACCGGCCGGACCATTACCGGCACGCTCGACCAGTTGCGGCAACAGGGAAAACACGGAAGGGGGATAACCTTTGGTTGCAGGTGGTTCACCAATAGCGAGGGCAATCTCACGCTGGGCCTGGGCAAAACGGGTCAGCGAATCCATCAGCAGCAGCACCTGCTTGCCCTGATCGCGGAAATACTCAGCGATCGAGGTCGCCAGCATGGCGCCATGCAAACGCATCAACGGTGAATGATCGGCCGGGGAGGCAACCACCACCGAACGGGACAAACCTTCTTCCCCCAGAATATCTTCAATAAATTCTTTTACTTCACGGCCACGCTCACCAATCAGACCGACAACAATCACATCGGCTTCGGTAAAGCGGGTCATCATGCCCAACAGCACGCTTTTACCGACACCACTGCCGGCAAACAGCCCCATACGCTGACCACGGCCGATACTGAGCAAGGCATTAATACTCTGCACACCGACGTCCAGATGTTTGCGCACCGGCGATCGCGCCAGCGGATTGACCGGTTCGCCATGCAGTGGCATTTTGTCTCTGACTTTAAGCGGGCCTTTGCCGTCCAGCGGTTTACCGGCACCATCAACGACACGGCCCAGCATGCCCTCACCTACCGGCACCTGGGAATCACTGCGGATAGGACGCACTTTGGCATTAGGTACCAGACCGCGCATATCACCGGTCGGCATCAGGTATAAAGTTTCTCCGGCAAAACCGACGACTTCGGCTTCAATTGGTTTCTGACCACTGCCCAACACTTCACAGCGACTACCGACCGGCGCCTGAAAGCCAACTGCTTCCAGGGTCAAACCGACCATCCGGGTCAGACGGCCTTCCACCAGCACATCGTTGCTGCTGTCACTATCAAGCCGCTGCTGGTATTCCTGCAGCTTTTGCTGCCACTGCGGTTGCCGGTTATTCACCGCCATCGGCCTCTCCGCGCTCTTCACCAAGCAGTCTGCTGATGACACTGTTGAGTCGGGCTTCCACCGTCGCATCGATGGTCGTGTCTGCAGTTTCCAGTCTGACCCCGCCACGGGTCAGCAACGGATCTTCGATCCACTGGCGTGAGCTATCATCGCCTTCCAGCGACAGACCTTTCTGGATAATGGTCAGATCATCCGGGTGGACATAAATTTTGAGTTTGCGATCACTGACCGGCAGGGCCTGCAACGCGGCACGCATTGCCCCTATCACATGTTCCGGCTCTTGTTTGAGTTCACGCCGAAGCAACTGACGCGTCATAGTGATGGCGAGATTAACCAGATCCTTTTCAATCTGCTGATCCAGATCAGTCAACGGCTGCTCAAGGCTGCCAAGGATCTGCTGCAGATAGGCTAACTGCTGCTGAATGTCTTTTTTTCCGGCTTCCTGACCGGCTTCCATACCAGCTTTATGGCCTTCTTCAAAACCGGCTTTGTAACCTTCTTCCTGTGCCTGCTGCTGTAAGGCTTCGATGGCTTTAACATTAAGCATGCTCGCATCGCCCTCGACATCGCTGACCGAGACCATTCTCGGCGCCTCCCAGCGCTCAAAGGCATCGGCGAGCTCTTCCGCCGATAAGATATTGGTGTGCCTGGTAACCAGGGTATCGTCATCAGATGTAGTCATCGCCGGCTCCACCGCCCAGCATGATTTCCCCTTTTTCGGCCAGATTGCGCGCTGTCGCCAGAATGGCTTTCTGCGCACCTTCTACATCGCTGAGTCTGACCGGGCCCATCGCCTCAAGATCATCACGCATCATTTCAGCGGCACGTTGTGACATATTGTTGAGGAATTTTTCTTTCAGGTTCTCGTCGGCCCCTTTCAACGCCAATTGCAGCTGATCGGTCTGGATCTCACGCATCAGGGTCTGGATGCTGCGATCGTCAACTTCATTCAGATTGTCGAAGACAAACATCAGATCTTCAATGTTTTGCCCCAGATCCGGCTCAGACTCTTTGATCTTATCGATGATCGCCGCTTCACTGGTACTATCGAAAAAGTTGAGAATATCTGCTGCCGTTTTCAGGCCGCCGACAGTGGTGGTCTGAGCACCGGCATTACCGCTGAATTGTTTTTCCAGAATTTCATTAAGCTCGGACAAAGCGGCAGGCTGGACTCCATCCAGTGTCGCGATGCGCAGCAGGATGGTTGATTGATCCCTTTCAGGAAACAGTGACAATACTTCGGCAGCCTGATCGGCATCCAGAAACGAGCAAACAATGGCAATGATCTGCGGATGCTCCAGCCGGATCACTTCATAGATGCCGCGGGCATCCATCCATTTAAGCTGTTCCAGGCCGTTGGTATTGCTGCCGGAAAGTATCCGGTCAAGCAGGCTGCCGGCACGATCCTCACCCAGTGCACCGACCAGCATTTTGCGTACATAATCGTGCGAACCGATACCGAGGCCGGTTTCCTGTTCCACCGTGGTGACAAAACTGCCGAGGACGTTCTGTACTTCCTCACGGGTCACATTATTCAGCGTGGCCATCGCCTGACCCACTTTCTGCACTTCTTTCGGGCTCATGTGCTTGAGCACTTCCGCCGCATCGGCTTCCCCGATTGAGCGCAGAAACACTGCTGCTCTTTCAGTACCGCTCAGTTTTCTAACTTCTTCGGCCATCAGGCATCACTCGCTGTCCAGTTCTTGACCACTTGTGCCACCAGCGCGGGATCTTGCTGCACCAGGCTTCGAACATTACTTAATTGCTCTTCCATTTGGTCCGAGCCTTTGGCAAGTTTAGCAATCTCTTCACTGCTGACGCCACCCTTGTTGGACAGCGCCTGCTGAGCGGCCAATTCAGCTGCAGCATTATTGTTACTGGCTTCTGCCGGTACTTTACTCATATCTCTGAATGCCGGGCGAATCACGCCGAAAATCAGGAACAAGACCACCAGCGCACCGGCTGCCTGCTTCGCTACAGTCCAGACCCAGGCTTGCTCCCAGATAGGTTTTTCCGGCAACGGCTCAATATTTTCCGGTGCAGCAAAGGCGGCATTGACAATATTCAGACTGTCACCACGGGCCGGGTTAAAGCCGATGGCATCGGTCACCAGTGCATTGATACGATTCATTTCCGCTTCATTTAAAGGCGTGGAGACAACATTACCTTCGGCATCGACGCTGCGGCGTTCATCCACCAGCACCGCCACACTCAGCTTTCTGACTTCACCGGGCGCCGCACGGGTATGACTGATGGTACGGTCCAGTTCAAAGTTACGGGTTGCGCTCATGGTCGAAGACTCTGGACGCGGTGCCGGTATCGGGTTGCCATCTTCATCAACATTGGCTGTCTCTTCCGGCGCAACACCGCCACCTGGCGGTTGATTAGTCAGGGCACCGGGGACACCGATAGCACCGTTGGCGCCGACACGGGCTTCTTCACGGATCTGTTCGCTACGTAAGGCGCCCATATCCGGGTTATAACTTTCCTGGGTCTGTTCGGTCATGGTGAAGTCAATATCGGCCACCACCTGGGCACGAACCCCATTCATACCCACAATCGGGGTCAGGATATCTTCTATCCGGCTGATATAGAGCTTTTCGACCTTCTGCGTGTATTCGAGCTGGCTGTCGCTCATGGCAATGCCGGCTTCGCGTTCAGGTTGGGTCAGCAGATTGCCGCGCTGATCGACCACTGTGACATCAGCATTGGTCATATTGGGGACGCTTGAGGCGACCATATGCGTGATCGCGTTGATATGGCCTTTCTCCAGTGATCGGCCGGCGTAAAGATTAACGACAACAGAAGCCGTCGGATCTTTGCGATCACGAACAAACACGGATTGTTTGGGGATGGCCAGGTGAACACGGGCACTCTTGACGTTATTGAGTTCAGAGATAGAGCGTGACAGTTCCTCTTCCAGCGCCCGCTGATAACGCGCCCTTTCGATAAACTGACTGGTGCCAAAGCCCTGATCCTGGTTCAGCATTTCCATCCCCTGCGAGGTGCTGCGAGGCAGGCCTTCCGCGGCCAGCCGCATCCGCAGATTCTGGACTTCACCGGCCGGGACCATCAGGGCCCCCGTCGCGGGATCCAGTTTATAATCCACGCCCATCTGCCCGAGCACATCGACAACTTCAGTCGATTCCTGCGGTGCCATATTGGCAAACAGCACCTGATAGGAAGGGGCTTGAGACCACATCAGTACCCAGCCACCAACAGCAATGCTGGCAGCAATCGCCAGCAGAAACAGCATCTGCTTGACCACCGGCTGACGGGTGAGATTGTTCTGCATCGCCGCCAGCGGCGTGGTAGGCCGCGGAGCAGGAGCATTCATATTGGCTTGATTGGCATTGGTGGCAGGGACGTTTTCCATGGCTTTCTCTAATTCAGACTAAAGGGCGATTAAATCGACATGCGCATCACTTCCTGATACGCCTCTACCATTTTGTTACGGACCTGCATGGTTGCTTCGAAAGCCACACTGGCCTTTTGCGATGCAATCATCACATCAGCCAGATTAACGTTGGGATCCCCCATCTCAAAAGCGGTTTTCAAATCACCGGAGCTTTGTTGCAACTCATTAACCTGGCCCACCGCATTCTGCATCACCTTGGAGAAATCCACCCGGTCGCTTCCCTGACTTTCCTGGGCAGGTGCCGGTTTGACGTTGTCATTGGCTTGAGCCTGCATGGCTCGCATCTGAGTCAATAGCTGGTTCGGGTCAATCGCGTTAATCATGAATTTCTCCCACGGGGATAAAAGTAGCTAGCAAAAGGCTTGAAAAGTCTATGCAGACTTCTTGCCAGTTTTGTCAGGAATATCGACACCCTGGTCACGGAAGCGCGCAATCTTGTAACGCAGCGTACGTTCACTGATGCCCAGCTCTCTGGCAGTCAATCGACGGCTGCCCTGATTTTTTTCCAGCATGTCGAGAATATGACGCTGTTCCTGGCTACGCAGATCCTGACCATCCGTCATCGCTGTGACAGTGGGATCGGTAGCATCCACTTCCACCGTGACCGGGTTTTGTTCTGCGCCAGACAGTGCTTCGAAGGCAATATCATCACCGCTGAGGGTTTCCCCGCTTTGCAGAATGAGCGCCCGTTGCAGCACATTATCGAGTTCACGCACATTACCGGGCCAGCTGTGTGACAACAGCTTGTCACGGGCAAACTGGTCAAGCACCGGTGCCACCCGCCCGCTCTGGCTGGCGTGTTTGCTCAGCAGTCGCTGAGACAGAGCCAGAATATCGTCACGACGCTCGCGCAAGGGCGAAATCTGCAGCGGAAAGACATTCAGCCTGTAGAACAAATCCTCACGGAAACGACCGGCTTTCACTTCATCACGTAAGGTCCGGTTGGTGGTGGCCAGCACTCTCACATCAAGTGACAACACCTTACGGCCGCCGATGCGCTCCACTTCTTTTTCCTGCAGCACACGCAACAGTTTGGCCTGCAATGCCAGATCCATCTCTGAGATCTCATCGAGCAGAATCGTGCCGTGATTAGCCTGTTCGAATTTACCGGCATAGGCCTGACTGGCGCCGGTGAAAGCCCCTTTTTCATAACCAAACAGCGTCGCTTCCAGCATATTTTCCGGAATAGCGGCACAGTTAATCGCGACGAAGGGTTTATCAATACGCGAAGAATGGCTGTGGAGATAACGCGCCAGCACTTCCTTACCGGTACCACTTTCGCCATTAATTAATACAGTCGCATCACTGTCAGCCACGCGCTTGGCCAAAGCCTGTAATTCTCTTGAAACACGGGACTCGGCCACCATATCGCCTTCTTCCTGTCCCAGTTGACTGACATAACGCTGCACACGGGCCAGTAACTCATCGGCTTCAAACGGTTTGAGCAGGTAATCTGAGGCGCCCTGATGCATCGCCTCGACCGCACTCTGTACCGTGCCATAGGCGGTCATCATCACGACCGGCAAATCAGGCATCATCGCTTTGGCTTTTTTCAGCAGGGTATGGCCGTCCATCGGCTGCATCTGCAGATCACTCAGCAGCAGACTGACCGGCTGACTGGCGATGGTATCCAAAGCAGACTGGCCATGTTCCATGCCGGTCACCTGATAGCCGGCCAGTTCCAGCGTATCGCAAAGCGCTCCTCGCAGGTTGGCATCGTCTTCTACCACCAGAATGGTTGACTGATTCATGAAACACACTCCTGTTGAACTGCCGCAGAGGCATCGGCTTGAACTTGTGACTGGTAAATTGGCAGGCGCAGACCGAAGGTGCTGCCCTCGCCTTCATCGCTCTCAACCCAGAGCTCGCCTTTATGTGCTTTGGCAATCGATTGCACCACAGCAAGGCCCAGCCCCGTGCCGTTGGCACGGGTGGTGTAGAACGGAGTCAGGATCTTGTCGCGATCAGCCTCGCTAATGCCGGGGCCATTATCCTCGACACTGATATCAATCCAGGCCTGGTTATTATCTTCAACGAACTCGGCAAAAATACGGATGTTGCCCTCATCACCGCACGCCTGACGGGCGTTATTCAGCAAGTTATTAATAGCACTCGCCAGCGCCGCCTGACTGCCGTATACATGGCCATCATTAACGTTGTTATGAATGCTGATCTGGAATTGTTCAGATTGCGGTTGGGACTGAAACTGCTGCAGGACTTCATCGAGCAGGCTGGTAATAGCAACCGGTGAAGTCGACGCCATGCTGCCGCGGGAGAATGCCAGCATATCTCGAACCAGTTGCTCCATATGGGTCAGGCTGTGCTTGAGGCGTCCGGCAAAACGATGCCTTACCGCAGCTTCACTGTCTTCTTTCAACAGCGGGGCGAGATACAGCAGGGCGGATGACAATGGGGTTCTGATCTGATGCGCCAGTCTGGCAGCTACTTCGCCCATCGTAGACAGACGCTGCAAGTGGGAAACTTTGTTCTGCAGGGCGCGGGTATCGGTCACATCCTGCAGCAGGATCAACTGACCGGGTTCACTACCCATTGGACTGGTAGAAATATGAACCAGACGACCGTCGCGTAATGACACGTCATGACCATCACCCGGCTGGGGATTGAAGGCGCGATCAATAATATGAATCCAGCGCTCGCCGGAAAGCGGTTCACCCAGCAAATCAATCGCTGCAGCGTTGGCTTCCTGCACGATACCTTCACCATCAATCACCACCACACCGGCCGGTAATACTGCAAGCAAACGGCTATGACGGTTTGCGAGTCGATCCGCTTCCTGCTTGTCAGCACTGGTTTCACTCTGCCAGGACTGTCCCGCAGGCTGCCAGAATTGTTCCGCCTGTTTCAGTGCCGAAGCGCGGCCAACCGGCGGACGTACGATGTCAGCGGTAGAGGTTGATAGTTTCAGGTTCATTATTACTGCTCCCATTGGCTTGATGCCTTACGACAGGGAGATAGCAATTACTATGCCTGAAACTTTTTCTATTTATTTACAATGACTTGGATAACTTTCAAGTTTGGCAGTCAAAAGACCGACACTGTATTGAGTGGCTTATTCACCCTCACGCTGGATCCCATATTTACGCATTTTCTCAACCAGGGTGGTACGGCGCATTTTCAGCTTCTGGGCGGCATGAGCCACAACACCAGTTGCCTCATCCAGGGCCTGTTTGATCAGCATGTATTCCAGATTGGCGAGGTGTTCTTTCAGATCAAGTCCCTCTTCCGGCAGACTCTCCAGTGACTCAGCCAGGTTTGCCTGGCTTGTCTGATCAGCGGGTTTCGCCAATGCCTCCGGCAGGTTGCGGGCGCTTTCAGCCTGTGGCACCGCGTTGATAATCGCTGTGATTTGCTCGGGCAGCGCATCCCCCTCAAGCTGATACTTGGCAGGCAGATCATCGAAATCTACCGTGCCATAAGGATAGAGAATGACCAGTCTTTCCACCACATTGGCCAGTTCCCGGACATTACCGGGCCAGCCATAACGACACAGCGATGTCATTGCTGCCTGAGTCAGATTCACCGTGCCGCGATTCTCATGTTCGATGCGTTTAATCAGTTCATTAACCAATAGCGGGATATCTTCGGGGCGTTCACGCAGCGCTGGCATTTCAATCGGAAAGACATTCAGACGATAAAATAAATCCTCCCGGAAGCGACCTTCGTTGATATGTACTTCCAGATCACGGTGGGTTGCAGCAATAACCCGCACATTGGCAGTCTGGGTTTTATTACTGCCGACGCGTTCAAAGGTACGCTCCTGCAGTACCCGCAGTAGCTTGACCTGCATCGGCAGTGGCATATCGCCGATTTCATCCAGAAACAACGTACCGCCTTCTGCCAGTTCAAAGCGTCCTTTGCGAGCGGTTATGGCGCCGGTGAAAGCCCCCTTTTCATGACCGAACAGTTCGCTTTCCAGCAGTTCGCCTGGAATCGCACCACAGTTGACCGGTACAAAGGGCTTATCACGGCGGCTGGAGAAGTGATGAAGATTGCGTGCGACCACTTCTTTACCCGTGCCTGACTCACCCAGAATCAACACATTGGCTTCAGAGTCAGCCACCTGGTCAATCATCCGCTGCACCTGTTTGACAGCACGGCTATTACCCACCAGAGAGCGGAACAGACTGCCGTTGCTGGTCTCGTTACGCTGAATTTCTCCACGATAAATCGTAGCTTGTTGCAGTGCGTTATTCAGTTGCGGGTATTTAATCGGAAAACGTAGTGAGCCGATAGTGCCGGGAAACTCAATGCTCTCATTACCAGGCAGGTCCAGTGTGAAAACCGGAACGCGGGCCTCATGATTGACCAGTTCTCGAAGGAGTTGTTTGGTGGTGTGACGATTACCGCAGTCGCCGATAATAGCCATCACGATGTCGTTGAGGTTGTCGATTTGATCAAACCAGACTTCCGGCTCGTCGATAATCACCGGCTGGCAGTTAACAAACTCGATAAGGGTCGATAACATCTCGCGCCGATCAGTGTCGCCTTCCACTACCAGCACATGATTTCCACTCATACTTACTCCAGCCTTGCACTCAGATCGACAGTATCGAATCGTTTATTTCAAGCATGGAGTTAAGCATTTTTGCAGCGTGATTGTCAAAAAAATGACAGGGATATTTGTAGGGTTTTATACAGAACGATAAGCAGCAGCTGCCCGTTTCTTCTGGGTGAACCGACTCAGTTCCGTTTGTAAGGATTTTCTTGCCTCAGAACAATGTGTCTCAACCTGCTGGTTGAGTTCAATCAGTTCCGCAAGCAGCGCGCTCACAGATACCGTATCGCTGTGTTCAGGCAATGGAAACGCCTGTTCGAGTTGATTGCTGCGAACCACTTCCAATTCAGCTATGCTTGACCAGTCACCTTGTTCAGCAGCGGTTAGCATGGCCTTGGTATTTGCTATCGCTGCCTGCAACAACTCGATTTCTTTCATCAGTGATACTCTGCGGGAATACCGTCCCAGCCTTCTTTGATCTCTTCAATGAGTCGAGTGACCTCATCCAGAATCTCGACATCGTTATTCATGTTGGCATCCAGCAGGCGACGATTGATGTAATCGTATAAAGCATCAAGATTGTCAGCAATCTGGCCGCCCTGCTCTGCATCAAGGCTGGCTTTGAGGCCTTCGATGATACGGATACACCATGCAATCTGGCGCCCCTTCTCGGCAATTTCATTACGGGCGATACAGCCTTTTGCGGTAGCTAACCTTGCCAGTGCACCTTCCATCAGCATCTGAATGATGCGATAAGGTGAAGCGTAGTTAACTTCAGATTCGATAGCGCCGCGGCCGTAACCTTCCATTGCTTTCTTGTTCACCATCTCCTGCATACTCCAAACCCTTGATGATTAATACTAGTTTACTTGTTCAAAGCGGATAACTGCGATAACAGATAATCCCCTTGCGAATTGAGACTGCTGACCAAGGTATCCATCGCCACATACTGCGCTCTGATACGCTCCTCAGTGGTGGCCAGTCGTGCTTCCATCCGGTCGCGCTGCCTGTCTATGTTATCCAACCGCGCATTGAGACCATCTTCACGTGAATCGATCAAGCCATCCGTCTGCAGCCAGCCATCAGCCAGTGAATTCAATCGGTTGGCAAAGCCCTCACCCTCTGCAGAGAACAGATTGACAAAGGAACTGAAGTCGGAATTCAGCAGCGAGGAAACCTGCTCCTCATCCACCTTCATTTCACCGGTTTTATCTACTGACACACCGCCTTCAATTAAATAACGAAAACCGGAGCCCGTAATCGATGAACCTGAATTAAATACATCCCGGATCTGACGCTCAATGGTCAATAAGGTACTGTCTGCTTCAAGCTGTCCACTACGCTGGGTTTTAATTTCTTTCATCAGGTCGTTGTAGGCCGTGGCAAACTCTTTCACTGACTCCAGAATCGCATCATCATTACGGCTTATTTCGAGCGTTGAAGTTCCCAATGATTTGGCATTGATAGTGACCCCTTCAATGGCATCAGTGATCGTATTAGAACTGCTGGTAACGGTGAAATTATCGATTTCGATAACCGCATCCGTTGCAGAAGTAATAGACGTCATATTGGCATTGACGAAAGCTGACAAACCGCTGGCATCCGTGTCATTACCGTCAGAATCTCCGGAAACAGAGACATTGACCGCATTCTCGGTACCGGTATCTTCAGAGGTTAATACCAGGCGCGCTCCCGCGTCGTCAGTAATAATCGACGCAACAACGCCCGTATTATCGGTGGCATTGTTAATCGCGTTTCGAATGCCTGCCAAGGAGTTATTAGTGCCGTCAATCGCCACATCAAAGCTTTCTGAACCGACTGCAATAGACAAGGTCCCCTGCCCCAGATTAGTGGTGTCTGTATAGGCGGAAGATGCCAGTTTGTCACGCTGAGCCAGCGAGTTAACCTTGATGTTGTAAGATCCTGTCACAGCATCACTGCTGGCTGAGGAAGTGAAAATGTCCTCGTCCTGTGAACTGGACTGGTATTGTTTAAAGGCCGATGCCGAGCCCAGAGACTCCATCGCCGTCTGGAAAGCGGAGAGTTTACTTTTGAAAGAACCATACGCACTGATCTGTGCATTGATGATTTTTTCTTTACCTTCCAGGCGAGCCAGCGGTTGACGCTCAATCTGCATCAAACTGCTGACGATGTTTTCCAAGTCCAGCCCCGTACCGACACCGAGCGATGTGATTGTGGCCATAGTCTCTACTCCGACAAAACGATATTGTTATGTCTGCAAAATCCAGGCCATCATGCCTGGGTCTCTAATAAGATACCGCGATATTTTTCAATCGCATTACGTGCCCGCAAAATTTCCTCGGACGGAATTTGACGGACAAGCTCTTCCGTTTCAGAATCAACGACTTTAATTACTGTGTCGCCGCTTTCATCATCAACGCTAAACTGCAGACTTCGATTCAAGTTCTGCATGTAATCATTTAATTCAGCAACCTTATCACGCAAAGCTTCTGTTCGCTCTTGCTGCTGTTCCCTCTGCTGTTCAAAACCTCGCGATTTAGACTCTTCCCTCGCGGCAGATGATTCAGAAACAGAGCCAGTCTGAACCGATTTTTCGGCCGGTTTAGACTGACCAGTAACATTGTTTTGCACTGATTGAAGGCCAGATTGTACTAATACTTCGTTATTAGCCATTGTCTTCCTCCTAACCGTGAAACGGCATAAGCCCGGAGAGTACATTACCCCCAGGCTTATCCCTTTCATCATCTTGTTCCTTGCTTATGCTTATCCAAGCAGCGACAACGCTGACTGAGGAATAACATTCGCCTGAGAAACAATCGATACACCAGCCTGTTGCAGAATCTGCGCTTTAGTCAGATTAGCAGTTTCAGCAGCAAAGTCAGCATCAATAATACGGCTACGGGCAGCTGTAGTATTTTCCGAGAAGCTTTGCAGGTTGGAAATAACCGCTTCGAAACGGTTTTGAATCGCACCGAAGGTCGCACGCAAAGTACTAACAGTGTTGATATCAGTGTCCAGTGTACCCAGTGCAGTATCGGCACCGCCTGAAGTACTTACATCGGCAGTGGTGATTGACAGTGATGAAGCACTGACGCCTACGGTATCACCACTGTCCTGGCCTACCTGAATATTCAGGCTCAGTCCGCTCAGTACGGCAGTACCGTTAAATTTGGTGCTGCTGATGATACGAGTATTTTCTGCTTCCAGCTGAGTAACCTCAGCTTGCAGACCAGTACGGTCAGTAACAGTACCGTTAGCAGACTGAACCGCGATTTCACGGATACGTTGCAGGTTGTTGCTGATTTCTGCCAGTGCACCTTCAGCGACCTGAGACAGTGAGATACCATCAGCCGCATTACGTGCAGCCTGGTTCGCACCACGAATATCAGCGGTCATTTGCTGAGCAGTGTACAGGCCAGCCGCATCGTCTTTTGCACTGTTAACACGAAGACCGGAAGACAGACGTTGCAGTGCTGTATTCAGGGTGTCTTGTGATTTATTCAGGTTACGCTGTGCATTCAATGATGCGATATTAGTGTTTACTACTAATGCCATGAGATTTACTCCCTCACAGATGCGAGCTTCAGCTCGCTTTATACATGGCGGACAAACTATGAAAATCCAGTTTTTACCGCCTCCGAAAACATTAGCGGCAGTGAGGGAGTATTTCTTTAACTAAATTTTAAAAAAAATGGTCAGGCTTCGAAAAACCTGACCACCATCACGCTTTTTTTAATTGGCTTAACCCTGTAACAACGACAATGCATTCTGTGGCAAAGTGTTGGCCTGCGCCAGAATAGAGGTACCGGCCTGTTGCAGGATCTGGGCACGAGTCAGTTTTGCCGTCTCAGCAGCAAAGTCAGCATCGAGGATACGGCTTCTTGCCGCACTGGTATTTTCTGACAGGCTCTGCAGATTCGAAATGACGGCCTCGAAGCGATTTTGAATCGCACCGAAAGTCGCACGCAGCGTACTGAGGTTATCAATATCAGTATCCAATGTACCCAGTGCCGTTGAGGCACCAGCTGATGTGGATACGTCGGCAGTGGTTGTGGTTGCTGCGGTAGCAGAAACAGTTACCGTGTCGCCACTGTCAGCGCCAACCTGGAAGCTCAATGACACACCACTCAACACCAAGGTACCGTTAAATTTAGTGTTATCGATGATCCGCTGGTTTTCCGCTTCCAGCTCAGTCACCTCAGCTTGAAGACCGGTTCTGTCTGTCACTGTGCCGTTAGCCGACTGCACCGCAATCTCACGAATGCGCTGGAGGTTGTTGGTAATTTCAGCAAGCGCACCCTCCGCCACCTGGGCGAAAGAGATACCGTCAGCTGCATTTCGTGCAGCCTGGTTGGCACCACGAATATCTGCTGTCATCTGTTCAGCAGTATAGAGCCCTGCCGCATCATCTTTGGCACTGTTAACACGTAGGCCAGATGATAAGCGTTGCAGTGCCACATTCAGTTCGTCTTGCGATTTGGTCAAATTGCGTTGTGCATTCAATGACGCAATATTGGTATTCACGATTAATGGCATTTGTGTTCTCCCATTCCATTATTTAATTGCCCGCATACGGTGGCAAAGCAGGCTCGGTGGGAGTTAAGCAGTTTGTATACCAACTTTAAATCATGAGATTAAATTTATCTTAACATCATGATTAAATTAAACATTTAATGCATCGACCCAATCTGAAAGATGATCTTCCAGGATAAAGTTCTGGCGGACCCAGTCGGCGAGTTGCCGACCTTGGGCGGCAATTATCTCCGGTTTTTGCAAAGCGGCAAGAATGTGTTCTTTCCAGGCCTGTTCATTGTTGCCGACCAGTGTGACAGGCGCATCGAACTGCCGATAGGGGTAGATATCTGTAGCAATCACCGGCCAGCCCATGATGCCGTATTCAAGCAAACGTAAATTACTCTTGGCTTCATTAAAGGGATGAATATCCAATGGCGCCAGCGCCAAATCCAGATTGAGCTCCGCCAACTTCTGAGGATAATCATCAAAACGCACGAACTCATGAAATTCTTTGACATAAGGTCGGACCTCAGGCGGACACATCCCCATAAAAATCCAGTCCACCCTATCGGCGAGCGCTTTGACAATCTCTGTCATCATGCTCAGATCGCCTTTATGCTGCCAGGCGCCTGCCCAGCCGACCCGCGGCTTTGCTACCGCTTGAGTCTTTTTGTAATCGATAGATAACCAACGTCTCGCTTCCAGACGATTAGGAATAACAACAACATCATCGCAGTATTGTCGACACAAGGCTGCCAATGGTTCGGTGGTTACAATGGCCCGATGACATAACGCAAGAGTGCGACGCAGACGATAGCGCATATCTCGAAATACCTGCCGGTGCCGATCACTCAGCGGCGGCAAATCAGTGACCAAATCATCCAGCGAAAAAATAATCTTGATATCAGTATGCTGACTCACATCATAAACAAAGTCATACAGTCGGTCGCTCAGTGCCTGCTGAACATAAAGCACATCCGGTTGAAGGCGATTTAGCTCAAACAGGCTTGGCAATCTTGGCTTTTCCTGTGACTCATGCTCAGGTAGCCAGGCAAGTTCTATCAGTCCCGCCTCTTCCAATGCTCTCAACGGCGCTTTCAGACGATACTCGCCAACACCGGAGCTATTGAGCGGCAATGCCATAATTCGGGATTTGTCCTTAATACGCGGATCCCAGCGGCAAACAATCTGCGTCTCCGGCAAACACTGCCGTTGATTTAAACTCAGATTGGTATTGAAAAAGGGGTCCATCGCAAAAACTGAACGCCATTTACTGAGTATGACCGCGTCAGACTCACCGCTGTAATCTCTGACGCCATTGTGGGTTCCCGCCGGCCTGATATCAAGATAGACCGTGGCATAAGGAGTCCAGAGAATCCGGCCATGCAATGTCTTTTGTTGCAGACAAAAGTCCGTAATCAAATATTTACTGTCGGCGAGTGAATCCTCAGCCAGTCCACCTGCCTGAAGGTAATGACCTTTACTGACAATCAGGCAGGCGGAAGACACACTGCTGTATTCCTGAATACAGTGGGCGCGTTCCATGTAACCCGGCTCAGCAATATCGAGACCGTGATACAAGCCCAGGACATCATCAGTACATCCCAGTACGCCACCAGCATGAACAACCGTATTCGCATCGGTAATAATTCTGGCACCGACGACAGCAACATCCTCGCGCTGAACCTGCGGTAATAATTGGGATAGCCAATTGCCGTTAATCGTTCTGGCATAACAGGAAAGCACGACCAAATAGTCACCCTTCGCTTTTCCGGCTGCCTTGTTGATCGCGGCTGCGTAGCTCGTTTCCTCACTATGTACAAGCTGAAACCGTTCGCCCAAACGCTGCTGCTGTTGCGCGTAAATATCCTGCAGATCCTCTATATCACTGCTGACATCTACAACCACAATCTCGTAGTTGGGGTAATCGGTGTTAGCCACGAGGTCATCCAGACACAGTGCCAGCGGGGTCGCTTGACTCTGATGGGCTATCAGAATCGAGACCAAGGGATGCGTTTTAGGCTTGAACCGGGTCTCAAAACGGTTTTTGTGTTCGGGATGAGAAATCGTGACCGGCAACTTCAAGCGCTGGAAATGTCCATGCCTTATCAGCCATTCGTTTTCGGTCAGGGTCGCGCGATCCTGTTCATCACTCACCGCGGTATAGAGCACATCGGGAATATGAGCAAAGACCGATTCACCGTAATACTCAAACACCTTGAACGCCATATCGGTGGCATAAACATAAGCAAAACCTGTATACCCGCCCACGGCTCTATAGGCTTCCCGGCTAACCATCAGACCACGGCCGAGATAGGACCATGCCCGCAGATAATCCAGGCTGAAATCGGGTTTGAATCTCAGCTCCCCGCCGGCTTTTTCATCACAGTAGATAAAGTGCTTGTTCGGTTGATAGTTAACCGTTTCCGCAAAACTTAACAAGGCATGTGGCGCCAGACTGTCACCCGGTAACAACTGCATAATCCAGTCTAAACCAGCGGATTCAATGGCGATCTCAATAGCCTCGTTGATTGAGCTGTCAATCTCAAGCCATTCAATATTGTCCGGGATATCATTGAAAATAGCGGGGGCCGGAATGTTACTTAAGATCGTCAAACCCCAGGCCGAATAAAGTTGTTCCTGAAGTGACATCAAGGTGACTGCGAGGCTATCAAGCTCATGAGCATTGACCACCATGAGCAAATGCATTCCGGGCATCTGTTGCCAGCCCGTAGATAAACGCTCTGCCATCACGCTGGCTCTGGCTTCGGTCAGTAAGTGCTGTTTTTCCCAAACACCGTCATAAACATTCAGGGCCTCTAATAATCTGTCAGTATCGGGCTCTCTCGATTTGATCAATTTTGAGAGTCTCATGACCCAATCGAGGTCGTGCCAACCCACTGTTTCCAGTCTGGGCTCAAACTCACTGGTTGTTTTGCGTAGAAACTGATCAATTTGCCACCAGCAATACTTAATCGATTGCTGATTGTTGTAACGCACTTCCGCTACCGTGGCTTTGGCCTGCTCAAGCGCATCATGGCTGCTCGAATACGCGATACCGGGACCGTGTATCGGCTCGCGCATATTATTCCGCAGGAACTCCGAATCCACCATGACCACCGGACAACCACATAACAGTGCCTCACCTATCATCGAGGTCGGCTCATAGCAGTAGAGGACTTCAGATCGGCGAAGAATATCTGCAATCTGTTCATGGCTCAGTGAAACATCCTGACAGAGACTGGTCGCATCTTTGGCGTGCTCAGTCAGTTCTCCGCCTTTCGCCAGGAATTTATGGGCGTAAAAGCAGGCACCACTTCGCTGCTTGTCATGAGGGTTGTTTTCGTTATGGAACAAGGATTTGTCGATGAGGGGAATATTGAGTAAATCGACATCCATGTCCTCGGGCACAAAGCCTTTTGAGTAGGTAAAAAATAACTCATCGGCGGAGAGATTTTCGTCGCCACCGACATAACCCGGTTTATTCAGCCACCAGCGAACAACAAAAGGCATTCGCAGCGGATTGCCACGCACCACTTCCGGATAGATCATGATCGGCATCAGGCCGGACTTGACGTGACGGATAATGTCACTGCCCCGCAACAGGGGGGTCCTGAGCGTCTCACTTTCTATATCGGTGCCGACAAGGTAGGCCTCTCTGCCCATTTCATTGAGGGCATGACAAAGATAATGCAGGGCCCGGATACCCGCTGACTGCTGAGAAAAATCAGGTGCATAAATATAAAAAGGCAGATTGATACATTGAAAAAAGCTGGGTTGCCTGATCATTCATTTCTCCCTGCTGTGACGGAGCTCATACCGTCACTGAATTAAGGCTGTTTGAGCAGCGCAGCCAACTGCTGGACATTGTTTGCACGGGGCACCGTGACATCATCACATTGTCCGTAGCCCCACTGCACCATGATGTAGTTCAGACCATTGGCCTTGGCTGCCTGATAATCAGAGTCGGTGTCACCAACATAAATTGTCTGATTCGGATTCAGCTGATGATTCTGCATTATCTTGGCCAATAATTCTTTTTTTAAAGCCAGACCGGCAAAACTATCCAGCGAATAAGCTCCGGTCAGCATGCGATGCCAGTCAAGATACTCAACAATTTTCTGTGTCGGCACTGACCGTTTATTGGTGGCAATAAAAAGCTGATATTGGTCGCGATACAAGTCCTGAAGTAGCGAGTCTATTCCGTCATACACGCCACTGGATCGGTAGCTGTCATGATCGTAGATCGCTTTGAATGCATCGGCGACCTCGGCCAGCTTTTTTTCATCGGTCAACCCCGTCAGCGTCGGCAATAACTGTTTTAAAGGGGGGCCGATAAGTTCATGAGTCATCGGCAATTGAGGTCTGACCTGATTCTTTTCCAGCGCCTGTTCCAGCGCTGCCAGTATAGCCGGGGAGGAATCGATCAGCGTGCCATCAAGGTCGAAAATGATATTCAAAACGTGTTTTTGTCCTGGGTAGGTAAAAGGGCTTAAGTCAACTGCTGCTCAAAGTCATCCAACTGCTGTCCGGTCAGGCTCTTCATCGCCCCCAGCTGATAGGCAGGTTCAATCAATCCTTCAAATAACAAAGCCAGCAAAATTCCGGCTCGACGGCTTAATTTCTTAATAGCGAAAATCTCATCACGGGACGCCAGCGACTGCTGCAGCTGGGCACTGGTTTTCTGCAAAAACGCTTTTGCCACAGGTTCAGTTGAATGGTTGATAATCTCATAGAGTCGTGAAGGCAGCGCTGTCAGCCAGAGGTGATGCCCTGGCAATCCGCTTTCCATCACCGCCAGCATTTTGTCATAAATACGGTACTGATAAACCGGTAACAACTGCGTGCTCCAGTGGCTGAGTTTTTCATCCGGTATCAGGAAGACGTCCGCCGTATCTTTGAGGATCGATGTGTCCCAGACCGCTTTATTACTAAGACAGATGCCATAGATGTTGTAAACCGTGTAACCGATATCACGGGAAAAGTGATACAGCGTATCAGCTGTAATGGCCTCCCCGTTCAGCTCAAAGCTGAGTGCATTGTGACAGTATTCCATCACGATATAAGGTCGGTTTCGTGCCAGCAGTTCTCTGGCGCCATCCAGTGCTAATAATTCTGCACCTTCAATATCCAGCTTAATCAGCCCGATATTATTCTGATTTGCTAGCGCATCATCCAGCCGTACCAGCTCGACGGTGTTGACCGTATAGTCCTCGCCAACACCACAATAGGCCATGCCCTCGGTATATTTAAGACTGCCGGCGCCCCATATTGCCGTTTCTATAAAATCGGCACTGCCGGACTGATTCGAGACGGCTTGATTATAAAGCTGGATTTGGGGCTCACCGGCAAACTTATTCTTGGCAAATTGATAGATAGCCTCAGAAGCTTCAAACCCCAGGATCGGACTGCGTGTGTATTTCAGGTAGAGTTCAGCCTGAATACCGATATTAAAGCCAACATCTACCACGGCCTGTTCCGGCTCAAGCACCAGTGCAAAGAACTCATCAAAGAACTCGGTATCGTTGAAATAATGTGATGTGCCGGATGAATGCGTAACGGCCTGATAAGCGACCGTCTGGAATGAAGTTAATTTATTCATCGCTACTCTCCTGCGCAAACACAAGCTGCTTCCAAGACACAACCGGCGGCGGCGCAACCGTCAACTTGTGAATTATCTGTGTCAATTGGGCTTCCTGATTTTTTTCTGAACTCAACACCACTTGCTGAATCGGGGAGTCAGGCTCAGAAAGAACGTGGATGGGCACAATCGGTACGCCCAACAGTGTTCCTCCCTGACGCGAGACATTTGATTCCAGGCAGGCAATGACATCGATGCCCCTGTTTTTGAGGTCCAGAATCAACAAGGCAGCCACCAGCGCGCTGCCCAGAATAGCCACCTTTTTTGTGGCATCAAGTGCGACGGCGGCACTCTCCCCATCCACCAGCTTCCAATACCAGGCATAAAACGCCTGCGTTGCCGTGGTAAATGATTTATCAGGGCTGGGACAATATGCTCGTGACACCACTGGCACATCAATAGCATCGCTGCTGATGAGGCGATGCAGAATAAATAATGGCAGGATGGGATAAAAGGCTTCGGCACAGCCACTAACCTGATGGGACCAGCTAAGGGTCTGTTTTCGTAATGATTTTCGGGTGGCCGGATGTAATGGATAGCGCTCCAGTCCGGTCAACTTCTGCTGCAGTCGGAAGCGATCGATATAACTGTCAAACAGCGCATCGTATTGTTGGGCCAGCGGACTTTTTCTTGCCAGCCTTTTTAAAGCTCTATACAAATATATGGAAGGGGTTGAGAGATTAACGTTATTCGTGCCCTGATTGAGGTGCAGACGATAACGCATAAGCGGTTTGGCGATAAACGCGACCGCATGCTTGACATTGGCTCTGGCTGGGAACAAAGCATCCTCTGCCCCTTCGACCTGCTTACCCCGACGGTTTTTTCTTACCGTTTTGGTATTGAAATAATGCAGCCCTATCTGCCAGGAAAGACTGTAGCGACGATCCAGAATGATGGTACTGGGCACTGGCCAGAGTCTGGAATAGAGAAAGTTCAGTAGATATTCACCGGGCTGAAAAACCTGACTGTCAGACATCGTGTGGTGATTGACGCCAATCACCTTATCGTCACTATCAATCAGCGTTACCCCGGTCCAGGCAAGAATGACCTCCGGATGTGTGTCCATAAATTGCATCTGGGTCTCAAGCATATCCAGTTCCATGATGTCATCATCATGGGTCACGATAATGCGATGCCCTCGTGCCAGGTGATAAGCGGACATGTAATTGAACTCGACCGAGGAGCCGGGCGCATTACGCACGTATCTTACCCGGGGGTCATCGAGAGACAGGATATACTCTGCCGTATCATCAGGACTGGCGTTATCCAGCACTAAAAACTCGAATTCGCGATAGCTCTGCGCAAGGATAGCTTCGACGGCTTTTTTAAGATAGTTGCTACAGCGGTTATAGGTCAGCAAGGCGACCGTAAGCGGAATTTGATCGGTTTTTCGATGACTCATGATGTGTAGTTTTTCAGCGTGAGAATATCACCCTGCCAATGATGCTGGTTAAGCAGTTCGTCACGGATTTCATCCGCATAGGTGGTGCTGGCGATAAATATTGTCTGGTCGGTTTGATCCGCCAGCCATGCCGGTGCATGAATGGTTTTACCGAGTAATTGCTTGCCTTGTAAGTCAACATTTTTATCGATGAAACCGAGTAATTCCACGCCGCTCAGTCCTGTGGTGGCACACAGTCGACGGGTCAGCGAACCGGCGCCCCAGACGATCAACTGTTGCTGACGGGCACGCAAAGCTTCAAACAACTGGTCAATGTCTGCCAGCAGTGATTTTGACTGAGCGATATACTGGTTCACGCTGGCGTGAGTCGAACTGGTCCCGGCCGGAAAAATCGCAGTGCTTTCATCCTCTGCTTTGCTGGCAATCAGATACAGGTAATTATTGTTATAAAAGTCGTTGTAAACGCTATCACAACTTAAAACTTCAAAACCGTTTTCATGAAACAGCCGGGTCAGGCTCTGACGACCAAAAAAGTTGATATGCTCAAGCGCAAACTCAAGAAAAGGCTCATCTGAAACAATGCTGCCAAACCTGTCTGCATCAGGTACAGCGATAAATACCCTGCCATCGTCAGACAACATGTCACAAATTTTGGCCAGTACCTGATCCGGTGCTATCAGATGTTCCAACACACCACATAAACTAATTAGATCAAACTCCGTTTCAGCCTGATAATCAGCAAAAGGGGTGGTGTGCACTTCGATTCCATAATGCTGACGGGCCAGACTGGCCGCTTCCAGACTTGGCTCAATCCCTGTCAGGTGAGTCATGCCAGCCTGCTTGAAGTAATTCAGAAAATGTCCCATCGAACTGCCGATATCGAGTATTCGATGGTCGTCACTGAGTGGAACATGTTGTCGAATAAACTGGTACATGCCAGCATGAATGTCTCTGATACCGTCCGGTAACTCAACATGCAGATGATGGCCGGAGGCCGCATAATAGGCATTCAGGGCTTCTTCCGCGGGCAGTGAATCGGCAAAGATAAATCCGCATTGCCGGCATTCCACTACATCATAATGGAGTGGCGAGGCGATATCGGGAGAGACAAAAAACTGCCGGTGTAAATGCAACTTGTCATCAGTGTGGCAGACAACGCAGCTACGAGAACTCATCCCTTTACCTTCTCTATCTGCAACCAGCGACCCAGCGGGTCGTGACTCGCTATTTGCTGATGATATTGATCCAATTCGATTGCCAGCGGGTGCCCCACCAGATAGGTCGAATACTTTATCTCCGGGTAGTCGGTTTCCTGCTGCTGCAGCAACTCACCCATCTGCTGTGCCGCCTCCGTTAATAACGGCCCCTGCACTGCCACTTCCTGTTCAAAGCGTTCCTGTGCAGCCTGATAAAGCTGAATGTCATAATCCACCATCGATTGACAGCGGGCGTAGTTATCCTCAACCAGACTCGATGTCTGTGCCGGTGACACATTGCATTTGACCGGAATCACCTGCTTCCAGCCCAAGCGACGGGCCATTAATAACAAAGACAACTCACTTTGCTCGGTAATACCGACAAACTCACTGTTGCGTACCCGTTTCAATGCCAGGTGGAAATCGGTCAGCGTGACATCGCGGGTGAAAAACGTGCCACTGAGAAAATGTGTCATATTATTACGGTAATAACACAAGCTTTTTGCTTTCTCTATTCTCCCCGCCAAGTCCAGCTCCGGGGCAGACAGAATGTGATGAAAGCCATGTGATGGATGTCTTTTACTATGCTCAATATCAGACAAAGTCCGTGATACCGGCTCTCGCAAAAAAAAGAAATAGCGCTGGTCAGGCAGGCCCAGATAATCATGCACACCATAGGGCATATGACCCTGTACCAGCTTGAGCTGTTGACGTTGCTCCCATGATGTTGCCATGCAGTTGTTGAAAATTTCCGGCTGAGAGCCATACAGGTTCAGTAACTCATCGCTGGCATAGTTAGCATTGATTAAGGTACGGATAGAACTGCCACCTGTTTTGGGTAGATGCAGAAAAAATGCGGTGTCCACCATAGCCCTTTTTGTCATAACGTTGAATAAAACCGATACATTCTTTCAAACCCGGTCTCGGGCGGGATGCGACATGCCCAGCCCAGACCTCTCATTTTCTCAATATTGAAATATCCTGAGCTGCGTAATGCCGGATTAGCCAGAGCCTTTTCCGGCAGTCGTACGCCGATCGGATGCAGGCTAATCTCACACAATAATTGTGCCAGTTCGGCAATCGTTACCTGGCTGTCAGCACCGACGTTATAGGCCTGCCCTGACTCACCACTCAACAGAATAAGCAGTAAACCCTCAACCATATCGCTGATATAGCAGAAGGGCCTGGCATCATCCGGACAGCCTTTTACACTGATATCGCGACCTGCCAGCGCATCTGCCATAAAATCGGTAAATACCCTGCCGTCATCAAGTTCCAGACCGGGACCGTAGGTATGAGAAACCCGGGCAATGCGGATATCCAGGCCAAACTGACGATGATAAGCCATGCTTATTGCTTCACCGGCTCTTTTGCCTTCGCTGTAACAAGCCCGTTCATCCAGCGGGTCAACGATGCCGTAATCCTGCTCGGACAAAATTTCCTGCTCGCTCTGACCGTAAATCGCACCACTACTGAGATATAAAAATCGAGCCTGATTGGCACGGGCGACTTCCAGTAACAACAGCGTGCCCAGCGTGTTGACGCTGATAGTGTCAGCTGGGTGTTGCAGATAATGACGGGGGCTGGCTTCGCTGGCGCAGTGAATAATGTAGTCCACTGATTTTTTTGAGGTTAAAGGCTTAACTTCTGTCAGGTCACCTACCAGCAACTCGATATCCGCTCTGTCGCTAAGATGAGGAAAACGCTGACAAAACCGTTTCTGGTCTCGAACCAGAGCAGTGATCTGAATGTTGTTGCCAGGGTCATGCTCATTCAGAAAACTGAGTAATTCCAGTATATAGCCGCCAATAAATCCCGTGGCGCCGGTAATCAGCAGATGCTGATCCTTAAGTTGTGTCCAGGGCAGAGACTGACGCGCGATGCTGGTCAGATCCTCTTCGATCAGCGGATGTCTAGTCGTCTCCATAAAGTTCACTCAAAGTCACAATGCGTTCTCTGTCGACGCCCATCGACAATAAATCTTGCCGAATTTCCTCTTCAAAATGCAGTGAGGCAATCAATACCGGATAAAACTTATCTTTATCCGGGTCGAAGCGCACAATGGTATGACCATCAATAACACGACCCTGACGCTGAACAGCACCATCGCGAAGCCCTGCTACAGGAATTGAGTCCAGCAGCGGCTCAACACAGTTAACAAAATCACCGCCGATGCCGTAAATCAATACCGGCTGTGGAAACAGCTGTCGACAAATCTGCTGCAGTCTCGCCTGTCTCTGCTGGTCAGCAAGCCGTGGGCTGGCGAGCAAACGAATGCTATCGCGGTAAAGTGAGGATTCAAAGTGTCCGGTTGAAACCGCTATCACCGCCATATCCAGTCTTGTCATTAAGGTCACAAGCGACGCCGCAGTAAATTGATGCAGGTGCTCTGGATGCTGATCGATGGCTAATAAGGGATGACCGGAGCGATTAGGTACCTCTACCAGCAGATGGCCTCCCGGTTTCAGCTGGGCTTTCCAGGCTTGCAATGCTGATGAGATATTCTCAATGTGCTCAAGCACATGAAAAGCCATGACCAGATCGTATTGCTTCGCCTCATCGATATCCCTAACGTCACGATAGACCTTATCGAGTCGTTGCTGAGCCGTCTCAACATCCCGTGAGGGTTCCACCCCCTCATACTGAAGCGCATATTGCTGCTTAATCCTGGCACCGAGTCCACCTTCGGCACAACCGACTTCCAGCACATTGCAATCAGCGAACAGCAGACTGCTCAATGTCTGTAGCCGGTCACTGAGCTTACGTCGGTAACTTGGCGATTGTTCCTGATTACGGCGTGATAACTGCGCATAATTGACAGCATGTTCAGTGGGTTCGCGTCGCCAGGTGTGCTGACATCCGGCGCAGCGAAGAAAGACATCACTCAAGCTTGAAGCTGCTTGCTCACAGCAGGGACAGCTAGCAAGTGGCCGCGTCTCATCGGCCCTGTCTTCAATCATTCCCTCTATCCACCTGCCTGGAAGCTTCTGACAACGGCACCTGCATTTCCTGTTCCAGTGTGTTCAGTGACAATAACGGCGACATATCTTCCAGCGGCATCGATATCATCGAACCATCCGGCTGCGGTATTGCCGAGACTTTGGGCCATAAGGCTTCATCCTTGATGATGCTGACATCACAAATGATGGGTCCGGGGTGCTGAATGACGTAGGCGATTTTTTCATCAAGCTCAGCGGCGTCATTAACCCGAATGGCTTCAATGCCCATAGCTTGTGCCACTTTGACAATATCCGGGATGATCAGACCGGCTTCATTACCGGTAGCAACATAACGACCGTCAAAATAATTGCGCTGGGTATTGCGAATCGAGGCATAGCCATTATTATTCATTACAAACATGCGAATCGGCAGATTCATTGCCTTAAGCGTGCTTAATTCCTGCAGATTCAGTTGCAGACTGCCATCGCCTTCCACCGACAAGACGGTTTTTCGTCCTGCCCCCAGACAGCCACCGATAGTCGCAGGCAGACCATAGCCCATTGCTCCCAATCCGGAAGTCAGGAATACACGCTGGCCGGGTTTGTTAATGAAGGTGGAATAAAACACCTCAACTGCCAGCCCGGAACTGCCAGTAATGATAAGCTCATTTTCCGGTGCCAGCGCCGACAGGCGGTCCACAAAATGGTAGTGACTGATTGCCCCTTCGGCAGGAAAGACTTCTCCATCACAGCGTGGATAGCGCTGTTTCCAGTTATCAATGGTATCCAGCCAGGCTTCACAATCAGAACGTACGTGGCTCGCGGCAGTGGCAAGTTGATTAATAAACTCGCCGGCATCGGCCTCAATCAGACGCGCGTTATTCAACTGATGTTTTTTCAGTTCAGCCGGATCAATATCGACAATGACCCTTTCAGCGTGGCCTGCAAAATTGGCCGGGTTGTGGGCTGTCACCACATTATCCAGACGGGCACCGATACTGATCAGCAAATCGCAGTTCTGGGCAGCAAAATTGGCCGGCCGCAGCGCCACCGAACCAGGTCTGCCGGCACACAGACGATGTGCATAGGGAATCAGGTCCAGTGAATTCCAGGTGGTTAGCACCGGTATATTTAATCCCTGATACAGATCCTGAAAAGCTTCGGCAGCACCTGATAAACGAATCCCGTGACCGGCAAGAATCAATGGTCGTCTGGCCTGTTGAATCAAGGTAACAATCTCATCCAAATCCAGTGATGTTGCTGCTTCTGGTGGGGTTGCGACTGACAGGCGTTCAAGTCGCTCTGGATCAATCTGACTCCCCTGCACGTCGAGCGGGATATCCAGCCAGACCGGCCCCTTGCGTCCGGTAGTCGCCTCATGAATGGCCTCATCAAGGCACCGGCCAATGTTGTCGGGCTCCGCCACCGTTACCGCATACTTGGTAATCGATTTCACCACTGACACGATATCCACTTCCTGCGGCCCCATCTGTCTGACGCCGCTGTCTGCTTTCATATCGGCGCGTTTAACCTGACCGGAAATAATCAGCAAGGGTACCGACTCTATCCAGGCCCCGGCCACAGCAGTAATTGCATTAGTGGCACCGGGACCGGTAGTGACCAACGCCACACCGAGCAATTCATTAACCCTTGAATAAGCCTCCGCCGCAATACTGGCCGCCTGTTCATGATGGGTGGGAATAAAATTCAGATCCGGATTCTGCCCCAGGGCATCGACCAGATGCATGGCACCGCCTCCGGGCAACAGGAAAACATCCTTGACACCTAAACCTGCAACCCGCGAAAAAATATAGTCTGCTACACGTTGTTTGGTCATTACCACTCCACCGTTAGCCAGTCAGAACGAAAAATCAGGTTGGTTTTACGACGGCTGTTACGGTTGATGGCCACATCCTCATAATAGGAATCATCATTGTAGTGAGTGGTGGACAGTTCTTCGAAAATCACGCCGGTCTCACTGCTGAATGCATGCCGCATACCGCGCTCCACTGTGACCATTTCACCGGCTTTGATGGTTTTGCTTTCCGCTCCCAGCTGCAGTTGCATCTCCCCGGAAAGCACATTAAAGGTCTCTTCCTTTTTCTGGTGGGCATGCACGGGGTGCTGCTGGCCGGGCAACAGGACCAGAATTTTTTTGCAGTATTCACGATTGACCACATCAATGATCGTGGCACCGGTGTTTTCAAAAGCTTCAATGCCGTAATGATGAGACAGCTGGCAATTGACCCCATCTGCGACCGTGATATTCGCCTCTCTCAATAACGTGCAGACCTTCGCCAGGGCATCAAACACTTTGGGACGGATATTGGTTACCGACAAATGCTCAAAACGAATGGGTTGATTCGCTTCCACCGCTTTGCTCAGTTCGAATTGCTGGTACTTGGATAAATCATTGGCCAGCAATTGACCCGGTTCACTGGGAATGGCGAGATAAAAATCTTCCGCCTGCAGCGGCTGACCGGCTGCGAGGTCTGTTTTGGCAAACACCGCACGACGCAGAGAGTTCAGAGTAGCCAGTTCAGTTTCCGTGACCGGCACCCGCTCATTGTCGAGCCCCATCATCGCAAAACCTGCCTGCGCCGAGAGCAGCCACTGCCTGACCTGATCCGGGTTGGCAGAATAGGCATTGAGCTCACCGACACCAACATGCTTTTCAAACAGCTCGGCACCGGCAGCGATGGCCATTTTTACCGCTTCGGTTTCATTCGGGTCTTCATGGGTTGAATAGCCCACCGACAATTCGGGGAAGTGCTGTTTCAGCAATTTAATCTGGCCCAGTTGCAGATGCGCCCGCGGCGTCGGATATTCACCGACACAGTGCATCACCGCCAGATTCTTTCCCCGGTGCAAAAAGAATTGCACCACATTCTGAATCTCTTCCAGGGTGGCACCGGCTGTCGACGCTAGCAATGGCAGCGGAGACAAAGCAATGCGTTCCAGCAAAGGCCAGTCGGTCAGGGAGCAGGAGGCAATTTTCAGAAAATCGAAATTGTGCTGCTCGATCCAGTCGACTGAATCCTCATCAAAAGGCGTGCACATACTGACAAAACCGGCTTCATCAATCGCCTGCTTTAATTCCAGTAACTGCGATTCATCCAGCTCGGTATCACGGAAGCGTTTGACGTATTTAATGTCCTCCCGATCGCGAAAATCGGGGTGGATAAAAGTCTTGAGATTGCGATACTGCAGCTTGAAGGCAAAGCGAAAGGGAAAGTCATCACAGACCGCTTTCATCTCTTGAATCACACGCTTGCCGTGTTCAACCGAGCCCTGATGGTTATTCGCCATCTCCAGCACGAACAGCTTTTGATAGATTGCGTTTTGTTGGGTCATAGTCACTTGTTGAAATAATCGCTGATAGTATCAATCATGTAGTCAATCATGGTGTCGGTCAGCCCCGGAAACACCCCGATCCAGAGTGAATCGTGCATCACCTTGTCTGTCACAGCAAGATCACCCACGACCCGATAATCAAGATTGTCAAAATAAGGCTGCTTGGTCAGGTTACCGCCGAAAACCAGGCGATTGGCAATCTTATGCTGTTCCAGATACTGAATAAACTCGGCGCGCTTGCCCTGCTTCAGCGTGATGGCAAAACCAAACCAGGAAGGGTCGGCATTCGGCTCAGCCTCAGGTAACAGCAAAAACGCCCGTAGATGACTCAGTCCCGCATGCAAACGTTGGAAATTGGCTTTGCGACGTTCAATAAAGTCCGGCAGGCGTTGCATCTGTGCGACCGCCACAGCCGCCTGCATATCCGATATCTTCAAATTGTAACCCAGGTGCGAGTAGGTATATTTATGATCATAACCACAAGGCAGCTGTCCCAGCTGGTAACCGAAACGCTTCTTGCAGGTATTATCCTGCCCCGGCTCACAAAAACAGTCCCGCCCCCAATCCCGGAAAGATTCCAGGATCAGTTTCAGTTGGCCGTTGTCGGTATAAACTGCCCCACCTTCCCCCATCGTAATGTGATGGGCCGGATAAAAGCTTAGCGTCGCAATATCGCCGAACTTACCAACATGTCTCGGCACGTTCGCTTCAATATCTTTACCACGGGCATCGGTCAGGGTTGTAGCGGGTGTATAGCTTGTGCCTAAGGCATCACAGCAGTCTTCCACCAGCCATAAGTCATGTTGACGGGCAAACGACACGACCGCCTCCAGATTAAACGTATTACCCAGAGTGTGAGCCATCATGATGGCCCGGGTTTTATCGGACAGCGCCGCTTGCAGCTGACTGACATCAATATTGTAGGACGGCAAAGTAATATCAACAAAAACCGGCACCAGACCATTTTGAATAATCGGGTTAACCGTGGTCGGGAAACCCGCAGCGACAGTGATCACTTCATCACCGGGCTTGAGTGCTCTGTCTCCCAGTTTTGGTGAGGTCAAGGCGGATAAGGCCAGCAAATTAGCTGAAGAGCCGGAGTTAACCGTCAGCACATGCCGAACACCGATAAATTCTGCCAGCAGTTGTTCGAATTGTTTGTTAAAACGGCCGGTGGTCAACCAGCCATCCAGCGAGGCATCGACTAGGTGATGCAACTCCTCAGCGCCCAGCACTTTACCCGACACCGGCACCGCCGACTCACCCGCAGCAAATGACTGCGGCTGATATTTAAACGCACTGTAACGGGATACCTGTCGCTGAACCAACGCACGCAGTAGCTGCTCCTGCATAACAGGGTCAAGACGGGCTTCGGTCTGCCTGAGTTCGGCTGCGCGGGCATAAACCGGCTTGCGCAGATCGACCCGAATACCGCCATCATCAAATAACGGCAAGGGCAGGTAAAGCTGATCATGGTCTGACGCAATAGCTGGCGCAGGCTGAACTTCGTAACATTCGAGCTCCTGATCCTGCATAGCAGCCACGACATAGAGGCCGGGCGAGGCACTGCGATTTGCCATGATACAAATATCACCGGTCACCATCGACGGCGCATTCGTCAGCGGCTCAAACTGATGGAAAGGGTTCATGCTCATAACATTGCCCTATTGCTCTGGGGCACTTGGTTAACGAAAGCTTCAATCTGCTGATCGCAGATCGCACGCATATCCTCACCCTTATAAAAGGCCCGGTACCAGGCAAAGGTTTTTTCCAGACCTTGCTCCAGTGACCATTGGGGTCGCCAGCCCAATTCTTTTTGGGCCATGCTACAGTCCAGCATCAGCAGTTGCGCTTCATGATGCTCGGGTTGGAGTTCAGCCTTCCAGGCAAAACCGTCGCATTTTTCTACCGCAGCCTCAACCAGCCTGCGAACCGGCTGCATGGCCTGCTGCAGGGGGCCAAAATTCCAGGCCCGGGCATAAGTCTGGCCTTCTTCAACCAGTCGCTCAGCCAGCATAAGGTAACCTGACAGTGGATCCAGCACATGTTGCCAGGGTCGCACCGCTTCCGGGTTCCTGACCCGCAATGTCTGACCTGACTGCCAGGCCCGGATAATATCCGGCAGCAAACGATGCGCTGACCAGTCGCCACCACCAATCACATTACCAGCCCTTACACTGGCCACGGCTGTTGCTGACTGCTGGAAAAAGGAAGCGCGATAGGAAGCCGTCACCAGCTCAGCGCAGGCCTTACTGTTACTGTAGGGGTCATGACCGCCGAGACGATCGCTTTCGCGGTATGGCCATTCGCGCTCCAGATTCTCGTAACATTTGTCTGACGTAACCACGACAACGGCCTTCACCGAGGGCAACTCGCGCACACTCTCAAGCAGATTCACGGTGCCCATCACATTGGTCTGATAAGTCTGTACCGGAAATTCATACGAGGGTTTGACCAGCGATTGCGCGGCCATATGAAAGACGATCTCAGGCTCGAACTGCCTGATGGCTGCTTTGAGTGTTGCCAGCGCATTGATATCGGCATACGGAGATGGCATATCCTTATCCAGCCGCAAAACATCAAACAATGCCGGTGACTGTTCCGGGGCCAGTGCATAGCCACGTACGTCTGCGCCCATCTGCCTCAACCAGTAACCCAGCCAGGCACCTTTAAAACCGGTGTGGCCGGTAATAAACACCCGGCGACCTGACCAGAAGCGACTATTCATGACCACACTTTCCACGGCGCCTTGCCGGACTGCCAGAGCTGTTCCAGGTGTTGTTTGTCCCGCAATGTATCCATGGGCTGCCAGAACCGATCATGTCGAAAAACCGAGAGTTGATCATCTATCGCCAGATTCTGCAGTGGACTGGCTTCCCAGCTGGTTTCATCACCCGCGATATAATCAATGACCTTGGGCGACAGAACAAAAAAGCCAGCACTGACCATGCCGTTATCACCTTTGGGTTTTTCCTGAAAATGCGCGACCCGGTCGCCTTCAATGTCCAGGGCACCAAATTTCGCCTGGGGGTAGGCTGCCGTCACTGTGGCCAGCCGTTTGTGCTGCTGGTGAAAAGCGATACTGGCGCCGACATCAATATTGCCCACCCCATCACCATAAGTCAGGCAAAATGCCTCATCGTCACGGACATAATCGGCGATACGACGGATACGCCCACCAGTCATACTGCTATCACCAGTATCGACCAGTGTGACTTTCCAGGGTTCGGCATGGGCTTCGTGAACATGCATCTTATTGTTTTGCATATCAAAGGTCACATCGGACATATGCAAAAAATAATTCGCGAAGTATTCCTTAATTAAATAGCCCTTGTACCCGCAACAGATAATGAAATCATTCACCCCGTGGTGAGAATAGATTTTCATAATATGCCAGAGGATCGGCTTACCGCCGATTTCGATCATGGGTTTAGGTTTGTTTACTGATTCTTCGCTGATTCTTGTGCCAAGGCCACCTGCCAGAATTACTGCTTTCATTTGAACAATCAACTATGGCTAAACAGCGTCAAGTGTTTCATAAAAAATTGAACAGGGACAGTCCTTGCACTTTCACATAAGCCTGCTGTGCTGCCTGCAAGCCGGTGGTTTGAGCGTTTAATCTGGAAATCGCTTCTGCGTAATCCAGATCTTTAAGTTTGGTGAGACTGGTATCGAGGCTGGTCAAGCCATCGTTATTAATGGATCGTTGCTGATCAATGGCATTCATTTTTGACCCCATTCTCGCTCTGGCTGAGGTCAGGGAGTCAATGGATGTGTTCATATTATCCAGAAACTCACCGTCATTAGGTCCGGTGCCCACTGTGTTAGTGCTCAATGCGGTGGCAAAGTCATCAATGGTCTGAAAAATTGACTGAACACTGGCATCAGCATTGGTCTGTACAAAAATAGCATCACCCGGCTCATTCACTTCAACCGTGTAATCACTGCCAACCCGTAAATGACGCTCACCACTGTCGCCGTTGTAGGCGAAGGTTGTGGGATCGAAAGCCTGGGTAAATGATTGATAACCTGAAAACAGATATTCACCATTCGCATCGGTGGTGTTGGCCAGACTGACCAGACTTTTATTTAACTCACGTACCTCTTCAGCAATACCGGCCCTGGCCGAGGCATCATTGGAATCATTCAGCCCTTGTATTGCCAGTTCCCGAATACGCTGAATCAGGTCAGTCGCACTGCTCAGCGTTGTTTCGGCTTTGGATATTTTAGCTTCGGCTACATCGGCATTGAGCAGATATTGCTCATTGATATTCTTTTCCCGTTCCAGCCCGAGGATCTTGACTGCGGCAATGGGGTCGTCTGAGGGCGACAGTACGCGCTGTCCGGTTGAAACCTGCAACTGTGTATCTGCCAGCTGCTTTTGCTGGCGCAGCATGGTATCAACGCTCTGCTGTTGAATGTATGACGTGGAAATACGCATATGATGCTCCTACACTGCGTTAATCAGTGACTGGAAAATAGTATTGGATACCACGATGATTTGTGAGGCGGCCTGATAGGATTGCTGATACTTAATCAACTGCGCTGCCTCTTCATCAAGATTAACGCCACCTACCGCGTCAAAGCGTTGTTTGGTTTGTTGTAACAGGGCCAGCTGCGTTTCCTGACTGACTTCAGCCTGGCGAGTGCGTGTTGCCACATCGGAAACCAACACACTATATTGCTCTGACAGTGACCGGGTCACACCGGGAGAAACCTGAACCAGTGTCTTATCCTGCTCCAGATTGGCCAGTGCCAGTGCATTTTCGTTATTACCCGGACCTGAAATATTGACAGTACCCGTCGCTGCGTCGAATTTGGACGAGGCCGCAATCTGACGGGGGTCAGAGATTGCCATCGAAATAGAAGCAGCGGTAATATTTGCCGGGTTGAAGAAATCAACACCATCATTGCCATCCAGATCAACTGAGCCCTGCCCTCCATCGGCAATATTGGTGGCATTATTGTGAACCGCATTAATGCCCTCAATGACCGATTGCGCCAGCAGATCGAGCTCTGCCCGGGTATCATCCACCGTATTTCGGCGAAACTCCAGTGCGCCACCGACCTTACCACCCGTTAATTGTGCCGTGATATTAATTTGATTATTACCAAAGCCAACGCCTAATCGGGGAGGTGAGGTTGAATTATCGGTGATAGTCGACAACCTGACATTGGACACACCTGCGACCAGCGCCTGGCCATTACCGACCAGAATATTGACCGAACCATTGGATTGTTCAATGGCTGTCACTGATACCAAGCCTGATAACTCGGTGATCAGCCTGTCCCGCTGATCCAGCAAATCATTGGGTTCTGCACCCTGTCCCCGGGCTTCGGTGATCGCCTGATTCAGATCGGCTATACCTTTGGATATATTATTGATTTCATCCACTGAGACAGTGAGGTCGTAATCTATCTGTGAATCCAGTTGCGTCAGCCGGGTATCCATCGTATTGAAGCGATTAGCCAGCAAGTCACCCTGAGTCAACATCAACTGTCTGGCGGCGATTGATGTCGGATCGTCAGCCACCTCATTGGCAGCGTTAAAAAACGCGCTCAGGCCAGAGCTGATACTGAGATCACTGGCACCCAACAAGTCGTCGACCTGCTGAGAGTAAGTCATATAGGTATTTTGCTGTGCTTCCTGGGACGTATAGGTTCTGACCTGACTCGCCAGAAAATTGTCATATATCCGTCCTACGGAGGAAATCTGTACACCGGTACCAAAATACTGGTCACCGGAGAAGTTAGGGATACGAGTCGATTGATCAACCCGCTGACGCGTATAGCCCTCAGTGTTGACATTGCTTATGTTGTGGCTCGTGGTAGCAAGATTGCCCTGAGATGTCAGTAGAGCTGATGTACCGATGCCTAATAAGCTCATTGTTGTTTCCTCACATTATATGTAACGACCGTCACAGATAGGATTCATCAAGCGAAATCTGTGCCAACGTGTCACTGTTCATAATGCGTTTAATCTTGTCGGCATATTGCGGATCGGTCGCATAACCGGCTTTGTGTAATTGTTCGATGAAAGCATCGGCATCGCCGACATGCTGCAGAGCCTCACTGTAACGGGGCTGCGTTTGTAAAAACTGCACATAATCATCAAAACTCTGTTGATAGGAATCGTATGCACGGAACTGCGATTGCTCATGCAGCGCCTTGCCATCACGGTACTCCAGGGCATTTTTCGCTACCGTCTCACCATCCCAGCGATGCGCTTTGATATTGAACAGATTGAAGCTGCTGCCCTGCTTGTCGGCCAGAATATATTTACCCCAGCCGGTTTCCAGTGCGGCCTGTGACAGAATCACTTCCGGTGCTACGCCCAGTTTGTCAGCCGCGCGTTCAGCATAAGGCCAGAGTTTTTCTACAAATTCATCCGGTGAGTTGAACCGTTGCGGCATATCCGCCATATCAATTTCCACAACCTCTTGATCGTCTGCCAGCGGCTTCGGTCTGGCTTCGCGGATCTGTTCAATAATCTTTTCATTCACCTTGATACCCAGCGAAGGCCGGACAGTCACGGTATCAATACTGAAAGTCTGCCCGGGCCTGGCTTCAGTACCGCTGGCATAACGCTCACCACCTAACTGACGCATAATCACATCCTGCAAGCCAAGACCACCACGCATCGACAGATCGGAAGCCAGCTGCTGGTCAGCCATATCCTGATACATTTTGCTTTGTTCAGAATCAAACAGGCCTTCTGCCAGGCTGGCCTGACGCATCGATTTGAGCATCATGTTTACAAACAATGACTCAAACTGGCCGGCTACCTGGCGCAGGGTCTGCTGTTCATCCCGACCCTGCCCCGCCTGCTGGCGAAGCTGGTTGAGGCCATGAAAATCGATCGCGGACTGGGCGATTTTGGATTCCAGCGCCATGGTTAGATAACCACTAACTCAGCGCGTAATGCACCGGCCTGTTTCAGCGCTTCCAGAATCGCAACCAGATCGCCCGGTGCGGCGCCAACCTGATTAACGGCACGGACAATTTCATCCAACGACACGCCCGGGTCAAAGACAAACATCCGGCTGTCTTCTTCACTGATTTCAATATCGTAATTCGGGGTGACCACGGTCTGCCCCTGCGACAGCGGATTAGGCTGACTGACCTCGGGATTAGCCGAAATCGTTACAGACAGATTGCCATGGGTGACTGCAGCTGGTGTCACCCGGACATGTTGACCAATAACAACGGTACCACTGCGTGAGTTGACAACGACACGCGCCGGCGCTTCGCCCGGACTCAACTCCAGGTTTTCCACCAAAGACAGGAAAGGTACACGCTGACTCGGGTCTCGCGGCGCATTCACTCTGATTGAAGAGGCATCCACCGAGTTAGCGGTGCCTTTGCCCAGCGTATGGTTAATCGCATCAGTCAGACGGCTGGCCGTAGTGAAATCGGGACGGTGAAGGTTCAACACAAGATGATCGCCCACATTAAAGGCATTTTTCACCGCACGTTCGACAGTGGCACCGTTCGGTACCCGGCCGGCGCTGGGAATATTAACCGTTACTCGTGAGCCATCACCGGCATCAGCGCCAAAACCACCGACAACCAGATTGCCCTGCGCCATCGCGTAGATATTGCCATCGGCACCTTTCAGCGGTGTCATTAAAAGACTGCCGCCACGAAGGCTTTTGGCATCCCCCAGCGAGGAAACGGTCACATCAATAGTCTGACCGGGTTTCACAAACGGCGGTAAATCGGCATGCACCGACACCGCCGCCACATTTTTACTTTTCGGATCGGTACCGGGCGGGATATTAATGCCCATTTCCACCAGGAAGTTACGCAGGCTCTGGCCGGTAAACTTGGTTTTATCGCCACTGCCGTCGAGACCGACTACCAGACCGTAACCGATCAACTGGTTAGAACGGACCCCGGCAATCGAAGCCAGATCCTTGACGCGTTCGGCCTGGGCCAGACCGGATACCGTCAAAAGCAATGCAGCCAATATAAATTTGAGATTCATCATACTTATCCTCAGAACGGCATCAGGGCGCTGACAAAGAAACGGCTGAGCCAGCCCATCACATTGGCATCATTAGTTGGACCGTCACCCACATAAGCAATCTGGGCATCGGCAATTCTTATCGACGAGATGGAATTATCTGCCTCGATATCTCGCGGACTGACAATACCGGAGAGGCGGATATATTCATTACCCTGATTGATGGTGATGACTTTTTCACCGCGGATAACCATATTGCCGTTCGCCAGCACTTCTACGACGGAAACGCTGACATTGCCTGACAGCAGGTTGTTCTGTTCGCTCTCACCTTCGCCTTCAAAGTCGTGCTCGGAACCAAAACCAAACGCCAGATTATTGTTGCTGGTGTTATCCAGAGGAAGCTGACTGGGCAGACTAAACTGCGGGCTGGCCCCAAAAATAGTGGGGTTGGCAATACTGGTGTTATTGTTCTTGCTGACCGTGGTTTCGGTCTCTTTCTCGGCATCGGTCTGTTCTTCCAGTCTGACCGTCAAAATATCGCCGACGCGACGGGCGCGGTAATCTTCGAACAGCGCGATGTTATTACGGGCGTCAAAAATCGCACCGTCATTTCTTTCTTCTTGCTGTGTTGGTACCGGACGCACGGCGGCGTAAGCCGGGTCGCGCTTGACGGTATTGCTGTTACAGCCCGCGAGCAACGCGGCGGACAACAATATAAGTGGCACCGTAAATTTCATTATGACTCTCCACAAAAAAGCTTTGCAGAGAGATGCTTGCAGACTTTGTGCCAGAAGATGATAGACAGAGCTTGTTTGACGCTTTTTCAGTCATAGCAGTTATGTGGGTGCTAGAGAAGCAAGCCCTAAACATAAAAAAGCCGGCCAAAAATGGCCGGCTAAATGAGAGAGAAATTAAAGATTCTGGCTGGCGTATTGCAGCATCTGATCGGAAGTCGAGATCGCTTTCGAATTCATCTCGTAAGCTCTCTGGGTTTCGATCATATTTATTAGTTCTGTCACCACATTGACGTTGGAAGTTTCCAAAGCACCGCCAACGGTTGTGCCAAAGCCATCCAGACCCGGTGTACCCAGAAGCGGCGGACCACTGGCACCGGACTCTCTGAACAGGTTCTCACCAATCGGTTGCAGCCCGGTCGGATTCACAAAGTCAGCCAAGTCCAGATTACCAACAATCGTTGGTTCAGCATCACCAGCCTGGAGGACACTGACGGTGCCGTCAGAGCCGATGGTAATACTCTGGGCATCTTCCGGGATCGTGATGCCCGGCTCCAGCGGATAACCGTTGGACATCACTACCTGACCCGTATTATCCAGCTGGAAAGTACCGTCACGGGTATAGGACAGGGTGCCGTCCGGCATCAGGATCTGGAAAAAACCACGCCCCTGTATCGCGATATCCAGCGCATTCTGCGTCTGCTGAATATTACCCTGGGTGTGCACTTTTTCAGTGGCAACAGTGCGGACACCGGTACCGACCATCAAGCCGGAAGGCAACTGCGTGCTGGCTGATGACTGGGCACCGGGCTGACGAATGGTCTGATAAAGCAGATCCTCGAACACCGCCCGATCCTGTTTAAAACCGGTGGTGTTAACGTTTGCCAGGTTATTGGAAATCACTGACATCCGGGTTTGCTGGGCATCAAGGCCGGTTTTTGCAATCCATAAAGCCTGATTCATAATTTAACTCCTACTGTCACGCCGGGCGGTAAAAATTGCCGCTTTGGGCGGTTAACCATTCATCTGCATTAAACGTGCCGAGGCGGCGCTGTTTTCCTGCGTGGTTTTCATCATCTTGACCTGCATTTCATATTGCCGCTGCAGCTCTATCATTTTGACCAGTGCACCGACCGCATTGACATTACTGCCTTCCAGCGTCCCGGAAGACACTGTCACCGTGGCATCCAGCGGGGCATCACTGCCATCACGCATCCGCAGCAAACCATCATTATCTTTAATGACCTGTTGCAGATCCGGCTTCACCAGTTTGATACGATCCAAAACAGCCAGGGCATTGGCGGCTTCACCGATAGGACGAATTGAAATCGTACCGTCACTGCCAATTTCGACTTTCTCTGCCGGCGGAATCGCAATCGGGCCACCCTCACCCATTACCGCCAGACCGGTGCCAGTCACTAACTGACCGGTTTCAGTAATCTGCAGGTCACCAGCACGGGTATAGCCTTCACGGCCATCTTTACCCTGTACGGCAATAAAGCCTTCGCCCTGAACCGAGATATCGAGTTCACGCCCGGTCGACTGGACCGAGCCCTGCTGGTAATCGGTGCCCGGCCTTTCGGTCATTGAATAAACGCGTGTCGGCAAACCTTCGCCAAACACCGGCATGCTGCGGAATTGTTCGAAATCCGCACGGAAACCGGTGGTATTGATATTGGCCAGATTATTGGCATTGGTCGCCTGTGCCTGCATGGTCTGCTGGGCAGCGTTCATGGCGATAAAAAGACTACGGTCCATAGCAATTGCCTCTGATAACGAAATGACTGGCAGTCAAAAAAGTGTGCTGAATTATGTGAAGCAGTTTTCGTTCCAGTTTGCAAAAACCCCACTCAAAATTTTGAGTGGGGTTAAAGCCGAACTTAACGCAGGTTGATAATGGTCTGGGTGATAGCGTTGTTGGTCTCGATCGCTTTCGAGTTGGCCTGGAAGTTACGCTGGGCGGTAATCAACCCGACGAGTTCCTTGGTCAAATCTACATTCGAAGTTTCCAAAGCGCCCGCCTGAACCTGACCAAAACTACCGGTTGAAGCTTCACCGGCAATTACCGGGCCGGAGTCAGTGGTTTCTTTCCAGGCCGTGCTGCCGATTTTGTTCAGCGCTTGTGGGTTGGCAAAATCACCGAGGGCTATTTTGCCGATCGGCACAGCCTGACCATTACTGTAGGTGGCACGAATCAGACCTTCTTCACTGACATCGACACCGGTCAGACGACCTGTCGGGAAACCGTTCACGGTCAAAGCACCGACATTAAAAGCGCCGGAGTTCTGGGTGGAACCATTCAGAGACAGCGTGATTGACTGAGTTTGCGCACCACTGGCCCACTCGGACGTGGTGGTATCGGTAAAGCTCAGGGTAATGGGATCAATTGCGGCTGTACCAGGGTCGGAATCAACTGAAGACAGCGTACCGTCAGCATTAAAGCTGATACGGGCGTCAGTTTCCAGCGCAAAAGGTGTACCGGGGGTGCCCCCTTTTACTTCACCACCATCAATATAAGCGGCCATTTGCCACTGATTATCACCGACTGCACCGCCGCCATCATCGGCATTGGAATCAATATGCTGATAGTAGGTGGTTACAACATGCTCGTTACCCAGAGAGTCGTAAACGGTCGCTGAAGTAGAAAAGCTGTAAGAATCCGGATCATTCGGGTCGATCGCCAGCAAACCACCAGCACCATCATCAATACCAGGCGATGTGGATGGCAAATTGGTCGAAATACTCAAGTTGGTTGTCGCTTCCGGCGCGCCCACCGAAGGCGGCAATTGAATTGGGCCGGTGGCATTCATACTGGTCGCAGATATCTGACCATCGCTGTTAACAGGGAAAGCCCGCAAATACCAGCCTTCGTTAGAGACGATATAACCGTCTTTGTTGACACCGAACTCACCGGCACGAGTATAGATGACTTCGCCGCTGTCGATTTCCGGTGCCATGGCAAAGAAACCCTCACCGCTAATAGCGAGATCCAGTGCGTTATCAGTGAATTCCAGGTTACCCTGGCTGAACTGCTGTGCAACTTGCTGCAGTACCGCACCATTACCGATAGCTGTACTGCTGGTCGAGCCAAATGCTGAAACGGCGAAGACATCACCAAACTCGGCACGGGATTGTTTAAAACCAGTCGTGTTGACGTTGGCAATGTTATTGGATTTAACATTCAGGTCCGCTGTAGCTGCGTTCAAACCGCTTAATGCTGTGCTAAAAGACATAGTCATGTCCTCCTTAGATAATTTCTTGTACTTCGCTGAACGGTACTGAACCGATACCCGCGAGATTCACTGTTAAACCCTGGCTCCCCGAGCCCACCAGAACACTGGAAACTTTGGAAATAGTTGCGGTGGCAAAGGCGGTATTTTCACCGTTGACCGTACCGGTTGCCTTAAACTGATACACACCTTCCGGCATCGCCTTGCCGTTATCGTCGAAACCATCCCAGGTGAAGTTGGTGTAGCCGGAGGCGCCACCCATATCGAGTGTTTTCACAGCCACACCGGCTTCGTTATAAACTTTCACTTTCAAATCGGTGACCGGTTCGGCCACGTTGATTTGGCCATTCAGACCACCATCCGGCGTCATATAGCCTATTGACGAAGGAACCAGTACTGAACGCCCCACCAGAGAAGAACCCTGCAACGCCTGGTCAGACTGCATCGCCTTGGCAAAGCTGGAGAAGGAGTCCTGTAAATCGGCAATACCGCTGACGGTACCGAATGAGGCTATCTGCCCCAGAAAATCACCACTCTCCATCGGTTTCAGCGGGTCCTGGTTTTTAAGTTGGGTGGTCATCAGCGACATAAAGTCTTCCAGCGCCAGCTGACCGGTATCTTTGGTCTCATTTGTGCTGCCGGATGTCTGACCGTTAAGAAAGCCATAGGGGTTATCACCCACGCCATTCACTGCCATAACTATCTACTCCTGTGCTTATGAACGGCCCAACTGCAAAGTACGCAGCAGGAGCTGTTTGGACGTGTTGGCGATCTCGACATTGTTCTGATACGAACGTGACGCCGACATCATATTGGCCATCTCGCTAATCGGATCGACATTAGAATGGAAAACATAGCCGTCTTCATTCGCCAGCGGATGGGTCGGGTTGTATTCAGTTCTGACCGGTGCCTGACTCTCAGTGACGCCATGGACCTGCACCGAACCTTTTTTATAGCCTTCCTGTGCCTCATCCAGTACCGCGGAAAACACCGGCTGACGTGCCCGGTAAACTTCATTAACACTGCTGCTGACACTGTCAGCATTCGCCATATTACTGGCCGTGGTATTGAGTCGCAGCGACTGAGCGCTCATGCCGGTACCGGCAATATCGAAAATATTAAACAGAGACATGTTTACTCTCCTCTAAGCGCCTTGGTCAGGCTGCTGAACTTGCCACCCAGAAATTCCAGGCTGGCCTGATATTGAACTGCGTTCTGCATGAACTGTGCCTGTTCGACCTGCTCATCAACGGTGTTGCCGTCCAGTGAGTCCTGCATAGACATACGGAACTGCACCGGTGCCATCAGACCTTCACTGCCAGCACCACCGGTGAACGGAATATGATTCTGATGTGTAGTTTTCATCATCGACGGATTACCACTGTCCATGGCATTATTTAATGCTGATCTGAAATCAATGTCCTGCGCCTTGAAATTAGGCGTGTCGGCATTAGCCAGATTGGCTGCCAGCAGTTCAGCACGCTGTGAACGCACTTTCAGTGCATCGGCATGAATTCCCAGGGCAGTATCAAAGGTGATTGGCATGTCACACTCCACAAAAATTTTCTTCAACTGAGAGATAGCAGTTTGCGTGCCAGGTTCTCAGAGTGCTGTGTTGACTGGAATTTCAGGGTTTATAGAAAGATTCGCTACTGCACATCGGCAATATCTTGCCGCTCAGGGCGGCAACAGGAATGCATGCCCCCTCACACGGGGGGATAGACGGCAGTCAGCCAGTCGCTCAGTATCAAGATTGACAATGAACTTAGAATTAGCTGACTATTCATCGAGTGGAAGGTTAATGGGAGTACCTATGAGCTGTAGGCAACAGCTTTTGCGTGGTTTTACTTTAATAGAATTGATTGTGGTTTTAAGCATTGCTGCCATCATTTCTACGCTCGCAGCTCCCAGCTTTGCGGAGATGATCCGCAACCACCGGCTGACAACGAAGGCTAATGACATACTCAGTGAGTTGTATTACGCCAGAAGCGAGGCCATTCGCCGGGGCGCTCAGGTAACCATTAGAAGCACCTCTAATATAGATAGCAACTGGACCAGTGGCTGGCAGGTGTTTGCCGATCTCGACGGCGATGGCCAACTGGATGTAGGCAGCGATACATTACTGCGTCTCCGTGAACCGCTGGATGGCAACTACACGCTGACCAGTGGCAATGATTATCAAACCTGGATGGCTTATCTGCCCAGCGGTTATCCCATCAGCTCAGCAGGGTCCGGCGATGATACTTTCACCCTCTGTGCCGGCAATAATATCAATCAAGCACGTTCTATCAGTATTAGTAACACGGGTCGCGCATCGATCAGTGATGGGGTTGCCGCATGCCCGTAAAAAATGAGCAAGGCTTTACCCTGCTGGAAGTCATGATCGCCGTGCTGGTGCTGGCGATTGGTCTGCTGGGCATGGCACATCTGCATGTGACATCGATGAAAGTGAACCAGAGCGCCGAATTCCGCAGTCAGGCGACGACGCTGGCCGCGAATATGTTTGACAGAATGCGTGCCAATCAACAGGGCGCTCAGAATGGGGCTTATGCACTGGCGTTGAATACTGATCCGCCAGCTTCGCCCAGCAGTGTGGCAGAAAATGATCTTGCTGAATGGCTGACTAAGCTTAACAACGCCCTGCCGCAGGGCGATGCCAGCATCGTGTGTCCGGCTTTTGCAGCCAATACCGAGTTTGTTTGTGACATCACCATCAGTTGGACTGAAATGCAGGATGATGACGCCCTGGGTACAACCAGCTATGTCTATGCAGGGGCCATTCAGTGAGTTTTCGAAAGCAGCAAGGCCTCTCCTTAATCGAGCTGATGATTTCCCTGTTAATCAGTCTCATCGTCATTGCAGCAGTCATTCAGGTGTTTCTCTCCAGCCGGCAGATGTATCGGGTGCAGACTGCCAAAGCTCATATTCAGGAAAACGGCCGTTACGCTATGCATGTGTTGACGGATGAACTGCTGAATGTCGGTTACCAGGGTTGCGGTTCATTTCAGATTGCTGACAATGAAGTCAACAATACGCTCAACACACCCAATAATTACCTGTGGAATTTCAGCATGCCACTACAGGGCGCCGAAGCCACTGGCCCAGGTATCTGGACCCCATCGCTGGACGCCAGCATAATCAATCCCGTTGCCGGTAGTGATGTGATAACGGTCAGAACCATTAACCAGCCGGAAATACGCGTGACCCAGCACCCCGGCGGCACACCACCGGGCTCGGCGGCAATCATGGTTCCCTCAGGCAACCTGCTGCAACGTTTCGATATCGTCATGGTGACTGATTGCGAGTCCGCAGCTATTTTTCAGATTACCTCTGCCAACCCCAACACCTCTGGCACCTTGACCCACAACACGGGCGTCGGCACCCCGGGAAATGCCACCAAGGCACTGGGTAAAAACTACACCGGAGGCTGGATCAGCCGCATTCTCACCACCAGCTTTTATGTCCGCAACAATCCTGATGGTATTCCCGCTCTGTATATGAAGCAGGGCAGCGATGCGGTGGAAGAACTCATCAGTGGCGTAGAGTCTCTGCAAATCGAATATGGCACCGACACGGATGGAGACGGCTCAGCAGATACTTATCTCAGTGCCAATGCCATTGGTAACTGGAGTCAGGTCGTCAGTATTTCGATTGAACTGGTGATGGTCAGTGAGGATAACAACCTGACCGTGGATGGCCCTCAGGATTATGTGCTGGATGGAACGACTGTGACACCCAATGACCGGCGACTTCGCTCGGTTTTCTCCAGAACCATTACGCTGCGTAATCGCGTGCCCTAAGGAGTGTGACTATGAAACAGCAAGGTGCCGCCCTGGTCATCAGTATGATTCTTCTGGTGCTCATTACCATCATCGGATTGTCTTCGATGCGCAGCGGTGTGATGCAGCAGAAAATGGCCACTAACGAACGGGATAAAGAACTCTCTTTTGAAGCAACAGAAACTGTTCTCAGAGATGCCGAAAACTGGCTGAGCAGCCAACTGGTGGAACCACTCCCTACTGACGACGGCGCTACCCGGGTCTGGAAACTGAATGCGATGGATCCTGATGATACCAACCCGCAAAGCTGGTGGCAGGAACGGGATCAAGCCTGGTGGAATAACAACAGCGTGAGTTATGGCGTGGCCTTGTCCAATATAAAATCCGCTCCACGCAGCATTATTGAGTTTCAGTACTTTAAATCCGACGATCTGGTAATTGGAGATGGCGGTGTGCCCAACGGCACCGTTTACTACCGCGTCACCGGTCAGGGTACCGGGGGTACCGACGTTGCCAGAACGCTGCTGCAAAGCACGATTGCGAAGAGGTTCTAGTCATGTTGTCACGCACTTTGCAAAGCCTCTATGTCGCTCTGATTTTATTCTCTATCAACGTGGTCGCCACGGCAGCCCCACTGAGTCTCAGTAAAACACCGCTCTATCTCGGCGGCGGTGTGGAGCCTAACATCATGTTTATTCTTGATGACTCGGGCTCAATGGTATTTGAGGTGACACCGGATGATCTGGCCTTCCCCGGGAGCTCCTATGCCGCGCTGCTGTTTCCAAGCCCGGACAGTGTTTATGGCAGCGGAACGCCTTATCCGAGTTACTCCAAGACATTGCTGGAAGTCGCGACCGTAGATAACAATGACCCTTATAACGCCACGACACGTTCTCCTCAGTTCAACAGCACCTATTACGACCCCTCGGTGACTTATCGTCCCTGGGTCAAGGAAGACGGCACACTCTACCCCAATGCCAACTCGTCATGTGCCTGGCATAACCCCGAGAATACCGGCAGTTGTCCATATGGCGATGTCAATTCCGTTGCACGTGATCTGACCACAAGTAATGACAACTATAATAATAACCGCTGGCGGGATTGTAATAGTAGTGGCTCCTGCTCCACCACAACCTCCAACAAATCCTTCTGGCCGGCAACCTATTTCTGGCACAACGGGGGTAGTCAGTGGAACTGGAACAACTATACCCGGGTCGAGATTCGCTCCAGTACCCCTAACTACAGCGGTCATAACCGCAGCAACCGTGACGACTGCGGCGGTGATGGCGTTTGCTCCTACGCACAGGAAATGCAGAACTTCGCCAACTGGTATACCTATTATCGTTCGCGCATTCTGACAGCACGCGCCAGTATAGGCCGTGCTTTTGTTGATCAAAGTAAAAAACGCATTGGTTATGCCACCATCAACAAAGGTTCTTCTGATGTAGATGGCGTTTCCACCGGCACCATCATTGATGGCGTTCGTGATTTTGAGACTTCCCGAGAAGACTTTTTCGATAATTTATACGGCAGAGATATTCCGGCTCTCGGCACACCACTGCGTGAAGCACTCGACGATGTCGGCCAATACTATTCGCGAACTGATTCCAAAGGACCATGGAGTTCAACGCCGGGAGAATCAGGTGGCTCTGATCATAGCTGTCGCCTGAACTACAGCATCATGATGACCGATGGTTACTGGAGCGGTGGCAGCAGTTACGATGCCGATACCAGTGACGCCAGAGCCAATGTGGATAACACAGCCGGCTTAAACATTACTGGTCCTGAAAACGATCCCTTCCAGTACTCACCGATTGGTCCGTTCCGCGACAGTCAAAGCAATACGCTGGCTGATGTGGCGATGTATTACTGGAAACGCGATTTACGTACTGATCTCGAAAATGATGTCGCCACCTCGCCATTGGATCCTGCTTTCTGGCAGCATATGTCGACATTCGGTATCAGCTTCGGCCTGACCGGCTCAATTGATGCCGATGCGGCCTGGGCTTCGATCGATACCGAAACTGATATCAGTTGGCCTGACACTAACCCTTCCAGTTCAGGTAACTGCAGTGGTAGTGAGTGCCCGGCTCGTCTTGATGACCTGCTTCACGCTGCCATCAATAGTCGCGGCGGATTTTTTAGTGCCTCGAACCCGAAACAACTGGCTGATGCTATTGCTGATGTATTGGCCACGATTTCAAAACGCCAGTCATCCGCCTCTTCGGTCGCATTGAACACCGGGACGATTTCAACCAGTAGCCTTATCTATCAGGCAAAATTCAACAGCGAAGATTGGAGCGGCCAGTTACTGGCATACAGCGTCAATGCAGACGGCACACTCAGCGCGACTGAAACATGGGATGCCGGTAATTTAATTCCGGCTCCGGGCAGTCGCAATATATTCACCTTTAATGGCACTGATGGTCTTCCCTTCTCAGACTTCAATGCCTTGTCAGGATCTCAACAAGCGCAACTTGGCAGTCAGCAGGTACTGAATTATCTCAGAGGGGATGATTCGAATGAACTCTCAAATGGTGGCAGCTTCCGCAACCGTAAGACGCTGCTAGGGGATATTATTCATTCAAGTCCGGCCTATGTCGCTATGCCCCTGCAACGTTATCCGGATATCTGGGAGGCCAGCGCGGCCGAAAACGCCAAACCCTACTCGACTTTCAGAACCGATAACCTCAACCGTCAGCCGGTTATCTACGTCGGTGCCAACGATGGCATGCTGCACGCCTTCAATGCCGAGACCGGTGTCGAGCTTTTCAGTTATATTCCTGAAAGCGTTTATCAGAACCTGAGCGATCTGACCGTATCAGGGTACAACCATGAATATTTTGTGGACGGCACGCCGACCATTGTTGATGCCTTCATTGATGGTGAATGGAGAACCATATTGGTATCGGGCCTCGGGGCCGGTGGTCAGGGTATTTTCGCCCTGGATGTCACCGACCCTGAAAACTTCGATGAAGACGATGTGTTATGGGAGTTCAGCGATACAGATAATGCTGACTTAGGCTTTACCTTCGGTCAGCCCAGTATCGCCCGGATGCAGGACGGCAGTTGGGCTGCCATTTTCAGTGGTGGTTACAGCAACACGGCAGATAATGCCGGTGATGGGAATACCGCTGACAGTACAAGCGGTGATGCCAAACTTTATATCGTCGATCTCGCGGACGGCAGTTTGCTGACAACGTCCCCGCTCAATACCGAGCGCGGTACCAATGAAGATCCGACCGGACAAAATCGCCCCAACGGACTGGCGACACCCGCAGTGGTTGATATTGATGGCGATGCGGTGGCTGATCTGATTTATGCCGGCGATTTATTTGGCAATATGTGGAAAATCGATGTCTCGAAAAAAACGCCCAACCAGTGGGATTTCGCGATGAAAGCCAGCGGCGCGCCACAGCCACTGTTTGAGGCCTGTGCCAGTCTGACCTGTAGCAGCCTGAACAGACAACCTGTTACCACCCAACCACAAGTGATTAATCATCCGACTGGCAACGGTTATCTGGTGTTATTCGGTACCGGTAAATATTTTGAAGTCGGTGACAATAGCGCGGTTAATCAGACTACACAGAGTTTTTACGGGATCTGGGACAAAAATCAGAATATCAGTAGCCGTTCAGCGTTATTACAACAATCCATCACCCACGAAGTGACCCAATCCGGCTTTGAGCTCAGGGTCACCACTGAAAACACCATCGATTGGTCTACGCACAAGGGCTGGTATCTCGATCTGATTGATCCCGATACCGGTACCAACTTCGGCGAACGCCAGGTCAGTGAAGCGATTGTCCGTAACGGTCGGGTGATTTTCACTACGCTGCTGCCGTCAGAAGACCCATGTGGTGATGGCGGTACCAGCTGGCTGATGGAACTGGATGCCACTTCAGGCAGCAGGCTGACGTATTCGCCGTTTGATCTGAATGGCGATAAGGCTTTCACCGTCACAGACTATGTCAATGTCGGCGATATTGATAACGATGGTAATGATGATTACGTGCCAGCCAGTGGCAAAAAGTCGAAAGTCGGCATTAACAACACACCGGGCATTCTCAATGATGGTGGTGGACAAACAGAATTCAAATATAGCTCTGGTTCTTCAGGTGAAATCGAAATCACGATTGAGAATCCAGGACCCGGCTCTCAGGGGAGACAATCATGGCGACAACTGGATTACATCTACAAGCGATAAAATTGATGCGGCTGAGCACCTTTTTTCTGCTGTTAAGCTTGTTATTCACAGCGCCACTTCAGGCTGCGGAGTTTACACATGAAGGTGCCATAACCGATATCAACACCGCTGCAGGTGAGGTCAAAATTGATGATCAGTTATACCTGCTCGCGGCCGATGCAGTCATCCTCAACAGTGATGCTGAGCCTGAACCCGGCCTGGAATTAACAGTGGGCCAAGAAGTCGCATTCGAAACAGATGAGTTTGGACGGATTATCACAATCATCGTCCACCAGGGCGCGCCATTATGAAAAAGCGTTTATGCTTTCAACAAGGCTTCACCCTGATTGAGCTGATGATTACCGTCATCATTATCGGCATCATTGCAGCCATTGCCCTGCCCTCCTATCAGGAACAGGTCAGAAAAACCCGGCGCACCAATGCGCAGGCAGATTTGATTGAACTGACCGCTTATATGGAACGTCATTATGGTGAAAACTTCACCTATGTCGGTGCAGCCCTACCATTTAACGAATCCCCTAAAGAAGGAAATCCCAAATATTACGATCTGGCTATTTCAGCGATAGCCGCTGATAGTTTCACCCTATCCGCCACCCCCAAAGGGCCTCAAGCCACCGATCGCTGCGGTACGATGACGGTAGATGAAACCGGCGATCATACGGCCCAGGATAATAACTGCTGGTAGAAGTTCAAATGCAGATAAAAAGAGGCCGACTTGAAAGCCGGCCTCGAGACATCCTACGCGCCCTCGCCAATTAGCTGTCCGTGTTGATATTGATATTGCCCAGATAGCTTTCCAACTGAGCTGCCGTGTTAAGCGGGTCGGCCGTACCCAGTCCGGTCAAGGTGACTGAACTACCGTTAGTCATATTGATAGTCAGATCATTACCCACGCCACCATTGTCGATCGACGCCACCACATCAGCAAAGTCGATATTGGTGTCATTATTGATATCCAGCACATCAGAGAACGACAAGGTATCAACACCGATTTCAAAGTCAGTGATTTCATCAACACCGGTTTGATAGCTCATCGTGAACTCAAAGGTATCAGCACCCGTGTCACCGGTCAGGATGTCATCCCCCGCACCGCCTATCAGGAAGTCGTCACCAGCGGTTCCAATCAACACATCATTTCCTGAAGTTCCGGTAATCGCTTCAACTTCAAGTCCATCACCTTCGTCACCATCAATCACGAGGCTGAACTCCTGACTGTCCATGTCTCCGTCACCATCCACGACATCAATGACAATACCTTCATAGGAAAGGTCATCTGGCGGGGTGACTGACTCAGCGCCCACTTCGACACCATTGATGTTGAAAGCACCACCACTGGTGGCGTTGCCATGCACAATCTTAACGGAGAGTAGTTCATCACCGGCTTCATAATTTGACCACGAAAGCTCGCTAATCGTGATAACCGCATCCTCCACGCTAGCAAACTGGAGCGTTTCACTGCTCTGGAGCATGGTATCTGCGTCAATAAAGACGACGGTAATCGCTACGGCACCATTAAATCCACCTGTCCATTTTGTGACCTGGAATTTGAAGTCACTGATGCCATAGGGCGTTGTGTTATCTCCATCATCAACAAATGAGAAAGTAATCGTCTCATCAGTATTGATGTTTTGGTTATCAACCCCCCAGCCCTGAGTACTGGCGTTGACATCATCGGCAACGCCCCCTTTTGTCGCTGTTACAAGAATGTTGAAATCAGCGGCTGCTTCCAAATCGACCAGAATCGATCCTACAGGGCCACCGGCTTCAGCAGCTGCCGTAGCAACCGGGATAAACTCGACCTCTGGCTCACGGCGGAAGACTTCAAGACTATCTTCTCCGTCAGCATTCAGGGTCAAACTAGCCACCAGCACCTCACCTTCATAGAAGTTAAGCACTATGGTGCTTTCATCTGATGCAAGCTCATCCAGTTCAACCCCCGCCGGTAAGGTCAGCGAGTAATCACCAAAGCCATCCGCGCCATAGACCCAGTCAGCAAAGTTGCCAAAGTAGGTCATATCTGAGGTCGGGTTTTGTGTGACCAGACTGACAATATTATCGAGGTCGAAACCGTCATTGACGATGGTGAAGACAGGGCCATCATCAGCGAACTGGATATTGCCACCCAAATCAATAGTTTCACTGTCTGTCGCAGTGTCACCATCGCCATCAGTGATCGTAGCTTCACCGGTGAGGCTGACCAGACCGTTAGCCAGACTCAGAATATCGTCATCATAGGCCGGCATGGTTTCAGGTGTCAGGTGGTCCAGCACCTGATACTGACTCAGCGTGACGTTGCCATCACCATCAACTGACAGGCTGAATACCACACTGGCATCGATAGACAATGGCTCTGTATTGCTGGTGGAACCGATAACGGTGCCATCGTCCATTTGATACAGATAAATATCATTACCACCACTGTTCAACCCGCTGTCTGTGCCTTCAGCCACGTCCAGATTCAGTGTATAGGTCCAGTTGGTGCTGCCATCCTGTCCATCAGCACCTGCCAGCGCTGAGGCGAGTGTAAACACACTGCCGAAAGCCCCCACTGCGGTATCAGTCTCAGTAGGATCACCGTCGGTTTCCGCATCCTGGGTCAGCAAGATGACATCTGCTTCTCCTGATGTATCCACATCTACAGCAGGGCCATCATCAGCAAACTGGACATTGCCACCCAGATCGATGGTTTCACTATCGGTGGCGGTATCCCCATCATTATCGGTAATACTGGCTTCACCGGTCAGACTCACCAGACCATTAGCCAGACTGAGGACATCATCGTCATAGGCTGCCATATCTTCAGGCGTCAGGTGATCCATCGTTTCATACTGACTCAGCGTGACATTGCCATCACCATCGACACTCAGACTGAATACCACACTGGCATTGATAGACAATGGCTCTGTATTGCTGGTGGAACCGACAACAGTGCCGTCGTCGAGTTGATACAGGTAGATATCATTACCACCACTGTCCAACCCGCTGTCCGTGCCTTCCGCCACGTCCAGATTCAGTGTATAGGTCCAACTGGTGCTGCCATCCTGGCCATCAGCACCTGCCAGCGCTGAGGCCAGCGTAAACACACTGCCGAAAGCCCCCACTGCGGTATCGGTGTCGGTGGGATCACCGTCAGTGTCAGCATCCTGAGTCAGCATCACCACATCCGCTTCTCCAGAGATATCGACATCGACAGTCGGCGTGTCATCATCAAAGTTGATGGTGAGCGTGCCGTCGTCTGTGCTGTTGTCAGCGTCTGTGACGGTAAAGGTCAGCGATACCGAGTCATTGTTTTCGGTATCATCTCCTGCCAGACCATCCAGACTCTCATGCAACACATTGGTCAATAAGGTCACGGTGTAAGCCCCGGTGACTGGATTCACGGTGACAGTAAACAAGTCCGTGCTGTCACGGTCACCACCGGTGATGGTGGCTGTCAGCGTATCGCTGCCTCCGTCCCAGCTATAAGTGACGGTTTCTGTTCCCAACGTATCGGTTTCACCATGCATGGTGGCAAAGTCGATACTGCCAGCACCGTCTCCACCAAAGCTGAAGTCCAGAGTACCGCTGTAGGTGCTCTCATCATTGTCCGGATCGCTATCCGGTGTATCGTCTCCGGCACCGTTATCAAGCCCTCCTGGCAGACCATCATCATCGACTAAAGCCGCGCTGGTACCTGCTGTCGGTGCATTAGCATCAGTGATATTGAAGTCAATATCTGCCGTTGCTGTGTCTCCATCACCATCAGTGACGGTATAGCTGGCAGTGTCAGTTACGGGCTGAACCAGTCCCTCATCAGCGGTGTAACTGTAGCTGCCATCCGCTTTGACCTTGATTGAACCGTTACCGATATCAATATCCTGCGAATAGCCCTCATCTTCTGCATCAAACACCAGCTCGACGTCATTAATATGCGTCACCGTCGCGCCATCACTACCACCGTCGAAGTCGAGCGTGCCGGTCACGGTGTTGCCCTCGGTCACATCCTGGGAAGCTTCGTCCAGCGCGGCAGGACCATCGTCTTCAAAGCCGATCAGACTGCCCAGTTCGACATCCTCCGAGGTCGCACTGTCGCCATCATTGTCATAAACCGTGACATTGGCGCCAATCAGACCTTCGCCAATCGTGACCAGAGCATCATGATCATTACCGTCTTCACCATGGTCTATCGCTTCATATTGTGAAACGGTGATATCACCGGTCTCGGCGTCAATACTGATGCGGAAAACCACGTGACCATCACCGTCAGTGCCCACAATGACACTGCCCTCGGTTTCCCATGACAGCATGATGTCATCGCCATCAATCGCATCCAGACCGGAATCGACTTCGGTCTCCTCGTCAGCGAGAGACAGTGTTAAAGCGAAGCTGCGTGCATCGCTGTCTTCACCATCACTGCCCGGCATCACATTGACATTAAACAATGCGGCACCACTCATGGTGGCAAAACCGATATCGTCTGGATCAGCAGAACCGGTTTCATCATCATTGTCAGCGAGACCGGGTTCATCTTGAGTTGATCCGTCAGTGCCTACCGATTCATCAACGGTTATCGGGTCAATTTCTGCTGCTAATGCCAGTGATACCTCAGGCCCATCATCATCAAAACTGAAGACCGAGGTTTCTGCATCAATCAGGGTGATTTGATCAGAGGCAACTACTTCATCACCGTCACCATCAGTGCGGGTGACTTCATACTGCAACTGCACTTCACCTTCACCCTCCAGCAACAGCTGGGTGACAGCGTCATACAGATCACCGTCTTCACCATGATCAATGGCTTCAAACAGGGTGGTTTGCAGCTGGTATTCACCGGAATCTGCCGGGGATTCGACAATAGCGACCGTAAAGACGAT
>Ga0189276_10145_pt1 | contig 85622 bp, 76 predicted proteins | sample N26A31minimetaG_FD_130321 | JGI IMG/M metagenome (GOLD analysis project Ga0189276, IMG submission 130321) | Marine microbial communities from the Costa Rica Dome - N26 A3-1 mini metaG | ecosystem: Environmental > Aquatic > Marine > Oceanic > Photic zone | place: Costa Rica: the Eastern Pacific... | reverse complement strand
TCTAGCAACCTAACGTAAGCACCCACACAAATTACTTGATACTGTTTTGTTAAAGAGCGTTTGCTTGCAGAACTCGCTGCAGCAAAGAAGCGAGAATTATACAGCTCTCCGCCAGGCTGTCAAACATTTTCTGTTGCTTTCCGCTTCGCTGTTGGCGTGTCGTTAAGCAACGAGAGAGGCGCATTCTACAGCCTGAGAGGCAGAGGTCAACAGGAAGTTATTCCCGAATCTGCCAACTGACAACTAGGCCCATGAATTCATAAGTAATTTTATTGTAATAAATTCGCCCTCTATCCTCTAGGACTGGATGTTCAGGCGCTTTACCGCATGAATTAGTGACTTTTTAGTTGCTGTTGGCGATAAGCCCGGGGAGACATTCCGTATTGTTGACGAAATACACGGCTGAAATGTGCCATGTTGTTAAAACCTGCCTGCATGGCAATTTCAGTGATACTGAGATGAGCATGTAAATAGCTGGCAAGATAGTGGCGACATCGGACAAGGCGCTGCTGAGTTACAAATCGCATCAACGAAGTTTGTTCCTGCTCGAACAACTTGTTCATGTAGCGTGGTGACAACCCGACTGCAGCAGCAATTGAGCCGGCATCCAGTTCACCATTAGTAAGGTTGTAGCTAATGAACTGTTTCAGGCGCCATAACGTCCCGACCTGTGAACGTGATAAATGTACTTGGCGACCGGCTATTTCGGTAAGTGACATACTAATGCCATCAAACACAGGGTCTGATAATGACTGAAAAGCACTTTGGCTGAGTGAAGGGAGTTGTTCCACTGTTGAATGGATCATGTTTGAAGTGACCGCGCCTATACCACGATTGGTTGGTATACGAGTAGCCGTCATACGGCTGACATTTGAAACCCGTTCGTCAAGTAGCTGGCGCGGAATTGAAATCAGCACCTTGGCAAACTGGTCCGGAATTGTAATCCGGTGTGGTTCTGTTGCGTCATAGATAGTCATCTCTCCCGGTTTGAGAAACACTTCTCGACCACCCTGCTCCAGCTTGTATTGACCGGCAGTCAATAACACGGCGAAATAGCAGTCCTGGGCTATATGTTCTGGCTCTCTGGAGAGCCGCTCCAGTGTTATCGCGTTTGAGTAAATGGGAGAGAAACGCACCCCCTGCTGCCACGGATAGATAAACATATCGTTATAAAGATACATATTCCCGGGTGGCGTAATCTCAACATTAGCGTATTCACGGCCAATGATTTCTCTGAGCCAGTCCAGACGCTGAGCTGCAGGCTGCAATTCGGTACAAAAGCGCTCTGCGCCGAGATGTGCAACGGCTGATTCTGTCGTTTTGCTATCAGGCTGATTCATAAAACAACCTCTCAGGTCAAAAATTCACACCGTTTGGGAAAAGTTTTTTGCGGTGCTTACGGGCACCATTTTGCTATCTACTAACTATAACAACGGGAGAGACTATGACCAATGATCAATCACATGCGGGTAACGGCACTTTGATTCGAGGGGCCTGTCTTTGGATATTGATGGCACTGGTGCTGGCGTGGAGTCTGGTAGGTCTCTATAACCAAGTCGGCTTTTTGGAAAGCTTGTTTCCGGGTAAGTCGAGTCGAGTATTGCAGGCCCACATTGACTTCCTGTTGATGAGCGCATTGATTCTGGGCTTTTATGCCGCCAGAGTAGGCTTACCATGGCATGTGCGATGGGCGATGGTGATTGGTGCTTTCACCAACTCTAGCCTGTTTTTGTTATACGCCATGTTTCCGGTGCTGGATCCTGCCACTGAGAGTTACACGCCCTCCGGTACCGGGTTTAACTTGTTCAATATCTACCTTTATGCCAGCTTATTGATGACCAGTTATGGCTTTGGTAAAGCGGCTGTGCTGGTGTTGAAACACAGCCTGAGCGAGGATGAACCACTCAAAAACTGCAAACGCTGTGGCCGGCAACTGAACTGAAGTAGCGATCGGCAGACTCACCGGAGTCTGCCGATGCAGTAAATCTAATTAGCAGTAATGCGGGCGAATTTACGTTTTCCTACCTGGAAGACACCTTCAATGCCTGACTGAATCAGTAACGATTTATCATCGACTTTTTCACCATCAATCTTAACGGCTCCCTGCTTGATCATTCGCATCGCATCAGAAGTACTGCTGGTGAGACCGGCTTCTTTGAGCACATTGGCTATTAACATTCCTTCACTACCTACTGACAGTCTGACTTCCGGGATATCATCCGGCAGCTCACCTTTCTTGAACTGATTTTCAAATCCCTGACGCGCTTCGGTAGCGGCTTGCTCATCATGAAAGCGGGCAACCATTTCTTCAGCAAATTCTTTTTTGATTTCTATCGGGTTTCGCCCCTGCTCGACTTGCTGCCGCCAATCATCGATTTCATTAACATTGCGGAAACTCAGCAGTTCGATATAACGCCACATGAGATCGTCGCTAATTGACATCAGCTTGCCGAAGATATCCTTGGGGCTATCACTGATACCGATATAGTTATTCAATGATTTGGACATTTTCTGCACACCATCCAACCCTTCAAGAATCGGCATGGTCAGTATGCATTGAGCGGGTTTACCGTAAGCTTTTTGCAACTCACGTCCCATCAGCAGATTGAATTTCTGGTCTGTACCGCCAAGCTCTACATCGGCGTCCAGTACCACTGAATCGTAGCCTTGTATTAAAGGATAGAGAAACTCATGGATAGCGATCGGCTGATTGTTACTGTAGCGTTTGTGAAAATCGTCCCGCTCAAGCATCCTGGCTACTGTATGGTTAGACGCCAGACGAATCATATCGGCAGAGGACAGCGCATTCATCCAGTGAGAGTTGAACACAACCTCGGTTTTTTCAGGATCCAGAATTTTGAACACCTGTTCCTGATAAGTCACTGCATTCTGCTTGACCTGTTCGGGAGTCAATGGCTGCCGTGTCACGTTCTTGCCAGTGGGATCGCCAATCATGCCGGTGAAGTCGCCAATCAGGAAAAGGATGTGGTGGCCCAAATCCTGAAACTGCTTCAACTTATTAAGGAGGACGGTATGCCCCAGATGCAAATCCGGCGCGGTAGGATCAAAGCCGGCTTTGATGCGTAACGGCTTGCCTGATTCCAGTTTTTCAATCAGTTCTTTCTCTACCAAGATTTCGTCAGCACCGCGGCGAATCTCTGCCATCGCCTCTTGTACAGGGATCATCTATGCACTCCGAGTTTGTAATTGTGATGGCGGGCAATATTATCACAACAAGCTTGCAGCAAGGGGTTCCAATTCTGTTCAAATGCTGCCAGAATTGAGCGAATTTATAATTTCAGCAAGAGTTTGCATATGAAACGTAACAGACTTCTGAGCAATTCGCCTCATGCACGACTGTTCACCAGTGAAAAACCCGGCCATAGCAAACGACATCATATTCTCTTACTCTCCTTGCTGACGGTGATCGGGGTTTTCCTGACTACCATCGTTCTGGCTACCAGTACGCCGGTGAACACTGATACCCAATCTAAAACGATTCAATTGCCGGGTCAGAGCAGTCATCAGATAACGCCCAGTAGCCTCACTCAGCAAACCACACAAACCCAATCCCTGCCTGAAAAGACGGCTGCTGGCGAAGCAACAGCTGTGAATGCACCGGCAGTAGCACGTGTCCCGGTACCTAACAACGAAGAAGCCAGTATCGCTGAGCCAGTTCAACTCGAACAGTTGCACCTGGAGCAAGCCAAACAGGAAAAAGCAATTGAGATTACAGAAGAGACTGCACCACAGATCGATGCTGAGGTATCACAGGTCGAGCAACCGGCACCCGCACTGGACTGGCAGGAGATCAACGTTGAGTCCGGTGACAACCTCTCGCTGATATTCCCCAAAGCAGGTTTGACCGCACGTGATGTCTATAACGTGGCGCAGTCCGGTGACAGCATCAAACCATTGCTGAACCTGAAACCTGGCCAGACTTTACGTTTCGGTCTGTCAAAGACTGAAGACACCACCACACTGGAGAAGCTGGAGCTGAAGCTCAGCCCGATTGAAACACTGCAACTTAGCAGAGCTGAAGAAGGCTATACCGCTGAAACATTGACTCGTAACGTCGATAGCCGTCAGAAACAGGTTGCAGGACAAATTGAAAGCTCTTTGTTTGAAGCCGGACTTAAAGCTGGCATGTCTGACAAGCTAATCATGGAAATGGCTCATATTTTCGGCTGGGATATCGATTTCGCGCTGGATCTGCGTCAGGGTGATCATTTCAAGGTGATATTTGAAGAGTCTTATCTTGATGGCCAAAAGTTCGATGATGGCGATATTCTCGCTGCAGAATTTACCAATCGTGGTACCACCTTCCGTGCCGTGCGTTACACCGACCCGGAAGGTAACAGCCATTTCTACACACCTGAAGGTCACAGTATGCGCAAGACTTTCACAAGAACACCGGTTCATTTTTCCCGTATCAGCTCCCGCTTCAATCCCAATCGTTTACACCCGGTCCTGAAGACAGCGCGTCCTCACCGGGGTGTGGATTATGCGGCCCCCACCGGCACCCCCATCCTGGCGACCGGCGATGGCAAGGTTGATTTTGTCGGTACCAAGGGCGGTTATGGCCGCACAGTCATTCTGTCGCATGGTGGCAAATACACGACTCTCTATGCACATATGTCGCGTTTCAAAAAAGGTATGAGAAACGGCCAGCGTGTCAAACAGGGACAAACTATCGGTTACATCGGTAGCAGTGGGCTCGCAACCGGTCCGCATCTGCATTATGAGTTCCGTATTAACGGTGTTCACCACAATCCGTTGACTGTGGCACTGCCCAAAGCAGAACCACTTAATGCCAACTACATGGCTGAGTTCAAACAACAATCACAGCCATTACTGGCACAGCTGAAAGAACTCACACTGCCAGCTTTGGCATTCAACCAGCAGTAAACATATGGGTTTGTATATTGGCGTCATGTCAGGTACCAGCCTGGACGGGATTGATGTGGCCATTGTTGATTTCAGTGACAATGAGATTTCACTGCAAGCGGCCGAAACCTATCCCTTTGACGACAGTCTGCGTCGGGATCTGCTCAAGCTGATTAACGCCGGCAGGTCTCACCTGCAACAGCTGGGACAACTCGATATGGCACTCGGCTATGCCTATAGTGATGCCATTAACCAGCTACTCTCCGAAACCCATATCGACGCTTCCGATATCAAAGCCATCGGTTGTCATGGTCAGACCATTTACCATGCACCTGATGCTGCGTACCCCTTCAGCATGCAAATCGGCAATGCGCATGTCATAGCCGAGAAAACCGGCATTAATACTGTCGCTGACTTTCGCCAGCACGATATGATCCTGGGTGGCCAGGGCGCACCGCTGGTCCCGGCGTTCCATCAGTCACTATTTCAGGCTCCGCAGCGAAACCGGGTTATAGCCAACATCGGGGGTATCAGTAATATTACTGTCCTGCCTGCCGGTAATGAAGATGCCGTGACGGGGTTTGATACTGGCCCCGGTAACGTCCTGCTGGATCAGTGGTATCAGCAGCATCACAATGACTTATTTGATGATAACGGCCAGTGGGCCCGTGATGGGGAGACCGATCCTGAGCTGCTGAATTTGCTGATGAATGATCCTTTCTTTCTGCAACCGGCCCCCAAAAGCACTGGTCGTGAGTACTTCAACCTGAACTGGTTAACTCAGAAGATGACCGAACTGGACAAGCCGATCAAGGCAAAAGCAGTTCAGAAAACCCTGCTGCAAATGACGGCCAACTCGATAAGTGATGCCATCAAGCAATATGCTCAACAGACTGAAGAAGTATTTGTCTGTGGTGGCGGTGCACATAACGAAGTATTGATGCAGGCATTGCGTGAGGGGTTACCGGCTATGACTGTCCGTACGACTGCGGATTTGGGACTGGCACCTGACTGGGTGGAAGCCTGTGCTTTTGCTTGGCTGGCAAGGCAATTTATGCATCATCTCCCCGGCAATCTGCCCTCGGTGACCGGCGCACGAAAAACGACTTTACTCGGAGCGCTTTACTCATCCAGTGAGGCATCGTAAGCAAAACTGTCCAGCAAATGATCGCTACTGGCTGTTTCGTCAGCGCTCAACTTGAATAACCAGCCGCCGCCAAAAGCATCCTGATTGACCAGTTCCGGACTTTGTTCCAACTCCTGATTAACGCTGATTATGGTGCCTGCCACCGGCATATGAATATCAGAAGCTGACTTTACTGACTCAATAAACATACAGACATCGCCCGCCTGAAACTGGCTACCCGGTGCAGGTAAGGAGACAAACACGACATCACCAAGTTGATCCTGGGCAAAGTCAGTAATCCCTACCGTCATTTCATTGCCTTCTTCTTCATTCACCCATTCATGAGTCGGGGCGTATCGCAGATGATCGGGGTTCACTTCCATCAGGATCTTCCGTATAAACCGTTGAGGGCTCGCAAGCGTGCTGCAATGTTGTCATCCACCATATCCCAACTAAATTGCCAGCGCCAGTTACCTTCCACTGTACCGGGAATATTCATGCGATGACTCGAATCGAGGGACAAGAGGTCCTGCATCGGTACCACAGCCAGTTCAGACACAGAACTCAGTGCCGTGCGAATCAAAAGCCACGGCATGGTTTCCGTGGTCTCCCCAATATAGGCATGGAAATGCGCTTTCACATACGCTTCCAGTGCCAGATACCAGCCCAGCGTCGTATTGTTATCGTGAGTACCGGTATATGTCACACTGTCTATGCACTGCTGGTGTGGAAGATAAGGATTACTCGCGTCGCCACCGAAAGCGAATTGCAGAATTTTCATTCCCGGCATGGCGTATTTTTCCCGTAAAGCGGTCACTTCATCGGTAATAATTCCCAGGTCTTCTGCCACCAGCGGCAACTCGCCGAAGTGTGCCAGCAAACTGTCAAACAACTGTTCTCCCGGTGCACTAACCCATTGACCGTCAACCGCAGTGTCACAACTGGCAGGAATCTCCCAACAGGATTCGAAGCCGCGAAAGTGGTCAATGCGGATCAAATCGAAACATTCGAGCTGCGTCTGCAGACGGCGATGCCACCAGTCAAAGTTCTGCTCAATATGTTTTGGCCACTCGTAAAGCGGGTTACCCCAGCGTTGTCCGGTCTCGGAAAAATAATCCGGCGGCACGCCGGCAACACGGGTCGGCTGCCCGGCCTGGTCCAGGGTAAAGAGATTCGGTTCAGCCCAGACATCGGCGCTGTCATGGGCCACAAAAATGGGCATATCACCAAACAGTTTCACATCACGTTCGTTGGCGTAGGCTCTTAACTGGTGCCATTGACGAAAGAAAATAAACTGCTCAAACCGCCGTATGTTCAAAGCGTCTTTGCGTTCTAGCGCCATTCTTTCCAGTGCTTCCGGATCGCGGTCGCGTAATGCTGCTGGCCAGTCAAACCAGGCCCGGGATTGATTAAGGTGGCGTAACTCCCGGAATAAAACGTAGTCATCTAGCCAGTAACTCTGCTCTTCACAGAAGACACTCAAGGCCTGTCGCTCAGCTTCATCCGCCCGAAGTTCAAATTGCCGGTAGGCATGCGCCATCAAGCGAGACATTTTGGGGTCATTCAGTTTCGCCGCTTCAGCCCAGGGCTCTGCCTTGAGCATCTCGCGGCAGATCAGTCGGTTATTTCCGGCATGAGCGGAAAGACATTGATAAGGCGAGCGGTCATCATGAGTTGGTCCCAGAGGCAGCATCTGCCACAGTGTGACACCGGCGGACTGAAGAAAATCGACAAAACGATACGCATCACTTCCCATATTGCCTGACGGCAGACTGGTGATGTGAAGCAGCACGCCGCTGCGCCGCTGATCAAAAATATGAGCTTGTTGCATTAACTTCCGCGCCGCATTGTACCGGCCTGCTCCACACTTCCTCCGCCCTGTGAAATCACCTCAGACAGAACTTGGGGAACTTCTTCACCCAGCATTTGATAAAGATTGGATAGATGCAGTCGATAAAGACGTTCAAAATCACTGACACTGTCAGCGGAATTGTAATCGCCAAACCACCAGAACCAGTCTGACCCCTCACAGATAGCGAGCTGGCGTTCGAGTGCCTGTTGGGTTTCCTCATCAAACTCGTGACTGGCCATAACCCTATCGTAGGTTTTCTTGGCCTCGCTGAGCAAGTCCCAGGCGCGGTTTTTATCGGGATCGCCAATCCACGTTGAATAGGTACCGAATACCCAGCTACCACCGACCATCTTAGGCAGTTTGGCCGGTTGCACACCGCTGTGGAGACAGTCACTAAAGGTGGTCAATTCGATTTCAGGGTGTTCCGTCAGGCGCCGATACAGACTTTGCAGGAAGTAATAACCATTGTAGGAATAATATTCCCAGGCATTTTCGCCATCGAGAATCACAGACACAACTCGGTCGGCATCACCCTCGGTATTCTTTTTGATATTCAGTAGATGATGGATAAAGTCATTCACTGCATCATCAGCACCCCACTTGGTGTAGATGAAGCCAATCATGTCAGACAGACCATCATCACGATAAAAACAGGCGGGGGAAGCCCCCGGGAGTTTGTAGGGTTTATGAATATTGGCATCGTCTAAGCCAGACAGCTTGAGACTGTTTCGCAGTACATTCTCACCAGTAGCTGCCCACTCAAAGCCATGCTGGGCAATCACTTCGAGCGTTTGATCAGAGACAGCCCCTTCTGAAGGCCAACAACCCTTGGGTCTGAAACCAAAGAAAGATTCGAATACACGCAATCCCTCTTCCATATGCCAGTGCGCCCGTTCTTCCCCCCCGGGATAATGTGTTATCTCAGGCAAAATGGCATCAGGCATGGCTTCCAAAGTAGAGTTGATATCCAGCAGCAGCGGCACAATCGGGTGGGCATAAGGCGTCACCGACAGCTCAACGCGTCCCGACTCTGCCAGTCGTCTGTAGCGGGGAATCAGGTCGCTCAACAGCTCACCGATCACCATCATCAGTTGCCGCCGATCATGGAAAGTAAAAAGCCTGCCCTTTTTCATCAAGGCCTGAATTCGGACATCACTGCGCCGAACGGACTCGGCCATCCACACCAAGTGGTACCAGACCAGCAAGTCGATCATAAACTGATCATTCACGTAGTTGAGTCGCTCCGGCTCTTCCAGTGTCCAGCGCGCCATTTCCACCAGCCGCGCAAAATGTGGAAAAGGCTGAATCAGCTTTTCTTCATTGGCACGCAGACACGCATTGATTAGCGTTTTACGCTCTTCAGCATGAAGCGGTTGCACCGGTGAATCCAATGCGATCAGTAATGGGTCTTTGAGCCGCCCCGTCCCCTTGAAACGGCCTTTAAGCTGGTCATCGTAATCTGCCAGTTGTTCCAGCAGGGTCGGAGCAAAATTGACCACCGCCCTGGCACCCGGCACATTTTCCAGATGCCAGGCCATATCCACATAGTCTTTTATCGCGTGCAGGTAGGTCCAGGGTAGCTGATACAGACCTCCCATCGGTTCACTGTACTGCGGCTGGTGCATGTGCCAGCAAAGAACGACCTTGAGTTTATCTGACATAACGATAGTTTTGTCCTAACATTTCAGGGGTAACCAGAACGACACCTTTAGGTGACACATGGTAGCGCTTAGCATCCTGCTCCGGGTCCTCACCGATGACCGTTCCTTCCGGAATCACACAGCCTTTGTCGATAACCACCTTTTTCAACCGGCAGTGACGCCCGACAGTCACATCCGGCAGCACCACAGCATCTTCCACCAGTGAAAAGCTATGCACTTCCACATTAGAGAACAGCACTGAGTGACGAACCGTAGACCCCGAAATAATACAGCCACCGGAAACCATGGAATCCACGGCCATCCCACGCCGGTCATCATCATCAAACACAAACTTGGCAGGTGGTTGCTGTGCCTGATGGGTCCATATCGGCCAGTCATCATCGTAGAGATTGAGTTCCGGGGTCACGCCAATCAATTCCAGATTGGCTGACCAGAAAGCATCAATAGTCCCGACATCACGCCAGTAGCCTGGGTCATTGCCCTGTACATCTTTATACGGAAAGGCAACGACTTTGTAGTTTTTAATCAGGCTGGGAATGATGTCATGGCCGAAATCATGGGTAGAACTTCGGGTATCAGCATCTTTAATCAGCTGCTCATACAAAAAGGCGGCGTTGAAAACATAGATTCCCATCGAAGCCAGGGCCACATCATCACGACCTGGCATCGGTGTTGGATCATCCGGTTTTTCGTCAAACGCGACGATGCGTCTGTTTACGTCGACGGACATAACGCCAAGCGATTTGGCTTCGTTGATCGGCACTTCAATACAGCCGATTGTCATGTCTGCATTCTGAGCAACATGCTCTGCCAGCATATCACCGTAGTCCATTTTGTAAATATGATCGCCTGCCAGGATCAGCACATACTCAGGACCATGATTGCGAAGAATATCGATGTTCTGGTAAACCGCATCGGCCGTGCCTTCGTACCAGCCTTTTTCGTTACGTTGGGATGCAGGCAACAATTCTACAAATTCACCCAGTGCACCACGCATGAAACCCCAACCCTGTTGGATGTGCCTGATCAATGAATGGGCTTTATATTGAGTTAACACACCGACCCGGCGAATACCTGAGTTCACACAGTTGGAAAGCGGAAAGTCAATAATCCGGAATTTACCACCAAACGGCACAGCAGGTTTGGCTCGCCAGTCAGTCAACTGCTTGAGTCTTGAACCGCGACCGCCTGCCAGAATCAAGGCCAAGGTGTCCCGCGTTAAACGACTGACAAAACGCGTGCTGTTGCTCTCACTCATATGATATTTCTCCGGTCAAAGACCTATGATTTGTGGTGTAATACTGTTAGCCTGCCATAAGCGTGCAGCAGTCAGCAATTAAAAGATTATACGGGATATTATGGCGATGATTTTTGACAAGAATTTGAATGAAGACATTATAAAAATCATTGAAGCGCGCCACCATGATCCTTTCAGTGTGCTTGGTCTGCATAAACAAAATGACAAAGCCATTGTCCGCGCCTTTCTGCCTGATACTGAAGAGGCGAAAATCGATAACAGATTGCCGATGACCCGTATTGAAGGCAGTGATGTATTCGTCTGGCTGGGCGATGCCAGTGAAATAAAAGCGCCCTATAAAATTCATCGCCAGCGGCACAGCGGTGAAGCCATCGCATTCCATGATCCCTACAGCATCGGACCGCAACTCTCTGAATATGATTTGCACCTGTTTTCTGAAGGCAAGCACTGGCATGCCTATAAAATTCTGGGGGCGCATGTCTACCAGGTTGAGGGCGTTAAAGGCACGCTTTTCGCGACCTGGGCGCCGGGCGCTGAACGTGTCAGTGTGGTCGGTAATTTCAACCAGTGGGATGGCCGCAGGCATCCTATGCGCGTTCATGGCAGTACCGGTGTCTGGGAATTGTTTATCCCGGAAATTGAGCCGGGCGAACTCTATAAATTTGAAATCCGTAGTCGTCACGACGGCGCCCTGCACCTGAAAATGGATCCCTACGGTCAGCAGTGCGAGCTGCGTCCCGGTACGGCCTCTGTGGTAACCCGCCCGAGTTTGCATCACTGGCAGGATGAGGACTGGATGGATGCCCGCGAACATGCGGACTGGCTTCACGAGCCGCATTCGGTCTATGAAGTCCACATGGGGTCATGGAAACGTCATGCAGACGGCAGTTTCTACAGTTACCGGGAGATGGCTGAAGACCTGGTGCCTTATGTCAGCAAAATGGGTTTTACCCACATTGAGTTGCTACCCATTACTGAACATCCGCTGGATATTTCCTGGGGCTACCAGACCACCGGTTATTTTGCACCGACCAGCCGTTTCGGCAGCCCGGATGATTTACGTTATTTCATCGACTGCTGTCATCAGCATAATATTGGTGTATTGCTTGACTGGGTACCCGGTCATTTTCCCAAGGATGCACACGGTCTGGCCCGTTTTGATGGCACCGCCCTGTATGAACATGCCGATCCCCGCCGTGGCGAGCATCAGGACTGGGGCACGCTGATTTTCAACTATGGCCGCAGTGAAGTATTCAACTTTCTGCTGTCCAGTGCCTTTTACTGGCTGGAAGAGTTTCATATCGATGGTCTGCGTGTCGACGCAGTGGCTTCAATGCTCTATCTCGACTACTCCCGAAAAGAAGGTCAGTGGCTGCCCAATCAGTATGGCGGCCGCGAAAACCTAGAGGTCATCGACTTTCTCAAACACGTCAATACCGTGCTGCACAAGGAACATCCTGGCTGCATTATCGCTGCCGAGGAGTCCACTTCCTACCCGATGATTTCACGCCCTACACATATGGGCGGGCTTGGCTTTTCGATGAAATGGAACATGGGCTGGATGCATGACATTCTTGAATACATGCAGCAGGATCCTATTCACCGTCGCTACCACCATGATGCCCTGACTTTCGGTCTGCTTTACGCTTTCACCGAAAACTTTGTTTTGCCCTTCTCCCATGATGAAGTCGTGCACGGCAAACGCTCGATGATCTACAAAATGCCCGGCGATGAGTGGCAGCGTTTTGCCAACCTGAGGTTACTCTACACCTTTATGTATAGTTACCCGGGTAAGAAACTGCTGTTTATGGGCTGTGAGTTCGGTCAGGGCAGTGAATGGAACAGTGAAAGCTCGCTGGACTGGTATGTGCTTGATTATCCAGTGCATCAGGGGCTGCATAAGCTGGTGTCAGACCTGAATCATCTTTACCGGGAAACACCCGCCCTGCATGCGCATGACTTTGATCCGCATGGATTTGAGTGGATTGACTGTAATGACCGCGAGCACTCGGTGCTGAGTTATCTGCGTAAAGAAGCCAACAGTTTCATCATCGCGGTATTCAACTTCACCCCCCTCCCTCGTGAACACTATCGGATTGGCGTGCCTGAATCGGGCAATTATGAAATTATTATTAACTCCGATTCCGAATTTTATGCCGGCAGCAATTATCACAATGAAATCGTGATTGAAAGTGAAGAACTGCCCTGTGCTGATCGCCCTCATTCAATCCGGGTCAACTTGCCACCGCTATCAGGCCTCATTCTCAAAAAGCAGCACTGAAGCGCCATTCCATGAGCCGCCCCAAACGTATTTCACGTAGCTATTATCAGCAGCAGAAAGAATTGCTGCAGATCGAACTATTGAAAGTTCAGGAGTGGGCGGCTGAAAACGGCGAACGCATCGCCATTCTGTTTGAAGGCCGGGATGCGGCTGGCAAGGGCGGCGCTATCAAGCGCTTCGCCGAACACCTCAACCCTCGCGGCGCTCGCATCGTGGCGCTGGCTAAACCCAGCGATATCGAACAGGGTCAGTGGTATTTTCAACGCTATCTGTCGCAGTTGCCCTCAGCAGGAGAAATCGTGATGTTTGATCGAAGCTGGTATAACCGTGCCGGTGTTGAGAAGGTCATGGGGTTTACCACGGAAGAAAAGTATCGATTGTTTCTTGATCAGGCGCCGGAGCTGGAACGATTGCTCATTGATGACGGTATCAGGCTCTTCAAATACTGGTTTTCCATTAGCCATAAGGAACAACAGGCCAGATTTGAAGCCCGCCGGAGGAATCCGCTTAAAACCTGGAAATTGAGTCCGGTGGATATCGCCGCAGCGGAAAAGTGGAACGAATACAGCGAAGCGCGGGACAAGATGTTTCAGTTGACCCACACCACACATTCGCCCTGGACGGTGATTGAAGCCAATGACAAGCGGGCAGCAAGGATTAACTGTATGCGCCATTTCCTGTATCACCTACCCTATCCTGACAAGGATAAAGAACGGGTAAAACTGCCGGATGATACGCAGGTTTATTCACCGCCCTACCCGGCATTCAAGCGCCGGGCAGGCGACAATAATTGATTACTGGCGCAACTCACGAATCATCTTAATCAGACTGGTGGTCGAGCTGTCGTGAGAAGAAATCTCTGAACCGTCCTGTAAATCAGGAATAATGGCTTTGGCCAGTTGCTTACCCAGCTCTACGCCCCACTGGTCAAAGGAATTAATATTCCAGACCACACCCTGCACGAAAACCTTATGCTCATACAGGGCGACCAGTTGGCCCAGCATTTCCGGTGTCAGTTTCGGGAACAACAGCACATTGCTCGGGCGATTGCCCGGGAAGACTTTATGTGGCAGCAGTGCTTCCAGTGCCTTACCCTCGAAGCCCTCTTTCACCAGTTCAGCGCGGACTTCTTCCGCGTTTTTGCCTTTCATCAGCGCTTCAGCCTGCGCAAGACCATTGGCAAGCAGAATTGACTGATGATCACACTCTGGATAGTGACTGTTTACCGGCAGTACAAAGTCAACCGGAATCAGTTGCGTCCCCTGGTGAATTAACTGGAAGTAGGCATGCTGCCCGTTGGTGCCCGGGGTACCCCAGATGACCGGCCCGGTTTTGTAGTTGATGCGCGCGCCTTCACGGTTGATAAACTTACCGTTACTCTCCATATCCAGCTGCTGCATATGGCTGGGGAAACGGGCCAGAGAATGATCGTAAGGCACGATCGCATGCGTCTGGGCATTAAAGAAATTGATGTACCAGATCCCCAGCAGTCCCATGATGACCGGAATATTTTCCGCCAGTGGTTGATTGCGGAAGTGCTGGTCCATCTGGAAACCACCTTCCAGCAATCGTTCAAAATTATCCATACCGACATAAAGCACAATCGGCAGACCAATCGCACTCCACAGTGAGTAACGTCCCCCGACCCAGTCCCAGATCTCGAACATGTTCTCGGTATCAATACCGAATTTAGCGACCTCTTTAGCATTGGTTGAGACCGCCACAAAATGCTTGGCGACATCCTCCTGACTGGCCGATTTAAGGAACCAGTTACGGGCTGACTGTGCGTTGGTCAGGGTTTCCTGCGTAGTAAAGGTTTTCGATGCCACCACAAACAGGGTTGTTTCCGGATTCAGTTTCTCCAGCGTGGTACTGAGGTCGGTGCCATCGACATTGGAAACAAAGTGCACGCTGATGCCCTCAATACCATAAGGCTCAAGTGCATCACAGATCATAGCCGGTCCCAGATCGGAACCACCGATACCGATATTAACGATATCAGTCATTTTCTTGCCGCTATAGCCCAGCCAGCTACCGTTGTGCACCTGCTCGGAAAAACGGCGCATCTTGTCCAGCACGTTATTCACTTCCGGCATCACATCCTTGCCATCAACCATAACCGGTGTATTGGCACGATTCCGCAAAGCCGTATGCAGGACAGCACGAACCTCTGTGTGGTTGATTGTGTCGCCTTTGAACATTTTTTCAATCCAGTCTTCAAGCTCAACGGCTTCGGCAAGCTGGATCAGCTTATCCATGGTTTCCTGGGTAATCCGGTTTTTGGAATAATCCAGTAACAGCTCACCGCTCTTGGCGGAAAAACGTTCGAAACGGCTGGAGTCAAGCGCAAATTGCTCACGCATTGAGAGGTATTTCAGGTCCTCATAGTGACGGACCAGAGATTGCCATTCGGGTATGTTCAAAGGTGTCATAGTTCTGCTATATCTATATTATTTATAATTATTGACTTAGGAAGGCTGCCAGGTCGTTCCAGCTGACGGTTTCCTGCTCGCCGGTGGCCATGGTTTTCACACCGACTGTCTCGTTGTTTATTTCTTCTTCCCCCAGAATCAGGGTCCAGCGCGCTCCGCTTCTGTCAGCGCGTTTGAATTGGCTTTTAAAACTACCACCACCACAGTGGCTTATCAACTTGAAACCGGGAATAGCATCGCGTAAAGACTCAGCAAGCATCGGCGCTTGTTCCGCAGCGATATCGCCAACGGCCACTAAATAGGCATCTGTTTGTGGCGTTTCCGGCAAGGCATCCGTCGCTTCAAGTAAAGCGATCAATCTCTCAATACCGATGGCAAATCCAATCGCTGTCGCGCTCTTGCCGCCCAGTTGCGCAACAAGCCCATCATAGCGGCCACCGGCGCAGACTGTGCCCTGTGAACCCAATTGATCGGTCACCCACTCAAACACGGTTTTACCGTAATAATCCAGACCTCGTACCAGTCGCGGATTAATCTCATAAGCAATCCCGGCTTTGTCCAGCGTCCGGCACAGCCCCTCAAAATGAGACTTTGATTCCTCATCAAGGTGATCGATAAGTTTGGGGGCGGCTTCATTCACTGCCTGCATGTCCGGATTCTTACTGTCCAGGATCCGCAGCGGATTACTATAGAGTCGGCGTTGGCTGTCCTCATCAAGTTGCTGCTGATGGGCTTCGAAATACTTGATCAATTGCTCACGGTAAGCCAGCCGGGCATCGGTTGAACCCAGGGAATTAATCTGCAATGTCACACCGGTGAGACCCAGCGCTTTCCAGAGCCTGGCGGTCATCAGAATCATTTCAGCATCGATATCCGGACCGTCAAAACCATAAGCCTCGACGCCAATCTGATGAAACTGACGATAACGGCCTTTCTGGGGGCGTTCGTGGCGGAACATCGGGCCCATGTACCAGAGTCGTTGTGTCTGGTTGAGCAGGCCGTTCTGCATCGCAGCACGCACACAACCGGCAGTGCCTTCGGGACGCAGGGTTAGGCTGTCGCCATTGCGATCCTCGAAGCTGTACATTTCTTTCTCGACGATATCGGTGACTTCGCCGATAGAGCGTTTGAATAATTCGGTTTTTTCTACGATGGGAAAACGGATTTCCTGATACCCATAACCGCTGAGTACGGTTTTCAGGGTCTGTTCAACCGCCTGCCAATAGGGCGTCACATCGGGGAGGATGTCGTTCATTCCCCGAATAGAACGGATAATATCTGCCACGTTTAACTGATGTCCTTTATCGGAATAATTTTATCTTTTTCTGATTGTTGCTGGCGCAGGGCAATGCGCTGACGAATTTCTTTTTCCAGTTCATCGACCAGCGATTCATTGTCGACTTTGTGGTTGGGTTTTCCATCGACATAAAGCAGGTTCGGTGTACCACCGGTCAGACCGATTGCAGCTTCCTTCGCTTCACCGGGTCCGTTGACCACACAGCCGATGACGGCCACATCCATCGGTTCAGTGATATCTTCCAGCCTGGCTTCCAACTCATTGACAGTGGAAATTACATCGAACTGCTGGCGGGAACAGGACGGACAGGCAATCAGGTTGACACCTTTATTACGAATTCGCAGGCTTTTCAGAATATCAAATCCGACTTTGATTTCTTCTATCGGATCGGCAGCCAGTGAAATACGGATGGTGTCACCAATCCCTTCAGCCAGCAGCATGCCCAGACCGATTGATGACTTGACGGCGCCACTACGCAAACCACCGGCTTCAGTGATACCCAGGTGCAGTGGTTGTTCAATCTGATCCGCCAGCTTGCGATAGGCATGCACAGTCATAAACACATCAGAGGCTTTCAGGCTGACCTTAAAGTCCGGAAAGTTGAGACGATCCAGAATATCAATATGACGCAAGGCCGATTCCACCAGCGCATCCGGTGTTGGTTCGCCGTATTTTTTCTGCAGTTCTTTTTCCAGTGAGCCGGCATTGACCCCGATACGGATGGGAATGCCAAAATCACGGGCCTTATCGACTACCGCACGGACGCGATCTTCACGACCGATATTACCCGGGTTGATTCGCAGGCAATCCACACCTAGCTCAGCTACCCGCAGCGCAATTTTATAGTCAAAGTGAATATCGGCTACCAGCGGAATGCTGACCTGTTTACGGATCTGACCGAAGGCTTCGGCCGCATCCATAGTCGGTACCGACACACGGACGATATCGGCACCCACCTTCTGCAGCGCCTGAATCTGTTTAACAGTGGCTGCCACATCGGTGGTTGAGGTATTGGTCATACTCTGAACCGCGATCGGTGCATCGCCGCCGACCGGCACATCGCCGACCATGATCTGGCGTGATTTTCTACGTTTGATATAGCTTGTCGTTTCCATCAGGAATCTACCCCCAAAGTCAGTCTCGCAACATCACCCTGAGTGTGTGGTTTTAAATCGACCTGCTCGTTGTTGTAATAAACGGTGGCCGCATCAGCCCGACCCAGCAGGATGTTGAGCGGTTGCTCAACTGGTAATTCCAATGACTGTTCAGCCTGCATTACCTGACTCACCAGCACTTTGGCATTGGTACTGGTGACTTCAACCCAGCACTCACCGCTGAAGGTCATTCGTAATGTGGGTACATCGTTCTCCTGCGGCTGTTGCGTTTCTGGCAGGACTTCAGATGATGTAATGTTGTCGGTTTCTGCCTCAGTCGTTTCAGCCACGCGGCTATCCGTGGTCGCCGGTTCTGTCATTGCCGCCGGTTCGGCCATTTCAATTGATGGCTCTGGCATATCCGAATCAGGCTCGGCTTGCTGGTTATTCAGCACCGAACTGTCCAGCGGCTCGACAATACTTTCGGCAAAATTATCTCCGCCGTGGTCCTGCACACTTTGTTCACTGCTCTCAGAGGAGAGGACGGCGTTTTGTTGTGCCATCTGTGCCGTGTGCCATTGCTGGTAAGCCAGCCAGATCACCAGCAGCACAATGGCAATCAATGCCAGCATAAACCAGGGAAAGTGGTTTTCGTCACTGACATGATGTTGTTGTCTGAGGTTAACAGCAGGCTCTGTCGCGGTATATTCCAGATTAAACACTGCCAGCATTTCATCATAGGGCAAACCTAGGAATTTGACGTAGCTGGCGAAATAGCCCCGCGCATAAGTACGACCGTTCAGTCGATCCCATTCCTGATTTTCCAGGTAGGAGACAATATCCTTGGTCAGACGAAGTTGAGCTGCCACTTCGGCAATGCTGTATTTCTTTGCCTCACGGGCGTGTCTTAAGCGTTCGCCTAAAGTTGGCGTGGTACTCGTCACTACAGGTTCTTCGTGTGTTTCGCTCATGAGTCTATCAACCCTTGATTAACCATCTGCAGCTCATCAGAGTCAGGGAAACGCGATCGCAGAATCAGTATGTAACTGGAAACGGCATTCTGGTCATCCAGTTTGTTTTCGTTTTTTATTGCCAGAAGCAGTGCCTGCGGCGTCCAGTTGGCTGCAGCCTGGTAACGTTGAATATAAGCCCTGGCCTGCAGATAATTCTGTTGTTCATAACTCAGTTCGGCCATGCGCATCAGAGACTTGGCCAGTGTTGGCTCAATTTGTAATGCTTTACGGTAGTAGCTTTCTGCTTTGTCGAGATCGGGTATCCGGCTGACACATAGCCCAGCATTTTCATAAGCCAGCTCCGGTGTTTCATACAGCGGATTTTTCACCGCTTTCAGAAACCGTGCTTCGGCATCATCATAACGTCCCTGATTGCAGAGAAACACGCCGAAGTTGTTTTGTGCCTGGGAGTAATCCGGTGCCCGTTCTACCGCTTCCAGAAAGTGGGCTTCAGCCTTGTCGTTCTCACCCAGCTGCTGATAAAGCAAAGCGATGGTGTTATGCGCGCTGGGCAAATTCGGGTTCTGCTTCAGGGCTTTTTGCAGCTTTTCCAGCGCAACCGCATAATCACCACGCTGCATATAGTTGAGGCCAAGCCGCATGTTGATTTCGGCAGCTTTAGGGTCCGGTGCCACATATTCCGGACGCGTACCTGTACTGTTACATGCCGTCAGAAATGACAGCAGTAACGCAATCGACCACTTATGCAAGCCTTTGCTCATCGATATAACACGACCTCTCGCTGCTGAGCCATTCGCTCACTGCGACGGCTTTTGTCCTGTACTTCACCGGCCAGCTGACCACATGCTGCGACGATGTCGTCACCACGGGTTTTTCGCACTGTCGCGACCAGTCCTTTATCCATCAGGTATTGTTTAAAGCGCTCAATCTGGTTGCGGGAAGAACATTCGTAGTCTGTACCCGGAAAAGGATTGAAAGGTATCAGATTAATCTTGGTGGGCAGATCTTTCAAAATTCTGACCAGGTCTTTGGCATCCTGCATTGAATCATTGACACCGGCCAGCATCACATATTCAACCGTAATGTGGCGGCGTTTCTGGTCCCCAGCGACATAGCGTTTGCAGGCGGCCAGTAATTCAGCAATGGGATATTTTTGGTTTATGGGCACAATCTTATCGCGCAGTTCGTCATTGGCAGCATGCAGGGAAATCGCCAGACTGACATGGCAATCTTGTCGAAGTTTATCGATCATCGGCACGATACCGGATGTACTGAGCGTCAGTCGGCGCCATGAAATACCATAGCCAAAATCATCCCGCATCAGGTTCATGGCGGTAACCACATTGTTATAATTGGCTAATGGTTCGCCCATCCCCATCATCACCACATTGGTCACCACGCGGTTGCCTTTCGGGTCTTTGCCCAGGGCTTCATTGGCTATCCACAGCTGAGCAACAATTTCTGCTGCGTCAAGATTACGGTTGAATCCCTGCTGTGCGGTTGAGCAGAAAGTACAGGTTAAGGCACAGCCAACCTGCGATGAAACACACAGGGTGCCCCGGCCACCTTCCGGAATAAAGACGGTTTCAATAGCATTACCACAGGACAATTTGATAATCCATTTGCGGGTGCCGTCACGCGAGATATGTTCATGCATGACTTCAGGCAGACGAATTTCAGAGACTGCCTGTAATTTTTCCCGCAGCGCTTTGCTGAGATTGGTCATCCCGGCAAAGTCGGTCACGCGGTATTGATGAATCCATTGCAGAAGCTGACGCGCACGGAAAGGTTTTTCGCCGAGTTCGACGAAAAACGCTTCCAGACCTTTGAGGTCCAATCCCAGCAGATTGGTGCGCTTAGTCATCACAGTCGCTTAGCGGGTACGTGCACAAACTTCATCAGCAGCAAAGAAGTAAGCCACTTCACGCGCTGCACTCTCTACCGAGTCAGAACCGTGAACGGCGTTTTCATCGATGCTTTGCGCGAAGTCAGCGCGGATGGTGCCGGCAGCAGCATCAGCAGGGTTAGTGGCACCCATGAGATCGCGGTTAGTCAGCACGGCGTTTTCACCTTCCAGAACCTGAACCATCACAGGGCCAGAGGTCATAAAGCTGACCAGAGCGCCAAAGAAAGGACGTTCCTTATGTTCGGCATAGAAACCTTCTGCCTGCTCCTGAGACAGGTGCATCATTTTGGCAGCGACCACCTGGAGACCCGCTTTTTCAAAGCGTGTGTAAATCTCACCAATGACATTTTTTGCAACTGCGTCAGGTTTGATGATAGAAAGTGTACGTTCAATCGCCATTTCGTTCCTCTGTTGGTTTGGTTAAGTTTAATAAAATCCCGTCATTCTACCATTTCTGCAGTAGCTATTATCAATGTTATCGACGAAATCCACTGTCTCAGCGTTTTCACTTTGGATTTTATGACAAAAGCTTTACTATCAGATGACGATTTCTCAGCAACGGAAGCCTGTTTTGACCACTGATTCGACATTTAAACGTATCGGCCTGTTTATCCGTAAAGACGACACGGTGATGGAAAATGCCGTAGAACGTGTTAACGCGTTTCTGAGTGGGGCCGGTCTTATCGTGGTCTGTAATGAAAAACTGAGCTTTCTGCCTGATCTGACCGTGATATCGGCAACGGAATTTCCTGCAAAGTGTGACTTAACCATCGCCATCGGCGGTGACGGCACTTTACTGTCAGCATCCCGGGCTCTCGCGGGCACAGATATGCCGATCGTGGGCGTTAATGTCGGTCGCCTGGGATTCCTGGCTGATGTCACGCTAAATAACCTAGAACAGCAATTACAGGAAGTCATCAATGGTCGCTACCGTGATGATCGCCGATTTATGCTGCAGGCCGAAATTCAGAGTCACGATGAAGCCCCCGGTATTGCGATGAATGATGTCGTTATTCATGCTCATGAGAACCTGCACATGATTGAGTTTGAGACTTACATCAATGGCAAGTTTCTTAACAGTCAGCGTGCCGATGGCCTTGTCATTGCCACCCCGACTGGGTCCACCGCTTATGCGATGTCTGCCGGCGGTCCTATATTGGATGTTGATCTGGATGCCATCGTGCTGGCCTCGGTCTGCCCGCATACCCTGAGCAACAGGCCATTGGTCGTTGCTGCCAGCAGCACCATTGAAATCACACTCAGTGAAAACAACATCACCACCGGTATGGTGACCTGTGATGGGCGTCCCGGGCAAATCCTTCGTCCCGGTAAAACCGTTCGAATAGAACGACACCAAAGCCAAATCCGACTATTGCATCTGGAAGATCACGACCATTATTCTATCCTCCGGGCAAAACTGGAATGGGGTAGAAAACTGACATGCTAATCAGCCTGAGTGTGCGCAATCTCGCCGTTGTTGAAGATCTGGCACTGACATTTGATGCAGGAATGACTTCGCTCACCGGCGAAACCGGTGCCGGTAAATCCATGCTGGTTGATGCCCTCAGTCTGGTACTGGGCGACCGTGCCGATTCCAATATGATTCGCCACGGTGCCGAGCGCGCCGAAATAGAAGCGGATTTCAGTCTTAACGATAACCCTGTGCTGCGAGATTGGCTTTTCGCTCAGGAGTTGGATGATGATGAACAGTGTCACCTGAGAAGGACAATCAGTCGTGACGGTCGCTCCAAAGGCTATATCAATGGCCGTGTGGTACCACTGACACAATTACGTGAAATCAGTGAACGCAGCATCGATATTCATGGTCAGCATGCCCACCAGTCACTGGTCAGACCCCAGACACAACGTGAGCTGCTGGATATCGTTGCCAAAAACAAGGCCCTGCTTGATGAACTCAAGGTCAGCTATCGTGACTGGCAGAACCTCAAGCAACAACTGGACAAGTTGCAGCAGCAATCGGAAGAACAGAAAGCACGCCAGGAACTGCTGCAATATCAGGTCGATGAACTGGCGTCGCTGAGCCTGTCCAATGACAGCATCAGCAGCCTGTTACAGGAACAGGGCCAACTCGCCAATGCGTCACAACTCATCAGTACCGCCGAATCAGGCCTGCACCAAATATTCGATGCCGATCAGGCCGCCGCTTACGACGTCATCAGCCACGTATTAAGCGAACTGGAAAAACTGCAGGATTATGAGCCGCGTTTTGCCAGTGCGGTAGAAACCTTGAACGCTGCCGTGATTAACCTGGATGAGACGGCAACAGATCTGCGTCATTATCTGGACAATATCGAGCTGGATCCGGGCCGACTTAACGAGATCGAAAGTCAGTTGTCTTTACTGCATGATCTGGCACGCAAGCATCATGTCGAAATAGAACAACTGCCCGTCCTGTTTGACGAGCTCAGTGAAGAATTGTCCCAGCTTGCCGGCAGTGATGTAACGCTGGCCGAGTTGCACAAACAGGTCGCAGACAAAGAAAAAGATTGCCGCCAACTCTGTGAAGCCTTGCATCAACGACGGCGTGAGGCAGCCATCCCGTTGGCGGAACAGATCACCGACTCAATCCGGCAACTGGCGATTCCTGCCGGTAGTATCAGCATTGAAGTCGAGCCTTATACCGATGCTAAAATCACCGAGCATGGATTGGATCAAGTCAGGTTACTGGTCAAAACCAACCCCGGCCAACCTGCAGGTGACCTCGCCAAAGTGGCTTCAGGGGGGGAGCTGGCCCGTATCAGCCTTGCAATTCAGGTGGTTACCGCTGGCCAACGCAGTGTGCCAACCCTGATTTTTGATGAAGTCGATGTCGGCATTGGCGGTAGTGTTGCCGAAGTGGTAGGCCAGCATTTACGTAAGCTTGCGAGCAGTCAACAAGTCCTGGCCATTACCCATTTGCCGCAGGTCGCTGCACAGGCCCATCATCAATTGCAGGTCAGCAAAAAACATCTGGATGACAGCACCCACATTACTGTGGACAAACTGGATAAAGACCAACGGGTGGAAGAAATTGCCCGTATGTTAGGCGGAGTGAACCTGACCCAGAAAACCCGCTCTCACGCTGAGGAAATGCTGGATCAGGCACAACAGTAATTTATTGTTCTTTCTGGCAGGTTTTGCAGATACCGTAGATATAGAGACTGTGGTCAGTCATTTCGAAGCCTTTTTCCTTGGCAATCGCTTTCTGGCGCTGCTCGATGACCTCATCCATAAACTCTTCGATCCGGTTACAGCGGACACAGAACAAGTGGTCATGATGATCGCCGCTTTCCAGCTCAAATACCGCGTGACCACCTTCAATACTCAGTCGTGATACCAGTCCTGCGCCTTCGAATTGAGTCAGGACCCGGTAGACTGTCGCCAGCCCGATTTCTTCTCCCATTTCCAACAGAGCCTTGTACACATCTTCGGCACTCATGTGGCGATGCTCGGCTGTTTCCAGGATTTCCAGTACTTTCAATCGGGGTAAAGTCACCTTGAGCCCGGCTTTTCTTAGATCTTGTCTTTCCATTATTATTGTCGCCTCGTAGAAATGCTGCGAATAGAGTATCATCGCAGTCTGGTAATCAACTACATCAAGTAATACTAAATGAAAAGTTTCGTCGTTTACAGCCTTTCCGTGACTGCGTTTTTACTCATCTCTGCCTGCAGCACCGATAATATCCCAGGTCTGTATCAGATTGATGTTCAACAGGGCAACAATGTCGACCAGGAAATGCTCAATAAACTTGAGCCCGGTATGACTAAAAATCAGGTTGCCTTTGTCATGGGAACGCCCCTGCTCATTGACACCTTCCACCCAAATCGCTGGGACTACATCTACAGCTATCAACCGGGGGGAGAAGAACGCGAACAACGCCGCATCACGCTCTATTTCAATGACGATGAGACCCTGAGTCACATTGAAGGTGATACCCGGGTTGTTGCCAGCCGTGAAGAACTACCGCAGGCCGAGCGTCAGGACAAAAACGTCGTAGTTCCACTCAATGAACAGGAAACCGGTTTCTTTGGTGGTTTGATGGGTCTGATTGGCTTGGGTGGCGATGAAGAAGTCGAAATCATCGAAGATGCGGAAGCGTCTGAAGAGGACGTTAAGGAAGCAGCGGATAAGGCGATGATGGAAGAAGCTGCTGGCGGCGAACTTGATAGCGGTGGAGAGACAGCCACTGAAATTGAATAAACAAAAAAGGCGCTTTGAAAGCGCCTTTTTATTGTCCGCCTATCTCAGCTTGACACTACTGCGCTTCAAACTCATCGTTATCAGCGTTGTAGCAAAGCAGTTCACCCGCTGCCAGGTCAAAATACCAGCCATGTATCTTCAATGAGCCGTTTTCCACACGCTCGCGCACAAAATCAAAGCCCATCAGGTTTTGCAGAGACACCAGTACTGAGCGTTGCTCACAGGCTTTTAACTGTTCGGCATCACTGTCGTCAGCATGATTCACTTTGACCCAGTCCTTCGCTTCCTGGGCAATCGACACCCAACGATGGATAAACTGTGAGTCATCCAGATTTTCACTTTCCCACAAACCTTTAATCCCACCACAGTTTGCATGCCCCATCACGATAATGCTTTCGACCCCCAAGCCTTTAACCGCAAACTCGATTGCGGAACTGGTGCCGTGATGATGTTGATCTTCCTCGCAGGGTGGTACCAGATTAGCGACATTGCGGACAATGAAAATATCCCCGGGATCACAATCAGTCAAAATGGCGGGATCTACACGGGAGTCACAACACGCTACCATCAGTATTTTGGCCGGCTGGCCTTCTTTCATACTCGCGTAAAGCTTGTTGTCGTCACCAAAGTAGTTCTTTTTAAAACGTTGAAAACCTTCTAAAAGCTTGTATGTATACGCCATGATGTTTTTTATTGTCTAGAAATTAAAAAAGGATTTGTCTTTCGTTCCTGTGCCAGCGTTGTAATCGGTCCATGACCGCTGTGCACTCGTAAATGTCCCGGCAGTTTCATCAGTTTTTCCAGACTTTGCTGCATCAGCGCCGGATTGCCCATCGGCAAATCTGTTCTTCCCACACTGCCGGCAAACAGCGTATCACCGACAAAGATATCCTGCTCATCGTAATAACAGCCCTGGCCCGGTGTATGGCCCGGTGTTGAGATAAAATGCAGCCTGGTCTCGCCCAATTGGATACTGTCACCATCATCAACAAAATGGTCAATACGGCCGCAGGGTCGATTCATATGCGGGGCCCCGAACCAGTCTCCTTGTTGCGGTAGCGTGTCAAACAGGGGCTTTTCCAGCCGCGGCAGATAGGTCGGTACGTTAAAAGACTGTTGTAGTCGGGTCAGGGCGCCGGCATGATCGAGGTGGCCATGAGTCAGCAAAATCATCCGAATATCCGCTGGCGGGCTTAATGCTTCCAGATATTCCGCCAGCTCTTCTGTTTCGCCGGTATCAATGATGGCTGCCTGGCCCGTTGCTTCATCTTGTACAAGATAGGTGTTGACGTGAAAGGCACCTACCGTGATGCACTCAATCTCCATACAATTATTCAATCCCGATTAGCGTCTGAAGTCCATTGATTTGTATTCCTGTGCCCAGACACAAAAAGGCCGCCAGCGAGTCTGAATCAACTCCACTGGCGGCCTGAACGAGCTCAGCTTCTAGTCTTCAAACTGATCCCATTTTTTACGTGCCTCACGGGCAATTAACGTATTCTGACGGAACCAGTCCTGTTTGATTCTCTGGCTGCGGACCAAGTCAAGATTGGCCTGCCACCATTTTTTCTTGAGTGAAAGATGCGGATCCGGATGCATATTGGCTTCGTACCACTTGTTATGGTTCACCCGTGCCTGTTCCAGATTGGCTTTCCACCATTTTTTCTTGGTTTCTGTCGCCACCTCGTCACTGATTTCGTACCAGTGTTTCTCGGTCGGTGTGTTATCGAGGTTGGCTTCGTACCATTTATGGCGTTTTTCACGAGCCTGTCTCAGGTTGGCTTCACGGAATGCCAGTTTCCAATCAGTATCCCCCGCTTCTCTGAAGTCATACCAGTGATGCGTTGTCGGGGTATTATCCAGATTCGCTTCGTACCATTTGCGCTGATCACGTACTTTGGCAATCGCCTGTTGCAGGTTGGCTTCGTACCATTTGCGCTTGGTCTCATGATGCACCACCTGATTGGCTTCATACCAATGCGTTTCAACCTCTTTGGCCGGGCGCTGATTGGCTTCATACCATTTGAGATTCTCCTGCGCACGGCTGGCACTTTCAGCAAAGTACTTCTGCTTAGCGCGCTGTGTGCGGATCAATTTCAGGTTGGATTCACGCCAGCGTTTTTTCAACTCGGCATGCGGATCCGGATGCAGGTTAGCTTCATACCACTTATGGCGTGAAACACGCGCCTGCTCAAGATTGGCCTGCCACCATTTCTTCTTGGTATCTGTCGCGACGGCATCACTGATTTCATACCAGTGTCTTTCTGTCGGCGTACTATCCTCATTGGCTTCGTACCATTTGATACGACGCTCCCTCGCCTGCTCCAGGTTGAAGCGCATCCAGGATTTTTTCACATCGCTGTACATTTCCTCACTGAAATGTTGCCAGCGTTGTTCCACCTCGGAAGGTTTTTTATTGGCTTCATACCATTTGCGGGTAGCACGGACAGATTGGACAGCCTGATGCAGATTAGCTGCATACCATTTGTTTTTGGTCTCCTGATGCTTGACCAGGTTGGCCTTGTACCAAGGAATCTCTACCTCTTTAGCCGGACGATTGTTGGCTTTGTACCAAGGTTCGGCAGTCGTTGCAGCCGGCTTCTGGTTAGCTTCATACCATTTGCTGCGGCTTTCACGTGCTGTCTTTAAATTCGCTTCGTACCACTTTGTTTTAATATCAAGTGTGCTACTCATTTTCATACCTCTCTGGGTAGTTGCTAAACCTGATATTACATGAGTTGTCATCAAAGCAACAACAAAATAGCTCGCAGTATTGATCCTGATCAGGTCTTATTCGTAGCAGTGTTTTTCAGCTTTCACACGCTGTAGTGAGGCAATCTGTTGCTCCACGTGGATCTGTCTCCTATCCTCTTTCTCATCGACTAAGGCCGAGTATCCCAGATACCCGAGGCCCAACCAGCCTTCGACCAGAGGCACACTGTCAAACACCACCAGTGCGGTAGCCAGTTTATTAGTTCCATCTTCATAGAAATGGGGTTTGTAACTATAGCGATAGGGGTGTAACTGATTGATTGCCATATCCAATTGATAGCAGCTCAGCGCCTTTTCAACCGCTTCAGCCTGCACCACCGGGGGTTCAAAATAAATCGGCTCAGTAGGCACCGGCGGCAAGGACATGGCCACCGTCTGGGTCACCCAAAAGCTGCTGATTAAAACAATGAATCCACGCATAACAGGGACTCCTGAAAAATTAAAGTACAGTTAGTTTATCGGCACCCCTGACACCGACATGAGCAGTTTACTCATTCCTGCGGACTGTCTTTTTCATGACGATGTAAATCAGTCCACTTTTTGAGGCGATCTGCGACAGCGGCGTTGAAGCTGTTTGCGGTAAAATCTCCTTTCTCATCACGCTCGCCGGCATCCAGCCCTGATAACAGACTGAGCGCATCATTGACATGGTGAATGGCATGGATATGAAACTGGTCCTTGCTCACCGCATCAATGACTTCCTGCCTCAGCATCAGATGCTGCGCATTGGAAGCCGGAATGATCACGCCCTGCTTACCTGTCAGGCCGCGCATTTTGCAGATATCAAAAAAGCCTTCAATCTTCTCGTTCACGCCGCCAATAGCCTGAACATGCCCATGCTGACTCATCGAACCGGTGATGGCATAAGACTGTTTCAGCGATACGCCAGCCACCGATGACAATAAGGCACAGAGTTCAGCCACACTGGCACTGTCACCATCCACTTCACCATAGCTCTGCTCAAAAACAATGCTTGCTGACATCGATAACGGCGCATCGGCAGCGTAGGTTTTCCCCAGATAGCCGCTGAGGATCAGCACGCCTTTGCTGTGAATTTCACCGCCCAACTCGACTTCACGTTCGATATCGATAATATTGTCATCACCGAAACGGGCGCTGGCCGTGACTCTGGAAGGCTGGGCAAAGCTGAAACCGCCGATACTCAGGACCGAGAGTGCATTAACCTGCCCCACCTGATTGCCAATCACATCAATATCGATAACCTGGCGCTCAATCTGACTGTAAATCTGCGAACGCAGGCGATCCAGTCGCTGCTCGCGCATGTTAATGGCCGCCTGCACGTGTTCACGCGCAACCAGCTTGGATTCTGACTGTTTGGCAAGATAAGAAGCCTCCCGCAGCAGATCGGTCATATCACCAAGATGCAGAGAAAACTTACTGTTTTCCTCAATCGAGCGGGCGCTGTGCTCAATGACACGGGCCACTGCGGCACGCTCCATATGCAGCAGGTTCTCCTTGTCGACGGTACTGGCCATCATGCGCGCAAACAGCATGTCGTTATCGGCATTGCGCGGCATATGCTCTTCGAAATCGGCCACCACTTTGAATAAACCGGCGAATTCCGGGTCTAACTCGTAGAGCAGGTAGTACAAATGGCGGTCGCCAAGCAGAACGACTTTCAGATCCAGCGGTATTGGCTCGGGCTCCAGAGAGACCGTAGCCACTAAACTATAAATACGTTCCAGCGCATCAAACCTGACCTCACGCGACTTTAATGCCCGTTTCAGCCCTTCCCAGCCGAATGGCTGCATCAGCAGTTGCTCAGCATCGACAATAAGATAACCGCCATTAGCCCGGTGTACGGCGCCGGCTTTAATCAGACTGAAATCGGTCACCAGCGCCCCCATCATGGCCATATTCTCAACACAGCCAAGCAAAGTCTGGTGGTGGGGCAGGTTTTCGTAAATAACCGGCGCGCCCTGCGTTTGTGAATTATCGACGACCAGATTGATTTGATAGCGCTTGAGCAGACTATCCTCTCCTGCCGCCTCATCCGCATTACTGGCATCCTGTTTGACGAAGGCATCGACATTGTCGCGAATATCTTTCAGCATCGCCTCGAAATAAAGCTGCAACCTGGTCGAACTGGGGTAGGCATGTTTGATTTTATTGATGTGCTTACTGATAACTTCAAGCGCGACCTCATCATTGAGCGCCTGTAATTTACGGAAATTGTCACGCTCCCACTCACGCAGTTCCAGTAGTGTGTGCTGTAGCTCTTCATGCAGATCGGCAATGGCGTCTTCCGTTTTCTCCTGTTCATGCGCCGGCAGTTGTTCAAACTCTTCTGAGGTCATCGCCTGGCCTTCACGCTGGGCGGCAAAGGCATAACTGCCATCCTGCATCCGCAGCAATACAATGCCCTTTCGATCCGCCTCGGCCTGCAGCACACCAAATAGTCTGACCCGATGTTTGCGCGCAGCTTCTTCCAGGGAACGCATTCGACCACGATAATACTCGTCATCAAAAGCCTGCGGCAGTTCAGTTTCCAGATGACCGATAATGGTTTCAATATCATCCCTGAGCTGATTGCCCTGCCCGGCCGGTAAGGAGACTGCCCAGGGCTTTTGCGGGTCGCCAAAGTTGTTGAGATAAGCCCAGTCCTTGGGCCGGGGTTGGTGCTTTGAATGTGTTTCAAGAAAGCGCTTGACCATGGTGTATTTGCCAACGCCAGCAGGGCCCATGATAAAGAGGTTGTAGCCTTCGGCATCAATGTTGACGCCAAAGTCGATGGCACTCAGTGCCCGCTCCTGACCAATAATAGTAGGGAGTGTTTCGAGTTCTGCCGTGGTGTTGAATTGCCAGTTATTCGGATCACAATGCTGATAAAGATCACTGACCTGTAATTCGCTACGTCTCTGCATGGTGTTCCCTGTTTGAATGCGTTACCTTAAGCTTAGGTCAGCCGATACAGATAGGCAACAGAACAATGACGGAGTCATCGATGTCGCAGGATTACGAGGAAAAACGCTCATTCACCAGAATGCAGGTTAAAACGACGGTACGTTTCAGTGAAAATAGAAACAGTGATGTGACCTATCAGGGTCTGAGCCGGGATCTGAGCGCTACGGGCCTGCTGATGCAAGCAGATTATGCGCCACCGGTAGGGGCAGAATTACATCTGGAAATGCACACCGATAATGAACGCCTGCCACCGTTTGTGGCCGACGGGGAAGTGTTACGGGTGGAAGCTGATCCTGAGGATAGTGACAAATATTTAATTTCGGTGGTGCTGAACAGTACCCAATAGCATCACAAGGTTCAGACCCAATAACTGCTGCGGGTCATCACTTTGGACATCAGCCCCATCAATTTAACGACCGGTGTCGGCAACATCGCACCGCCTGCCTCCAGTGCCTTGGTGCCATGCTCGGCTTCATCGATCTTCATCTGTTCCAGCACGGCGCGGCTTTTCCTGTCCTGTTCACTGATAATTTTCAGGTGACCGTCGATATGTTCAACGACCTGTTTTTCAGTCTCGGCCACAAAGCCCAGACTCCACTTGTCGCCAATTTTCCCGGCAATCGCGCCTAAGGTGAACGAGCCTGCATACCAGATCGGATTAAGCACACTGGTATGAGAAGACAGCGCATCCAGTCGCTGCTGACACCAGACCAGATGATCATTTTCTTCCCTGGCTGCGACTTCCATCGCGTCTCTGACCTGAGGCAGTTTTGCTGTCAGTGCCTGGCCTTGGTACAAGGCCTGCGCAGAGACCTCACCGGCATGATTTACCCGCATCAGACCGGCAGCCTGTTTGTGTTCCTCAGCGGTCAGTTCGGCTTCCTCAAGTTCTTTACCCGGTGTCGGTCTTGAGGTAGTTTCCGGTTTACCTGCCACCGTGGTCAGGGCTTTATCGAACTCGATAATGAATTTGTCGAACAGGCTGTAATGTCTTTCACTCATGATGGCGTCTGTTTGTAGAAGTCCTAGAATAATTCTACATCACCATGAGCGAGTTTTGACACCGGATGGATATGACCGTCGGCGACCAGTTGCCGGTAGCTTTGCACCTGATTACGACCATTTTGCTTGGCAAAATACAAAGCTTCGTCGGCTTCACCAATCACATCCGAAGGTGATTGCTGATGACTTATTTCAACAAAACCAATACTGGTAGTCACTTGCTTGAGCTGCGGGAAATCGTATTCGGCAATCATTTTCCGGATGCGTTCGAAGGTATGCGTCGCATCGCTTTCATTGGGCGCCTTAAGCACCACAACGAACTCTTCACCGCCATAGCGGTAGACCAGATCATCATCACGAATCACACCGGAAGTCATCAGCCGCGCCACCAGAATAATGACCTCGTCACCATAAAGGTGGCCGTAGTTGTCATTGATCGATTTGAAATGATCGATATCAATCACGCCCAGCCAGTATTTGATGGCATAAGTCCGGCGACGGGAATCATTGGGGGAAGACACTTCCTCTTCCAGATGATCGCTTTGCCGGACCAGAATTTTGGTGATTTCATTATCCAGCGTTTCACGATTATATAAGCCGGTCAGTTTGTCTTTCTGGGTTTTCTCAATCAGGGCAAGATAATTGGAATAGACACGCAGAATACCGTAAACCAGCCGCTGGTCACTGGCAGACGGCAGGGTATCGGTAGAAATCAGCAGTACCGCGAAGATATCACCATGGGAATCAAAGGCAGGATAGACCACATTCCAGTCGCCCTTCTCAGTGTTGCTGAGTTCCACATCACCGGTTTCGATGGCACGGTTAATCGCTGAGCTAATCTCTGAATCACCACTCAGCAACTTGGGGTTGTCATCAGTGGAGACAATAACACTGTTGACACAGAAGGCCAGCAGACTCAATTCGTGACCGTCGGATTGTTCACGCACACGGAACAACCGCAGATCCTGAGTTGGAAACAGCTCATTGAGTGTTTTAAGTAAACTCTTTTCGAGTACATGACGATCGTGGTGACTGGTAATTTCAGCCAGATTATCAACAATCCGGATACTGTTATGGATCATGCCACGTGCCTTGTCTGCTTATTCTGCATCTTTCCCTTGCTCCGCACTCATTTGTGATGAAGATCACAAAATCCTGACAGATTAGTCTAATTTCTATCGCGAAGCAATCGTTACTAATTGATTTATTGGGAGTTTCCGATTTTTTATCTTTTCAGAAAATGTTCCAGCGTATCGGCCAGTTCCCGTGGCTGAAACTTCGGCACATAAGCATCGGCACCCACACCACGCCCCATGGCCTGATTGGCCTGCGCTGTCAGCGACGAGTGCATAATCACGGGAAGATGTGACAAGCGCGGATCAGATTTGATTTTCTGGGTGAGCACATAACCGTCCATTTCCGGCATTTCCACGTCGGTCAGTATCGCCTGGATTTCACTGGTGATATCACGCCCTTCCTGGTCACACTGATCAGCCATTTTACTCAGCAACTGCCAGGCTTCTGCCCCGTTAATTGCCGCCAGGTGATTGACGCCCATGACATCCAGCGTTTTTTTGATTTGTTTGCGGGCAATATTGGAGTCATCAGCAAACAACAGTCGATACTGCTGATGCTCACCAATGTGCCGGATACCATCAAAAACGGTATCATCATAGAACTCACCGGCATCAGCGAGCACTTTTTCGACGTCCATTATCATCACAAGACGCTTGTCACTGAGTTCTGCCACCGCAGTAACGAGCCCCCCCAAACGTTTGGAAATCAATTGCGGCGGTTCTTTCACCTGCTCCCAGTTCAGCCTTTGAATCGTATCCACTGAACTGACGAGAAAGCCCTGTATATGGGTGTTGTACTCGGTGATCATTAAAATTCGAGGTTCGTCTTTGGATTCTAAATGACAAAACTTCTGCAGATTGATAATCGGAACCATTTCACCACGCAGGCTGACAAATCCTTCGATGCCATCAGGCATTTCCGGCGCCGAAGTAATCTCGGGCATATTCAGCACTTCACGCACTTTGAATACATTGATGCCAAATACTTCATTGCGACCGGTGGCATCACTGGTGCCCAGATTAAATAAGAGTACTTCCAGATGATTGGTACCGGCGAGCTTGGTGCGCTCGTCAATGGAATCGATAAATGTAGCCATAAAATTTCCCGCTGTATACGCTGTCGTGATGTGACAGACTTATCATAAATTGAATAGCGGACATTATCATGAAATCTTGAGCGAACATCGACAAATGTCCTCAGGAACTGTTTCAAAACCAATTTGAAATAGCAGGCAGGCTCAGGCATATTGCTGTACCATGAGGCCATGCCAGAGAGTAGCAAATGCCCTGTCCCGACAACTGATACAAGTGCGCCGGACGGCATTCTGCGTGTTCCCGCCAAACCAGAATAATTCGGTGGCTCCGGGAAAAATAACTTACAATGGATTTTTTGAATGAATGGGCAACGAAGAAATGTTGCCTTTCGGAAGTGGTGCCCAGGGGGAGACTCGAACTCCCACGTACATAAGTACACTAGCACCTGAAGCTAGCGCGTCTACCAATTCCGCCACCTGGGCTGAAGAAGGCGCAAAGATTACAGAGTGAATTTGAAACTGTCAATGACTGATAACAAGAAAAACGATCCCAACTTCGAACGTGAAGCCGAGAAATACGACAACCCAATCCCGAGCAGAGAGTTTATCCTCTCGATTTTAAAGCAAAATAATGTCCCCCTGACCCGAAAAGGCATTGCCAAATTGCTGAACATAACAGGGGAAGATGAACACGAAGCTTTAAGACGTCGATTACGGGCTATGGAGCGTGACGGGCAACTATTGCGCAATCGTAAGGGCGCTTACGGTGTCCTTTCCAAAATGAACCTGGTCAGTGGTCGGGTAATGGGTCACCCTGAAGGCTATGGCTTTCTGATCCCTGAGGAAGGCGGCGATGACCTTTTCCTGGGTGAACGCGAGATGCGCAGTGTCCTGCATGGCGATCGCGCCCTCGCCCGCATCACCGGTATTGATCGCAGAGGCCGCAAGGAAGGCGCCATTGTCGAAGTCACCCACCGTGCTAATACTCATATCGTTGGGCGTCTCATACGTGACGCCGGCATCTATTTTGTGATCCCCAATAATCGCCGCATCAGCCAGGACATTCTGATTCCTCCTGAAGCGCTCATCGGTGCCAAAGAAAATCAGATCGTTGAAACTGAGATCACTGAAAACCCCAACGTCCATCGTTCCCCATTGGGCCGGATAGTGGAAATTATCGGCGATCATATGGCACCGGGTATGGAAATCGATCTCGCCCTGCGTGACTTCGAACTGCCCCATGTATGGTCAGATAAAGCGCTGCAACAGGCGGAGCAGTTTGGTGACAGCATTCCGCAGGATGCGATTGAAGGTCGTCTGGATTTACGCGACATGCCACTGGTCACGATTGATGGCGAAGACGCACGGGACTTTGATGATGCCGTCTGCGCCGAGCGTCTGGACAACGGTAACTGGCGACTGTGGGTAGCGATCGCCGATGTGTCGCACTATGTACAACCTGGCAGTCCGCTGGATCTGGATGCTGGCGACCGTGGCACCTCGGTTTATTTCCCCAGCCAGGTGATACCGATGTTGCCGGAAGCGCTGTCCAACGGCCTGTGTTCATTGAATCCTGAAGTTGAGCGACTGTGTCTGGTCTGCGAAATGGAAATCAACCAGGAAGGCAAAACGGAATCGCACACCTTCCATGAAGCGGTGATGTATTCCAAGGCCCGTCTCACCTATGACAAGGTGGCTGCCATGCTGGTTGATGGCGATGAGACACTGCGTGAGCAGTACCAGTCTGTCTTGCCGACGCTGGAAACCATGTATGAGTTGTTCAATGTCATGCTCAAGGCACGTGAAGAACGCGGTGCCATCGACTTTGAAATGACCGAAACCCAGTTCCTGTTTGATGATAATCGTAAGATTAGCTCAATTCAGCCACGTCAACGCAACGATGCCCATCGCTTGATTGAAGAGTTCATGATTGCGGCTAATGTCAGCGCTGCCCGATTCCTGCTCGAGCATAAACTGCCAGTGCTGTACCGCGTGCATGAAACACCATCAGAAGAAAAGCTGAGTGGGCTGCGTGATTTTCTGGGTGAACTGGGCCTGTTCCTTGGTGGCGGAGATGATCCTGAACCACGTCATTATGCCTCTTTACTGGCAACAGCCAGCAAACGGCCGGATGGTCACCTGCTGCAGACCGTCATGCTGCGTAGTATGAAACAGGCTGTGTATACACCGGAAAACATTGGTCACTTCGGCCTGGCACTAGATGCCTATGCTCATTTCACCTCACCGATTCGTCGTTATCCGGATTTGCTGGTCCATCGTGCTATCCGCCATATCATCAGCGGCAGAAAAGCCGGCAAGTGGCGTTATACGCATGAGGATATGGTGCAACTGGGTGATCATTGTTCAATGACCAGCCGCCGCGCTGATGAAGCCACCCGTGACGTCAGTGACTGGCTCAAATGTGAATACATGCGTGACCGTGTCGGTGAAACCCATCAGGGTGTGATTAGCGGTGTGACCGGTTTCGGCTTGTTTGTGGAACTGAGTGATATCTATATAGAAGGCCTGGTTCACGTCACCTCATTAAAGAACGATTATTATCAGTTTGATGCCACCGGCCACCGGCTTACCGGTGAACGCACTCGCAAGGTTTACCGGCTGGGTGACACACTGACCGTGAAAGTGGTCCGCGTCGATCTGGATGAAAAGAAAATCGATCTGGAACTGGTATAGGGAAAAGCCGCTCTCGTAGCGGCTTCATGACGGTTAATCTTAGCTGTATAGACAGATTTTCCTTGACCAGAAAAATAAAGACAGTAGAATTATCGTCTTTCTAAAGCACGGGGCTGCAAACGCCCTGCTTTCTGCAAAAATTAATGGTGAGTGTAGCTCAGTTGGTAGAGTCCCGGATTGTGATTCCGGTTGTCGTGGGTTCGAGCCCCATCACTCACCCCATTTTTTTGCATTCCCTGCTGATTTCTCCCTACCTTCCCAACAAACTGTCTGAATCCGATTCCGGCCAAGCGCCCTGTTTGAGATTCCGGGCTGTTCCAGCGAGTTAGTTTTACCTAGCTTCAATAACTTAGCGATTCCCTGTAAAAGTACCGGGCAAATGACTTGCAGAGTCATAGGCTCCTACGTATAATGCGCTTCTTCATTGCCGGTGTAGCTCAGTTGGTAGAGCAACTGATTTGTAATCAGTGGGTCGTAGGTTCAAGTCCTATCACCGGCTCCAGAACAAATAAAGGGTCATGCTTTTGCATGGCCCTTTTTTGTTGCCGCTGTCTTCAGCAACTCTCCTAATTAGAACTTCATTTTTTTACTCACAATAACTGTGGATAAGTCTGTGGGTATCAGGCGTAAAAAGTCTTAAGCTGCTCTAAGCATAAACAATAATGTCATTGCTCAAAAAAACGCCAGCAGCCTGCAACTACAGCAATCGCTTCAGCCATTGCATCTGCCTGTCTGCCTGATTATGCTTGAACTGGCAGGTCCAGTTTGCCGGCGAAAATATTTCCCTCTCATTAAGTTAGCCAATCCGAGGTTGTCACGTTATGGTCGCTAATACCAAACAAATCATGATCTTACGTCACGCCAAGGCAGAGACCGACTCTCCAGCCGGTGATTTTCACAGGGCGCTGAATGAAACCGGCAGACAACAGGCCGTCAATTTGGGTCAGGCTTTGCTTGAGCTGAAACTGATTCCACAATCGATATACAGCTCAACAGCTAAACGCGCTTTACAGACAGCCGAAATAGTCTGTGAACAACTCTCCATCGACGGACATGGCATAAGCCCTCGCGAAGCCCTTTATCTGGCTGACACCGACACCTTTCTATCACTTTTTCACACACTCAACGAACGTATCAGCCGCGTCCTGATAGTGGGACACAATCCGGCACTGGAAGATCTGGTTGATGCTTTAAGCCTGACTGACTTCATCAGTGATCAGCCTAATGGCAAACGCCTGCTGCCGGCCTCGCTGGTTCTGCTTGAATTTGACGGCAAATGGGCGGAGCTCAAAGCCGATAGCTGCGAACTCAAACAACGGATTCACGGTAAACTGCTAAAGAAGCACTGAATGGCAGTGCGCCGGCCTGCCAGTTATTGCAAACCCTGCTCCTCGCCGAGCTGTCGAACATCAAACACTGGCGCAAAGTCGCGATTCAAGGCCGGGATCCTGAAGGTGTTCATCAACTCAGGATCAGTCTGCGTAAGATGCGTAGCGCCCTGACCATTTTCAGTCCGGTTATTAGACCTGCTTACCGCCAGCAGTGGCGACGCCGACTGAAGCAGTTAGCAAAGCAATTGGATGCGGCGCGTGATCTGGATGTGTTTCTACTGACGCATTTCGGTGAAACCGCATCAGACTCTCAGTTGTACGGGGCTTTGGAGAAGAAAAAGGCCAGACTATACAAACAGCTTTGCAGCACTCTCCAATCAGGCAAGTTCAACAAACGCCGGCGTCAACTTAAAAAAGCACTGGCGCAGACACACTGGCAAAAAAAATATTGCTATCGTCAGACGCTGTCATTGCGCTGGCTGGCTAAGCAACAACTGAATACGCTTTATCAGAACCTGCAGACACAGACCCAGGATTTACAGTTGAATGATGAAGCGGCACTGCATCAGCTTCGCATTAGTTTCAAGCAATTGCGTTATGGCTGTGAATTTCTTGCGCCGGTGCTGGACAGCACCACGAGCCAGAACTTCATCAATATGATGAAAGCATTGCAGGACCAATTAGGTGATATTCATGATGCGGCAGTGCAGCAGACAATGCTGGCTGACTTGCCGATGGCGGCACAGGATGAACTTCAGGTTATTCTTGATGAGAGCCAGCGTAACAGTGAGCATCTGAAGAAAACGCTGCAACAACAGCTCAGGCGCTTTAATAACATGCCACCACCCTGGCAAAACCTCAGTTCGGTGTCAGAATCCGGCTGAGTGGAACTGTATCAACGAGTAAATCGGCCAGCGTATATTTATCGAGCACCTGATACAGGGCCTGTTGCGATTCCCGTAAAATCCCGGTCAACCTGCACACCTGAATAAGACAACAATCGCCTTCGCCATGGACACAGGGCAGCAGCCCCTCATCGCCTTCCGTCTGGCGGATGACTTCACCCAGGTTCACTGACTCAGCGGCCCTGTTCAAGCTGAGACCACCGCCCTTGCCGCGAATGGTTTTGATATAGCCGGCTTTGGCCAGAAAATGAACCACTTTAGTGAGATGGTTCTCAGAGATTTGATAGCGCTTTGCAATATCACCAATCGTCACCCGCTGTTCCTGCTGCAGCGCAAGATACATCAGGACACGCATGGAATAATCTGAAAAAGTGGTGAGGTGCATGAAAGGCAGGCAGCTATCTGATACGAAGTAATGACTATTCTACAGCCATCATCAGCGACTCAGAAAGTAAATCAAAATCAGGTTACTGATGAGCAATAACAGCGCCAGTCCCCGCCAGAAACCCACCGGGTTACGCTGCATTAAAGGCAGCTGTTCCTCACGCAGATAATCCGGGTTCGGTTTAACCAGATCCGCTTCCAATTCAGACAGGGCTTCATAACGTGATTCGGGTGATAACTGCACGGCCTTGCGAATAGCTTTATCGACCCAGTGGGGAATATCACTGATGGACTCGCTGACCGATCGATAGCGGAGCCGGTTCAAGCCGGCTTGATCCCGTACGCTGGCAAGTTTGTCGCCATAGGGCAGTTTGCCGGTCAGCATCTGATACACGATACAGCCCAGCGCGAACAAATCCGACTGGGTAGAGCCCGGCCTGCCAATGAGATATTCCGGTGCCGTGTAATGCTTGGTACCCAGTAATTCCCGCCGTTCCACCGGCGTTGAAATATCGGCGATACCGGCGATTTTGGTTGAACCGAAATCAATGATTTTGAGCACCCCATCGTGACTGATCATGATATTGCCGGGTTTGAGATCCTGATGCAGCATATCCAGGCGGTGAAAAGCCCGTAAGCCGGAAGCAATCTGTGGCACCAGCTCCCGCACCGACTTCAAATCCAGCGTGCCGACATCATCCAACCACTGTTCCAGTGTCTTGCCATTAACGTATTCCAGCACATAATACAGAAAACGCCGCGGCCGTTTCTGCTCAATGGTACGGACCACATGCGGGCTATCAATACGGCGGCCAATCCATTCTTCCAGTTGGAAACGTTCCAGATAAGCCGGATCATCTTCGAAATTAACTGACGGTGTTTTTATAACCACTTTCTCACCGGTTTCGGTATCCACCGCCAGATAAAGCTGACTGGTGGAACTGGCATGCAACTCGCGACTAATCCGGTAGCCATCGAGGATGACACCTTCGTAGAGTTCCGGCGGGAACGGCAGTGCCGTCAACTGAGCAAAAACTTCATTGGGATCCTGCGTCGGCAGTTGTTCCACATCCAGAATCAGGCAGCTGACATTATCCTGGCTACCCTGTTGCAATGCCTGCTCGCAAAGCTGATGTGCCAGCGTATCCGGATCATGAATTTCGCTACCGAGCAGACTACGTAACTGCTTATGGCTAAGCACATCATGGATGCCATCAGTAGTAAACAAGAAGCGGTCACCCACCTCAACCGTCAGCGACTTGTAATCAATATCCAGACAGTAGTCGACACCAAACGCCCGCCCCAGGTATTCCTTGTTCTCATCAATCCGTATTCGGTGATCGGTAGTCAGCTGCTCCAGTTCACCGTCACGATAAAGATAAATACGCGAGTCGCCAACATGAAACAGGTGCGCTGTGATGGATTTGATCACCATGGCACTGAAAGTACTGGCAAGCCCCCGTGAGGCATCCTTGAAATGATTGCTCTGGCCATGCAACCAGGTATTGATGGCGGTCAGTACTTTACCGCCGGATTGCTTCACAGACCAGGAATCCGGGGTACTGAAATAATCGCTGATAAATCCGGTCACGCAGGCCTGGCTGGCCTGCTTGCCCTCGGCGCAGCTGCTGATACCATCTGCCAGCGCACAGGCCACGCCTTTGGTATCGAGCAGTGCAGGGTTGCCGGGCACGGAAAAGCCCAATGAATCCTGATTTTCAGCTTTTTGCCCTTTATCAGAATACTGGCCAACCGTGACCTTTAACCTGGCTACCATGGAAGTCCTTATTAATGGACGTCAATCATTTGCACAGTACCGTCTGGCAGAATTTCCGCCATCTGGCCGCGCGGCTCATCCATAAACTGTACCGCAATCAGGGTCACGACGGCAGTCGCAGCAATCACGAAGAAGAAGGTCTGAGCTGAAACAAACGACAGCACGGTGAGGAAAGTCACCGCGCCGACATTACCATAGGCACCGGCCATCCCTGCAATCTGACCTGTCAGTCGGCGCTGGACCAGCGGCACAACGGCAAACACGGCACCCTCACCGGCCTGTACAAAGAAAGAACAAGCCATGGTCGCCAAGACGGCAAAGACCAGTAACCACTCCGGCGTAATCATGCCCAGCACAACGTAACCAATCGCCAGCCCGGTAATGCAAATCGTCAGTGTCCGTTTACGACCCAGTTTGTCACTGAACAGACCACCTACCGGCCGTGAAACCAGATTCATAAAGGCAAAACCAGACGCCAGTAAGCCGGCCTGAACCGCACTGATATCAAAGGTATCACTGAAATACAGCGGCAGCATTGAGACCACGGCCAGCTCAGAACCGAAAGTAGCAAGATAAGCCAGATCGAGCACGGCCACCTGTTTGAATTTGTAGCGATGAATCTCTGGCACCTCGGTCGTAAACACCTCCTTGTTGACCTGATAGATGTGATAAACCTGATAGGCAAACAAAGCGATCAGACCCGCATAGATGGCATAAGTGATGTTCCCGGACAGCAATTCAACACCATTTGGAGACAGTTTCCAGGCCAGCAGTGCCAACGCCGCATAGAGAGGAATGCTCATGATGATATAAAGGAAGAAATCGCCTTTGCTGGTGACTTCCATCGCACCGTTTTTCTTAGGCTTGAAATAGGTCGAGCCTTTAGGTGTGTCCGATACGCTGTTGTAATATATAAACGCGTAGATGAGCGCAACAGCACCGGTCGTTGCCAGTGCATAACGCCAGCCATCATCACCGCCGTAAATCAAAGCCAGTGTCGGCAAACTCATGGCTGCCGCAGCAGAGCCAAAGTTACCCCAGCCACCATAAATGCCTTCAGCCAGACCCACCTGTTTGGCCGGAAACCACTCGGAAATCATCCGGATGCCAATAACAAAACCGGCACCGACAAAACCCAGCATAAAGCGGGCTACAGCCATCTGCTCAAAACTGTCGGCGATAGCGAAAAAGAAGCAGATAAAACTGGAAATGCCCAGCAGCATACTGAACATGATTTTAGGGCCGTATTTATCAACCAGCATACCGACCACGATGCGCGCCGGAATAGTCAGTGCCACATTGAGGATCAACAGTGTTTTCACCTGTTGGTCATCAAGACCAAGCGAGTCGCGAATTGCAACCATCAGGGGCGCATGGTTAAACCAGACCACAAAGGTGATAAAAAAAGCCATCCAGGTTAGATGGAGAGTACGGATGTTGCCGCTGAAAGACAGGAGGTTTAGCTTTTGACTAGACATGAATTCAGTTCTCTCTTTAGAACACGTTACCAACATTGGTTCGCGTTCTAATTGCTGGAATCATGCCAGTTCTGTAAGTATTTGTTTTACTATGAGATGGCTGCTAAAAATAGGTATTAAAAAAGCTAATTTAAGTCTAAATCGGTGCAGCCTGCACTATGATTGTGCGGGCTGTGATTTACAACGATGTCTCATCTTCGTCAGGCCAGTCCAGATCGCAGCAAAGCACATAATTCGCCTCACCAACCTGAACCGCCTGTGATACCGTCACACACATATGTGAACCGGCGACTGACAGATAAGGTCGGCTGACTTGGGTCACCCCCGGATTTTGTATCGCACGATAATGATAATGGCGATGTGACCAGTTGGCATTTTCTCCGGCCAGTAAAGGTGTGAAACGAATATCCAGCCTGGCAGTATATTTGGGTGAATACAGGCTTTTGCCAATTTGAAAACCCTGCTCATTAAGCAAGTAGCAACGCACTGCCCTTTCATCCTCAAACACTGAGGCGCCACATTGCTCAAACGGGGTTTGCTGTTTCAGCGCTTCGATTTCGGCATTGTAACGATGCTTGAATGCATCGAAATGGGATTGCAGCTTGCGGTTGTACTGGCTACGGACATTATGCTGGCGGTGCAGCAGGTCGTCGAGTTTAGTCGCAAAGTCACGATCGCGTTTCAGCTGTTTATCCGGCCTGGCGAAATAAAAACCCTGCACCATATCGGCATTGCTGGAAATGGCGACCATGGCCTCTTTTTCATTCTCCACGCCTTCAATCACCACTAGGCTGCCGGTTTCATGAATCAACGAGACGATTCCAGTCAGAATCCGCTCCACTTTAAGTGACCGCCCCGCCTGCCTGACCAGACTGCGATCGATTTTGACAATATCCGGCTGTAACTCCCAAATCCGATCGAAATTGGAATGACCGGCACCAAAATCATCAATAGCAATCAAACAACCCAATTGTCGGAAATGCTGAATCAGTTGCTTGAGATAGAGGCGGTCATCAATCTCGCTTTCCAGAATTTCGATTACGATTCGTCTGGCAGGAATACCGGTCTGACCCATCAAATCACGCATAAAGCCGGCATCAGGTCGCTCTGTCACCAGACACTGTGAATTCAGGTTGATAAACAGCCAGTTTTCCGCCTCACCGCTATGAGCAAAATTACGGACATGCAGTGCGCGGCAGGTGCGATCCAGTTCCAGATGTTCACGACTCGTGGATGGCCGTTGCATCACCTGTACCGGACTGATGTAGCGCCCGTCACTGTCATAGGCCCTCAATAAGCCCTCGTAACCGACTGGTCTGCGATGCGCAATACTAAAGATCGGCTGGAACGCTGACGTCAGTGAGAGGTTATCGAAAGCGGCGGCGAAACCTTGCTCGCTGAAGGAAAGTTCTGTCATTCCAACCCGGACCTTTGTAGATGATTGCGTACAACACTTTAACATTATTGATATCTGAGACCTGGTGAATTTATCGTCAATAGTTCTGACTTCTGTAATAAAAAGCCTGCACCGGTTTTGTAATCAGGCCACTTTGCGGGCGTGGCGCTGATGAAGGAAATGAATCACTTCGGATCGGTAATGGTTGTAGTCCCGATCATCAGCCAGGTCGAGACGTTTTCTCGGGCGTGGTAACTTCACCTCCATGACTTCACCGATAGTCGCAGCCGGTCCATTGGTCATCATCACAATCTTGTCAGATAACAATACGGCCTCATCGACATCATGAGTAATCATAATCACTGTGTTATTCAAATCAGCCTGAATCTCCATTAAGGAATCCTGCAGATGAGCCCGGGTCAGCGCGTCCAAAGCGCCGAAGGGTTCATCCATCAGCAATACCTTGGGCTCCATCGACAAAGCCCGGGCGATGCCGACCCGTTGTTTCATGCCACCGGAAATTTCCGAGGGCATTTTGTGCATCGCATGTGTCATATGCACCAATTCCAGATTATGCTCAACCCATTCACGGATTTGTTGACGGCTGCGGCTGGCACCGAACACAGATTTCACCGCCAGTTCCACATTCTGGTAGCAACTCAGCCAGGGAAACAAAGAATGGTTCTGGAACACAATGGCCCTGTCCGGGCCTGGCTCGTCTACCTCTCTGCCCTCAAGCACAACACCGCCTTCGGTGGCTTTATAGAGTCCGCCAACGATATTCATCACCGTGGATTTACCGCATCCGGAGTGGCCGATGACGCTGACAAACTCACCTTTTTCAATTTTCAGATTGACATTATCCAGCGCCCGGAAAGGTCCATCGGGCGTGGGGAAATCAATACTGACATGATCGATATTAAGATATTTATCCATTGTCTGGCTCCTAGCGAATGACGGCGTTTTTGTCGTAAGAGAAGAATTTCTGGAAGCTCAATGTGATGCGATCCAGAATGAAACCGATAATGCCGATGGTCAGTACCGCGACCATGATACGGCTGAGCGAGGAAGAACTGCCGTTCTGGAACTCATCCCAGACGAACTTACCCAGACCCGGGTTCTGTGCCAGCATTTCAGCAGCAATCAACACCATCCAGCCGATACCCAGTGAAATACGCAAACCGGTAAAAATCATCGGTATCGAAGCCGGGATCACGACTTTAACGACCGTTGTAAAATAATTCAGGCGCAATACCCGGGCGACATTAATCAAATCCTTATCTATCGATGACACCCCAACGGCAGTATTAATCAGGGTCGGCCACAGTGAGCACAGTGTCACGGTTAGTGCAGAGGTGATAAAGGACTTCTCAAAGACGGGATTGTCAGTGACATACAGCGCACTGACCACCATGGTCACAATCGGCAGCCAGGCGAGAGGTGACACCGGTTTGAAGATCTGAATCAGCGGGTTCAGTGCAGAGTACAGCGTGTCTGATAGCCCGGCCATGATACCAATCGGTACGGCAATCACAGTGGCCAGCAGAAAACCGACAAAAACGGTAAACAAGCTGGTCAGGATCTGATCAAAGAAAGTTTCCTTTCCGGTATAGGAACGAATCGTCACCTCCGCATCCGGATTTTTCTCCAGCTTGGCGGCATTGCGTTGTTCCTGTCGATCATAGAAAGCCTCTTCACGTTCACGCGAGGCCTGGTGCTCATCTGCCAGCACAGTGACCTGCTCCCAGACCTGAACCGGGCCCGGCACCTGACCGAGGCTGGTAATCACCTTGGCAGCACCGAGATGCCACAAAAATAAAAACACAGCGATCGCAAACAACGGCACACCGACCATTTTGACCAGTGCCTGCAGCTGGTGTTTGGGTGACTCTCCCGCTGTCAGTCTGACCAGCGGGATAAACCAGTTGAAGCCGGTCAATTCAAGGAAATAAATCAGTTTGTCTTTCATATTGACTCTTTGATTGGGTTGGAAACAATCACCCTGCCTGCGAGGCAGACAGGGTGGCTTGCGGTTCCGGTATTACTCAACGACTTGTTCGCCTTTAAGGCCAATCGGGAACTGTTCCAGATAAGCATTAGGCTGGGTGCCGTCATAGCTGATGTCGTCGATAAACTCGGTTTGGGTGGGTTTAAAACCGGTTTCTGTTTCAAAGTCAGGAAACGCCGATGCCGGTAGTTTTCCCTCTTCGATCAACTCCCTGGCGGCCACCGCATAAATATCGGGACGATAGACCTGCTTGGCGATATCCATATACCAGCTATCCGGTTTGGGCTCAGCAATCTGACCCCAGCGTCGCATCTGGGTCAGATACCAGACCGCGTCACTGTAGTACGGATAGGTCGCGTTATAACGGAAGAAGACATTGAAGTCAGGCACTGCCCGCTTGTCGCCTTTTTCATACTCGAAGGTGCCGGTCATACTGTTAGCAATGACCTCGTAATCAGCACCAACGTAACGACTTTGTGACAGGATTTCGACTGCTTCAGGCCGGTTGGCATTACTGTTATCATCCAGCCAGTGAGCGGCACGAATCAATGCTTTGACCACCGCGATATGGGTGTTGGGATTTTCTTCAGCCCAGCTTTTACTGACACCAAACACTTTTTCCGGATTGTTTTTCCAGATTTCATAGTCGGTAATCACCGGCACACCAATCCCTTTGAATACAGCCTGCTGGTTCCATGGTTCACCGACGCAGTAACCGTAAATGGTTCCGGCTTCCATGGTCGAAGGCATTTGTGGCGGTGGCGTCACAGAAAGCAGTGCATCAGCCTGTAACTGACCACTGACATCGCCTTTGTGCGGGGCATAATAACCGGGATGAATTCCCCCCGCGGCCAGCCAGTAACGCAGTTCATAGTTATGTGTAGATACCGGGAAGACCATGCCCATATTGAAAGGCTTGCCCTCAGCCTTGTATGAATCCACCACGGGTTTGAGCGCTTCAGCACTGATGGGATGCACCGGCTTGCCGTCTTCGCCGACAGGGACGTTGGGTTTCATCTGATCCCAGATATCATTGGAAACGGTTATACCGTTACCATTCAGATCCATGCTGAAGGCAGTGATGATATCGGCCTTGGTACCGAAACCAATTGTGGCTCCCAGCGGCTGACCGGCCAGCATGTGGGCACCATCAAGGGTACCGTCAATCACTCCATCCAGCAGTACTTTCCAGTTGGCCTGGGCCTCCAGCGTCACATATAACCCTTCGTCTTCAAAAAAGAACTTTTCATAGGCAATAGCCAGCGGCGCCATGTCCGTCAATTTGATAAATCCGAATTTGAGTTCAGGCTTTTCCACTTCGCCCGGTGCCGCCTGAGCAGCCGTCACTGACATCATGCCGCTACTGAATACCAGACTGGCCGCGGCCAGGGTTTTTACCAGCTTACGCCATGTGATGGATAACTGTTTTCGCATTATCTGCTCCCGAATTTTGTTCAAAAAAAAAGACGCGCTCGCAGGCTATGACCGGCAAGGACGTCTTTATCCAATAATGAAGTTTTAATTGACCCGTCGTTGGGTGGTGACTCAGAGAGGTGTCTGCAGATAATATGCCAACTAGATACCTAAATAATTAACCATTTATTATCAGTCACTTGAAGCTTGATTGTTGTTCTATAATGAACGCAACACTGCACAGTTAAGGTTCATCTGGGTACGAACGCACAGGGCTGGTGCGACCACGTCATTTGCTTGTGTAGTAACCGTTATTCAGACTGAATTCTTAGGTTCCAGCAAACTGGCTGTTGCCATAATATTATGTGCCAGCTGAGCCAGGCGCATATTCTGATTCATTGCCGATGTTCGCAGCAGCCGATAAGCTTCGTCTTCGCTGCAGTTACGCTGTTCCATGATCAGGCCTTTAGCACGATCAATGATCTTGCGATCAGCCAGCGACGTTTTAAGTTCCTTGATATGGTTCTGCATCGACTGATACTGACGGAAACGGGCAATAGCAGTCCGCAGAATGGGCAAAACCCGATCTTCACGGAAACCATCGACAATATAAGCACTGACACCAGCCTGAATCGCATGCTCGATCGCATCATCACGATCATCGCGGGTAAAGATAACGATAGGCAGCGGAAACTGCTCATTGATCACTTTGAATTTGCTGAGCATATCGTTATCACTGTTATCCATGACCGCGATAATGAGTTCCGGCTCCACAGTCCATTTCAATGTCAGCAATTGCTGCAGGGTTGAGCCTTCAAAAATAATCTTATAAGGCGTATCGACCAGGGTATTTTTGAGCGTCTCGCTGATCTCACGGTGCTCACTGATAACAATGGTATTAATGTTGGTCTCGGCATTCATGGCAACGCTGCTCATATCATCCTGGTGTGTTGTTGGGAAGCATAGTGAATGATGATGCCGAACACTTTCAGCACCTCATCAATGGCCCGGGTGGAGACATTGAAGTAATCATTAGAATCCACCTGAACCCGACCGTCTTTAAGCACATTGAATTCGACCATCTCCATCAGTTTGCCGATACTGTCACTGATGGTCCTGGAGGCATTTTGCAATGTCTGATGCAGATCTTCGTTGTTGATGCCGTTAATTTGCTTAACCAGTTCATTGGTGGTGCTCTGCACTGAAATCCGCAGGAAATCGAGAATAATGCGATCTGCGCCCTCACAGACACCACGGGCACAAATCCCGGAGCCGACCGCCCGTGTTTGTCCCACCGTTTCTGCAACACGCAATGTATCCAGGCAGACTTCCGACACCCGGGTACAGCGATCCAGCATCATCCGGTGCAAATCATGGTCACGCATTACATCATCGAGCAATGAAAGCTGACCGTCGATCATCAGGCTGTGCTGACGCACCAGATTATGGGATTTCAGATCACCGGCAAGCGCATGTTTTTTCAATCTGGGCCAGTGTTCAGTGAATGATTCCCACTGAGGGAAACGTTTGAGCCGCAGGCTGTCATTGCTGGAAATAAGCTGATCAATATCACCCTGCAAACTGAGCAGTTGTGGTTTCAGTTTGTTATTGCCCTGACTCACCGCATTACTGGTGCCACGATGCTTCTGACAACTGTCGATGATGCGTTTCATGTGAACGGTCAGCAGAATACCCTGCTCGATACGGCTCTGCGCTTCCCGCCGCATAACGACTAAACGACTGATAAGGTGAATAAGGCACACAACGGTGAGGCCACCGACAAAAATCGGATACATCTTTGCTCTCCAGTGAACAAGACAGAGGCTCTAAGCCGGATGCACTCATCCACTTTTATAGATGAGTGCATCCGGACTTGACGCTACTCCCAGGCAACTAAAAACCCGGCCATCAGCCCCAGCGGGGAAATCATGACCATGAAGACTAATTTCCCCAACTCTTTCAGCAGAAACACAAAATCTATGAGATAACCCATAATCTACCTCCTGTAGCTTGGAATATTCTTGATTTTGCATAAGCTGTGCCAAACAAATAACTCATATTTTTCAGCAGCTTATAATTTAATTAATCGTCAGGCATGCTACAAAATGGTGTTCTCGCTGAATTGCTGAACGAATATGGTGCATTGCAGTAGGAAGCGCAGCCTGATGATTCATTGCTGATAAATAAAAAAGCCGGGCGGTGCCCGGCTTTTTACTTATGCTTGCTGATTAGGAATCAGAATTTAAGCTGACCATATACCCAGAACTTTTCGGTATCGGTAAGACCGAATTCATCATCTGCATTGTAGTCTGCATATTTCACCCCCAACGTGTAATGCTCTTTGAAGGTTTTCTGCAGCATGATATCGAACTCATCACCGGCATCCAGACTGCCTTCATCCGTTTCAAAATCATGGTAGACCGCAACCAGTTTGGCACCCAGCACATTCCCTACCAGGGTCATATAAGTGTCCTCCAGCCCCTGAGCAGGTGTTGAGAGAAACTTGTCAGCCCAGCCCTGATAAGCGTGATTGGTACCCAGCGGCGTTCTGAAGGCATCGACGCCATCGCCTTCCTGAACTTCATGGGAGAGTTTGAGTATCCAACCCTTGTACTTACCCCCCACTTCCATCAGGTAGTAATCCTGCTGATCCATCTCGCCATCAGCATAATCGTCCTGTGTGGCATATTCAGCGGCATAAAGCAGATTGAATGAATCGTTCAGTGCCTGTGCACCCGACAGTCTCAAGCCATAGGTAGCAGTGGAGTTTTTATTATCATCCGGAGCATCTTCATAATCCAGCAGATAGGCATAACCTTCCAGGTTGCCAATAGGCAGTCCACTGTATTGTGCATTGAACAGATGGCTATCCATATCAATGTCACCATCATTGATCAGCGGTGCCACATCCCTGTCTTCACCGAAAATAGTATGAACCTGGTTGAGATAGGCATAGCTCAGGGTGGTATCAGGCAAAGATTGATTGACGATACTGAAGGCATCAAAAGTCTGCCAGTTCTGACGCCAGCCGACGGTGCCGATAAAACGATGGAACGGCGCATCCCTGAATGTCACAATCTGCCGGCCGAATTTAAATGTCGTAGCGAAATTGTTGTAGGCCAGAAATGCCTGATTGACTTCCGTGCCTTCCGGATCGGCCACAATCGGATACTCAGGCTCGCCATTGGTGCCAGCGGCATTGAACTTATCTGACCCCAGATGAGAAACATCTTCAAATTCAACAAAGCCGCTGAAGCCATGGAATGTACCGGTTTTATAGCCCAGTGTTGTTCGGAGCGTAAAGGCATCTGCTTCTTTATCGATGCCATCCTGATCCACATTTTCATAACGGGCACGAGCAGAAAAGCTGACTTTTCCGCTGGTTAATGCTTCTATAAAGGCATCTTCAGCCTGGGCGATGGCGGGAACCATTGTCATACTGCTCATGCCTGTCGCCAACAGACTTAGGGCCGTCAATTTTTTCATTTTTGGCATTGTTTATCCTCGTATAAAAAAAGCCATGCAGGTCACCCTGGCATGGCTTCGTTACCTTGATTGATTCGTAGTTAATATCGAAAAGAAAGATGGCTGCACCGTTGCAGAGTCACTATTCCGATAGTAGCAACCATAGTGCCAATTTAATAAGTGGTTGTTTTTATTACTCCGTTCATCTTTTCGTGAAATTTTCGTGACGACAAATGCACCATTTAAATACTTATTTATTGGTGAATGCACTACGGTGAATCAAAAAAGAAATAAAGCCATTTGCCACAAACAAAAACGGGACGCCATAAAGACGTCCCCAAAGCGCATGAATACTGCTTCCAAAGAGACATTGGCATATTCATCGCTGTAGGCGTTACGGGGCATGATTATGTAGTCCGTTGACATATCAATGCCATTATTGAGGTTAAAACGTGCGGAGACACCAGAAAGGTTTTATTGATTGATAAGCAATTGTTCATCTCGAGAGCGCTTTAAACACGATCTCCTGCTTTTAAAACATCAATTGCTTCTTTAACCGAGTAGCTGGTGTATCAAATCAACAAGCGACTTTTGTGCACCGCCAACGCTATTTAACTCAGGGGCAGCTGATATTGCCATTGGTTTCAATTGAGCCGGTAACGGTATAGCTACTATTGATATAACAGTTGACGTGGTTTGATGTATTGCCTGTACCTGAAAGGTTATTGATTGTCACACCGCTAGCGAGAAAGTATGTATCCCATTCGCTCACTGGGGATGTGCCTCCCATGTTCAGGGTGTTGTTTGAAAAGTCGATATTGGCGTTATCATTCACAAAGGCTATGACCTGACCATTTACGCCATTGGCGATAACATTCATATTGTTATTGCGTATGGTGACATTACGGCTATTGTCTATCAGAATAATACCCGCTGTAGCGCCACTCTCTGTGGTGAATGTGTTGTTCAGAATATTGACATTTTCTTTGCCCTCAATTTTGGCGATCCTTGTTGAACTTGAATTTGTTATTTTGGCATTCACACCGATAAGGCTGCTGTTATCAGCCATATCAAAAAACCGGACTGCGCCACCGAGGCCACTACTGCCTGAGCCCGAGATACTGGCTGATGGCGTGGTAATGTTGACTCTTCTTCCAGAAGGGGTTTTGACCTTAATATTCGCACTGCCTAAAATCTGCTGCCCTTGCTGAGCTGTCGTGAGGCTGTTTACCCCGGTGTAATCACCGTTCAGGATGACAGTAGCGTTGGCGCCTGCGTTAGCAATAGCGGTACTGAAATTATTGCCATTAACGCTGTCATCAAACAGTACGATGCGTTTACCATCGGCCGTTTCTCGAATCACCTCGGGCGCACCATAACTGCCTCCCTGGCTGACAACATCGACATCACGGACAACAGGATCCACCATCCGCTGTTCCATCGCTGTCAGCGCTCGGCTTGCTTTAGCCTTTGTACCGCCTAAGGGGATGCTGAGTCGTAACACGGCAAAACTCTGGCTACCACGGGGATCATCATGCTGGTATTCCAGCCCCAGCGACAAACGCGAACCTCTCGATAAAAAAGGCAAAGCATTGAATTTCATTTCCAGTCGAGCGCGCGGTCCCTGGATGGTCTCTGCCTTGCTGTCGGTAAAGCGGTAACCACCGGCATAGACGCGCAGTTGCTTGTCGTCTTCAGGAGAAAATACCGGAATACGCCAACCGATTTCAGCATCGTAACCGCTCATTGAACGCTCTTCACCGGCACGATAGGTGATGGCAGTGCCGGAAAAATCGACCGTGTCTAAACTTTCTTCAAAGTGGCTGGTTTCCCCTACGGGGATATAGGCATTGGCACGTAAATCCCAGTCCATCGACAGGGCTTCGACCCCCAGGGTCACTTGGTTGAAAAAATTGTCATAGGGGCTTTTACGACGGTCAAAATAACCGTAACCACCGAGATTCCAGCCATTGTCGAGCATGTGCCGCAGACCGACACCGATGTTCCCTTCGTAGCTGTCATCGTTGTCCACGCGACCGCGCAGGTTGGCAAACAGCAGACTGTCGTTGTTTTGCCACAGCGGGATGAGCAAATCTGCTTCACCGAGGCTGCGTTCGTTACCAAGTTTGCCTTCGAAATCAATGCGTGGCTGCCATTTGTCGGTTGTGGATCCGACTTCAGCTTGAACAGTTGAGATGACGGCAAGGCTGACAGTGAGCATGAGAGGGAGCAGTGTCTTGTTCATCAACGTTCCTTACTTCTAAATTTTCATTTGCTACTGGCTGAACATGAACATGAACATTGAGTGAGTGGAGAGTTGCATCCATGCTCTTAGCCGTGCATTATCGATATCTAATGCAGCGTATTTCCCTTTTTTCGCCGAAAATCATGCCAAAGTTTCGATAAATAAAAGATTTTTCAAGCAGTCGGGTTGTTATTCGGCAGGAACAAACGGCTTAACAGCAAGGCTGAAGTGTTTCGATGCTAAAACGAATGTTCAGGCATGCATGTTAGGTAAAGACCCATCGTTGTGATAGTCACTGATCAGTGACACTTTTGACTTTTTAAAAATGTAGTAACCTCATGGAAGATTCTCAAAAACAAGCCATTCATCAACTCTGGGACGAGATGGCTGCAAGCAGTGCCTCCCGTTCGTTGGAGATGCTGGATACCACGCTGGATAGACTCGCCAAACTTGTTGATGCCCAGCAAGCCTACTGGATAGGCAGTTTGCGTATTGATGCCATTGCCGATACGGATCCGGCTTCAGGCTGGCGGGCACGCCACAATTATTATCTGAAACACACTGCTGAACGTGAGGCTGTTCGCAAAGAACATTATCGTCGTCTTGAGAGTGGACAGGTTGATCCGAGCATTCTTTCCAATCTCAAGAATGCCGGTACATTCAGGATCAATATCAAACACGAGATGGTGCCTCCGGAGTGGTTTGAGTCGGAGATTTATAAAAAGCTGTTTGTGCCTTTTGATATTCGCGATGTGATCTTTGTTGCCACTCCCATCAGTCCCGATGTGGAATCATGGATGATATTTGAACGTGGAGGTAAAGACTGGGTGAATTTTGGTGAAGCAGAGCGCCAGGTATTGGATTATGCCCTGCGGCCGACGCAGTGGTTCCAAAAACAACTCACTCTGCATCATGGTATTTATCTCGCTGAAGAAACCCTCACTGCAGCCGAGCGCCGGGTGCTGAGTGGCCTGCTGACTGATAAAACGGAAGCCGAGATTGCCGATGAGCTGGGCCTAAGTCAAAGTACGGTTCACACGTATTGCGTTCGTATTTGTCGCAAATTTGGTGTGCGTGGTCGTAATGGGCTTATTTCATTGTGGCTTGGCGAATCGCAGCAATAAATTCTCTGTGTATGAGAATTGTCCGGCCATATTCAGCTGGTAATGTCACTCACTTTCGAATTAGCAAGGAATCAATGAGGATTGAAAACTATTCCACAACCTGGGCAATGACAGATAACCCGCAGAAATCCAATTCATAGTGTGTCCTTACGGGTCCGTTGAGCTTGAGTCAAATATGAGTGGACCTAATGACCAAGTAATTTCTTCAATTCCGGTACACAGGAACCACAGTTGGTGCCGGCATTCAGCTTGGCACCGATTTCATCCACATTTTTGACATGGCCTGTGCTTATCGCGTCTTTCAGCGTATTTTCCCCAACACCAAAACAGGAACAGACAATCGCACCACAGTCTTTCTGACCTTTACCTGGTTGCCCCACCAGCAGGCTATAGCGCTCTGTATCGGACAAGCTGGTTGAAGTAAACAACTGTGATAACCAGGAACGGGCCGGCAGGTCATGGCTGGGGGCAATAAACACCACGCCTTCCAGTTGATTACCAACAATCTTGCCGGCGCGGTATCGTCCGGCCTTTTTGTCGATAAAGTCCAGCCATTCTCCCCCTGTACCCAGGTGTTCTTTCGCCCAGGCGTCAGGCTGGCTAATGTTTTTTTCACCGGCAATCTCATAGCGCCAGAACTGTGCACCTCTGACTTTGACCCAGTAGTTGGCATCTTTCACCGAGATCGGTCGGCGCGACAGAATAAAGCCATGCCAGATCGGTTGATACGGGCGAATTCTGACCGGCGTATGTTTGGATTCAGGCTGACCGGATAACGGATCATAAACCGCCGCAACGAGTGCATCGACCCGCGCCATTGACGCGAACTGATTACTCCAGTGAATAGGCACAAACACACTGCCCGGCCGTTGTTCATCGGTAATCACCGTGCGCACAATCATTCTGCCCCACTGACTGCTGACTTCCGCCAATGCCCCGTCAACCAGATCCCAGTTCTGGGCATCGACCGGGTGAATCTGCACCATCGGCTCCGGGATATGAGCATTCAGACGCACCGCACGACCAGTGCGGGTCATGGTGTGCCACTGGTCCCGAATACGGCCCGTATTCAACACCAGCGGATACGCATCACTGGTCTGGTTCTGCGGCAATTTGGGCTCAATCGGCACCATTTTCGCCTTACCGGACGGGGTAAAGAATCGTCCGTCAGTAAACAGTCTCGCTGTGCCTGATGGCGCCTCGGCCGTAACAGGCCATTGAATTGGTGCCAGTTTGTCAAAGGCTTCGTCACTGATATCGGCCAGACCGCTTATATCAAAGTCTCGCGTACCATTATTTTCAAAAGCGGACAGCCGGGCGTGCTCACGAAACACATCGACCGGTTTTTCAAACGGAAATGCTTTACCAAAGCCCATTTTTCGTGCCACCTGGGTCATGATCCACCAGTCCGGTTTGGCTTCTCCGGGTAAAGGCAGAAACGCCCGTTGATGACTGATACGACGCTCTGAATTTGTCACCGTACCGTCTTTCTCCCCCCAGGCTGCTGCCGGCAGCAGAATATCAGCCAGCTCCGTTGTGTCGGTATTGCTCTCACATTCCGACACCACCACCAGTTCGCATTTTTCCAGCGCCGCTTTAACTTTATCGGCTTCCGGGAGGCTCACCACCGGATTGGTGGCCACAATCCAGACTGCTTTGATCTTACCTGCAGCCACGTCTTTGAACATATCAATAGCTTTGGCCCCATTTTCGGTCGCCAGCCGGTCTGTTTCCCAGAAACGTGAGACCCGGTCATGGTGTTCCGGATTGGTGATTTCCATATGCGCCGCGAGCTGGTTACTCAGACCGCCAACTTCACGACCGCCCATCGCATTGGGCTGACCGGTGAAGGAAAACGGGCCCATTGCCGGTTTGCCGATACGGCCGGTAGCCAGGTGGCAGTTGATAATGCTGTTGGTTTTATCGGTGCCGGAGGTCGACTGATTAATGCCTTGAGAATAGAGCGTCACCACTTTTTCGGTCGATGCAAACAGCTGATAGAACTTAACAATGTCCTCTTCCGGCAGTTCGGTGATGGAAGAAACCTGCGGAATATTACCAGCACTCTCTTTCGCTGCCTTGATTGCAGCCGAGAAGCCCTCGGTGTGCTGCTCAAGGAAATCCAGATCCAGATAGTCTTCCTGTTTCAGGAAATTAAGCAGGCCGTTGAATAGAGTCGCATCACTGCCGGGCCTGAGTGACAGATGCAGATCAGCGATATCACAGGTAGAAGTTTTACGCGGATCAATCACCACGACTTTTAAATCGGGCCGTTGCTGCTTGACCTGGTTGATACGCTGATAAATCACTGGATGGCACCAGGCCAGGTTGGAACCGGCCATCACCAGTAAGTCTGCCTGCTCCAGATCTTCATAGCTGCAGGGCACCGAATCACTACCGAACGCTCGCTTGTAGCCGGCTACTGCTGACGACATGCACAGGCGTGAGTTGGTATCGATATTGGCGCTGCCGATAAAGCCCTTCATCAACTTGTTGGCCGTGTAGTAATCCTCGGTCAGAATCTGACCGGAGACATAAAAGCCGACGGCGCTGGGTCCGTGTTTATCGATAATGTCCTTGAATTTTCTGCTGACGGTATTGAGTGCTTCATCCCAGGAAACGCGTTTACCTGCCACTTGGGGATAAAGCAGCCTGTTCGACAGATCGACCGTTTCCCCCAGTGCTGAGCCCTTGGAGCAAAGACGCCCGAGATTAGCGGGATGACGGGGATCGCCCTCAATTGCGACTTGTCCGTCAGCCTGTGGTGTCGCCAGGACACCACAGCCAACGCCGCAATAAGGACAGGTGGTCTGAATAGTTTGTTCTTTACCCAAAACAGATGACTCTTTTATAGCGAAATGTAGACTACGCCGTTCTCGATTTTGGTCTCAAACGTACGCGTGCAGCCTTCATCAGGTCCGGTTGCTTCACCGCTTTCCATGTCGATGACCCAGTTATGGAGCGGGCAGGCTACCCGTTTATCATAGACGATCCCCTGTGACAGCGGGCCTGCCTTGTGCGGACACTGATCATAGAGGGCAAAAACTTCATCCCCTGCCGTTCTGAAGACAGCCACATCGCCATCTTTGGTCACCAATACGCGTGACCCTTTGTTTGGAATATCGGCCAGCGGGCCAACTTCGGTCCAGCTCATGCTTACCTCTAGCTTACTTGTTTAATCGGAATGTAGTTTTCTTTGTGCTTGGCCGCGTGCTCAGCCCACGGATCGTTCTGTGCATTTTCCTGTGACTCATAGAAACTTTGCGCCAGTCGTTTACGGCTGGCTTCATCCTCGACCACCAGCGCCTGCACGTGTTTCAGACCGACACGCTCAATCCATGGTGCCGTACGTTCCAGGTAATGACCCTCTTCACGATACAGCTGCATATAGGCCGCAATGTATTCCATTGCCTCTTCTTCGGTAGCGACTTTGCACAGGAAGTCGGTTGCCCGCACCTTGATGCCGCCATTACCGCCCACATGCAACTCATAACCGGAATCCACACACACTACGCCGATGTCTTTAATCGTGGCCTCGGCGCAGTTACGCGGACAACCGGAAACGGCAATCTTGAATTTATGCGGCGTCCAACTGCCCCAGGTCATCTTCTCGACCTTGATACCGAGACCAGTGGAATCCTGGGTACCGAAACGGCACCACTCGCTGCCGACGCAGGTTTTTACCGTACGCAGCGATTTACCGTAGGCATGGCCGGAAACAAAGCCGGCTTCGCTGAGATCGGCCCACATTTTGGGCAGATCATCTTTTTTCACACCCAGCAGGTCGATACGCTGACCACCAGTGATTTTGACAGTAGGCACATCATATTTGTCAGAAATATCGGCAATGGCGCGCAGTTCTCTCGGGTTAGTCACACCGCCCCAGATCCGTGGCACAACAGAATAAGTACCGTCTTTCTGAATATTGGCGTGAACCCGCTCATTGATAAAGCGTGACTGCGGATCGTCGGCATATTCATTGGGCCAGCTGCTGAGCATGTAGTAGTTCAGCGCCGGGCGGCAGGAGTGACAGCCGTCAGGATTTTTCCATTCCAATGCGTCAATCAGCTGCGGAATGTTCTTCAGCTCCTGCTCCTTGATAGCGGTTTTCACCTCATCATGCGACAAGTCGGTACAACCACACATCGCTTTTTTGCTTGGCGTATCATTGAAATCACTGCCCAGCGTTGAGGCCAGAATCTGCTCTACCAGGCCGGCACAGGAACCGCATGAGGCCGAGGCCTTGGTATGTGATTTCACCTCATCCAGCGTGTATAGATTATGTTGGGAAATGGCTTTGGTAATATCACCTTTGCAGACCCCGTTACAGCCGCAGATTTCTGCCTCATCCGGCAGGTTATCTGTTGAATTGGCCGCACCGTGGCCGGAATCACCGATATGGTGTTGACCGAACAACATGTTTTCACGGATATCTGATACATCAGTCGCGTCTTTCATCAACTGGAAGTACCAGGTGCCATCCACAGTATCACCATAGAGCACGACACCTATCAGCCGATCTTCCTTAATCACCAGCTTCTTATAGACATGACGGGCGGCGTCTTTAAACACCAGATCTTCAGTCTCATCATCGCCATTGAAATCCCCGGCCGAGAACAGATCGATACCGGTGACTTTCAGCTTGGTTGAAGTCACGCTACTGATGTAACGGGCGATACCCATTTTGGCCAGGTGATTGGCACAGACCTTGGCCTGCTCAAACAGCGGTGCAACCAGACCGAAAGTCTGGCTGCGGTGCTGCACGCATTCGCCGACAGCGTAAATGGTCGGGTCAAAAGTCTGCATGGTGTCATCAACGACGATACCGCGCTCGCAATGAATACCAGCCGATTGCGCCAGTTCGATATTGGGGCGTATACCAACCGCCATCACCACCAGATCGGCATCGATTTCAGTGCCATCCTTGAAGTGGACTTTTTCTACACGGTCTTTACCGCTGATAGAGTCGGTGGCATGGCTCATCAGGAAATGCAGGCCTTTGCCTTTAAGCTCCTCAAGCATCAAATCCGATGCGGCAGTATCAAGCTGTTGGTTCATCAGTGTTTCACTGATATGCACTACCGTCACATCCATGCCCTGCAGCATCAGACCATTAGCGGCTTCCAGACCCAACAGGCCACCACCAATCACTACCGCTTTTTTATGGGATTTAGACGTTTCCAGCATGGTGTCAACGTCTTTGATGTCACGGAAACTGATTACACCGGGCAGGTCTGCACCAGGAACGGGCAGCATAAACGGACGCGAACCGGTCGCCAGTAACAGGCGATCATAGGGTTCCACTGTACCGTCATCAGCGATGACCTGACGATTGATCCTATCAATCTGAGTGACTTTATTACCCGAATGCAGGGTGACATTATTCTCTTCATACCACTGCAGATCATTAATCATGATCTCGTTAATGGTTTTCTCGCCCGCCAGCACTGGCGACAGCATAATACGGTTGTAGTTACCGTAAGGTTCTTCACCGAATACGGTAATGTCATATTTCTCAGGTGCGAGCTTGAGCAACTCCTCCAGCGTTCGCATCCCTGCCATGCCATTACCAATCAGCACTAATTTCTCTTTCATGGATCTCTCCGGTATTAACTGACCATCAATATCGCAATCACCATGCCAACTTATAAGGTGTTGAAATTATTAAAAATGGTTATTTCGGAGAGCCCTTAATTGGTGCGAGAAATACTTATTTGCGCACCAAAATAAAACATCCATGCACCCGTTGGTGCCGTTGCTCATAAATAGCGTTATGAACTGTCACCTCCCTGTGACAATTAGGTCAATTATTCAAGGTGCCGCATTCCAGACATGTGACTGCAATTGCCATTCACCGGCCTCATTCTGCTCCAGCACCGTGACCAGCACGCCGCCGAAGCTGACCGGTTGCTGGTCAGCATCCACGCCTTCGGCCTGCCAGTAACCTACCTGAGTGATTTGTTTATCCGCCGCGATAATATCGACCGTCTCGATCTGGTGGTTATGAACCCCGTTATCGATAAACCCTGAAAACAAATTTCTGATGGCTTCATGGCCTTCCAGCAGCTTGCCATTAGCGGGAGAGACGGTCGCATCGTTATCATACAGGGCCACCAACTCATTCAACTGTCCCTGATTCAGCGCCTGATTCCATTCTTGATTGGCCTTACTGACAATATTTTCCGGACTGTCAGCCAGCACCGCACCACTGAATGTCACAGCGGTCATTGCAAGTAATAAATGTTTCATCTTATTTCTCCTTTTTGGTTAGGAAGCTAATTATTAAATTAAAAAATGGCTCAGTCGAAAACCTCTGCCTGCTGATTCAGTTTCAGCAAAATCTGCATCAGCATGTCGCCCTCTTCATCTGTCAGAGCCGTCATCAACTGTCTGACGCGACGATAATATTCCGGCATCACCTCATCAAGTTTGGCCTGACCTTTGTTAGTCAGCTTGACCAGAGTCTGTCTCCGGTCCTTGGGTGACACCATGCGCGTGACCAGCTTATCGCGCTGCAGGCCATCAATCAGTCCGGTCATGGTAGCGCGACTGACACCCGCCTTTTCAGCAAGTTTAGACGGACTGGAGCAGCCATCATCCTCACGCATCAGCAACACCAATACCCACCAACGCCCCTGCAGTAAAGCATGCGCACCCAGATAGCGATCCAGGCCATTGGATAAATCCGTCGCCACACGCAAAAAAGTCAGAAACTGAATGACCCTGTCGATATCGGCATCGGGGTAGCGATCAGCAAACTTCTTCAGAATGTGTGCGTCAGGTAAGTCTTTAAGCTCTAACATAACTCAGATTATAGTTAGCTTCCTAATTAATTTCAATTCCTGATGATTTATCAGATTCAGTTTCAGTTAATTTAGGCTTCAGCTTGGTTTAAGTCCAGCGTCTTAGCATGGGAAGCGTTCATCAATAAAGGAGACTGAACATGAAATTAATGAGTGCCGTTACCCTGAGCAGTGTTTTAGCTGTGATGTTTCTATCTGCATCAGTTAAAGCAGATGACGATGATATGCGTGAAATGAAAACCCTGTCTGACGGGCTGGGACTGATTTCGCTGGAAGAAGCCAAGGCCAAGGCATTGGAAGCGAAACCCGGTGTAATTGAAGATGCCGATCTGGAAGATAGAGATTTCAGTAAAGGCTGGGATTATGAGTTTGAAATTGTCGATGTCGATGGCAATGAATGGGAAGTCTATATCGATGCCAAGACCGGCGAAGTCCGTAAAATCGAAAAAGACTGGTTCTAAGCCGGACTCATGCCTGCAGGTGCACCGTCACCTGCAGGCCCCCATACTGCTCAGAGCGCTGAAATGACAGCGTGCCATTGTAACTTTCCACGATATCATGAGCGATAGCGAGTCCGAGGCCACTGCCGGGTTTGGACTCATCGGCGCGAAAGCCGCGCTGACTTAAACGTAACAGATCGGCTTCATCACAACCCGGCCCATCGTCCTCAACTACTATTTCCACTCCCTCAGCAGTCATGCTGATATTCAACACAACCTGTTCCTGACACCACTTGCATGCATTGTCGAGCAGATTGCCCAGCAATTCGAGCAGATCTTCACGATCACCCTTAAAACGGACATCATCAGCAAGCTGCCAGTCTATATTCAGCGCCTTATCACGATAAATCCGTTGCAGCGTTTCCGTGAGTTGTGACACCAGCTCGGTCAGATCAATGCCCTTGCCTGGCAGGGTAACGCCGGCAACGCGTCCCCGTTTGAGTTCCCTGTCGATAATTTGCCTTATCTCACTGGTCTGTTCATAAATAGCAGTGTGCATTGCTGTGTTATCAGAAGGGCCTGATTCGACAGTCTGGTTAATCAAGGTTAACTGGGTTTTGAGGCGATGCGCCAGATTACCCAGAGCCTGCCGTGAGCGGCGTGTTTTGCTGACCATACTCTGCATCAGCCGGTTCAACTCGGACAGCAATGGTTGAATTTCATCAGGCGCATTTTCATCGATTTTTTCAATCTCGCCTTGTCCCAGTTGCTCAAGTTGTCGCCTTGCTTTGCTGAGTGGTTTCAGTGCCTGCCTGACCAGACCGGCCTGGAACAACAGCAAGATTACAAAGCCGCTGGCGGATAACAGTGTAAAAACAAACTGAAAATGCTGTTTATCTTCCAGCATCCAGGCAATATCTTCCGCCACGGTAATAGTCACTGATTTATCCTGCTTCAGATAACTGGCTGACACCGCCAGCAGTGGCTGCCCCTGCGGGCCGGTCTGATAATGAACCTGGCGCTCGCCAACCGCAACCCACCGGGTTTTCAGGCTGAAGTCCCATAGAGAGCGTGAATAGAGTTGCTGATCGACAGACTCCACGGTGAAATAAAGCCCGGAAAACGTGCGCCTGTAGTTACTGCTGAGTCGTGCATTGTCAAGGTTTAACTGACCGTCTGGAGAAACAGTCAGGTTGGCCAGCAGGCTCTCGGTCTCTTCCTGCAGACGGGTGATAACCTGTTTTTCGATCAGCCGGTCGATGGTCAGAGTCAGCCACAACCACTGCCCGATCAGTAATAATGCCAGCACCAGGGTCAGACCGATGGCAAGTCGGCTGCGAATCGAGGTCATCGCCCTTCCCGGCCGAAGATATAGCCCTGCCCGCGCCGGGTCTGAATCAATCCCTGTCCCAGTTTCTGCCGCAATCGGTTGATGTAGACCTCAATCACATTGCTGTCCTTATCGCTGTCTAGCTGGTAAACGTGTTCAGTCAGGGTGGTTTTAGATAAGAGCTTGCCGGGATTGAGCATAAAATAACGCAGCAGTTTGAATTCGGTACCGGTCAGGCTGAACTTTTCGCCGCTACTGAGATTGACGCTCTGATCCGACTCGTCCAGCGACAACTCGCCATAGCTCAGCGAGCCCGGCTTTAAACCGGCATAACGACGCATTACAGCATCAATGCGGACCAGAAGCTCTTCGATTTGAAAGGGTTTGGCAAGGTAATCGTCCGCACCGGCTTTAAAGCCCAGTACCTTATCTTCCCAGGCATCGCGGGCAGTGAGAATGATGACCGGTGTCAGATTGTCCCGCTGGCGCCAGTTTTTCAATACATCCAGACCTGACTGACCCGGGAGTCCCAGATCCAGCACAATCAGATCATAGGGTTCGATATCACCCATCGCCTCACCGTCGATACCATCTGTCGACAGATCAGTAGCATAACCGGCGCGATTGAGTGCATCCTGTAGTTTCGGCCCCAGGCCCGGGTCATCCTCGACCAGCAGCAGCCGCATGCTCTAATCCTCGCTTTCCAGCTCGATCAGTTCCGCCGTGCTGGCATCCAGTTCCAGTTCCCAGACCTGTCCATGATCATCCAGGATTTCCAGTTCGTAAATATAGCGACCGTCCTCTTCGTCCAGCTCCGTTTCCAGGATCTGGCCTGATTTGACCGCCATGGCAGATTTGATCACCTGCTCCAGGGGCAGAATATCGCCGCGCTGTTTCAGCATACGTGCACGATCAGCATCGTCATCTGCTTGCAGACCATGGCCGGGCAGGATGAACATCATCAACAAGCCGGCGAGAGATAGAGACGGATTAAAAGATTTCATACCAGTTCTGCCAAAGTTCATTAAACACAGACAGTCTAATGGGTATGACTTAATCCAAGATGAAAAATAATGACCGTCCGTTAGCGCACAGTGAAGATTCGGACGACCTCGCCATTTTTGAAAATAACATGGGTGGCTTTACTATCAGCGGTGCTGTACATCCATTTTTCAAACAGATCATGGCCTTCTTCATCGCCCAGCGCGGGTCTTTTGTGCTTGCTGATATAGGAAGGCTCCCAGGCTTGGCCGCAGGTCGACTTGATCTGTTGCGGGCTCATTCCCAGCGTAATCGCGTGGGTGCCACATGGCAGACTGGACAAGTCTGCACTACCGGCCAGTACGGCTGAACTGCTCAGGCCGATCAGGGTCATGAATACTGTTGATGTCAGTCGCATGAGTGTCTCTCCTCGTGGTGATAGATGCGACAATAGCATGATTTAAAAATAGTTTCTAAACCCGCTCACTGTCTTTCGCTAGAGCTAGGGCTTGTTGATCTTTCATCTCCGCCTCTGTTGTGACTGAAAAATCGTCAAACAAGGCGCAAAGTGTGAAGTGTAGCCTCCCTACATGAGCGCTTTACAACGCGGGGTGACGCTTTTTCAGCCTCAACCCGCAGGGCTGGGGCTATTTTTGTGGCCAGCTGCGTTGTACGAAATACCTCCCTGTATTTCGCCGCTTCGCGGCCAGCTTCGCTGTTCAAATGGGTTCCATACCCATTTGTCAATCGCTTATGTAGAACAACTACACTGCGTGCTTTCCGCCTTGCCGGACACAAAAATAGCCGCCAGAGTGGTGGAGATGAAAGATCAACAAGCCCTAGGGATAACGTTAGATTGAAGCCGGCCCATACGGAACCGCATCCCACTTTTCCATTCATTTTATGCGCTCCGCATAACACCGGTCAGACCAGGCTAATTCTCGCTGACAATATGCAAAAAGTGCATATGTTTCTCATACTGAATCAGCACGTCATCAATTACCTGTTCTTGATTGTAACCATACAGGTCATAATGCTGACTACCCTCGGCAAGATAAACCTCGGCACGGAAGTAGCGTTTACTCTCGTCGGTTATAGGATCAAACTCCGGGAAAGCAAAACTCGGGATCAGATGCCCGACCGCATGAACGCCATAAATAAAGTCATCTTCACCATCATAGATAACCTTCAACTCAATATAATCCTCTTTATCATTGATTTCGACGTTGACACCACCATGTCGGATTTCGTCAGCCACCTCCGACAGGGATGGCTTGATTATCTGCTGTAAAAAACGCGATATTTCGGGTTTGTTGGGATGACTGCTAAGATTTCTCAGCCGTTGTTTCCAACTGACCCGCCGCCCAGTACTGACTGGGGTCTGGGGTACCCCCAGCACCTGACGTTTGATACCTTCCATTCTCAGTCCCTTATACAAGCCGTAACAGATCACCAGCATGACCATCACAAACGGCAAAGCCCCGGCAATCGCCGCGGTTTGCAGTGCCGCCAGTCCGCCGGCCAGGAGTAGCACTGAAGCCACCAGCCCCTCAGTCACGGCCCAGAAGATTCGTTGCCATACTGGTGGCTTGGGATGCCCACCTGAGGTGATGGTATCAATCACCAGTGACCCGGAGTCCGAAGAGGTTACGAAGAAAGTCACCACCAGCAGCGTTGCTACACCAGATGAGATCATGCTCAGCGGCATTTGTTCGAACATGGTGAAAATCGCAATCGGCACATTTTCAGCTACCGCACCGGTAATAACGCCAGACAACTCGCCGAGTTCCATATGAAGTGCCGTGCCGCCGAAGAAGGTCATCCACATGAAGGTAAATCCCACCGGCACGAACAGCACCCCCAGCACGAATTCACGTATAGTCCGGCCGCGGGATACCCGGGCGATAAACATACCGACAAAAGGTGACCAAGCAATCCACCAGCCCCAGTAAAACAGGGTCCAGCCACCGATCCAGCTATTAGGTTCGTAGGCATAGAGATTAAAAGTCATGTCGACCACTTCACTCAGATACTGGCCGGTGTTCTGAACCAGTGACTGCAGCAGGAACAATGTTGGTCCCGCCAGCAGCACAAACAGCAGTAACAGCACAGCCAACCCCAGGTTAAGCACCGATAACCGCTTGATCCCCGCATCAAGACCCGCAACCACGGAAACCGTGGCCAACAGGGTAATCAGTGCGATAAGTCCGATCTGCAGCGGCACCGACACCGGCAGATCAAATAAGTAGTTGAGCCCGGCATTGATTTGCAGCACACCCAGCCCCAGCGAGGTAGCAATACCGAACATGGTTCCAAGGACTGCAAAAATATCCACCACATGGCCGATAGGGCCGTAGATACGCTCACCTATCAGCGGATACAGGGCGGAACGAATAGTTAAGGGTAAATTGTGTCTGAAACCGAAGTAGGCAAGTGACAGACCCACTACCGCGTAAATCGCCCAGGCGTGCAGCCCCCAGTGGAAAAAAGTGATGGACATGGCATGACGCGCGGCTTCGACGGTACCGGCCTCTCCCACCGGCGGGCTGGCAAAATGCATGATGGGTTCAGCGACACCGTAAAACAGCAGACCAATACCCATCCCGGCACTGAACAGCATCGCGAACCAAGAGGTATAACCGTAATCCGGTTCAGAATGGTCGGGACCCAGTTTAATCGCACCATAAGAACTGATAGCGAGACCGAGACTGAAAATCAGAAAAACGCCCACCGCTAATAGATAGAACCAGCCGAAGGACTCGACAATCCAGCCCTGAACATGGGTAAATAGTCCTGCAGCAAAATCGGAGAAACTGGCGGCAAATATCACCAGGGCGAGGATCAAAATCGCCGAGCCAAAAAATACCGGCGGATTGATTTCGACCTTGCTTGCCGGCTGGGTGTTGTGCTGTGTTGGTTCGCTCATAGCTTGCTCACTCTGCTGCTTTTTTTATTGTGTTCAGAAGTAATAACCGAAATTGATATTAAATCGGGTTTGCCAATCGTCATCCTGATTAGCGCCCAGCCTGTCACCAAACGCTGCGTCGCCACCAATGAACTCGTTACCGTTGGATGCGCTCAGGTCGGTGTAGATATACCAGTTGTCCTTGCCCCAGGCGGCGCCCAGTGTTGCCAATTCACTGTCATTGAAGCTGCTTTCCTGTTTTAGCACCGTGCTGTACTCAATGTAGGGAATCACGTAATCAAGCCAGGCAATCTGGTTGGTTTCCAGGTAATAACTGAGGGAAACAGCGGGAAGCCAGGCTTCTGCCGCAGCGGTACTGGGGAAGTCATAAGCCCCCATCTGAACCAGTTTGTCTGTGCCCAGCGGCTGTCTCGAATCCACGTCGAAACGGTAGTAGGTGATCTGGCTCGCCAGCGTAAACTGACCCCATTTATTGACCATATGCAGGGACGCCGCATAGCGGTCACCATCATCCTGCACCCCGCGGCTTTCAAGCTGACCGTATTGCAGCGATAAACCCAGATCAGTTGTCACGTCATTAATTGAAAGCTGGTAAATGCCTCTGAGGTTAAACTGATGCCGCTCCTCGTAACCATCATCACTCTCGTTGACGACATCATAGGAGTAACGGGCACTGTCATCCGAGGCGCCGATATAATTGCCTTCATCTGCGATGTAATAGGCCGCATCCCATTTCCAGTTGCCGGTTTCATGATGATATTTGGCGCCCAGATCCATATCGTCGGCAAGACCAAGGTAATAATGCTGATCAAAAAACCAGCTTTGTGACACACCATAAGGCCCGGGGCCGAATGGCACCCGATTCACACCAAGTTGAAGTTGCCGTTGCTCGTCAAACTGGTAACCCAGCCAGCCAGTATGCAGAAAGTTATAACCGTTATACCAGCGGTATTCGACTTTGCCGATGTAAGGGCCATCCGCGTAGTCCAGATTAAGTCGGAAAGTATCGAGATTGAAATTGCCCCCGTCATCAAATGATCGGGACGCACCATCCGTTTCAGGATAGTCGCCGATGGCATAGTTTGCCCTCATCGCCCCACCGACACGCAGCGGTCCAAAGCGGATCTCCGCCGGCTCGTCTTCCACAGCCTCTTCCGCTTCAGCCAGACGTTCTTCTCTGTCCTCACGGGCCTCGACAATCTTTTCTTCCGCCTGGGCGAGTTTATCTTCGGCCGCTGCTTTCTGTTTCTGCGTTACTTCGAGTTTTTGCTGGGTTTGTCTGAGCTCTGCTTCCAGCCGCTCAATTCTGTCCTGCAATTGCGTTATATCATCATCAGAAACCGGCTGAGCCTGCACGGTGACCGTTGTCACCGATATAAATGTCAGCAACATACTGATGAAAAGAGCACGTTTGGCGTGTCTGAACATTGGGCTCCATCCTGCTTTCGATGTGGCTTGCTGTCATACAGCGTTAGGCGATGCTTCGAGCTTGACTAACAAGGGGTATTTATTGACCTTAACAGAGAAACTGCTTGGGTCCAACTCAATCGAGCTCGACCAGCGCCGTAACCGGCAAATGATCTGAGGCTTTCCTGGCCAGTGCCGAGCGATGTGCTGCAACGGCAATAAGATGGCGGCGGGGTTGTACCCAGATGCGATCGAGAGTGAGGACTGGCCACGCTGAAGGAAAACTCCGGCAGGCCGGCGTGGTATCAAAGTAACGGTGCAGCCAGCGGAGCGGCCTGCCCCACAGAAACCATTCATTGAGATCACCCATCAGCACTGTCGTATCGGCCCGTTGCTGCTCGAACTCGGCCAGAATATTTTTGACCTGATGGCGTCGTTCAACCGGCTTGAGGCCGAGGTGAGTAGCATAGACCAGAATATGATGGCCCTGATAATCGAATTGAACCTGCAGCGCACCACGCGGTTCATGGGGCTCAAGACTGAGATCAATCATCCGGTGCGATGTTATCGGTAATCGTGACAAAATCGCATTACCGTAATCACGTGATTCACGCAGCATGGTCGGTCCGGCCAGACCCGTCATATTGGTCTGCTGGGCGAGAAAATCAAGCAGATCCAGATCATTCACCCGGTGATGCTCCACTTCCTGCAGCGCAATGATATCGGCATCGACTTCTCGGATAACCTCAGCAATGCGGAAAGGATCGAAATGGCCATCCGTGCCGACCGCAGCATGGATGTTGTAGCTCGCCAGCTTGAGCCGAATCACGGTGTGTCGCTTTCCTCCTCAGCCTGTTTACGGTTCAGTAACATTTTCAGGCCCAGCATGACACTGAAAACGACTAACACTATTGTAATAAACAGGCCTATCTGAGCCGGGTCAGGTTCCTGAACCGTTCTCATCAGAGAGTCGGCAAACACCGTAATCCCCAGTATGCCGGGCAGCATACCCAGCACGGTACCGAGAATAAAATCTCTGGTTTTGATATGTGATGCGCCCGCGACTAAATTAATCACCGCAAAAGGAGCTACCGGGATGATCCGCACTGTGACGACCGCGAGCATACCGTGATGTGCCAGCCGCCGACTGAGCTTGTTCAAACTGGAGCCCGCCAGTTTCTGCACACTATTGCGGCCCAGATAATGACCCACGCCATATCCCAGCAAAGCGCTTAGCACGGAGCCGATAAGCGAGTACAGGCTGCCCCAGACCGGACCAAAAGTCAGCGCAGCAGTCACAATGAGTAAAGTCACCGGGAATGCCAGTAAGCCGGCAATACTGAACACGGCCACCACGATTAATGGCGTCAGTGGATAGGACTCAATCGCCTGCGCTGTCACTTTCAGTGTTTCCGGGTTGAGGTAATCACTGAGCGGCGTCCAGCGCCAGACCACGGTCAACACGATCACCGCCAGCAAAACACCGAAAATCTTCCACCAATGACTGCGGGCAGATTTGGGTTGATCGATAGGAATAAACATCTGTGCCATCTGCTCCGGATCCAGTGGCCGTTCAGGGTCGACAACCGCTGATGAGGGCAGCATCTGATTCGCGAGATCGGCCACCCGGCAATCAAGAGGCTGCAGCGTTCTGGGGCGGTCCTGACAGTCATCAATCAAACCAATCAGCGAGCCGGACTGAGATAAAGACTGACGCAGCGTTTCTCTGTCCATATCCAGATGTTCTGATAACAGACGCTCCCGAAAGGCACTGATCTGCGCTTTTTCTTTATCAGTAGAGGCCTCGATCACCATGTCGCATTCACTGTCCAGCCCCATTGAACGGTTGCTCAGGTTAGCTGAACCAACCCGCAGCAGTTTGTCGTCAATGATAGTGACTTTAGCGTGCACACTGATGTAAGTATCCCCCAAGGCTGCTTGATGCGGATAACAAATACGAAGACGTTTATGTATGTCAGCCTCTCTCAGACGACAGGCAACACGGTATCGCAGGACATCCATGGTCACCTGCTCCAGCCAGCCGCCGGTCATCAGTGGCAAGACCAGGACGATATCGGGGCCTTCTGTCTGTTGCAGGCTTTCAGCCAGCAAATCGGCCACTTTCCAGGATGTAAAATACTGGTTTTCAATATAAATCAGCTTTTCGGCAGCAGAGATACTGTCAATAAACAGTTGCTCAACCTCACGGACTTCATGGTTGGTCTGATACTGCGGCAGCGTACGGGAAATACCGACCTCGATATTTTCAAACCAGCTGTCGACATCGCTGGGCCAGGCTGAGTCCTGTCTTGCCGGTGGCGCTTTTAATGTCTCACCGGTCGCCCGCCACCAGCGTTCACGCGCCAGTTCGGCCAACGCTTTAGCGGCTTCCCCGGAAACCAGCATCTGTACATCATGAAATGGGGGAAAAGCTTGCTTGTCGGGATTAATACGGCGTGGATCATCCGGTGCATGAGCGGAACTGTCCCAGCGGTTCTTACCCAGATCAAAGCCGCCGGAGAAAGCGATGTCATCATCAATAACAACGACTTTCTGATGCTGGGATGCTCCGACCGGGCATTCGCCGTCAAGTTTGAAATGCAGACGTGAGCGGGACTTCCAGACCGGCTTATACATCGGTAGCCATTCGCGCTCCAGGGTATAAACCATGGCCCAGTCCCAGTTCAGGATATAGACATCCAGCTCAGGCCGGCGTTTGAGTAATACACTGATGAACTCGCCGAGCTCCGTCGGCCAGTCACCGGGGTCATCATCGCCCCTAACCAGGCGCATACGGCTGTCAATATCCCAGGCCAGGATGTAAACGCTGTGGCAGGCATTTTGCAGCGCACGATGAATCGCAGCAAAGTAGTCTTCCCCGTCAATCAGCAGTGCGACTTTGTCTGCATGCACTGTTTTCCAACAGTTATGTCCGGGCTGTAATAAAGTCTTATCAGTCACTTCAACTTCCTGTTTCAATTAAGGCGGCTGCGGCCGAGGAGTGTTGAAACAGCTCATGGGCTGATCAGTTTGATTGACAGCTTATCTCAAGCTGCTCTTTCATCTCCAGCTGCCGTTGCGGCAACCAGATTGTGACCGTCGTGCCGACCTCAGGTTCACTGTCTATCACTATCCGGCCATGGTGATGATGAATAATTTCCTGGACAATCGCCATGCCCAGGCCGGTTCTGGGGATCTGGCCACTGGTATCAGCCCGGTAGAACCGATCAAAAACATGCTCAAGATCGTCTTCACTCATCCCCATACCCTGATCTTCTAACTGCAGGATAGAGCCCGGTACATTTTCTCTGGCTTCAGGATAGATAACAAGCGAGATTAGTGACTCTTGCGGTGAGTATTTGATGGCATTGCTCAACAGATTTCCAATAACCTGCTCAATCTTGTCGGCATCGCAGTAGAGGCTGACATCATCATTGGAAGCCAAATAATCAAGATGCGGTTTTCGCTTGCTTATTACTGGTGAGACTGACTTACTTTTATCTTTTGGCGAGCATCACAAACAGCCGCTACTGACTGTCGAAATCCAGCTCGATATCAAGTTTTTCCATTAGCTCTGAAAGCCTGAATGGTTTGATCACATAATCGTCAGCGCCCGCTTCCATACCCAGTTGCACATCTTTTTGCTGTCCCTTGGCTGACAACATGATGACCTTGACCCCGTCCAGTGACTCATCAGCCCGAATCATCCGGCACAATGCCAGTCCGTCCAGTTGTCCGGGCATCATCACATCAAGCAGGACTATGTCCGGTTTATGCTGCTTCAGCATGGCCAGTCCTGCCTCGGCATTATTTGCTTCCAGTAACTGACACTGGCTGGACTCCAGTGTCAGACTGATCAACATTCTCAGTTCTGTGTTGTCATCTACAACCAGAATTTTACGTCTATTCGTCAAAGCTCCCTGCACCTTGCATCAATCCCTGAAAGCTAAAAAATACACTGACTTCCGGCAAAACCAAAACAGATTCTAATAAAATCCTGCCAGGTCGGTTTCATTCTCAGAAAAGGGTCAGCTAACAGCGCTGAAAGCCTGTTCCAGATCAGCGATGATGTCGTCAATATGTTCGATACCGATGCACAAACGCAACATTTCCGGTGTCACACCGGCTGAGACCAGTTCATGCGGCTCCAATTGACGGTGTGTGGTTGAGGCCGGATGACAGGCCAGCGTTTTGGTATCGCCGATATTGACCAGGCGTTTGATCAGTTTCAGCGCATCATAAAACTTCACACCGGCCTCAAAGCCACCTTTGATGCCGAAGGTCAGAATTGAGGAAGGTTTGCCATTAAAGTATTTTTGCGCCAGCGCGTGGTATTTATCGCCCTCCAGGCCGGCATAGTTGACCCAGTCCACTTTGGGATGATCAGACAAATAACGGGCGACAGCCAGGGCATTATCGCAATGCCGCTCCATTCTGAGGGGTAAAGTTTCTATTCCCTGTAACAGCAGGAAAGCATTCAGCGGGGATAATGCCGAACCGGTATTTCTCAGTGGCACCGTGCGCGCTCTGGCAATAAAAGCCGCCTCTGCAAACTGCTCGGTGTAAACCACCCCATGATAGGCCGGCTCTGGTTGATTCAACACAGCAAATCGTTCCTTGTGCTCAGTCCAGGGGAAACGACCGGAATCCACAATAATGCCGCCCAGCGTAGTGCCGTGACCGCCCATGTATTTGGTCAGCGAGTGCACCACAATATCGGCGCCATGCTCAATCGGATTAAATAAAGCCGGGGTGGCTACGGTGTTATCGACAATCACCGGCACTCCGGCTTTATGCGCCATCTCTGCGATGGCCGCCATATCCACAATATTACCGGCCGGATTACCAATCGATTCACAGAATACCGCTTTGGTTTTGTCATCGATCAGTTTGGCCATATCTTCGGCTTTGTCAGACTCGGCAAAGCGAACATCAATGCCCAGTTTAGGCAACATATGAGCAAATAAGGTGTAGGTACCCCCATAAAGCTGAGGTGTCGTGATGATGTTATCGCCCGCTTCTGCGATAGTCAGAATGGCGTAGTTTATCGCCGCGCTGCCCGCCGAGGTCGCCAGTGCGGCAATGCCGCCTTCCAGCGCTGCAACACGCTTCTCAAGCACATCCCAGGTCGGATTCATGATCCGGCTGTAGATATTGCCGGGCACATCCAGGTTGAATAAATCGGCACCGTGCTGAGCGTTATCGAACTCATAAGCCACAGTCTGGTAAATGGGGACAGCGCAGGACTTGGTAACCGGATCGGTTTCATAACCTTCGTGAACACAGAGAGTTTCTTTACGCATGCTGAACCGCCTTTTTTATTGTGATTAATCCATAGGATTTAAACACGAAGATTTCAGTTCAGGCAATGCGCTTCGTCCAAACACCTTAACCGGCAACTTGCTTTTCACTGGTGAGGAGTTGAATGTGCGGTCTCAGACCGGGTCAAACGAGATAAACGCTGGCAATAGTAAGCAGAGGCTAAAGCAAAGGTGGGGGGAGAAGCTGAGGCTGAAAATCAATGCAGCTCGTAGTGATTTTCTTGAATACTGGAGCGGGAAACGAGATTCGAACTCGCGACCCCAACCTTGGCAAGGTTGTGCTCTACCAACTGAGCTATTCCCGCTAAGCAGTAATAATTGGAGGCTGGGGTCGGAATCGAACCGGCGTACACGGAGTTGCAGTCCGCTGCATGACCACTCTGCCACCCAGCCGGGGGCAATACTAAAAAGCCGCAGTAGTGACTTCGACTGACCGCGGCTTTTTTAAATTCTGGAGCGGGAAACGAGATTCGAACTCGCGACCCCAACCTTGGCAAGGTTGTGCTCTACCAGCTGAGCTATTCCCGCTGAGGAAGTGGAGCATTATAGGAGCTTAAATTTTAAAGTCAAGCCTTATCCAGCAACAAGGGCAAAGCCGCCCGTAAATAATTCCACATCGACTGCAAAGTCAGCCAGGCCGCCAGATAAAGCAGGACAACACCGACTTCAAAAATTGGCAACCCGAATAAGGGTTTATAGAAAATCAGGCAACCGATAGCAATCATCTGGAAGGTCGTTTTCCATTTGCCCATGCTGGATACTTTAACAATATTCCGCTGGCCCAACTCAGCCATCCATTCGCGCAATGCGGAAACAGTGAGCTCTCTCGCGATAATAAGAATCACGGGGATCAGGACATACCAAACCGGTGATTTGAACAGAATCATCACCAGAGCCACCACGACGATGAGTTTATCCGCTACCGGGTCAATAAAAGCGCCAAAGGGTGAGGTCTGGTTCCACTTCCGGGCAAGATAACCATCCAGCCAGTCTGTCACCGCTGCGATGATAAATACCAGTGTCGCCCAGATAGTCGCAGATTCAAAGGGTAAAAAATACAGCAGCACCAGCACCGGGATCAGAACGATGCGCAGCAAGCTCAGTATGTTGGGCAAATTCAGCATTGTTTTCACTTATCAATCAAAATCCTGCTTATCTTAGCACTAAGCTTTTGCAGAGTCAGAACCGGCTGACATAATTCGACCAGGCAGATTTTTAGGGTGATGCTTACTCTGCGCCATGAAACACATCATAAATTTTCTGTGCCAATGACGGACTGATGCCTTCAACCCTGCTGAGATCTTCCACCCCAGCCCGCTGAATTTCCTGCAAACCGCCAAATTGCTGTAGCAACTTTTGTCGTCGCTTGGGTCCCAGCCCCTCTATTTGTTCCAGGGTCGAGGTTTTACGGGCCTTAGCCCGTCGTTGCCGGTGACCGGTAATAGCAAAGCGATGTGCTTCGTCACGGACCTGCTGCAGCAAATGCAAAGCGGGAGAATCCGCAGACAAGGTGACTTCGCCTTCGCGGCCAACCAGAAACAGCGTCTCTTCACCCGGGCGCCGCTCCGGGCCCTTGGCGATACCGAGGATAGGCAAATCCGAAAGATTCAGTTCCGCCAGCACCTCCCTCGCTTCTTTGATCTGGCCTTTGCCACCGTCTATTAGTAAAAGATCGGGCCGCTTACCCTCACCTTTGTGCAAACGGGTAAAACGCCGGGTCAGCGCCTGATTCATCGCAGCATAGTCATCACCGGCAGTAATGCCTTCAATATTGAATTTTCGATAATCAGCTTTTATCGCGCCTTCCAGCCCGAACACCACGCAGGATGCTACCGTTTTCTCACCACGGGTATGACTGATATCAAAGCACTCGATGCGCTTGGGCAACTCGTCCAGGGCGAGGGCATCCTGCAAGGCTTCGAAACGCTGCAGCAGATTGGAACGACTGCTGAGCCGATGAGTCAGGCTGATCTCGGCATTGGTCATCGCCATACGCATCCAGCGTACACCCTGCCCGCGTTTAGGTAGTCTCAGGCCCACCTTGTGACCGGAATCACTTTGCAATACTTCTTCCAGCAGAGGCACATCAGCCGGCTGATGGCTGAGCAGGACTTCGGCCGGTACATTCTTACCCAGATAATACTGCGGAATAAACGCTTCCAGCAGTTCTTCCGGCGAACTGTCGGCCGACCCTTTAGGGAAGAAGCTTTTGCTGCCCAGATTGCGGCCACCACGGATAAAGCAGACTTCAACCACGGCCATACCATCACGGACAATGGCGGCAAGCACATCAAATTCACCCTGTGCCGAGCTGACATACTGGCGTTCCTGAATCCGGCTCAGCGCAACGATCTTGTCACGGATGGCCGCTGCCTGTTCAAAATCGAGTCGCTGTGAAGCTTCTTCCATCTCCCGACTCAAATCATCCATCACCTGCTGATTCTTACCCTCGAGAAACATGATGGTGTGTTCGACATCTTTCTTGTATTCCTGCTCGGAGACGAGACCGACACAGGGCGCGGTACAGCGCTTTATCTGATATTGTAGGCAGGGTCTGGAGCGGTTCTGATAGTAGCTGTCTTCACACTGACGAACGGGAAACAGTTTCTGCAGCAGGTTCAGGCTCTCACGCACCGCACCGGCACTGGGATAGGGGCCGAAATATTTGCCCGCCTTGCGCTTGGCACCGCGATGCACACTGAGCCGTGGATAGCTGTCACCAGAGATAAACAGGTAGGGGTAACTTTTATCGTCGCGCAGCAGAATGTTGTAACGCGGCATCAACTCCTTGATCAGATTATTCTCAAGGATCAGAGCCTCATTCTCAGTGTGGGTGACGGTGGTTTCAATTGCCGCAATCTGGGCCACCATAACGCGTGTCTTGGCGGTCAACCCGGTTTTCCTGAAATAGCTGGCAACCCGCTTTTTCAGGTTTTTGGCTTTACCGACATAGATGACCGTACCGGTGTCATCGAGCATGCGATAGACGCCGGGACGGCTGGTCAGGTTTTTCAGAAACGCGGCTGAATCAAACTCCGCCTCTGCATGGGATGCATTGGCTTCAGCCATATTTTGTCGTTAACTGTTAGGTTCGTTTTTCTTGGGTGAATACTGGCGCTGATAACATTTGTGCGCCTGATAAAAGCTGTTTATTGATAAGCCCAGCAGAATCAGCCCGCCGATTAAAGCCGGGACATCCTGATAAAAAAAGTAAAACATCGCCAGCGCGGCGATGAGTTCACAACTGCCAATCACTTTCAGCAAAACAACATTTTCTATTCTTTTCATTATAGTCTCTCTCTCGCCCCCTTGCCGGGTTTTCCTCCGGGGTTTGGTGGCTGAGTGTCTTCGTTTTTTAGTTTCAGCCATAGCCGGCAAGGTTCAGTCAATCAGCAATCAACCCCACAAATCGCAGGGACTAATGTGCCCTGATTTGGTCAAACTGACAAGCCTTCTACACGCTGGATCAGATTTTGCCGACTCAAGCTCGTTCATGACCGGCAATAATCTAAGCTAAACAGGACTGTCGGTTTATGTGAAAATAGCTGCTTTATCCGATATCTGATCATCGTGTCCAAGACCCAGAATACGCTTTTACATCCGCGGCTCCCCGCCAACAATAAAAACGCCTTTTATGCCGGTCAGCTGTATGGCAGTGCCCAGGGGCTCTTGCTTGCCAAGGCAGCGCAACAGCATGAAGGCCCCTTGCTGGTGGTAACGGATGATATGGCAACCGCGCATCGCTTGGAAACTGAAGCCAAATTCTATCTGGGGGATAACAAACGCACGATATTGCACTTTCCGGACTGGGAAACCCTGCCTTACGACACCTTCTCACCGCATCAGGATATTGTCTCCGAACGCCTGCAGACCCTGCATCAGTTGCCGGACTTTGAACAGGGCATTCTGTTTGTACCGATAGCCACCCTGATGCAGCGTATCGCCCCGCGCAGTTTCCTCGACGGGAATACGCTGATGCTGGAAACCGGCGACCAGTTTGATATCGAACAGTGGCGCCTGCGGCTGGAAAGAGCCGGTTACCGCAACGTATCACAGGTGATGGAGCATGGTGAGTTTGCCGTGCGCGGTGCCATTATCGATTTATATCCGATGGGCAGCAAACTGCCCTACCGTATCGATCTGTTCGATGATGAAATTGATACCCTGCGAACCTTTGATCCGGAAACCCAGCGTTCGATCAAAACCATCGACAAAATCCGCCTGCTGCCGGCCCGCGAATTCCCTATGACCGAGGATGGCATTCAGCTGTTCCGCCAGCAGTTCCGCCGTCATTTTGAAGGCGATCCGCAGCGCAGTTTTATCTATCGTGAAGTCAGCGAGGGCAACCTGCCGGGTGGTATCGAATATTATCTGCCACTGTTTTTTGAAGAAACCAGTACCCTGCTGGATTATCTGCCGGGCAACACCTTAATCGTCAATATTGCCGATCCGCATCACGGCGCTGACAGCTTCTGGCAGGAAGTCAGCGAGCGTTATCGTCAGCACCGGGTCGATATCGAACGGCCGCTGCTGGAACCACAGGTTGTATTCGTGCCGGTCGAGGATCTGTTCGGTCGTTTCAAGCAGTATCAAAGACTGCACCTGCAGAGCTTCGAACAGGAAGACAGGGCCGGTCACAAAAACTACGGTAGCACCATTCCGCCGCAGCTCACCATGAATGTCCGCCGGGAAAAACCCTGCGAAGCGCTGGAACAGTTCATTGACAGTTTCGACGGTCGCATTCTGTTTGCTGCCGAGAGTGCCGGTCGCCGGGAAACCCTGCTCGATATGCTGCGCCAGCACGAGATCAAGCTGCAAACCGTCAAAAACTGGGACGAATTCATCGCCGGTGATGTCGAACTGGCTGTCACTGTAGCGCCGCTGGAACAGGGTCTGATTCTGCCTGAATCCGGTATAGCGGTCATTGCTGAAGCCCAGTTGTTCGGTCAGCAGGTGATGCAGCGTCGTCGGCGCAGTCGCAAAAAACGTGATACCGATGCCATCATCCGTAACCTGGCTGAACTCTCGGTGGGCGATGCTGTGGTCCATGAAGATCACGGCGTCGGTCGTTATCTGGGACTGCAGACCCTCGATATCGGCGATGTCACCGCGGAATATATGACGCTGGAATATGCCAAGGGCGACAAGCTCTATGTCCCGGTCGCCTCCCTGGATCTAATCAGCCGCTATTCCGGGGCCGCACCGGAACTGGCGCCTTTACATAAACTGGGCACCGGTCAGTGGGAAAAAGCGCGTAAACGCGCCGCAGAAAAAGCCCGTGATGTGGCTGCGGAGCTGCTGGATATCTATGCCCGTCGCGCTGCCAACAAGAAAAACCCAATGTCGATGCCGGACGAGGATTATGCCGCCTTTGCCGCTGCATTCCCGTTTGAACCGACACCCGACCAGCAGGATGCGATTGATGCGGTCATCAAGGATATGCTGTCTGAACAGCCGATGGACCGGCTGATCTGCGGTGACGTTGGCTTCGGCAAAACCGAAGTCGCTATGCGCGCCGCTTTCCTGGCCGTGCAGTCGGGCAAACAGGTCATGGTACTGGTGCCGACCACCCTGCTTGCTCAGCAACACTACGAAAATTTCAAGGACCGTTTCGCCGACTGGCCGGTTCGGGTTGAAGTCCTGTCCCGTTTCCGGGCCAAGAAGGAACTGGATCGGGTCAAATCGTCCCTCAGTGAGGGTCAGGCTGATATCGTTATTGGTACGCACAAGTTACTGCAGCAGGATATCGAGCCCAAGCGACTGGGTCTGTTCATTCTGGATGAAGAACACCGTTTCGGGGTAACCCAGAAAGAACAGATCAAGAAATACCGGGCCCAGATTGATGTGTTGACGCTGACCGCGACACCGATTCCGAGAACCCTGAACATGTCGATTTCCGGCATTCGCGACTTATCGATTATCGCGACAGCCCCGGCCCGGCGTCTTGCCATTAAAACCTTTGTCATGGGCTGGGAGAGTGAGCGGATCCGTGAGGGCATGCTGCGGGAAATCAAACGTGGCGGCCAGGTGTATTTCCTGCACAACAAGGTGGAGGATATCGATCGCGTCGCCCGTGAAGTGGAAGCGATTCTGCCTGAAGCCAAAGTGGCCGTTGCACACGGCCAGATGCGCGAACGTGAACTGGAACAGGTGATGCTCGACTTCTACCACCAGCGCTTTAATGTGCTGGTCTGCACGACGATTATCGAGACCGGCATCGACGTGCCTACCGCCAATACCATTTTTATCGATCGTGCCGACAAACTGGGTCTGGCCCAGTTGTATCAGATCCGGGGTCGGGTTGGCCGCTCCCATCATCGCGCCTATGCTTACCTGATTACCCCGCCGCAAAAAGTGATGACCAAAGATGCGGTCAAACGGCTGGAGGCGATTGAATCGATTGAGGATCTGGGTACCGGCTTTACGCTGGCGACCCACGATATGGAAATCCGCGGTGCCGGTGAACTGCTGGGGGATGAACAAAGCGGCCAGATGCAGGAAATCGGTTTCAATCTCTATAACGAACTGCTGGAACGTGCCGTACGCGCCCTCAAGTCTGGCAAAGAACCGAGCCTGACCAGCGAAGGCCGGCATTTTGTCGAGATCGATTTACACGTGCCCGCGCTGATTCCGTCTGACTATCTGCCAGATGTTCATACCCGGCTTGTTCTGTACAAACGTATCGGTGCGGCCGCTGATCTCGAAGCGCTGCATGAACTGCAGGTGGAAATGATTGATCGTTTCGGTTTATTGCCGGAACAGGTAAAAACCCTGTTTGCCATTCATGAACTCCGCTTCAAAGCCAAGGCCATCGGTATTCGAAAAATCGATGTCTATGACGCCGGCGGCCGCATGATTTTCGAAGAAGCACCCAATATCGATCCGATGAGCATTATTAATCTCATCCAGAAACAGCCTCAAAAATTCAAGCTTGATGGTCAGGATAAATTGCGCTTTAGCGAAGATATGCCGGAAGCCGAAGATCGCATAGTGGCACTCGACCAGCTGCTCGACCAACTGATGCCGGAAGCCAATGAGCGTAAAACAGGATCGTAATTTCGACGATCTGATTGATCGTTTCGAAACCCGGATTTATGACACCGTTAAAGGCAGCTGGCGCCTGCAACTGCTGCAAGAGGATTTGCAACAGTTTACTGATTCGCCATCGTTTGAAGTCTGGGACGCCGGCTGCGGTCAGGGCCAGATCAGCCTGTGGCTGGCTGGTTTCGGTCATCAGCTGACTTTATGTGATTTGTCGTCACGCATGCTGAATAAAGCCCGTGATAATTTCAATCATGCCGGACTGAACGCTGAGTTTCATCATCAATCTGCACAATCCCTGGCGATTCAGCTCGGTGAGTTCGATCTGGTGCTCTGCCATGCGGTGGTTGAATGGCTGGCTGATCCCCTGCTGTCACTGCAGACCATTGCCGAAAAAGTCCGGCCAGGTGGTTATTTATCCCTGCTTTTTTATAACCGCAATGCCATGGTCTACGGCAACGTGCTCAAGGGCGGCTGGCGGCTCAAACCCATTCTGGAAGACAGCTATCTCGGCAAAGGTCATAAATTGACACCGCCCAATCCGCAGTATCCCCATGAGCTTATTGACGCAATGCAGGCCTCAGGCTTCGATCTCCATGCTCATACCGGTATCCGTGTATTTCATGATTACATGAGCCCTCAGGCCCGTGAAAACACGGATATGACCGAGCTGTTTGAGCTGGAAAAAAGTTACTGCCGGCTGCCGGCTTATCGTGACATGGGCCGTTATGTGCACCTGCTTTTGCAAAAATCTGCTCATTTCCCGCGGGGCTGACAGGAAACTCCTGACCGTATTTGCTAAAGTTCCTATCAAGACACAGCTTTAATCTCAGACACTCTGCTAGAATACGTAGTTATTTTGTGCTGCCTTTTTATCTACAGGATTCACATGTTTAGACCGATTGCTTTCTGTCTGTTCGCCTCGACCCTGCTTATCAGCGGGTGTGTTAACCGTACACCGCCCGCCCCGACCATAACCCCGACACAGCTCAACACCGCACTCAGCGAAACAGAAACCAGGCTGATGCAATCCATGGCACAGCAATGTGAGAAATGGGAAAACCGTCAGAGCCTGCAAAGTGAACAGCTGCAGCAAATCGAAAAGCAGCAGCGGGCTATTGATAACAAGCTGATCGCTGTTGAAGATAAGCTGGATCGTCAGCACAGCGTGGTGGCCGCCCCGGCGACAGCCAAGGCAACAGTCAAAGCTGCTGAGTGTCCGCCCGCAAATGAATCAACCGCTGGCGTCAATAATATTGGCAATAAAATAGTTGTCGGTCGCGTTGAATGGCTCTGGATCGAAGCGGTCAATCGCGTCTATGAAGCGCGGATAGACACCGGCGCAACAACCTCGTCCATCAGTGCCCTGGATATCACCCCGTTTGAAAAAGACGGTAAACGCTGGGTGCGTTTCCGTTTATCCCCGGATGACACGGATGACAGTTATGAAATCGAAGCACCGCTGGTGCGCTATGTCCGTATCCGTCAGGCTTCCTCGCAGGAGCTTGATCGCCGCCCGGTAGCCGCGCTCACTGTGCGGCTGGGTAAGATGACTGAAGTTGCTGAATTCACTCTGACTGACCGTACACAGATGAGCTATCCGATTCTCCTAGGACGCGAATTCCTGCGAGATGTTGCGGTGGTTGATGTGGCTAAGAGCACTGTCCAGCCCAAGCCTGAAATTGTCTCCGGTAAAGAGCAACCCAAGTCAATCAGCAAAAGTAAGAATAAATAAAGGACATCGACATGGCATCCCGCAAACCGTTTTATCTGCTGGTTGGCTTGCTTATTATTGCCGGTATCAGTCTCAGTCTTCACCGTCATTACACCTATGATATTCCCTGGTTACCAGGTGAAAAACGTCAGACCTGGTCGGTTGAAGCCAAGGTAGAGTTTGAAGCTACCGGCGGCGAAGTATTAGCCTCTCTGGCCATACCCTCGACGCAGCCTGGTTTCACTCAGCTCAGTCAACATACCGCCAGCCCCGGCTTTGGCCTCGCTTACACCGAAAAAGAAAACGGTGGCCAGCGTGCCGAATGGTCAATCCGTCAGGCCAAGGGGGAACAGTCGCTGTATTACCGCGTTGATATGCTGCTGGATCCTTATGCTGTCCCGCCCCAGCCCAGTCTGCCGCCGGAGCTCAAGGTTAATATTGAAAAAGAACCTTATGCCACTTCCGCTAATCAATTGCTGGACAGGGCACAGGAACGTTCTTCCACACCTTTTACCCTGGCACGTGAGTTGATCCTGGAATTCCAGAACCAGACCCAGAATGCCGAGCTGCTGGCCCAACTCAAACCTCAAATTAGCTGGGTCGTTCAACTGTTACAGCAAGCCGGTGTACCGGCGCGGGCAGTGCACGCGCTGTTGCTGGAAGATGGCCGCCGCCGTCAGGAACTGATTGATTACATTCAGGTATTTGACGGTGAAGACTACAAACTGTTCAACCCGGAAACCGGCCTCCAGGGTCGGCCCGATAACCTGTTACTGTGGGAATATCATTCGGGGCCGGTGCTGGAAGTCATCGGGGGCAGAAACTCGATGGTCACCTTCTCGATGATCGAGCAGGAGCAACCTTTCAGCGTTGCATTGAACCAAAAATTCTCCGAGAGTGAGTTGCTCAACTTCTCGCTCTATACCCTGCCGCTGGAGGAACAGACCCTGTTCAAGGGCATTCTGTTAATTCCGGTCGGCGTCCTCGTTGTCGTTCTGATGCGGATCCTGGTGGGGCTCAAAACCTCAGGCACCTTCATGCCGGTGCTGATTGCTCTTGCCTTTATTCAGACCAGTCTGCTGACCGGCCTGGTCGGCTTCCTGCTGATTGTCGGTATGGGCCTGATGATTCGTTCCTATTTGTCCTATCTCAACTTGCTACTGGTGGCGCGAATATCCGCGGTGATTATCATGGTGATAGGCATGATCGCCCTATTCTCGATTATCGCTTACAAACTGGGCCTCACCGAAGGCATGAAGGTCACCTTCTTCCCGATGATTATTCTTGCGTGGACAATCGAACGCATGTCGATCCTGTGGGAGGAAGAAGGCCCGCACCAGGTTGTGATTCAGGGCGGCGGCTCGCTGCTGGTAGCTGTCTTGGCCTATCTTGCCATGAACAATGAGCTTATCCGCCACCTGACCTTCAACTACCTTGGTCTGCAACTGGTCGTGATGGCGCTGGTGCTGATGGCCGGTAATTACACCGGTTACCGTTTGCTGGAGTTGAAGCGCTTCAAGCCGATGGTCGAGGATAAATAATGAGTGGCCCCCTGCTGAACTGGTTCAAGGAAATCCGCGAACGCTACGTACACCCCAGCAAACTCGCCCAGAAAGGCGTGCTGGGTATGAACCGACGCAATATTTCCTATATCAGTCGCTATAATCCGCGGCGACTTTATCCGCTGGTGGATGACAAGCTGCAGACCAAACGGATGGTACTGGAGGCCGGAGTCACCGCGCCTGATTTACTGGGCGTCATTCGTGAACAACACGAAGTCAACGATCTGGGTAAGCTGATTGCCGATATTCCGGGCTTTTGCATCAAGCCGGCTCACGGCAGCGGTGGCAAAGGCATTATGGTTATCACCCGTCGCGATGATCTGGGCTATCACAAGACTAACGGCCAGATCGCCGGCATCGGTGATCTGGAGCGTCATGTCTCCAATATTCTTGCTGGTTTATTTTCTCTGGGTGGCCGCGCTGACGTCGCCATCATTGAAAGCCTGATTGAATTTGATGACTGTTTCACCGGCTATACCTACGAAGGGGTGCCGGACACCCGTGTCATTGTCTTCAAAGGTTTCCCGGTGATGGCGATGATGCGCCTGTCAACCTCTGACTCAAGCGGTAAAGCCAATCTGCATCAGGGCGCTGTGGGCGTCGGTCTGGATATCGGCGATGGCAGCGCCTTACGGGCCGTTCAGTTTGATCGGCCGATACTGCTGCATCCCGACACCGGCATGAATCTGCACAGTCTGCAGGTGCCCCACTGGGAACAACTGCTGACCCTGGCCTCGTCCTGCTATGAAATGTCCGGCCTTGGCTATCTGGGAACGGATATTGTGCTGGACCGGCAAAAAGGCCCCATGCTGCTGGAGCTCAATGCCCGACCCGGCCTCAGTATTCAGGTCGCCAATGGTGAGGGACTGGTGCCACGGCTGCGCCAGATTGAGGCGCTGGGCAACAAACATAAAATGAATGTGCAGCAACGTGTCGCCTATGCCCGTGAACATTTTTCCCGCAAGCCATAACAACTGTTAGAATCAAATTCTGAATTTTGCTGGAGCGTGCTATGCAGAATAGGGACAGATTCAATGCGCTGGCTTTGGCACTGGGAATTTTCCTGGGCCTGACTGCGCTGGGTTGGCTGGTGGCGAATGCCGCCATAGACGTCAAGGAATACGAGCGTTCAGTCACCGTCAAAGGTCTTGCAGAACAGGAATATACCGCTGACGTGGTGATCTGGCCGATTCAATTCACACTGGCGAGCAATGATCTGCCTTCCCTGTATCGGGATATTGACAGCAATACCGATACCATCATCAATTTTCTGACTGGACAGGATATCAAGCGTGAAGATATTACTATCGGCACGCCGGCTATCACTGACAAATCCGCCCAGCAATATGGCAATCAGAACCGGGCCGAATTTCGTTACACCGGCATGCAGACCGTGACGGTGTATTCGGAAGCCATCGACGCTGTGCGTCAGGTCATGGGTAAACTGTCAGAACTCGGTAAACAGGGCATTGTGCTGACCGGTAACAACTATCAGTCCCAGACCGAATACCTGTTCACGCGTCTCAATGAAATCAAACCGGCGATGATTGAAGATGCCACCCGTAAAGCCAGAGAAGTCGCGCAGAAGTTTGCTCAGGATTCAGACAGCCGACTGGGCAAAATCCGCCGCGCGTCTCAGGGACAGTTCAGCATCAGCCCCCGTGACAACAATACTCCGCATATCAAAAAGGTCAGAGTCGTCTCGACTATCGAATACTATCTGTCGGATTGATGCAGGACTTTGTCAAAACAGCAAAGGGACGCGGCACATTAGATAACAGGGACAGTCGTTTCAGCGAATTTGAACGTTTGCCAATCGATGACGGCTGGTTTCAGCCTGATGAATTGCCGCCTTTTCGAACCGTGGTGTCAATCGAAGCACCGCGTACCATCATCAGCCGCAACACCTCGCCCGATCTGCCTTTTAGCCAGTCGATCAATGCCTATCGTGGCTGTGAGCATGGTTGTATTTATTGTACTGTGGAGTCTTGATTTGTAACTTTTACTCATCACTCTTTTTTGTGTAGATTTAATTTTAATTGAAAAAGAAAGTGAGGTTGTATGGCACTATCAAAGCAATACAGCTTGAAAAGGTTGGA
>Ga0189276_10143_pt1 | contig 86429 bp, 91 predicted proteins | sample N26A31minimetaG_FD_130321 | JGI IMG/M metagenome (GOLD analysis project Ga0189276, IMG submission 130321) | Marine microbial communities from the Costa Rica Dome - N26 A3-1 mini metaG | ecosystem: Environmental > Aquatic > Marine > Oceanic > Photic zone | place: Costa Rica: the Eastern Pacific... | reverse complement strand
TCAAACTCTTCATTGTATTTCCTTGAATGTCTGTCCGACACCCGGAAACCAGAGTCCCCGCATCAAAATGGTTCTTATTCTCTTTACGCTGTCGTTACAATATGTATATGAACTTCTTTATTCAAAAACCGAACCCCAATTTCATTAAAATCAATCTTCTTTCGGCTTCAACCGCTCTACCTCTTTGGTTAAGCGGGTGCAAATGTACAACTGTTTTTTAAACCGGCAAGCTTTTTTGAAAAAAATTTCAAAACATTTTCTTGACCTCAAAAACAATCTTTTTACATGAACTTTCCCCTGAAACACCTTGGTGTTTTTCGGGCTGCAAATGTAAAATGCTTTTTTTGATTACACAATGCTTTTTTAAATAATTCTCTCAGCCTTTCCGACCTATCAAAACAGTATATCAATGAGCTTCTGAACTTGCCTAAAAAACAAACCCTTTGTTGTTTTTCGGGCTGCAAATGTAACACCGTTTCCTAAATAAACAAGGTTTTTTTTGCCTTCCGGACACATTAACTTTCAACTAATTGAAAACAAAGCAGATAAAAATACAACTTTTTTCAAACTTCAAAATCATCTTATCATATGTAGAAAATTAATACATATATATAATGTAAGTATTGTAGCATCAACTCAAGATAGTATCTTTGCGCACCATCTCAAAATAAGGAGACGAATGATAGAAATCACATTGCCCGATGGCGCGATAAAGAAAGTTTCAAAAGGCACCACACCTATGGAGGTTGCCAAAAGTATCAGTGAAGGTTTGGCCCGGAATGTCATTTCGGCCAAATTCAATGACACCGTTGTGGAAACCGTCACCCCACTTACCGAAGATGGCACCCTTACTTTATATACATGGAACGACAGTGAGGGCAAAAAAGCTTTTTGGCACTCTACTTCACACGTTGTGGCCCAAGCCTTGGAGGAATTGTACCCAGGAATTAAACTTACCATTGGACCTGCTATTGAAAACGGATTCTACTATGATGTGGATTTTGGGGAGCACACGGTTTCCGAAAAGGATTTCCCAACCATTGAAAAGAAGGCATTGGAAATTGCTCGAGGTAAACATGATTATAAGATGCGCAGTGTTTCCAAAGCGGATGCCCTTCAATATTATAAGGACCAAGACAATGAGTTCAAAGTTGAGCTTATTGAAAATTTGGAAGATGGCACCATAACTTTCTGTGACCATAGTACCTTTACTGATCTATGTCGCGGTGGACATATCCCCAATACAGGCATCATCAAGGCCATTAAAATATTGAGTGTGGCCGGAGCGTATTGGAGAGGTGATGAAAACAATCCACAATTGACCCGAGTATATGGTATTTCCTTTCCAAAGCAAAAAGAGCTTACCGAGTATTTGGAGCTATTGGAAGAGGCCAAAAAACGTGATCACAGAAAACTGGGGAAAGAATTGGAACTGTTCACTTTCTCCAAAAAAGTAGGACAGGGGCTTCCCCTTTGGCTACCCAAAGGTGCCGCTCTACGTGAACGATTGGAACAGTTTTTAAAGAAAGCCCAGAAAAAGGCAGGGTATGAAATGGTGGTCACTCCACACATTGGCCAAAAGGAACTTTATGTGACTTCCGGACACTATGCCAAATATGGCGAGGATAGTTTTCAGCCTATCCATACACCTAAGGAGGATGAGGAGTTTCTATTGAAACCCATGAACTGTCCACATCACTGTGAAATTTATAATAGCACCCCTTTTAGTTATAAGGATTTACCCAAGCGCTATGCTGAATTTGGAACCGTATATAGATACGAACAAAGTGGGGAACTCCATGGACTTACGCGTGTAAGAGGTTTTACCCAGGACGATGCCCACATTTTTTGTACTACGGAACAATTGAACGAAGAGTTCAAAAATGTGATCGACCTATCCTTATATGTATTGAACTCTTTGGGTTTCGACAATTTCACGGCCCAAGTATCCGTCCGGGATTTGGACAATCCTGAAAAATACATTGGTGATGTAAGCGATTGGGAAAAAGCCGAACAAGCCATCATCAATGCTGCAGAGGAAAAAGGATTGAACTATGTGATTGAAAGTGGTGAAGCCGCCTTTTATGGACCCAAGTTGGATTTTATGGTGAAGGACGCCTTGGGCCGAAACTGGCAATTGGGCACCATACAGGTAGATTACAACCTCCCCAAACGTTTTGACCTTACCTACAAAGGCAGTGACAATGAGTTGCACAGGCCGGTAATGATCCACCGCGCCCCTTTTGGAAGTATGGAACGTTTTGTAGCTTTGTTGCTGGAACATACCGGAGGAAACTTCCCTTTATGGCTTATTCCAACCCAAGCTATTGTTCTGCCCGTCAGTGAGAAACATGAAAAATATGCGGAAAAAGTTTTGAATTCACTGGAAAATCACGAAATTCGCGCGCTCATTGATAAGAGGAATGAAACGGTAGGGAAAAAAATCCGTGAGGCAGAACTTCAAAAAATCCCATTTATGCTCATTGTTGGAGAGCAGGAAGAAGCATCCGGAACCGTATCGGTACGGAAACACGGGGGCGAAGATTTGGGAAGTTTGAGCACCGATGCATTTTCCGACTTGGTATCTACTGAAATAAATAGTACCTTAAAGTCGTTCTAAAAAATTGAGTTTAATTAAAAAGTATACGTCATAGCAATACGAAGAAGATTTAAGCCCCAACCCAGGAGGGAAAACAAAAACCCTCACAATATCAATGAAAAGATCAAAGCCCCTGAGGTAAGGCTGGTGGGGGACAATGTTGAAATGGGGGTTTACCCCATTTCCAAAGCAAGGGATATCGCAAAAGAGCAGGAATTGGATTTGGTGGAAATATCACCCAACGCCAATCCTCCCGTTTGCAAGATTATAGACTACAAGAAGTTTCTTTATGAACAGAAGAAACGGGATAAGGCCCTAAAGGCCAAAGCCACCAAAGTAGTCATCAAGGAAATACGGTTTGGCCCACAAACAGATGACCATGATTATGAATTTAAGAAGCGACATGCGGAAAAATTCTTGAAGGATGGTGCCAAACTGAAAGCCTATGTCTTTTTTAAAGGTCGGTCCATTGTATATAAGGACCAAGGTGAAATATTATTGCTGAAACTGGCCCAAGAACTGGAAGAACTTGGAAAAGTGGAGCAAATGCCGAAATTGGAAGGTAAGCGTATGACCATGTTCATTGCGCCAAAAACCAATAAGAAATAAAAATACTGAACTAAGTTCAGCATATAATAAGCGGAGTTAAATACTAGGAAAATGCCTAAGATGAAAACAAAATCCAGTGCCAAGAAGCGTTTTAAGCTTACCGGTTCTGGTAAAATCAAAAGAAAGCACGCTTTCAAGAGTCACATTTTGACCAAGAAATCCAAAAAGCGTAAGCTTAAGTTGACGCATTCCACATTGGTTCATGAATCCGATGTGAATAGCATCAAAGAACAATTACGTTTAAAATAATTGTTCAACCGGTACATTATTTAATAACCATGGAGTCAGGCTCTTTAAAGTGTTAAGTTTTTAGTTTTAAGTTCAGAAAAAATCATTTAGCATTTACAACTTAAAACTTCATCATTCTCGACCGCCTGCTACAAAAAAATGAAACATTATGCCAAGATCAGTAAATTCAGTTGCTTCAAGAGCTAGAAGAAAAAAAGTGATGAAGCAAGCCAAAGGTTACTTCGGAAGACGTAAAAACGTTTGGACAGTAGCCAAAAATGCGGTAGAAAAAGCAATGCTATATGCTTACCGCGACAGAAGAAACAAAAAACGTAACTTCCGTTCATTGTGGATTACCCGTATTAATGCTGGTGCCCGTTTGCACGGAATGTCTTACTCCCAATTCATGGGCAAAGTAAAATCCAACGGAATAGAGCTTAACAGAAAAGTTCTTGCGGATTTGGCCATGAACCACCCCGATGCCTTTAAAGCCATCGTGGACAGAGTAAAGTAAAAATCAATATAAACTTACCCCGCTTATTAAAATCCCGCTCAATTGAGCGGGATTTTTGTATTTTATGGTGTCCATAAATTGTACATCATGAAAAACCCCTTTATAATCTGCTTTTTTATCCTAATGAATTGTGCTGTGTTATTTGGACAAAACGACAGCATCACTTTTTTAGCATTGGGAGATAGTTATACGGAAGGCACGAGTGAACTGCAACGTAATGGGTGGCCAGCTCAACTGGTCAGCCTGTTGAACAAAAAGAAAATCCAAGTCACATCACCCAAAATCGTGGCCAAAGCTGGATGGACCACCACAGACCTGATAAGGCAAATTGATTCTGAAAACCTAAATTCCAATTACAAACTGGTTTCCCTGTTAATAGGGGTAAATAATCAATATCAAGGGCTACCTCTTGAAACTTTTAAAGCTGAATTTCCCGCCTTATTGGAGACAGCCATCCGGTTGGCCAACAATAATCCCAATAATGTTTTTGTGCTTTCCATACCTGATTGGAGTGTTACTCCCTTTGCCCGTTTTAAGGATAAAGAAAAGATTACTGAAGAATTACTGACTTACAACTCCATTATAGAAGACGTGGCCAATCAATATAATGTACAGTTTATAGAAATCACCAACTTATCCAAAAAAGCAGCCTTCAACCGTTCATTGATTGCATCCGACAGTCTTCATCCTTCCGGGAAAATGTACAAGACCTGGGCCAAAAAAATCGTCAAAAAAAGATATTAATCCCCAAAAGCCGTAACCACCAACCTTCTTCCCGAAGCATGGTTACGGTGTTCGCAAAGATAGATGCCTTGCCAAATCCCAAGGTTCAGTTTTCCTTGGGTAATGGGAATCTGTACCGAAGTGCCCATCAATGAGGCCTTAATATGTGCTGGCATATCATCTGGCCCTTCATAGGTATGCACATAATACGATGCATTTTCAGGAACCATTTGATTCATATGGCTTTCAAAGTCTATTCGGACAGTGGGGTCGGCATTCTCATTGATCGTTAAACTGGCCGAAGTATGTTTTATGAATACCTGTAACATTCCCACCCTTATCTTTTTCAATTCAGGAATGGCGTCCAAAATTGTATCCGTAATCAAATGGAATCCTCGGGGATAAGATTGTAGTTGTAGTTCTTTTTGGTAAAAATCCATGGATATATAAAGTGCGGTACAAAATTAATATAAAGTTTACCAAAAGTGATTCTTGCATTCACCCAATAAGAAATACCTTTGCAGCTTAATTTCTGGACAATGGATTTATCGCAGATCAAAATGGTGGTAACCGACATGGACGGTACTTTGTTGAACTCCAATCACGAAGTGAGCCCCCGTTTTTTTGAAATTTTTGACGAGCTTAGAAAAAAGGATATCCTTTTTGTAGCCGCTAGTGGTCGCCAATATAACAGCATGGTGGACAAATTGCATTCCATAAAGGACGATATCATTGTTATTGCAGAAAATGGCGCTTTAGTGAAACAGAAAGGAGAAGTATTGCTTACTACGCCCATCACTAAATCTGAAGTGGACCGCATTTTGGATGTTGTACAGCCCTTGAGCAATGCACATCCGGTGCTTTGCAGTCAAAATGGCGCCTTTGCCAATCCAGATTCAGATGATTTTTTGAAACTACTCAAGGAATATTACTCCGAATTTGAAGTGGTAGAAGACCAAACCAAGGTGGATACAGAAATCTTAAAGATTGCCATTTACCATTTTGAAAGTTCAGAGAGACATATATATCCGGCTGTACGGTCTTTGGAGGATTCCCTAAAGGTGAAAGTATCCGGGGCAAACTGGGTAGATATTTCACATCAAAATGCTCACAAGGGCTATGCCCTTCAAAAAGTCATGGACCAACACCAAATCACCTCCAACGAGGTCATGGTTTTTGGAGACTACAACAATGATCTGGAGATGCTACAGCTTTCCAACTATAGTTTTGCCATGGCCAATGCCCACCCCAACGTGCTCAAAATAGCCCAATACACTACTGCTAGCAATAATGAGTTTGGCGTGGAAAAGGTTTTGGAGAAACTTATCTAATATCCCATTTTACAGATTGATTTTTTGTATATATTTATGATTAGCAGCCTTTTATAAAAAAGGTGTTTCTCCCCCTATAAAGTCAACCCAATAAAAAATCAATCTTATGAAATGTTTGGGACTTACCTTCGCAGTACTTGGTCTTTTCATGGGCTGTAACACCCAGAAACCGGAAACATCAATTGATTATGACAATGCCAAAACCCTAATCAATAAAAGCATTGAGCAATGGGACAATGCTTGGGAAACCAAAAACTTGGAATTGGCTCTAAAACATTATGCGGACAGAACAGATTGGACCAATGCCTTTGGTGATCGGGTACAGAGTAAAACTGAATTACGGGAGTTACTTGGTTTCATTTTTAATTTGGATTTTGTCATGGCAGGTGAAAATGACTACGGAGAAAATGAAATAACCTTCCTAAATGATTCCATTGCAACAGTTAGATCATTAAATGTCCGCAAGAACCAAAAATGGCCAGACGGAAGCAAAATGGATGACCGGTACGTCAATCATCTTAGAATCTATGAAAAAATAAATGGAGAATGGTTAATAACCAACCATATGATCAGTCAAGCATGGCCCAAAAGACAATCCAAGGACACTACGGATTAATACTTTACAGAGACCAATAGTAGAAATATTGCTGGATTTTATTTGTATCTTCATAGGAATTCATCAACCCATACATCCATGGCAGCTTTAAAAAAAGAAGACATTAAACAAGAAGTTTTTGATCTCTACGATGACTATGCCCACAACAAAATAGATCGGAAAGAGTTCATGAAAAAACTATCGCTCTACGCGGTTGGCGGGATTACCCTGCCCTCCCTTTTGAGTTTCATCATGCCCAATTACAAGGACACCCTTGTGGTTCAACCTGATGACCCTTCGTTGGATTCAAAGTTCATTACCTATAGCTCCCCAAAAGGTGGGGGTAATATCAGAGGATTGCTTTCCAAGCCCAAGAATGCTTCGGGCAAAATGGGTGGCATAGTGGTCGTCCATGAAAACAGGGGATTAAATCCCTATATTGAAGATGTAGGCCGAAGAGCAGCCCTGGAGGGTTTCATTTCTTTGGCTCCGGATGCCCTTACTCCTTTGGGCGGATATCCTGGCAATGATGATGATGGCAGAACACTACAACGTCAAAGAGATCGCAATGAAATGCTGGAAGACTTTATCGCTGCCTACAACTACCTTAAAAACCATGAAGATTGCAATGGCAAAGTGGGCGTAGTAGGTTTTTGCTTTGGCGGATGGATTTCCAATATGATGGCCGTAAAGGTTCCTGATTTGGCTGCCGCTGTTCCCTTTTATGGCGGGCAACCCAATGATGAAGACGTTGAAAAAATAAATGCTCCCTTGCAAATCCATTATGCCGAATTGGACCAAAGGGTCAATGAAGGATGGTCAGATTATGAAGCCAAGCTCAAGGAATTGGACAAAGCGTATGAAGTCCATTTTTATCCTGAGGCAAACCATGGATTCCATAATAATACCACTCCACGGTTTGATGAAGCTGCAGCGGATTTGGCTTGGAAGCGCACCATTGCTTTTTTTAAGGAAAAACTGGTTTAGGTCTTCTGTTTTTTCTTTCGGGCAGCCGGAAAAAGTACATTGTTCAAAATGAGACGGTATCCCGGTGAAGTGGGATGTAACTCCAGTTCAGTTTTGGGGTCCCCTACCCTATGCTGGTAATCTTCCGGGTCATGCCCTCCGTAAAATGTAAAGAATCCTTTCCCTTTGATTCCGTGAATGTAGCGGGCCTCTCCATTAATTTTATTTTCACCCAGCACCATTACGGTTGGTTTTACCTCGCTCCTAGTGAAGGCTGTGGTCTGTCCCATGAACCCCTTAACCAAAGAGGTATGGTTTTGGGTCAACATGGTAGGAACGGGGTCCCATTTGGCGGAAAACTCCATCAATGAAAAATAATCAGATTCTTTGGGCACATTACCCCTTTTGTTAGTCATGTCTATGGAAGAAAACTCGTATCTAAGTGGGTTTCGTTCCAAAATAAAATTGGTGAAGGCAAATGTATTGCTGTAATCCAACTTTCCTTGATAATTGGCGTCTGAAGGGTCTCCATCGAACATCGGCTCACAGATATCCACATTTTCCGCTGCCAACGCAATATCAAAACTATCCGTGGCGGAGCACATGGCAAACATAAATCCACCACCAATCACATAGTTCCTGATTTTTTGGGCAACCGCCAGTTTCTCGTCGGACACTTTTGAGTACCCCAATCGTTGTGCCAAAGCCTCTGCCTGCTCTTTTCCTTCAATATACCAAGGAGCAGCTCGGTAGGCTCCATAAAATCTTCCGTATTGGCCTGTAAAGTCTTCGTGGTGTAAATGCAACCAATCATAAAGCGCCAACTTATCGCCCAGCACCTCTTCATCGTAAACGGTAATATATGGAATCTCCGCATAGGTGAGCACCATGGTCACCGCATCGTCCCAAGGTTGGTTCTCTTTGGGGGAATACACGGCTATCTTGGGAGCTTTTTCCAAAATAACAGCATCTTGGTTCTGGGATGGACTACTGATTTCATCCAAAATCTGCTCCGCTTGTCCATCGGACAGCACCTCAAAGGAAACCCCACGAATCTGGCATTCTTTTCGAATAGCTTCGCCATCGGGCATCATGAAAGAACCTCCACGATAATTTAAGAGCCATTGTACCTTCTGCTGTTTGGAAAGTACCCAATAAGTAATCCCGTAGGCTTTAAGGTGATTTTCTTGACTTTCGGCATCCATGGGAATTAAGATGACAGAGGCGAAAGAGGAAAGGGAAAAGAGCAGAGAAAAAATAAGCAAGACGCCTCTCGACTGCTCTCGAGGTGACAGAAAAGTAACTTTATTAGAATGGCACGTCATTGTCATCTGGGTCATCGTCACTGTTCATTGCGCTCCCAAAAGCCTCGTCCGCACTGGGAAGATTTGGGGTTGCAAAGGGATTCTCCTCGTCCGCATTCATCTTCGATTGGAATTCGAATGGGGAATCAAAGTCATCCAAGTTATCAAATTTACCCAGAGCGCCCACAAATTTTAACCTAATATTTTCCAAACCTCCATTACGGTGTTTGGCTACAATGAACTCGGCCTGACCTTGGGTGGGGGTGCGCTCTTCATCATCCCACTCGTCAATTTTATAATACTCAGGTCGGTAAATAAACGATACAATATCCGCATCCTGCTCAATGGCCCCGGATTCCCTCAAATCGGAAAGTATCGGACGCTTGCTGCCTCCACGGGTCTCTACAGCCCGTGACAACTGTGACAGGGCGATCACAGGCACATTGAGTTCCTTGGCCAGTGCCTTTAAGTTTCGGGAAATGGTGGAAATCTCTTGTTCACGGTTCCCCCCTTTTTGGCTTCCGCCTGCGGTCATCAATTGCAAATAGTCAATGATGATCAATTTTATTTTATGCTGCGAGGCCAAACGTCTTGCCTTGGCCCTTAAATCGAAAATGGAAAGTGAAGGGGTATCGTCAATGAACAAAGGGGCTTTTTCTAAGGTCTTTACCTTTACGTTCAATTGTTCCCATTCGTGCTTTTCCAATTTCCCTGTCCTTAATTTTTCAGAAGAAAGCCCAGTTTCAGAGGAAATCAAACGGGTGATCAACTGTACGGAAGACATCTCTAAAGAAAAGAAGGCTACCGCGTTACCAGAATTCACGGCAATGTTACGTGCCATGGAAAGCGTCAGGGCCGTTTTACCCATACCTGGACGTGCAGCCACGATGATAAGGTCACTGGGTTGCCAACCTGAGGTCAGCTTATCCAACTTATCAAATCCGGAAGGAATGCCACTTAATCCTTCCTTATTTGAAATTTCCTCGATTTTTTTCTTTGCTTGGATCACCAAGTTTTGGGCCGTTTCCGCGGAACGTTTCAAATTTCCTTGGGTAACTTCGTACAATTTGGCCTCAGCATCGTCCAAAAGGTCAAAAACGTCAGTTGAATCACTGTAGGCATTTTCAATAATCTCACTGGAAATCTTGATAAGACTCCTTTGGATGTATTTTTGAAGGATAATCCTCGCATGGAACTCGATGTGTGCTGAAGAGGCCACTTTTTGGGTAAGTTTGATCAAATAGAAGTCCCCTCCAACGGCTTCAAGCTTTCCATCCTTCTTTAATTGCGCTGAAACAGTTAATAAATCAACAGGTTCAGAAGTTTCAAACAATTTGAAGATAGCCTCGTAAATAAACCTATGCGCGTCTTTGTAGAAGGCATCTGGATGCAGAATATCGATTACTTCATCCACCCCCTTCTTATCAATCATCATAGCTCCAAGCACAACTTCCTCTAAATCAACAGCTTGAGGCGGTATTTTGCCTTTTTCTAGATTGATGAGGGTTGATTTGTCCACTCTATGACCGATGATTGGGCTAGGTTTGTCCATGAATGCGAAAGTAGCTAATTGGTCTTAAGTTAACTTTAATTTTACATCATGCGATTTCCACAGATAATGAACAAAGTTACTGTTAATAACTTGCGATTTCTGTTAATAACGCAAAAAAAGCAGAGGAAAAAACCTGATAAAAAAAGTTAGCCTTTGAAAAACAAGAATTAGCCATTGAAAACGCCCATTGAGGCGTATTTATCCATTCTGGATTTTATCAGTTGTTTTGGTGATAACTTTTTGAGTTCTTCGTAATGGGATGAAATTTTGTTCTTGACCGTTTCAAAGGTCTTTTCCCTATTCACGTGTGCACCACCTAGGGGTTCCTTAATGATTTCATCAATGACCTTTATTTTTTTGCTGTCCGAAGCGGTTAGTTTAAGAGCTTCGGCTGCCTTTTCCTTATACTCCCAGCTTCTCCACAAAATGGAAGAACAGTTTTCTGGGGAGATTACAGAATACCAAGCATTCTCCAGCATCAATACTTTATCTCCAACGCCAATGCCCAAAGCACCACCTGATGCACCTTCACCAATTATAATACAAATAATAGGGACCTCTAGACGGGTCATCTCCAGAATATTTCTTGCAATGGCTTCACCCTGCCCCCTTTCTTCTGCTTCCAAACCTGGATAGGCACCGGGGGTATCAATAAAAGTAACTACAGGAATATCGAATTTCTCTGCGGATTTCATCAATCGCAACGCTTTTCGGTATCCTTCTGGATTGGCCATACCAAAATTTCTATACTGTCTGGTCTTGGTGTTATATCCTTTTTGTTGACCGATGAACATATAGGTCTGATCGCCTATTTTTCCTAGACCACCCACCATGGCTTTGTCATCTTTGACATTCCTATCGCCATGAAGTTCCAAGAACGTATCTCCACAGATGGCATTGATATAGTCCATGGTATATGGCCTATTGGGGTGTCTAGAAAGTTGAACCCGTTGCCAAGCGGTCAGATTCTTGTATATCTCTTTTCTTGTCTCTTGAAGTTTTTTTTCAATTTGAGAGCAGGTCTCGGTTACATCAACATCACTTTCTTCACCTATCACCATACATTTTTGAAGTTGTTCTTCAAGTTCTTTGATGGGAAGTTCAAAATCTAAATACTCCATGGAAAGTCAGTTCTTAAAAAATAGTGGGGACAAATATAAAACTTTATGCATTACCCACAGAAATTAGGCAAACCATTTAACGTTAAGACATTAGGATTATATTGATCATCATCTTTTGGCTTTCAAGAGCATGTAAACGGCAAAAACACCAAAAATAAGGTTGGGGAGGATTACCGCCAACAAGGGTGAAAAACCGGATTGCTCTGCCAACGTACCAAAAACCTTGTCGAAGAAAATGTAAACAAAGGCCACGCCAATACCAAATGCGAGATTAAGCCCCATGCCTCCCCTACGCTTTACAGAAGAAACGGCAACGGCAATAATGGTTAGGATAAAAGCGGCAATGGGCAAAGCCCATCTTTTATATTTGACCAACACATATGTATTTATATTGGAAGCCCCTTTTTGTTTTTGATCTTCAATAAACTCATTAAGCTCAAAAAGGTTCTTGGTTTCCGCAACATAGGAAACCGGGGTTAAATCCTCCATTTTAAACGTAAAGAGGGTGTCCAGTCTTCTTTTGGTCTCAATGTATTCCACATCATCGTGGAGTTTTCGTTTTACATAATTGGTCAAACGGTATAGACTATCTTTTTCCATCCATCGGATATTACTTGCTGAAATCTTAAAATCCAATTGTTTGATGGAGTCAAAATGCTCATACGTGAAATTGTACCCTATTTTTCGGTTGGGATCAAAACTGCTCACGTAGAGGTAGTCATTCTCGTTAAGCTGATTGAAAATATTATCCGTTACCTGAACCTGTCTTCCTTTTTTAAAATACTTGTATTCGAACTCATTAAATCCAATACTGGCATGGGGAACAATGAACATCCCCATCATAAAAATAAGGATGGCTACCATGGTTGCCCCTATCAAATACGGTCGTAAAAAACGACTATAGGACACTCCAGAACTCAAAATGGCAACAATCTCCGTGTTACTGGCCAGTTTTGAGGTAAAAAATATAATGGAAAGAAACAAAAAGACGGGCAACAATAAATTACCGATCACCAAAGTAAAATTCCCATAAAAGACAATCACCTCGGCAAGGGGGGCCTCATTGTCAATGATTTTTCCAATCTTTTCCGCCAAGTTGGCCATGATTCCGATGGGAACAAAAAGCATAAGCATCCCCAGAAAGGTGATCAAATAACGTTTTAAGATGTATTTGTCAAGTATGGTGAGCATTACAGTCTTTTATCCATTTGTTCTACCATTCTGGTTTTCCATTCCAGGAAATCCCCTGCTAAAATACGTTCTCTTGCGGTTCGTACCAACCACAAATAAAAACCAAGATTGTGAATAGTGGCTATCTGCTTCCCCAAATACTCGTTTGCGGCGAACAAATGTCGTAAATAGGCCTTTGAATATTCAGTGTCCACAAAAGTGATGCCCATCTCATCTATCGGAGAAAAATCGTTTTCCCACTTTTTATTTTTGATGTTGATGGTCCCATGGGCCGTGAAAAGCATACCGTTACGGGCATTTCGGGTTGGCATAACGCAATCGAACATATCTACTCCCAAGGCAATATTTTCCAAAATATTGATGGGTGTTCCCACTCCCATAAGATAACGCGGTTTGTCTTCTGGCAAAATATCACAGACCAGCTCGGCCATTTCGTACATTTCCTCTGCTGGCTCTCCTACGGAAAGGCCACCAATGGCATTGCCCTCCGCTCCCACAGATGCAATATATTCTGCGGATTGTTTACGCAAATCTTTATAGGTAGATCCTTGGACTATGGGGAAAAAGGTTTGGGTATAATCGTAGGTGTAGGGTAGCTTTTCCAAATGTTCCATACAACGGTCCAACCACCTATGGGTCATATGCATGGAACGTTTCGCATAATTGTAATCACAGGGGTATGGGGTGCATTCATCAAAAGCCATGATGATATCCGCCCCAATGGTACGCTGTATTTCCATCACATTTTCAGGGGTGAAAACATGACGTGAACCATCAATATGTGATTTAAATTTTACACCTTCTTCCTTAATTTTTCGATTTCCTGATAGTGAATAGACTTGATAGCCCCCACTATCAGTAAGAATAGGTCGTTCCCAACCCATAAACTTGTGGAGCCCTCCGGCTTCTTCCAAAATTCCGGTTCCGGGCCTTAAATACAAATGATAGGTATTCCCTAAAATAATATCTGGGTTGATATCGTTGGTCAACTCCCTTTGATGCACTCCCTTTACCGAAGCCACTGTGCCTACAGGCATAAAAATTGGAGTCTGGATAGCACCATGATCCGTAATCATTTCCCCGGCCCTAGCCTTGCTCTTGTTATCCTTTTGAAGTAAGGTGAATTTCAATGTTCTTGTTTAAGACCGCAAATATAACCAACTCATTTTCCCCGTTCCTTAACAAAAAAATAAAGTTTGTGTGCAAACTCGTTGATTAAATCTTCCATTTCCACTTGTTTAGCCCACTGAATGCCGTTACTTTTGGGCTTTAAATTTATACTAATGCCAAATACACAAGAATTACAGGATTTAGTGACCCAAGTACGAAGGGACATTTTACGAATGGTCCACAAGGTAAATTCGGGACACCCCGGAGGCTCTTTGGGCTGTACCGAATTTTTTGTTGCCCTCTACAACGAAATTATGGACCTCAAGGAAGGATTTGATATGGATGGAATCGGGGAGGATCTCTTCTTTTTGTCCAATGGACATATTTCTCCTGTATTTTACAGTGTACTGGCACGAAGGGGCTATTTCCCCATTGATGAACTAAACACGTTCCGATTGTTAGATTCACGTCTACAAGGACACCCCACTACCCATGAGGGATTGCCAGGTGTACGCGTGGCTTCTGGATCATTGGGGCAAGGGATGTCTGTGGCCATCGGAGCTGCATTGGCCAAAAAACTCAACGGTGACAACCATTTAGTGTATAGCTTACACGGAGATGGTGAACTTCAGGAAGGTCAAAACTGGGAGGCTATTATGTATGCCGCAGGCAATAAAGTGGACAACCTGATTGCCACCGTGGACCGAAATGGCCAACAAATTGATGGATCTACCGAAGATGTATTGCCGTTGGGCGATGTTGCTGAAAAATTCAAGGTATTTGGATGGGATGTGATGGAGATTGAAAACGGTAACGATTTGGAACAGGTCATTGCCGGACTGAAAGAAGCCAAGACCAGAACCGGAAAAGGGAAGCCGGTATGTATTGTCATGACCACCGAGATGGGTAATGGCGTAGATTTCATGATGCATACTCATGCATGGCACGGAAAAGCTCCCAATGATGAGCAATTGGCCACCGCATTGGCACAAAACCCTGAAACCCTAGGCGATTATTAATTCTGAAGACCTCACAAGATGACAAAATATACAGATCAAGGAAAACAAGATACACGTAGCGGATACGGAGCTGGAATGACAGAACTGGGTAGAACCAACCCCAATGTAGTGGCCCTATGCGCCGATTTGATTGGTTCTTTAAAAATTGAAACCTTTATTGAGGAGAATCCCGAGCGTTTCTTTCAAGTAGGGATTGCAGAGGCAAATATGATGGGCATGGCCGCCGGTTTGACCATTGGCGGAAAGATTCCATTTGCCTCCACTTTTGCCAATTTTGCCACTGGTAGGGTTTATGACCAAATTCGTCAATCCATAGCCTATTCGGGTAAAAATGTGAAAATCTGTGCATCGCACGCAGGTCTTACCTTGGGTGAGGATGGTGCCACCCACCAGATTTTGGAGGATATAGGTCTTATGAAAATGTTGCCGGGTATGACCGTAATCAACCCATGCGACTTTAACCAGACCAAAGCCGCCACCATTGCCATTGCCGAGCATGATGGTCCCGTATACCTTCGTTTTGGAAGACCCAAAGTAGCCAACTTTACCCCTGTGGACCAAAAATTTGAAATTGGCAAGGCACTCATGCTCAATGAAGGTACCGATGTGACCATTATTGCCACCGGACATTTGGTTTGGGAATCCCTATTGGCTGCCGAAAGCTTGGAAAAACAAGGTATATCCGCTGAAGTCATCAATATACACACCATTAAACCTTTGGATGATGCCGCCATTTTGGCTTCGGCCAAGAAAACCGGATGTGTGGTCACCGCGGAGGAACACAACTTCTTGGGAGGTCTAGGAGAAAGTGTTTCCAGAGTGTTGGCATCACATTTACCTACGCCACAGGAGTTTGTGGCTACCCAAGATACTTTTGGGGAAAGTGGTACCCCAGACCAGCTTATGGAGAAATATGGGCTGAACAATAAAGCTATTGAGGCTGCCGTTTTAAGGGTATTGAAGCGAAAATAATTTTCGGTATCACTTTTGTGTGATATTCTTCAATCCATTAAAACGAAATACTTATGAAAAAAACACTTCTAGTGGCAGCAATGGCCCTATTGGGGTCTGCCGCAATTGCCCAAAGCGGTTCAGGATTTGGTATTAAAGCAGGTTTAAGCTACAACAAGAACGGGGATTTGATCAGTTCCGTTGGCGACTCCGGACAGGACATCGTGGATGGCGGCGAAGGAAAGGCCGGTTACCATGTGGGTTTCTGGGGGAAATTGGATTTTCCAAAGATTTATCTTAGACCTGAATTGGTATATTCCAAAACCAAAAGTAGCTATGAGGTGGATGGTGATTCCCAAGACTACGACATTTCAAAATTAGATTTACCTGTACTATTGGGATACAAAATCATTGGACCTTTGCACATTTTTGCTGGACCTGCGTTCCAATACACCCTTAAAAACGATTTAGGGGATCTTGAGGTAGAGGATGTCCAGAACGACTTTACGGTTGGTCTCAATACCGGTGTAGGCGTCAATTTGGGAAGAGTTGGTTTGGATGTACGCTATGAAAGAGGCTTCTCTAAGAACGAGGCCGAGTTTATTGGCGACAACATTACGGACATATCCGGTAGGGTAGATTCCAGACCTTCTCAAGTTATCTTTGCACTATCCTTAAAATTATAGTGGAAATTTCAATCCATAAAAAAGGGCCCGTCTTTGACGGGCCCTTTTTCATTCTATATCTTTTGAATCATTTAGTATCGGGATCTAAATAATCCGGAATTTTATCATTATCCGCATCTGGGTAAGGTATAATGATTTCCCCATTTTCATCGGTTATCTCACTTCTCGTGGAAACTCCATCACCATCATCATCGCCATCCAAATAATCAGGGACATCGTCATCATCGGTATCATCGTCAAACAGGTTTTTATTGCCATTTCTGTCCTCTAGGATACTCGGTATTCCATCCCTGTCATGGTCCGCAGTATTCACCACTAATAAATTCACATTAAATGCAATTGGGGCGTAGCTCTCCCCTACTTGACTACTATTGAAATAAGCCAGACCAGCCGGCATAATGATTATACCTGAACCAAAACCTTCAACCTCAAACGTTCCATCTGGGTTATCGATTATTCCGTTTCCTGGCTTAAAATGGGTCAACCCAAGTCTAAACCCTGCAATGGCCCCAGAGGTGCTTATAGTTCCTTGAAGATCAAACCAACGTCCTGAATTTATTGCACTGTCAAAAAACGTTCTATCCAATGTGTAGCCTTCATACCTTACATAAACCGAATCGGCCACTGTAGGAGGATTTTCGCCTGCACCAGTCCTGGCTACCAAATAGTAATAGGTATGGGTAATGTTTTCTTCTCCATCGGAAATACCAAATTGTGAAGCCGAAACGGTTGCAGTAGCCGATTTTAAAAGAGGGGATTCCGAAATTGGGGTTTTATCCGAGTTCTCCCCAGCAATGGTGTCGACCTTAATCTTATAGTCGAACCCAGCTGGTGGATTTTGAAACTCTTCGTAATTGTAGAAATGGGTTTCCATAAATGCTTTTATCGCATTGTCGTTCTCCAAAGCTACCTCTGATAAGTCCCTTGGTGGAACAGTCTCAACCCCATCATCATCTTTCTTGCAAGAGAAAAAAGTAATTAATAAAACTAAAGAAACAATAATCCCGTACCTCATCAAGTGTGTCATTTAGCTGCGCAAGATACAATTTTCCGCTATTTTTGCTGAGTGCGTTAACAAAGATTTGCAGAGATCATGCGGATAGACAAGTACCTTTGGTGCATTAGATACTATAAAACCCGGAACGTTGCCTCCACGGCTGTTAAAAAAGGCCAGGTGAAGGTAAATGGTAGTGCGGTTAAACCTTCAAGAGAGGTATTCCCAATGGACAAGATTGTTCTTCGGAAAAATCAAATAGACTATCAGCTTACCGTTTTGGACATTCCTGAAAGCCGAGTTGGCGCCAAATTGGTCGATATTTATCGGAAAGACACTACCCCCAAGGAGGCCTTTGAGCATAACGAACTGCTCACACATGCAAAGACCCATTATAGAAAGAAAGGACTTGGAAGGCCTACCAAAAAGGACAGGAGGGACATTGATGGTTATTTGGACGAATCTGAATAGTCTGTTTTTATATCTTTGGATGAATTATTCCATTTCATGAAAAACCTTATTCTTACCCACGATCAAATTCAGCATACAATAAAACGGATTGCTTATCAAATCTATGAAACCAATGTGGATGAAAAAGAAATCATCATTGCTGGGATAAATGGTGGAGGAATTGATTTTGCCAAAAAACTCGTAGACATCCTCAAAAAAATAACCGATGCCCAAATTACGTTGTGCAAGGTTGGAATGGACAAGAAAAATCCCCTGAAGAGTGGGGTCGAGACATCAATCCCTGAAGAAGCTTACAAAGACAAGTCCATAGTTTTGGTGGATGATGTGCTTAACTCCGGAACCACTTTAATCTACGGCGTACACCACTTTTTAAAGACCCCCATAAAACAATTGAAAACTGCTGTCCTAGTAAATCGGAACCACAAAAAATATCCAATCAAGGCCGATTTTAAGGGTATATCGCTCTCCACCTCTTTAAATGAACATATAAAAGTAGAGTTTATTCCCAAGAACAACTCTGTCTACTTAGAGTAGCATTTTTTTAATTTCGGCAACCACTTCCTCAAGATTTTTGCCCTCACATTCTACAATGTGCTTGGCTCTGGCGTAATACGCTCTCCTCTCAAAAAGGTGTTTCCCTACAAATTCGGGCAAATCGGCATCTTCAATATTTCTCACTAAGGGTCGTTGCTCCTTTTCCTTTTGTAGTCGTTCAACTAAAGCGGGTATGGACAGTTGCAGATACACGGAATCATCCGATTTTTCCAAAATAGTCTCCATGTTACCTGAATAACACGGCGTACCACCACCAGTGGAAAGCACTATGTTATTTCTGGTATCCAAAACTTGAGAGAGCATTTGATGCTCCAATTTTCTAAAAAAAATCTCTCCTTTTTCTGAAAAAATGGTTTTTATGGATTTTTTTTGTTGCTCTTCAATGTAGTCATCCAAATCTACAAAATCTAGTTGTAAGTCGCTGGCCAACAACCTTCCCACGGTAGACTTTCCACTTGCCATGTACCCCATCAAAACTATTCTCATATATCTGTTTTAAAAGCGATTTCAAAAAAACACAAATTTATCATTAATTCACTTTTGGAAAATAGATTATTGATGTTATATTTGCACCCGCTTAGCGAAACAGCCAAGTACTGAAATTTTGACCTGGTAGCTCAGTTGGTAGAGCATCTCCCTTTTAAGGAGAGGGTCCTGGGTTCGAGCCCCAGCCAGGTCACCATAAAACCCCAAAAATCTATCGGTTTTTGGGGTTTTCTTTTTCCACTCCTCTTGTATTCCTCTATTCCATTTATTTTTTAAGGCAATAATCATTCAAAAACCAAGAGTCCAAAAAAATACTCTTCCGTTCCATACCAGCCTAAAATATCCCAGTATTTATACAAACGAGAAAATAAGCAATGTTTTTCCACAACAAGGTCCAAATACTTAATTTTAAAGAACGTATGGAAAATGGTCTTGAAATTGGAACACTCACATCAACTAATTATTGATAATGTCAGTAGGTTTATTGATTTAACCGAGCTTGAAAAACAGAAGTATATTTCTTTGCTTACAGAAGTAAAAGTAAAAAAGAAAGCATTCTTAATGCAAGCCGGTGAAATTGCCAGATACGAGTATTTTATCACTAAAGGTTGCTTAAAGGTGTATACTTTAAATGAGGATGGTGTACCTCATGTCTCCATGTTTGCGGTTGAAGATTATTGGACAGGGGACATGGCCAGTTTTATGACCAAAGAACCTTCGCGTTATTTCATTAAAGCTACCGAGGACTCAGAATTATTAGGCATCTCCAGAGCTAATTATGAGCTACTTTTTCAAGAAATACCAAAATTTGAAAGGTTTTACCGAATACTATATCAAAAGTCGCTCATAAGTTATATAAGACGTTCCAACCAAGGCATATCCTTAACGGCAGAGGAAAGGTATATCCAGTTCAAAACGAAATATCCTAACATTGTCCATAGAATTACCCAGAAAGACTTAGCGGGTTACATTGGCATTACCCCGGAATTTATGAGTAAAATCATCTCCAAAGTCAATAGAATGTAAAAGTCTTAAACTACTTCATTTTTTTTCATGTACCCACATTGGAATTTTGGAGCATGAAAAAAATAGTAATCATCCTTTCAGTATCTATTCTTGGAGTTGCGAACAGCTTGAAAGCGCAATTCACACAAGTTGAATTATTTACAGGATTGGGCAAGACGGACTTCACACTCTATTCAAGCTATCCGATCAATGAAAAAAATACACTGAGCATTGCTACCCTCGCTTTCTTTCAAAAATTCAATAAAAAAGCAAATGAGAGTTTTGATGAGGCTGGGGTGCAACCAACACTATTCTGGAACATTAACAGGAGTGTTGCTGTTGGTCCATCTATATATTACAACAGTTTTGCCGGTTATTCGGAACGCCTGTCCGTAAGGCTTATACTAAAAAACTCTCGAGCGCTATTTGTAATTATTCCTACGGTTGCCCATTCCGAGCAAAAGAAGGCCGTCTATGCCGAAGCCTTTGCACAGTTTCAGTTCAACTCACCGATAAATGATAAAGTTTCGCTTTGGTTAAACGGACAGTTTTTAACTATCTGGGACAAGTTTAAAACGCACTCAAGAAGCTTTCAGCAGTTACGAGCGGGAATATCGTTCAATGACCACCAATTGGGTATCGGTTTTGACTTTGACCAGTATGGGCCGGACCCAATTGAAAAATCATCTTTCGGTCTGTATTACCGAAAAACTCTATAAACAAGTTTTAATCCTTAAAACAATAATCATGAAAAAAATAATCACAATAGCAGGAAGCAACAGTCAAAAATCAATCAATAAAAGTTTATTGGCCTATACCTCTGGTTTATTGAAGAATGTGGAAGTTATATCCATTGACCTCAACGATTATTTATTGCCCATCTATGGTGCCGATTTCGAAGCTGAAAATGGTATACCGACTGCAATCAAGAGGCTAGATGAATTATTTGATACTGCCGACGGATTTATGGTATCCCTAGCAGAACATAATGGGTCCTATGCAGCGGTATTCAAAAATACTTTAGACTGGTTATCTCGTATAAACATGAAGGTCTGGAGAGAAAAACCTATGCTGTTGATGGCTACCTCACCAGGAGGAAGAGGTGGTGCATCCGTCTTACAAGCCGCAAGTACCTACTTCCCGTTTATGGGAGCCGACATCTCGGATACTTTTTCATTGCCCTCTTTCTATGAAAACTTTAGGGAAGGTAACATCATAGAAGAAAATTTCAGAAAAGAATTATACGATAAAACAGCAAGATTTTCTAAGGAACAATAATCAAAAATCAATGAAGAGCCTTTCGAAGCTCGTTGGAAAGTAGTTTCCATTGTCTTCTCACAACTTAAGGCTTTTAATCTTGATGATGGGGTAATTCCTTTTCGAACAAATCAAACTCCCGCTTGAATAAATGATTGTTGGCATGTATGAGCAATTTTGTGTCAGCATAATCAAAAAACCAGAAGGATGACAACTATTGTAAAATTACTAATTGGAGCTCTTATAACGTTGTTGGCGTCACATAACAAAACGACAACCATTAATGACCACAAGCCTCTTTTACACACAAGTTCTGTAGCTAAAGACCCCATTAAAACAAAAGCCTTTAAAGTCCTTAGCAACAAGTGTAATGTCTGCCACGAGAAACGTAATCCTAGACGTGTCTTTACCATGGATAATATGAACGACTGGTCAAATGATGTATACAAACAGGTATTTATAAAAAAGCGTATGCCAAAAGGAAAGAAAATAAAACTCACAAGCGATGAATATCAAGATGTATTAACCTGGGTATCATCTTTAAAAACCAACTAAAAATGGAAATCAAATTTAAACTTATCGTATTGATGCTTGGCATCTTATTTACAGGACTTACCGCAGGATTATGTTTTACATGGTCTAATGCAATAACACCGGGAATAGGGAGGTTGGACGACTTAAGCTTTTTACAATCCTTTCAAGCAATGAACCGAAGTATTATCAACCGGAGTTTTCTAATTGTATTCTTCTCGCCTATAGTATTTCTTTCCGTAAATGCTTATTTACATGAAAATGCGCATCCCATTACATTTTGGTCGTTCCTAATAGCCGCAATACTCTTTTTTGTAGGGATAGGTCTCGTTACCATATTCAAGAATGTACCTCTCAATGAAATGCTGGATAAAACCGTATTGGAAAATCTTTCAACCATAGAATTAAAAGACCTACGTACCAAGTTTGAAAAGCCTTGGAACAAATGGCACATAAAGCGCACCATTGCTTCATTTATCTCATTTGCACTCTTACTAATAGGACTCATTTACACAAAATTATAAACCATTAAACCATAAGAACATGAAATCAGAAAACATTTTAATTATCGGGGGAACCGGAAAAACCGGTCGCCGGGTTGCAGAAAACTTGACACAATCCGGACATAATGTACGAGCGGTCGGTAGAAAAACAAACCCAGCTTTTGATTGGGAAAACACAGAAAGCTATTATGAAGCCCTAAAAGACATGGACAGGGCCTATATTGTATACTATCCTGATTTGGCGGTGCCTGGCTCCAGAGATGCCATTAAAACCCTTACCGAAAAAGCTTTGGAAGCAGGTTTAAAAAAAGTGGTATTGCTATCAGGCAAAGGAGAAACTGAAGCTGAAGCTTGTGAAGACATTGTTGCCAACTCAGGCTTAAATTACACCTTGGTTAGAGCCTCTTGGTTCAATCAAAATTTCAGTGAAGGTGCATTTTTGGATTTTGTATTGGATGGAGTGGTTGCACTTCCCATGCCACAGGCTGAAATTCCATTTGTGGATGCAGACGATATTGCTGATGTAGTTTCCAAAGTGATAATAGATGATTCTTATAACGGACAAACCATAACGGTAACCGGACCGCAGCAAAGAACCTTCAAACAGGTGGTTGACATTATGGCTGAAGCCTCTGATAGACCGATTCAATTTGTACCTATTTCCATTGAAGAATTTAAGGATGGCATGCGAAAAGCAGGATTGCCCGATTCTTATGTTTGGCTCTTTGGTTATTTGTTCGAAGAAGTATTGGGAAATCCAGATAACCAAGAAGTTTCGTATGATGTTGACAAAGTGTTAGGTAGACCTGCAAAAGATTTTGAAACCTACGCTAAACAAACTGCTGCCAATGGGATTTGGAATGTAAAAATAACCCATTCCAACTAACCCCTTAATAAAGGCTCCGACTCACCGTAGCAGGTTTTCAGAGCCTTTACCATATGCTGCTTTACATCTAAAACCAGAACTTGATGACCATTTCCTATCCTTTGATCAAACCAAAATACTACAAGTCTCTATTAACAGATTTAGTGAATTTCATTAAGTCCCCTATAGATAAACCTTCCGTAGAGAAAAGTACAACTCATAAAATCTATGATACCATAGGCCTCTTTCTTGTAAAAGTAGTTTTCTCGATAACAGTGGCATCATTGCTACAGTTCATTTATGAACCTGAAAATTTGACTTCAACTAGTATGGCTGAACGATTTAGCCCATTGCTTTTGCTTGTGGTTGGTGGAATTGTATTACCTGTATTTGAAGAAATAACGTTTAGGCTGTCCTTAAAATTTAACCCCATTTACCTTTCCTTAACTTCGGGGGCATTCACCTATTATCTACTTACCAAAGCCGTTTTTAAAAGTCGTTTGTCACTTATAGATGATACATTTTGGGATAGAATAATAGCCGCGATAATAGTTGTGTTGATTACATATATTCTTTGCAGCAGAAAGAGCATAAGGTTAATTTTACAACGATGCTGGGAAAAGCACTTTAGACTGATCTATTATTTATCTTGTATATGTTTTGCTTGGCTACACATTTTTAATTTTGAATTAAACCTCATAAATTTTTTGTGGTTGCCCCTATTAACGCTGCCTCAATTATTTAGTGCAACTATTGCTGGGTACACCAGAGTAGCTTTTGGATTTCAATACCCTCTCCTAGTGCATATGTCCACTAACATTTTATTTATCTGTTTGACTTTTTTGCCTTTTGACTAATTATTTTTTACCCCCCCTTTGCATCTTAAATCTCAGCCAAAAAACGAGACGTCTTCCAAGATCTAGGGTGCTTCATTGGCCCTTCACGGTTTTTGTACTGAAAATATGATGTTGCGTGGCTGTAAAATAGTCCCTGAACACCTGATTTAATTGGTGCTTCTCACTACACCCCCTAATCCCCAGCAAAGGATATATACCAATTATACACTCAGAAATTGTCTTAACAGAAGTAGAAGCCTCAAGGTGAATATCCCCAATCCAATCTTCAGGGAACCCATCACTTAAATATATTTTATCCTCTGCCTGCCCTGCCCAGCTCAGAATCTTTGCATCTGATTGGGAAATCACGCTGGCCAATTTATCCAATGTCCCACTTTTATTGACTACAAGCTTGGCTTCTTCCAAAAAATGGGCGGCCATACCCACATAGTTGACCCAAAGGGTCAAATCGGCAAACACTCCAAAAGGGATTTTAAAGATATTTTGTGGATGGTACCATTGGTTATAGACAAAGCTATACTTTTCATGTGCCCATACCGATGATACCACAAAAGAATGGGTAGCGGTTGCCTTCAATCCCATGGTATTCCAATCCCGGATAATGTTTACATCCTTTCGGTCCAAAACAAAAGAACGTACCAAGGGCATACCCTCTTCATCAAGCACATCTTTTCCTCTCTCCTGAATTTTTGCGCTTAAGGTAAAATGAGTAAGATACGGGGCACCCGTGGCATACTTCCAGGTTCCTTTTATGGTGTATCCCTCCCCTTTTCTTTCGGCAGTGCCGGACACTCCCCCACTACCCCCAAAACAAATGGGTTCTTTTGGGTCAATGAATATGTCATTCGCCGTTTCTTTGGGTAAGTTCCCAATAAAGAAATTCGCCCCGGAGCACAGGGTCACGGTCCACCCCAAGCTTCCATCCATTTGGGCCAAATGCCTTAAGGATTTTAAACCATTGGTCAAGGTCATTTCCAATCCGCCATACAACTTGGGCACCCATAAGTTCCATAAGTTCTCCTTGGCAATTACATCCAGAACCACTTTTGGCAGTTCTTCTTTTCCAAAACAGAGCTCCCTAAACCCTTGCATGTTGTCCTTCAGTTTCATCTGCAAGTATTTTTCTCCATTTGATATAACCCGATACCGCCACAATGAACAAAAAGGCCGTTAAACCTGCATAGATGTACAGTCCTTTATAAATCAATAATGGAATGGATATCAGGTTGCTGATGTTCAAGTAAATCCAGTTTTCAATCTTTCGTTTGGCCATGAGCCACATCCCGGCCCAGGCAAAGGCACAGACCACGGCATCCCAATACGGAACATCCGAATCTGTATGCTGTCCCAACCAATAGGCCATCAACGCAAAACAACCCACAACGATTCCCATGGCAATCCCATGCTCATTTTTGGTGGAATATGAAATTGGGGTTTCCTCCTTTTGTTTTCCCATTTTCCAATAGAACCATCCGTAGATACTCATGACCAGATAGTAGAGGTTCAACAGGATATCTGCATACAATTTGGATTGGTACAGCACCCACATACTGATCAAAATGGCAACAATACCAAAAAGATAATTATGGATATTGTTCTGGCGGGCCAAAAGGACCTGAACCACACCAAAGCCGGTTCCCACCCATTGCAATAAAGTAAGTTGTGAAAGTAATTCCATTCAATCGGGTTATCCATTATACAAATAAACCATGGGAACCCCTAATGGAACACGTGCAAAACACGTTTGCCAAAATCCCTACGCCAGCATGATCTGGATCAGGTGCGAAGTGGTCAACTTCCGGGTATAATCTCAGCCCTGTTCTCCAGGACACCCCATGTAGACTTCAAAGGTATGAAAACCTGCTTGGACCAATTGTAATTTATACCCTAAATTAGCAACAATGCGCTGTGCATCTGTTTCTGGTATACCTATGCAGCCTCACAAATTTCCATTGATATGATAGACCTACGGGACTTTATTTCCGACATTCCTTTTTATGATGATTTAAAGCGTTTGGGGTTACCTTGGGAAATCACCACTGAAGTCCAAACCTTCATTACGGGGATACTGCCCCATCTTGGGAGTGATTTTCATATTGAAAACCACGTAGCCATCCACAAATCAGCCATTGTAGAACAAGGGGTCACCTTTAAAAATCCCACCATTATTATGGAAAATTGCCATGTAGGGGCCCATGCCTACTTTAGGGAAGGTGTTTTTTTGGATCGTTCCGTTAAAATTGGGCCTTCAACAGAGGTCAAGAGCAGTTTGGTGTTTTCCAATACGGCAATTGCACACTTAAATTATATTGGGAACAGTATCATTGGTTCAAATGTAAATTTTGAAGCAGGCTCCATAGCGGCCAACCACTACAATGAAAGAACGGATAAGGAAATTGTATTGAATTATGACGGTAAGCTTATTGCAACCGGAGTGAAAAAATTTGGGGCATTGGTGGGTGATAATTCCCGAATAGGCGCCAATGCGGTTTTGTCCCCAGGTACACTCTTGAAAAAAAACACCATTGTGAAAAGACTGGAACTGGTGGAACAGCATCCTTTATAAAATTCTTTAGGTGTAAAAGGGCGTTACTTCTTATCCGGCACCTTGTTTCCGGCAATCCAGACAGAGGAAATGGTCCTTGTGTTGGCCATGTTTTCCAAAGGATTCTTGTCCAGAACAATAAAATCTGCCCATTTGCCCTCTTCCAAGGAACCAACACCTTCCAATTTCATCACCTTTGCGGTATTTGCCGTGGAAGCCATGATCACTTCCATGGGAGACATGCCAGCATCTACCATCATTTCCATTTCCAGATGCTCAAAATAGCCGGGGAATCGTCCCGCAGGCCCACTATCCGTTCCCATAACTATTGGAACTCCCGCATCTGAAAGCAGCTTCAAGTTTTTCATGGCTGTGGGCAGGGCCTCCTTATATGCTTGGGCACTGGCGCTATTGGCAATACTTTCCATACGTTCCGGACTGCGCAATTCCGCAATGGTGGCAGCATCCACTTCCTTGGTAAAAAAAGAATCTGTAAAATAATCGGGTTCACCCCCAAAGACAAAGGTGGACACTTCCCGCATCAAGGTGGGGGAATAGTACACCTTGTTTTCTTTCATCAACTTGATAAATTCTTCATCCACCAATGTATCCCGAACGCTATGCGCTATGTAATCCGTACCTGCCCGCACTACATTTTTGGCATCCTCCAGATAAAAAATATGTGAGGCTACCCTATATCCCAATTCATGGGAATAGTCAATTACCGTTTTGTAAATGTCTTCGGCCATTTTTGGTGAGGTGCCGAGGACATCATCTACCCGTATCTTCATAAAATCCACTTTGAGCGAATCATTATGATCAATGATTTCCCTGATATCTCCCTTGGTGTTCCCAGAGATAACCTCTCCTGCTATAAAAAGTCTGGACCTATCCAAGGTAGGTACATTTTGTGCGTTTCGAAACTCTGCGGAAATCCCTGTTCCGTCGCCTAGGGAAACCAAAGTGGTAATTCCATACCGTGCATAGGTATTTAGATGATTGACCACATTCTCCCTACTATATCCTGATTGCATACCACTAGACACCCCTACATGACAATGGGCATCAATGATTCCCGGCATTATCGTCTTTCCATTCACCTCCACAATTGAAGCGCCTTTAGGAATGGTGACAGCATCCCTAGTTCCGACACCTACAATCTTGCCCTGCTCCACCAATAGAACACCGTCTTTGATGATTTCGGCTCCTGTTCCATCAATGATGTTGGCCCCAACAAATGCAGTTACTTTTATTTGGTCTTGGGTTGGAGAGTTTTGTCTACATCCCAATAAACAGATAGTAGTTGCAAGGGTCATCATCGTAAACCTGTACAGTTTTTTTGAAAGGGCTTTACTTTTTGAGTTCATGTTCTTCCGGGAATATTTTGGACTTGCCGTTGTTGCAAACACTTATTAAAACTGAAAAATACAACATGTACATGGTAAAATCCATTGCTATTTTGTTATAAATCGAGAAAAAGGCATTTCTCCTTTGACCATGAACACTTAAAAAGATTTGGTTGATTTTTAGAACATCCGGCCTCAAAAATGAATCATCCGTAACAACCCAATGCCCACACATCAAAATTGTTTTCCATTTCCTTATTTTAGAGTTCAAACCCACATTCCATCAGATGAAAAATAATAAGCGTATTGTATTCTTCCTTGGATTGCTCACCACCTTTGGATGGGCCCAACAACAAGCTCCACAAGTTAAAATACATAATGAAAATATCACTGCAACCCTTTACCTCCCTGACAAGGATAAGGGATATTACCGCGCTTCCCGGTTTGATTGGGCTGGAGTCATTCCGAAATTGGAATATAAAGGACATGCCTATTTCGGACAATGGTTCAAAGATTATGACCCTCTATCGCACGATGCCATTATGGGTCCCGTTGAAGATTTTAAGGCCGTAGGTTTTGAACAAGCCAAGGCTGGCGAAGTTTTTTTAAAGATTGGGGTGGGTTTACTAAAAAAGGATGATGGAAAAAGTCATTCATTTTCCAAAACCTACGACATTATCGATTACGGCAAAAGAAAAGTCAAGGTGCGAACCAATGCCGTTACGTTCCATCATGAGATAACTTCTGAAGGGTATTCGTATAACTATGAAAAAAAGGTGAAACTCATCAAAGATAAGCCCCAATTGGTTTTGCAACATCGATTTAAAAACACTGGAAAACTACCTATTGAGAGTTTGGTGAACAACCATAACTTTTTTGTGATGGACGGCATCCCCATTGGTCCAGGGTATTCAGTAATTTTTCCGTTTACGCTAACCGACAAGGATGGTGTCCCTTATGCTTCATCAGCCGAAAAGACCGGTTTAAAGGATTATGCCAAAATTGAGGGCAATAAAGTGGTGTTCACCAAAGAACTTATTGATGATTTTGCACAGATTCGTCCGGCTTTTGGTTATGACTCCAATGACCAGAAGGATTACGACATCAGACTGGAAAATAGGGAAGCTGGAATCGGGGTGAGGATCACATGTGACCAACCCATATCCTCCTTAGCGGTTTGGTCGGCACCACAAACGATTTGTCCCCAACCTTACATTAATGTAAAAGTAGCTCCTGGTGAGGTATTCAAATGGACAATAACCTACACGTTCTACACCTTATAAAGTTAAAAGGTGTAGGTAACTCCAATTTTTCCGTAATAGTTTATTCCGTTGGCAGGATAATAGTATCGCGGCAGATTGCCACCAAACCCAACTGCATTGATCAATACAGATCCGGCATAATTGGTATCGAATACGTTATTGACCCCGGCATTGAATCCCAGCATTAGGTTCTTGTTCATGGCAAGGCTATATCTGGATGAAACATTGATCACATTATAGGACTCACTTGAAATTGTATTGGCATCTGTCAGAGGCATATCATCTACATACTGATGGGAAAGATTAAAAACAAATCCGCTATCATGTACTAGATCTAAACCAGAACTGATTCTGTTTTTTGGCACACCTGTAAGTGGGTTTCCACTGAAATTGGAATCATCGTCAACAAAATCCACAAAACTATGGTCGCTCAAGGTATAGCTCAAGTAAGGGGTCAATAAAAGTGCATTGGATACCGAAATGGCATATCTGGCATCCATTTCCAAACCTTGATGACGAGTTTTCCCTGCGTTGGTTCCAATATATTGGTCTTCTCCGACCCGTTGGGCCACCAAAAGATCATTGATACGCATTCTATAAGCTGTGGCTGAAAGCTGCAGCGCTTCATTGAGCAACCTAAATTGTCCACCAAACTCGTAGTTTATACCCTTTTCCTGTGAAATGTCCGGGTTGATAACACCTTCCGGAGTTAATGTCTCCTCCAAACCGGGATTGGAGAATCCCCTGCTCACATTGGCATATAGGATACCATTTTTCAATCGGTATTGAAGTTCCAAGCTAGGTAATAGGATTGCATCAAAATCACGATGGGCAGAAGTATTCGCCTCGCCAGCGTTGAACAAATCCCTAAAATCATACTTCGTCTTATTAAGACTTAACCCTATTTGGGCTGTTAGGTTCTTTTCCAAAAGAAATTCAAAAGTGCCAAAAAGATTCAATTGTCTTCTAAACTCCATATTATTGCTCAATCTATCCCCCTGTACACTACCATTGCCCTCATTGTCCCTGAACAAATTTTGAAAAGTGCCCCAATGGTATTCATCCTTGTAAATTTCAGTTCCGAGGGTAAAATTGCCCATAAGAAACTTTCCATCGAAAACAGACCTAAGACCAAATCCGTTGGTAAATTCATCCAAAATGTTGAATGGACGAGGCTCATAATGGTCCAAGTAGGTATAAAAAATACTCGTCTTGTTTCTTAAAACCGAATTGAACTCATACGTATGGGTCACCCCGGCCAAAGTGTATTTGTTGGCCTCAAATCCTTCTGCTGCCAACCAATTTCCGTCCGCATTGGTAGGATTCTGTTCAAAATCAGTTTGATTGAGTGAGCTTGGGATTCCGGCGGTATAATCAATATAATTAAGTAAGAAATCCAACTTGCTCCTATTCCCCAAAACCACAGAAGACGAAAGCAAAAGACCATCCCTTTCAAATTGATTGTTCTGCCTGTAACCCTCCGTTTTCAAATGATTATAGCTAAGACTCAGGTTAAAATTCTTTTCGGAATGCCTAAAGGCCAAATTGTTCTTGAACATTTCATATGAACCTACGGTAAGGGAGTTCACTAAAAACGTTTTCCCTACTTCAGGGGCCTTTGTATTGAGTATGATGGCTCCTCCCAGATTCGACCCAAAGGAAGATCCCTTAGGCCCCTTTATGATTTCGACCGCTCCCACATTCTCAAGATCGTATGCTTCTATGGTAGAAAAACCGGTTCCGTTGGTCACAGGGATGTTGTTAAAATACAATCGAAGCTTATCGGTTCCATAAGGTGTACGCGCCCCGACGCCCCTAATGGTAATTCTGTTCGTGTTCAGTGCCCCGGAAAGTAAATACACCCCAGAAATTTGGTTCATTGAAGTGGCGATATCCAACGGACCAAACTTTTCAATATCCTTCAATCCAATGGAGCTGGATGGTGTTATACCCACCGCCCTTTTTTCTATGCCTTGTTCTATGAGCACAACTTCTTCCAAGGCGTTCAAGGAATCTTGTTGGGCATTCTGACCAAAGACCAAGGATAGGGAAACAACGTAAAAAGTTAAAAAAAGAGAGGTTTTCATTTTGGGTTCACCGTTACATTATCTGCTAAAACAAGTAAAATTATAAACTTTTTAGGGCAATCATTTTTTTTCGGGCAAAATAACAATTTGTGCATTTTTTGATACAATCCGAAGGAGCATAGATTCTACACGGGTTTGTAAAGAAATGGAGAGATTATCGACCTACACCAAGCCATCCTTATAAATTCTTAAATTCGGTATTTAAGGGGAGGGTTATTGTCGTTGGCCCACGGTATTGGGACGTTTACAGAAAAGTATGACATTTCATCTTTTCACCAACCTATAGATTAGGGCATAAGGGCTATCTTTGAGCACGCCCAATTATGGGCTTTTGTGGTATTTGCTATTCATTAATACTCATGAAAACAAAACATATTGTTTACACCTTGTTGGTTATCGGATTGGGCGCTCTTATTGCCTACAGAATCAAGTCCAACAACGAAGTTAAAATTTCTGGTCCAACAGGCCCTGGAATCACCACCGTAAAAGGAATGATTTTAAAACCCAAGGCTTTCAAGGACAATATTTCCATTTCCGGTACTTTGGAAGCCAATGAACAGATCGATTTACGCAGCGAAATCTCCGGAGTGGTCGAAAGCATCAATTTTAGAGAAGGAAGCCGGGTCTCCCAAGGTCAGATTTTGTTCAAAGTGAACGATATTGAATTGCAAGCGCAGTTGTCCAAGGCCCTTACCGCAAAAAAATTGGCATCCGAAAATGAACGGAGAGCCAAGTTACTTCTGGAAAAGCAAGCCATAAGCCAAGAAGAATACGATATTGCCAGCGCCGATTTTCAATCTGCCAATGCAGAGTCTGAATTAATCGCCGCACAATTGTCTAAGACTACTGTCCGCGCACCTTTTTCAGGAACCATAGGTCTTCGTGCCATTTCCAAGGGAACTTATGTGACGCCTTCCACGGCCATTGCCAAATTGGTGAATACCGATGAGTTGAAAATAACTTTTTCAGTTCCGGAAAAATATGCCTCCCAAGTACGGGTGGGCACTGTACTTTCCTTTACCACATCGGACTCCAAAGAAGAATACAAAGCCACCATTTATGCCATTGACCCTGAAGTGGATATCGCCACCAGAACGTTGAGGATGCGGGCTAAAATGGACAATAGGGACAAAAAACTCTATCCAGGGGCCTATGCCAACGTAAGTCTCCCTTTACAGACTTTGGATGATGCCCTGTTAGTCCCTTCAGAATCTTTGATTCCTGTTCAAAATGGGAAAAAAATCTTTGTACTTAAAGATGGAAAAGCTAGGGAAATAGATGTGGAAACTGGTTCCCGAACTGGAAAAGCCGTTCAGGTCCTATCCAATTTGCATCCTGGTGACACTGTGTTGACCTATGGGGTAATGGCACTCAAAGACGGAGCCCCTGTTGAAGTTGTTTTGGAAGATTTTGAACCCTTGACTGCTGCACAATGAACCTTTCAACCATAAGCATAAAGCGGCCCATTCTGACCATTGTGATGAACATTTCCATCATTCTGTTCGGGATAATCGGCTACACATTTTTGGGGGTTCGGGAATTCCCATCCATAGATCCCGCTATGGTTTCGGTACGGACCAGTTATTCAGGTGCCAATGCGGATATCATTGAATCGCAGATTACCGAACCCTTGGAAAAGGCAATCAATTCCATTGATGGCATTCGTAATATTACCTCCTCCAGTGTACAAGGTTCCAGCTCCATCAGTATTGAATTTGATTTGGACAAAAATCTGGAAGATGCCGCCAATGATGTGCGGGACAAAGTTTCGCAGGCGGTCCGTAGCCTTCCTGATGATTTGGACGCTCCCCCTGTAGTATCAAAGGCTGATGCCGATGCACAGCGTATCATTTCGATGACGGTGCAAAGCGATAACAAAAATATTTTGGAACTCTCCGATTTTGCCGAAAACGTTCTTGCCCAGCGCATAGAGACCATCCCAGGTGTAAGTAGTGTACAGATTTGGGGACAACGGAGGTATGCCATGCGGCTTTGGATAGATCCCTTAAAGCTTGCTTCATATGGACTTACCGTAGCCGATGTAAGAAGTGCGCTATTGGCCCAAAATCTGGAGCTTCCGTCCGGAAAACTGACCGGGAAAAACACAGAGTTGACCGTAAAGACCTTGGGAAACCTCAATACCGAAGAGGAATTCAACAATATCATCATCTTGGCCGATAGTGAAAAATTGGTACAGCTTAAGGATATTGGAAAAGCAAGTCTCGAAGGAGAGAACATGGAGACCAAAATGAGCGATTCGGGACAACCGATGGTGGCCATCGCCGTGGTTCCACAACCCGGCACCAACTATCTTGAAATCGCAGATGCTTTTTATGAAGAATACGAAAGACTGAAAAAAGACCTTCCTGCAGATTTTAAGCTAAATGTGGTCATTGATGATACCGTATTCGTAAAAAAAGCGGTTACCGAAGTGGCCGAGACCATTTTGATATCCATTGTGTTGGTCATTCTGGTCATCTATCTATTTTTTAGGAACTGGTCCATGGCACTCCGACCCTTGTTGGATATTCCCGTTTCCTTGATCGCCACTTTCTTTTTTATGTGGTTGTTCGGTTTTTCCATTAATGTTTTGACCCTATTGGCCATTGTTCTGGCCACAGGACTTGTGGTGGACGATGGTATAGTAGTCACTGAAAACATCTACAAAAAAGTGGAAGAAGGGATGAATCCCATTGAAGCAGCAATAAAGGGATCCAAAGAAATCTTTTTTGCGGTGATTTCCATATCTATAACCTTGGCCGCAGTGTTTTTGCCTGTAATCTTTTTGGAAGGATTCGTAGGGCGCCTCTTCCGGGAATTTGGTGTAGTCCTTGGTGCAGCGGTAATGGTATCGGCCTTTGTGTCCTTGACCCTTACCCCTATGCTGAACGCCTATTTGACCAAACCCGGAAAACAAAGTAGATCCCGTTTCTATCAAGTCACAGAAAAATATTTTGTGGCCATGAACAAATCCTACGCCGATCTATTGGGTAAATTCATGAAACGAAAGTGGCTCAGTTTTCCCATCTTGTTTGGCTGTATTGGACTCATTGTCCTGTTCTATTCACTATTGCAGAAAGAAACCGCACCATATGATGACCGGAGCTTTGTTAGGCTTAGCGTAACAGCACCCGAGGGGTCTTCCTATGAATATATGGATCAATTAATGACCGGAATCACAGAACTCATAAACGATTCCATTCCGGAAAAGAAAGTGAGTTTGGTTCTCACCTCTCCCGGGTTTGGGACATCCTCGGTAAATAGTGGTCGTGCAAACGTGGCCCTTGTAGACCCCAGTGAGCGGGAACGTTCCCAAAAAGAAATTGCAGATGATCTAGGCAGATGGGCCAAGGCCTTTGTAGGTGGAAAAACCAACGCATCAGAACGACCAACCATTTCAGTAAACCGTCGCGGGGGACCTCCCATCCAGTTCATCATTCAAGCAAAGAACTTTGAAAAATTGGAAGAGAAGATACCCGAGTTCATGGCTGAAGTGGAAAAGGACCCTACATTTTCTTTTTCCGATGTCAACCTAAAATTCAACAAACCCGAGCTCTACGTATCCATAGATCGTGAAAAAGCAGAAAGCTTGGGGGTATCGGTCCGTGATGTGGCCCAAACGCTGCAATTATCGCTCAGTGGCCAACGATTTGGGTATTTTTTGATGAACGGGAAACAGTATCAAGTTATAGGGCAGTTTGACAAATTGGATCGTGATGAACCCATGGACCTCACCTCAATTTTTGTGAAAAGCAAGGATGGTCTTTTGATCCAGCTGGACAATTTGGTCACCACCGAAGAACACAGTAGCCCACCCCAATTATTTCACAACAATAGATACATGTCTGCCACCGTCTCCGCCAGTTTGGCCCCGGGCAAAAGTATTGGGGATGGGATAGACGCTATGAATGCCATTAAGGATCGTGTTTTGGATGAAACGTTCACCACCGACCTTGGTGGAGAGTCCCGGGACTTTGTGGAAAGTAGTTCCAACACCATTTTTGCCTTTGGTCTGGCATTTTTGTTGATTTTCCTGATTTTGGCAGCACAGTTTGAAAGTTTTATCGACCCATTCATCATTATCCTTACCGTTCCCATGGCCGTAGCGGGAGCCATGTTCTCACTTTGGCTTTTTGGGGAAACCTGGAATATTTTCAGTCAAATTGGAACCATCATGCTTATTGGATTGGTGACAAAGAATGGTATTCTCATTGTAGAATTCGCCAATCAACTACAAGAAGATGAGGAACTTACTAAAATGCAAGCGATTATGAGGGCTTCGGAATCACGTTTGCGCCCCATTCTAATGACCAGCTTGACCATTGCACTAGGAGCCTTGCCTATTGCACTTTCACTTGGTGCTGCATCGGCCAGTAGAACAGGTATGGGAGTTGTGATCATTGGCGGAACCATGTTCTCTTTGGTACTTACTCTATTTGTAATCCCTGCCCTGTATTTAATGTGGTCCAAGAAAAAAGTAATCCGACCAGAATTCAAAATCCTTGAAGCATCGTAGTATGGGGATTCATTTAAGATTTTATATCCTTTTATGTGGGTTGGGTGTTGGCTTCTTCGGAACGGCCCAAGAGCTTCTGACGGTTGATGAAGCAGTAAAGATTGCCTTGGAAAACAACTATCAGGTAAAAATGGCCCGAAACGATCTTAAGATGGACGAACTTTCGGTGAGTCCGGGACAAGCAGGAATGCTTCCAAAGGTCGATGCCAACGTTGCAGACAACAATAGTCGACAAAATTTGTCTCAGGTTCGTTCCGATGGTACCGAGGTGGAACTTGATAATGCCAAGAATAGAAACCTAAATTATGGGGTGGCATTGGAATGGACCATCTTTGATGGGTTTCGCATGTTTGCCAACCACGAACAGCTCAAAGAAAATCAAAAGTTAGGCGAAGCGGAATTAAAACAAGTTGTTCTTAACAAGGTTGGCGAGGTATTGGTCACTTACTACGATCTAGTACAGCAGCAACAACAATTGTCTGCGTTGGACAGTACCTTGATCATATCCGAACAACGAGTGGAACTGGCTCAAAACCGTTTTACCATTGGGAAAGCCTCAAAATTGGAAGTGCTCAATGCGCAAGTGGACCTGAACACCGACCAGACCCAAATGCAACGCCAGCAAGAACTATATAAAAACACCAAGATTCTATTGAACGAGCAATTGGCTCGGGACCTAAAAATGGATTTTGTGGTAGCGCCTGAAATTTTTGTAGATCAAGCCTTGATTCTTGAAGAGCTCGAAAACAAGGTGGCAGTAGAGAATCCCCAATTGCAGGCAGAGATTATCAATAAAAGGATTAGCGAACTACAACTGAAACAGATAAAAGCATCACGGTACCCTTCCGTTTTTGTATCTACAGGGTACAATTTTGGCCATACCGAATCTAGTTTGGGCTTTACCACGAGTTCAGATTCCAGGGGATTTAACTATGGCTTTGGGGCCACCTTGAACCTTTTTGATGGGTTTAACCAAAATCGAAATGAAAAGTTGGGGAAAATGGCCGTGGAAAATGCGGAAATCGCCATTGCACAGCAAAAGCAATCCCTCATTGCCATGGTGGGCACCACCTATCAAACTTACCTGACCAACATAAGCCTCATTGAACTGGAGGAAAAAAATGAAACCATTGCCAAGGAAAACCTGGACATCACGGTTGAGAAATACCGAATCGGTATTATTCCTACAATTGAATTTAGAACGGCTCAATTAAACTACATCAATGCCAGAGTAAGGCACAGTAATGCAAAATTTCAAGCCAAAGTATCCGAAATCATCTTAAAACAACTCGCCGGAAATCTGGACCTATAGCATTAAGGTATATTTTCCAAACGATAATGCAATTTGGTGCGGTGAGGTTTTTACAAAAGAATTATATTTGTGCCCCTCAACGATTACCCAATACAATCGTTGTTGAAAAGCCGGCCCACGTGGTGGAATTGGTAGACACGCTACCTTGAGGGGGTAGTGTTCGTAAGGACGTGCTGGTTCGACTCCAGTCGTGGGCACAAAGCCGCAACCATGTTGCGGTTTTTTTTATCCCATCTTTTCTCATTTATTTTTTACCCAAAACTATATCAACATTCAAACTTCTTCCTTAAATTTTATGGGTAAAAAATAGGTCAATTCGGTTAAAATTGTAAATTTGTTTAATGTTTTTACTTAAAAGATGAACAACGTAAAGAAATCTTTCAGTATTCGGGATATGGAAAACCTTTCAGGAATTAAAGCCCATACCATCCGTATTTGGGAGAAAAGATATAAGCTCTTCACGCCTGAACGTACTGATACCAACATTAGAACCTATAACATTGTAAGTCTTCAGAAACTGTTGAACGTAACGCTGTTATACAATCACGGATACAAAATTTCAAAGATTGCAAAACTGGAAGAATCCCAAATTCCGGATTTGGTCAAGGAGATTACGGTCAGGGATAGGGAAAATGACCATGTAATGAACCACCTGAAAATGGCCATGCTCAATTTTGATCAAACCCTTTTTCTGAAAACATACGACAGTTTGCTGTCTGAAAAATCGTTTAGTGACACATTCAATGAAGTATTTATCCCATTCCTGAATGAATTGGGGCTACTTTGGCAAACAGACACCATTAGTCCGGCACATGAACATTTCATCAGCAATCTCATCAAACTAAAAATCTATAGCAACACGGAGGCCCTTCAAATGGAGAAAGTTTCAAGGGATGATCATGTTTATGCACTTTATCTCCCAGAAAATGAAATCCATGAACTTGGGTTGCTGTACGTCAATTACGAAATCATCAACAAAGGTTACAAATCCATTTACTTGGGCCAGAGTATGCCTTTGGAGAGCTTGATGGACTTGGTAAAGTATTATCACAAGATAGATTTTATCTCCTACTTTACGGTGGCTCCCACCAAAGACGAAATCTCCGATTATTTCAATCGGTTCAAAGAAATTATGAAACTTCCCTCAGACTCCAAGCTACATGTTCTGGGGCATCAGATACAGGAGCTATCGGAAGACGATCTTCCCAAAAACGTAAAAACGTATGGTTCCATTGCCCAATTAATGGAATCCATATAACGCTGCTTTACCCATGAAAAAGGCCATTGTCATAGGATCCGGTTTTTCCTCACTCTCAGCAGCATGCCATTTGGCCAAAGCAGGGCTGGATGTAAGCGTCTTTGAGAAAAACAGCACTATTGGCGGTAGGGCTAGACAACTGATAAAAGATGGGTTCACTTTTGATATTGGTCCTAGTTGGTACTGGATGCCGGATATATTTGAAAGGTTCTTTGCCGATTTCGGAAAGCAAACCTCCGATTACTACCAATTGGACCGCTTAGATCCAGCCTACAAAGTTTTTTTTGAGGAAGATACCCTATCCATTGGCGATAGTATGGAAAAGATATGTGAAGAATTTGAACGCATAGAATCCGGAAGCAGCCAACATTTAAGAAATTTTATTTCAGAGGCGCAAGATAATTACAACATAGCCATAAACAAGGTGGTGCTTCGGCCTGGACTTTCACCAATGGAATTGGTTACCAAAGAGACGGTGCTCAGGGTAGATCAGTTTTTTAAGACCATCAGTCAAGAGGTTCGTAGACAATTTAAAAATCCAAAATTGGTTGCAACCCTAGAATTTCCTGTACTTTTTTTGGGTGCGAAGCCCAGCAAGACACCATCATTCTACAATTTCATGAATTTTGCTGATTTTGGTCTTGGTACATGGCATCCCAAAGGAGGTATGTATGAAATTATCAAGGCCATGAAAAGTTTGGCCGAAGAACTAGGAGTGAAAATACATACCGATAGTCCTGTGTCCAAAATTTTGGTATCGGATAAAGAAGTCATTGGAATACGTAGCAATGGCAAAAACCATATTTCGGACTATGTTGTTAGTGGAGCGGATTATCACCATTCCGAAACTTTGCTAGATCAGAGATACCGTCAATATTCGGAGGCCTATTGGGAAAAGAAAACCTATGCACCCTCTTCCCTACTCTTTTATATCGGTTTTCGAAAAAAATTGGACAATGTTGAACATCACAATCTTTTCTTTGATACCGACTTTGAAAAGCATGCCCAAGAGATTTACGATACCCCCCAATGGCCAAGTGAACCCTTGTTCTATGCCAATTTTCCATCCATTACCGATACCACAATGGCTCCCAAAAACTGTGAGACCGGTTTCTTTTTGGTTCCAATAGCCCCAGGGTTGGAAGATACCTCTGAGCTTCGCGAGCAATATTTTGATATTGTGATGGATAGATTTGAAAAACGCACCCAACAAGAAGTAAAAAATTCTATTATATTTAAGGAGAGTTTCTGTGTAAACGATTTTGTGGAGCAGTACAATTCCTATAAAGGAAATGCTTATGGTTTAGCCAACACCCTGCGGCAAACTGCATTTCTGCGACCCAACCTCAAAAGTAGCAAGGTGAAAAATTTATTTTTTACCGGTCAGCTTACTGTTCCGGGACCGGGAGTGCCCCCTTCCCTAATCTCTGGAAAATTGGTAGCTGATCTAATCACTAAAAAACTTTGACCATGAAGACTATTTTTGATGATGTATCGTACAACTGTAGCAAAATTGTTACACAATCTTACAGCACTTCCTTCTCTTTGGCTACCAAGATGTTGGCTCCATCCATTCGCTCAGACATCTACAACATTTATGGTTTTGTGCGTTTTGCCGATGAAATTGTGGATACCTTCCACGAGTACGATAAAGAAGCACTTTTTAACCGGTTTGAAAATGATATGAAGCATGCTATTACGGATAGAATCAGCCTAAATCCTATCCTGAATGCTTTTCAGTATACCTATCATAAGTACAATATTCCTTTTCATTTGGTGGAATCGTTCATGAACAGTATGCGGATGGACCTAACCAAAAAAACTTACGAAACTTTTGATGAATATCGGGAGTATATCTATGGATCGGCAGATGTAGTAGGTCTCATGTGTCTATGTGTTTTTGTACATGGCGACAAGGAAAAGTATGAAGAGTTAAAAGAATCTGCCATGGCCTTGGGCTCTGCTTTTCAGAAAATAAACTTTCTCCGGGACCTCAAAGCAGATTACGAACACTTGGATCGCACCTATTTCCCCAATACCAACTTGACAGAACTCGATGAAATCTCCAAAAAGAGAATCGTGAATGAGATTAAGGCAGATTTGGCAGTAGGATATTCAGGTATCATAAAATTACCGGAACAAGCCAAGTTCGGGGTTTATACAGCTTATCGGTACTACAAGAAATTGCTCCAAAAGTTACAAGGAACACCCTCGTTGGAAATCAAAAATACCCGGATTAGGGTTCCCAACTATCAAAAATTTGGACTTTTGGCACATTCGTACCTCAACTATAAATTACAATTGGTATAAATGAAACTAGCGCTTTGGATACTTGTATTCTTGTCCACATTCTGCTTTATGGAGTTTATGGCTTGGTTTACGCACAAATATGTGATGCATGGCTTTTTGTGGAGCCTTCATAAAGATCACCACAAAAAGGACCACGACTCTTGGTTTGAGCGTAACGATGCTTTCTTTATTTTCTATGCCGTGGTGAGCATGATACTCTTTTATCTGGGCAACTATACATCGTTTTGGTATGGCTGGCCATTGGGTTTTGGAATTCTGGCCTACGGAATTGCTTACTTTTTGGTACACGATATTTTTATACACCAACGCTTCAAGTTATTCCGAAATGCCAATAATTGGTATGCCAAAGGGGTTCGAAGAGCTCATAAAATACATCACAAACACTTAGGCAAAGAAGAAGGGGAATGTTTTGGAATGCTTCTTGTACCCTTCAAGTACTTCAAACGGCAAACTACTCCGAAATAAGCTGGTCTACCAAAGTCCTTGTTTTATCCGAATTCCAGTTGGCAGCTCCTTTCTCATCGACCACTATTTTTCCAGACTTACTAATGATGTATGTAGCAGGTATACTTTTGGACATCAATTCCTTGGGAATGGACGAAACCTGAAAATAGATTGGTAGTCGATATCCTTTCTTTTCAGTAAATTGCTCCACCTTATCCTTGTCATCGTTGGCCACAAAAGCAAATACAACTTCATCTTTATAATCCTCGTAAAGCTCTGCAAAGCTGGGAAGCTCGGCAACACAAGGAGGACACCAAGTGGCCCAAATATTTACCACGACCACCTTACCTTCAAAAGATTTGAAATCAGTATGTTTTCCTTCAACATCAACCAATCGCCAATGGTAATCCGCCAATGTTTCTTGTTCTTCTACCGATACCACATCGGCACTAGCTGATATAAATTTGGTTACCCACACACGAAGGTGAAACCCAACCGGGGTAAAAAGTATCAAAGCAATGGCCAATAGCCATATGCCATTACTAATTTGCTCTTTGGAAATTTTCATTGGGTGTTATTCTGCTATCAATTCATCCAGCAAGGTGTACACCTTTTTGTTGCTCCAATCTGCTATTCCTTTCTTATGGATTACAATATTTCCTGATTTATCGATCAAATAAGAAGAAGGAACCTCCTTGGAATCCACGGGCATTTTTTCCCCAATGATCAAGTACGTCAATGGAAACGTAAACTCGTGCTCTTCCATAAAAGCCTCTACTGGAGGTCTGTTTTCATTGGTGATGATGTAGAAGTCCATTTTACCCTTGTACTTGTTATAAAGTTCTTGTATGCTGGACAGTTCAGCTTCGGAAGGTAATCGCCATGAAGCCCAAAAGTTAATGAAAACCACATTCCCTTTGGATTTTTCAAAATTGAAAATGTTCCAATCTGCATCCTTAAGCTTCCAATCGTAATCGGTTATTTTTTCCCGCTCGGATTGTTCTATCACGGGAGGTGACATGGCCAGTAATTTGTTAAGCAAGATTTTGCCATAATACCCCAAAGGGGTAACAAAAAAGGAAAGCACAAACAGAATCAGTACAACATTAAGGACAGTCTTTTTACTGATTTTCATTCCGAGGGATTTGGTTAAAATTAAAAACTCCTGATATTTCAGCAATATCAGGAGTTTTCTTGAATTATCTTAAAAATAGTTTAAGCATTCTCCTTTTTGATCAGGTTCAGGGCAGACCCCTCATTGAACCATGCTATCTGTGCATTGTTGTAGGAGTGATTTACCTTGATGGTATCCTTGCTGCCATCTGCATGTACGATTTCCAAGGTCAAGGGTTTGTCTGGAGCAAACTGATCTATATCCAAGAAGTTGAAAGTATCATCTTCCTGAATAAGGTCATAATCGTTCTCATTGGCAAAAGTAAGTGCCAACATCCCTTGCTTTTTCAAGTTGGTCTCATGTATCCTGGCAAAGGATTTCACCAAAACTGCCGCAACACCCAAGTGACGTGGCTGCATGGCCGCATGCTCCCTTGAAGAACCTTCCCCATAGTTATGGTCTCCCACTACAATGGTCTTTATCCCTGCTTTCTTATACTCACGTTGGGTATCAGGTACGCCTCCGTACTCCCCAGTCAACTGGTTCTTGACAAAATTGGTTTTTTGGTTGTAAGCGTTTACCGCTCCAATCAAGGTGTTATTGGCAATATTGTCCAAATGTCCCCTATACCTTAGCCAAGGTCCGGCCATGGAGATATGATCGGTAGTACATTTCCCAAAGGCTTTGATCAACAGTTTCATGCCTTTCAAGCTTGCTGGAGTAATGGGCTCAAACGGCTCTAAAATTTGCAAACGTTCCGAGCCGGGTGCTACAATGACATTGACTCCGCTTCCATCTTCAAGTGGGTCTATATAACCGTTGTCCTTTACTTCAAAACCTTTTGGTGGCAATTCCCATCCTGTTGGCTCGTCCAACATAACTTCTTCTCCATCTTCATTGATCAATTTATCTGTCAATGGATTAAAATCCAAACGACCGGCAATGGCAATGGCCGCAGTCATTTCCGGTGATGCTACAAAAGCATGCGTATTGGGGTTTCCATCGGCACGCTTGGCAAAGTTACGGTTGAAGGAATGTACGATACTGTTCTTTGGAGCATTTTTGGGATCTTCATAACGTGCCCATTGACCGATACATGGTCCGCAGGCATTGGTGAAGATTTTAGCATCCAATTTTTCAAAAATCTCAAGAATCCCGTCTCGTTCTGTGGTATATCTAACCTGCTCCGAGCCTGGGTTGATACCAAACTCTGCCTTGGTTTTCAACTTTTTGTCCAATGCTTGTTGCGCAATGGATGATGCTCTTGACAAATCTTCATATGAAGAGTTGGTACAAGAACCTATCAATCCCCACTCCACTGCCAAAGGCCATCCGTTTTTCTCGGCCTTTTCGCGCATGGTTCCTACCTCAGTAGCCAAATCCGGGGTAAAAGGTCCGTTCAATAATGGCATCAATTCAGATAAATTGATTTCAATGACTTGGTCAAAGTACTGTTCGGGGTTGGCATATACCTCAGGATCTGCCGTTAAATGTTCTTTTACTTTATTGGCTTCATCAGCAACATCTTCCCTATCAGTTGCTCTTAGGTAACGCTCCATGGACTCATCATAACCAAATGTAGATGTAGTCGCTCCAATTTCTGCACCCATGTTACAGATGGTTCCCTTACCGGTACATGACATAGAAATTGCCCCTGGGCCAAAATATTCAACAATGGCTCCTGTTCCTCCTTTTACGGTAAGGATTTCAGCCACTTTAAGGATAACATCTTTTGGTGCTGTCCAACCAGATAGCTTTCCGGTCAATTTTACACCAATCAACTTAGGAAACTTCAATTCCCAAGCCATTCCTGCCATAACATCCACGGCATCTGCACCACCTACACCAATGGCTACCATTCCCAAACCACCCGCGTTTACTGTATGGGAGTCTGTTCCAATCATCATACCCCCTGGGAATGCATAATTTTCCAATACCACTTGGTGAATGATACCCGCACCAGGCTTCCAGAACCCAATACCGTATTTGTTGGATACCGAACCCAAAAAGTCGAATACCTCGCTACTGGTCTCGTTGGCGTGCTTCAAATCTGCCGCAGCACCTTGTTTAGCTTGAATCAAGTGATCACAGTGAACGGTAGTGGGCACTGCCACTTTATCTTTGCCTGCTTGCATAAACTGAAGCAAGGCCATTTGCGCCGTTGCATCTTGACAGGCTATTCTATCTGGAGCAAAATCAACATAATCTTTTCCTCTGGTAAACTTCTTGGTCGGGGTTCCTTCCCATAAATGCGAATACAATATCTTTTCAGCAAGGGTCAAAGGCCTTCCTACCAATTCCCGGGCCTTATCCACACGTTCCCCCATGGAAGCATAGACGCCCTTAATCATGTCAATATCAAATGCCATTCTACAATCGAGTTTTTAAGATTTTAGTAATTTGGTAAATTTACTAAAATACCTACGATTAAAGAATTAGAATTACCCTAAATAAATAGGGAAGATTTGATATTTATAACAATTTGGAGATAATTTTTTCCTCTGAAATGCCTTCTGCTTCGGCTTTGTAGTTTTTTAGAATTCTGTGACGAAGAATTCCCAAGGAAACAGCTTTTACATCCTCGATATCGGGTGAAAACTTGCCGTGTATGGCAGCATGGGCCTTGGCGGCCAACACCAAATTTTGTGACGCTCTTGGCCCGGCTCCCCAATCCACATAATTATTCACGAAATCCGAAGCTCCTTCGAGCCCCGGCCTTGTTCGGTTGACCAATCGTACCGTATAATCGATTACGTTGTCTGGAACAGGTATCCTCCTCACCAAATGCTGTACCTCAATAATTTCATCCGCACTGAAGAGGGTCTTTAGTTTTACTTCGTTGTCCGTTGTAGTGGTCTTGACCACTTGAATCTCTTCTTCTATGGATGGATATGTGAGTTCAATGGCAAACATAAAACGATCCAACTGTGCCTCTGGCAAAGGATAGGTCCCCTCTTGCTCTATCGGGTTTTGAGTAGCCAATACAAAATAAGGCCTGTTGAGTTTGTATTGTTTTCCTGCTATGGTCACAGCTCTTTCCTGCATAGCTTCCAAAAGTGCCGCTTGGGTTTTGGGAGGTGTTCTGTTGATCTCATCGGCCAGGATAATATTGCCAAAAATGGGGCCCATGATGAACCTAAAGTTCCGATTTTGGTCCAATACTTCGCTTCCCAAAATATCACTGGGCATTAGATCAGGGGTAAACTGGATTCGCTTAAAATCCAATCCCAAGGTTTGGGCAATGGTATTTACCATTAAGGTTTTTGCCAATCCTGGAACGCCTATCAACAACGAATGCCCCCCAGTATAAATGGAGAGCAATATCTGTTCGATTACCTTTTCTTGGCCCACAATGACCTTGGCAATCTCATTTTTTAAAGCCTGATGTTTTTTTACAAGATTTTCAACAGCTGTAACGTCCGACATGCATCTATTCCTTTACCCAGTTGTTTGCAAAATCGCAATCCTTATTCTCGGTGTTTACATGGATATAGGTGTCCTCGATATGCTCGTCCATCCATTCTTTTATGGCCTTGAACTGTTTTTCCCTGAGGGCCAACTCTTGTATTTTTAGATAGTCTTTTGCAAAATCCGCTTTGTGTTCATCATACCTATTGGATATTTTCATGATCTTGAACTTGGGCGCTCCCCCTCTTGGATCATCTTCCCTAATGGGTCTTGAAATTTCTCCATCTTTAATATCCCTAACCTGATTGTAAAGGGTGGGGTCCATTTTGGTCAACTCAAAACGGGAATCAAAATTGATGGGGTTTCTCAAAAGACCACCATCAAACTTGGTCTCCTTTTCATCTGAAAAATTCAAGGCAGCATCGGCAAAGGTATACTTGCCATCCAAAATTTGTTGTCGAATGGTATCGAGTTCCTTTACAGCAGCATCAATTGCACTTTGGGGTATTTCGGGAATCAATAGAATATGTCTCAAATCCAGTTCCTGCCCTCTGATTTTTTCTATATAAATGATGTGATATCCAAAATCAGTCTCAAATGGTTCAGAAATCTCTCCTTCTTGAAGACTAAAGGCTACATCCTTGAATTCTTTCACAAAAGGAGTTTCTCTGGTCATACTATAAAATCCACCTTTGGATTTGGAACCTGGGTCTTGGGAGTAAAGGATGGCCTTTACATTAAAACTGGCATCGTTTTCCTCAACATCTTGTTTTATTTGCTTTAGCCTATCTATCACCTTCTGCTTTTCTTCCTCGGATGCCGTGGGCTGCTTAACAATCTGTGCAATCTCAAGTTCGGCACCAAACACAGGTCTTTCATCCTCAGGGATTTTATAGAAAAACTGGCGGACTTCCTCCGGAGTCACCTCAATTTCCTCAACTATCTTGCCCTGCATTTTCTCGGACAACATATTAAGCTTGTTGATTTCGAATAGTTCCTGTCTAAAGCTTTCGATATCCGTTTTCTTATAAAACTTCAACACCTTCTCCATAGAACCTACCTGGGCCACCAATTGCTGAATCTGTCTGTCACTTTGCGCATTGACCTGATCATCGGAAACCAACAAACTGTCCTGAACGGCCTGATGGGCATACAATCTGTCCTCCATAAGTTTTCCCAAAAGACTGCAACGGGTAATATCTTGCGTTGAAGCTCCTTGGCTCTTCAGATCTATCAATGTTTTGTCGATATCAGATTCAAGAATTACATAATCCCCAATTACAGCGGCAATTCCATCTAACTTTACTTTGTTGGAAGTGCTTGTGGTATCTCGTTTAGTGCCGAGGGCCTCATCCGTATCCTGTGCATTTGCAATCCCGAATGCGGCAAAAAATGCCAAGGTGCAAATAACATTAATCTTTTTATTCATAAACCTCAAATTCTTTCTTCTTAATGGCTTCATCTATGATTTCGGTTTCCAGTTTTTTTATGTAATTCAATCGCCGTCTGTTCAAAATCAATTGGCGTATATCAGGCTCAATATAATCAAATGGAGCTGTATCATTGACTTCCAGAACGTTGGTCACTATTCCCAAATATACTTCTAAGGAGTCTTGTAGCTCAAAAAATTGTGATTTTTTTAAGTATGATCCTTCATTTGATGGGGTTAGCGGGGGGATTACCTCTACCACCCTGGACGCACTTACCCAAATGGAATCGTTAAAGTGTATTTTCTTGAATTGTACCGCAATAGAGTCCAGATATCTTTTATCGGATTCTTTCCAGTTCCGGATCTTGGTCCTAACCCCATCAATATCCAAAAATTGACTGGGCATACCCACGAACCTAAGCTGTACAAGCTTTTCATTGAGCTTAAAATTTTCCTTTTCCTGTTCGTAATAGTTCATTAACTGTGTACGGGTGATAGCGGTATCCTTGGATTGCAGCACCAATGCCTCAATATAGGCTCTAGTGTATAAATCCGTACGATAGTCGGAAACCAAACGATTAAACTCGGCCAATTTCTCTTCAGGAAGATTTATTTTTGATTTGGTCAGCAATAATTGTTTGGACGCCCAATTGTTAATGTAATTGGTCACGAACAAGGTACTGTCCTCTGGAGACATATCATCTTGGATCAGAGTGGCTATATCTTCTTTGTACAAGAAAGTGTCACCTACTCGAGCCAAAGGTTCTTTTTCTTCCTGTTCCTTAAAAAAAGAGCTGCAAGCAGAAAATGAAACCACAGCCAAACAGCAAAGCAGGATCAGAATATTTTTTTGGAGCGAATGCATTTCGCAAAAATAACAATTACTAAATCCCTCACAAGCAGGTTGCTTTCCCATTAACAGATTTTTAGTAAGAGGCAAAGAAAGGATAATTTAGTATATTGGCGCAAACCAGATGGAATGAAGTATACAACAGAAGTTACTGTGGACCTCCCCCGTGATGAATTCATTAAAAAGCTGGATGATCCAGAAAATATGAAGCATTGGCAAAAAGGTCTTGTGAACTATGAACATCTTTCGGGAAACCCGGGTTTGGAAGGGGCCCAAATGAGCCTCAGCTACAAAATGGGAAAACGCGAGCTGGAAATGGTGGAAACCATTATAAAACGCAACTTGCCCGAAGAACTTCATACCATTTATGACGCAAAAGGGGTTCACAATATTCAAAAGAACTACTTTCAAGAAATGGATGGCAAAACCAAATGGATTTCGCAAAGCGAATTTCAATTCTCTGGGCTGGGCATGAAAATTATGGGTTTTTTAATGCCTGGTGCCTTTAAAAAACAGTCTTTAAAATATATGGAAGATTTTAAGGCCTTCGCCGAAAAAGGAATCTCTGTTCTTGACTCATAAGATGGAAAAAGCATTGAATACAAAAATAAAGGCCATCTGGGATTTTAGAGGTCCCAACGCCGCCCATACCGCCGAACATTTCAGAAAACACTTGGAAGAATTTGCCCTTGCTGAACAAGTGACCTTCCATAAAATGGGAGTTGAACATTATAGCCCATCGCACAGTATTGTCTTTATGGTGGTCTCTGAAGACCATGTAAAAAAAGTACGCAGCCTTCTTAGGCCCAATCGCGGAGAGAGATACTCGGAAACTTAGTAAAATTAAGGCATGAAGAATTTACCTTTTTTCCCATATAAAGCGCATCTAGGGATTTGTCTATTGGTATTTGCGCTTACTGCCTGTAACCATTCCGATTCCACCAACCCGCTAAATCAAATACTGGGTTCCGAAAATCCACTCATAAAAAGGGTGATGGATGAGTTGGACACCCATGAGGTACAGATACGATATACCCAAATAAATCGGCGTAACGACAGCATTCTTTTTACCGATTACGATTTTCAAGTTGACAAGGGCAATTATTTTTATCCTGCCAGCACCGTTAAGTTTCCTGCGGCGGTAGCTGCACTTGAAAAACTTAATGAGACGGATACACTTTCCTTATATACCCGTTTCTATATTGAGGGTGATTCGGTTGAAACCACTTTTGCAAAAGCAGTTTCGGAGATTTTTGCAGTTTCCGATAATGCGGCCAACAACCGATTACTGGAATTTTTAGGGCAAGATGACCTTAATGGACGGATGAAAAAGAGAGGGGTTGACCCTATTCGGATTTCACATAGACTATCCACTTCAAATGCTGAAGATGTGACCACCAAACCCTTGGTAATTTATCTCAATGATTCCACAACCTCGGTAAGCAAATCCATTATAAACAGAACGGCAAAACCACTACAATTAAACCATATCAAAAAAGGAAAAGGATACTATGCTGATGATTCCCTGCAAACCGAGCCTTTTGATTTTTCCCTAAAAAACTACTTCCCCATACAATCTCAAAGCGATTTGTTAAAGCGGGTAATCTTTCCTGATGCCTTTCCAGAAGAAGAACGGTTCAACTTAAGTTTGGAACAGCGTGAATTTCTTTTGGAGACCATGCATACGCTCCCAGGCAAATTGGGCTACGATCCTCAAGAATATTACGACAGTTATGTGAAATTCTTCATGTTTGGTGATAATCCGGACCCCATGCCAGAACATATCAAAATCTATAACAAAGTTGGATATGCTTATGGCACACTAACCGATTGCTCCTATATAAAAGACACAAAAAACAATATCGACTTTATGATCACTGTTACTATTCTGGTAAATAGTGATGGCATTTTTAATGATAATGCCTATGAGTATGATGAAGTGGGAATACCTTTCTTGGCGGAGTTGGGAAGAGAACTGTATCAATATGAACTAAACCGAAAGCGATGAACAAGCTCACTTTTGACAGTTTCAACAAAAAGATATTTATCAAAGCCCCCATGGAAAAACTGTATTGGTGCTGGGGAACTTCCAAAGGAATAACTTCATGGTTTTTGAGGGAAGCCACGTATGCTTCAGATGGAAAACAGCGCTTGTCTGAAGATTTTATACAACCCGGTGATGATTATGTTTGGAAATGGCACAATTGGGATGAACAGGAAACCGGAAAAGTACTTCAAGCCAACGGAAAAGATTTTTTGGAGTATACATTTACGGGCTGTAAGGTTTCGGTAAGCTTGGAAGCCCACAAAAATGCAGTCCTTTTGACCTTACGGCAGTTTGAAATCCCTACCGATGAGGAAAATAAACTCAACATACATCATGGTTGCAGCAATGGTTGGACCTTCTGGTTGGCCAATTTAAAGGCCTATTTGGAACATGGAATCCTACTTAATGAAACCGAGTTTGACTTAAGGGACATCCCTTTGTCCGGTTTCGAATTTGTAAATATGTAGTTATTTGGAGGTTACAGGAGCCCCGTATAGATCAAAATCGGAGGCATCTGTAATTTCAACATCAACAAACTCGCCTACTTTCACATAATATTTAGTGGCATCGATAAGGACTTCATTATCTACGTCTGGGGAATCATGTTCCGTTCGTCCCACAAAATAATTGCCTTCCTTTCGATCAATAATGCAACGGAATGTTTTCTCAATCTTTTCTTGATTAAGTTCCCACGAAATTTGTGATTGGATTTCCATAATCTCATTGGCCCGTTGTTGTTTTATTTCTTCGGGAACATCATCCTCCAAAGTATAGGCATGGGTATTTTCCTCATGGCTGTAGGTAAAACATCCCAAACGTTCAAATCGCATCTCCTTGACCCAATTCTTCAAGGTTTCAAAATCTGCTTCGGTCTCTCCAGGATATCCAACAATCAAAGTGGTACGTATGGTCATTCCTGGTACGGCCTCCCTAAAGTCCTGCAGTAATTTTGTGGTCTTGGCCTGGGTGGTTCCCCTTCGCATACTTTTTAAGACGCTGTCAGATATATGCTGAAGTGGAATATCTATATAATTGCAAATCTTGGGTTCATTGCGCATTACCTCCAACACATCCATGGGAAATCCAGTGGGAAAGGCATAGTGCAGACGTATCCATTCAATTCCCTCTACTTCTACCAGCGCCCGTAACAGCTCCGCTAAATTGCGTTTTTTATATAGATCCAATCCATAATAGGTAAGGTCTTGAGCTATCAAGATAAGCTCCTTGACCCCGTTGGCCGCCAGCTTTTCTGCTTCGGTCACCAACGCTTCAATAGGTGTGCTTTTGTGCTTTCCACGCATCAAGGGAATGGCACAAAAAGAGCAAGGGCGATCACAACCTTCGGCAATTTTTAGATAGGCATAGTTCTTGGGTGTAGTGGTCAAGCGTTCTCCCAACAACTCATGCTTATAATCTGCCCCCAAAGCCTTTAATAAATTGGGCAAATCGCTGGTCCCAAAATATTCATCCACATTGGGTATTTCCTTCTCCAAATCGGGTTTATAGCGCTCACTTAAACATCCTGTAACAAAAACCTTGTCCACAGCACCTGCCTCCTTCTTTTGCACATATTCCAAAATGGTGTTCACGCTCTCCTCCTTGGCATTGGCAATAAATCCGCAGGTATTGATTACCACAACATTGCCTTCCTCTTCGTGTACAACCTCCTTGTTATTGGCTCGTAGCTGCCCCATCAACACTTCGGAATCGTAGACATTTTTGCTACATCCGAGCGTTACTACATTGATTTTGTTCTTTTTGAGCGATTTAGTGCGCATAGGTATTTAAAATAAAATGCAAAAATAAGGGAAAGTTTATTCCCAGAGGGTTTTATAAGAAGATTACAAAATTAGGGCTAAGGCTCTCGCACCAAAGTGCTCCATTCTTTTATATTGGCTTCATTCATCCGAACAAATTCATCCTTTTCCAATTCACTGGAGATTTTCAACGATTTTTCAGCGGATTGAATAGCAGAAGCATAATCTCCCATTTTAGCCAGTACCAACGATTTCACCCTATGAAAATAATAGGTGTCCCCGCCCAATTCCAAGGCCTTGTTAAGATAATCCAATGCTCGCGGATAATCCTTCCCTTGTTCCTGCAAATACCGAGCTGCTTCGTAGTACGTTTGTGCAGTTGGGTTTTTAGCCAACTGCTCTCGAATTTCAGTTTCCATTTGTGCATGGGTATCCACCTTAAAAGGAATTACCAATTGCGTATTGGCCCAACGGAGTCGCATATTGGCTTTATTGTGCGTAATAGAATCGAAATCAATCAAAAAATTTTCTTGATGATACGGTACTTCTTTGGCTCTTATAGCTATTCGGAATAAATCTTCTTGAGGGTCGTATTCCTTTCGGCCATCTCCCCAGTGACCTGTGTTCGTGTGAAATGCAATTTCCCAAGCATCCAATTCGGGAAAAGCATAAAGTGCATAAGTTCCTTTGGGTAATAGATTCCCCATGACTTCCATGTCTGTACTGACCGTAATTTTGGTAGATTCATTGGCCCCAACCCTCCAAATACGTTCATAAGGCACCAAATGACCAAAAATTTGTCTACCTCGAACTGCCGGACGGGAATATTCAACCGTAATTTTAGATAACCCTACCTCCTGAACCACTGAAGAAAAAGGACTGGCCTTGGGGTAGGTAATCTGCCCATGGGAAGCAATCACAACACACCAAATTGACAATTTGACCACCAATTTCAATTTGCTTGCCATTGTCGCCATGCTACATAGTAAAAAACGAATCCACAAACTCGTATTTGTTAAAGACTTGAAGATCTTCAATACCTTCACCCACTCCGATGTATTTTACAGGAATCTGGAACTGGTCTGAAATTCCAATGACCACCCCACCCTTTGCTGTACCGTCCAACTTGGTCACGGCCAAACTGGTCACTTCTGTGGCTTTGGTAAACTGTTTGGCCTGCTCAAAGGCGTTTTGCCCGGTAGAACCATCCAACACCAATAAAACTTCATGCGGAGCATCGGGGACCACCTTTTGCATTACCCGTTTCACCTTGGAAAGCTCGTTCATGAGGTTGACCTTGTTATGAAGTCGGCCCGCGGTGTCCACCAAGACCACATCGGCATTCTCTGCCACAGCAGAATTCAAGGTGTCAAATGCCACAGATGCGGGGTCACTCCCCATCTTTTGTTTAATAATGGGGACGTCCACACGCTTGGCCCATACTTCCAGCTGGTCAATGGCAGCAGCCCTAAAGGTATCTGCAGCACCCAAAACCACTTTTAACCCTCGGTTTTTAAACTGATGGGCCAGTTTGCCAATGGTAGTAGTCTTTCCTACCCCATTTACGCCTACCACCATGATCACGTACGGTTTTTTATCCAAAGGAATGGAAAATTCAGTCTCTTCCCCCACATGGGTTTCCGATAGAAGACCAGCTATTTCTTCTCTCAAAATAGTATTGAGCTCGTCTGTACCCATATATTTATCACGGGAAACACGCTCCTCAATACGGTCAATGATCTTTAGGGTAGTGTTCACTCCTACATCCGAAGTAACCAAGACTTCCTCAAGACTGTCCAACACCTCATCATCTACCTTGGATTTTCCGGCCACAGCCTTACCCAACTTGCCAAAGAAGCTGGTTTTGGACTTTTCAAGGCCTTTGTCAAGGGTTTCTTTCTTTTCTTTTGAAAATATTTTTTTGAATAAACTCATTAGATATACATCATTCCAAGCCCCAAAGATAGGAAAGTACGGCCATTTTTGTTAAAAGAAAATGGCTTTTACCCCATCACCGAATTCCAGAAAACAACCTCCTACACATGCTGGTAAACCTCATGCACCCTAGGTTTTACCGATGAAATGCACGGCTACACAACAAATTTTAGAACACCTCCATCAACTCTACTACTTTTATGGTGGTTTAGTTTCTCAACTTTTACCATGAAAAAACCTCACAACAAACTATATTTGGTAGTAGTGGCGCTGTTTTCCCTAACAGTTTCCGCCCAAGATACTTTTTCCGACACTTTTAGTTCGGTGTCTTATTCCAATAATAATGGCTCTCAAAACTGGGCTACAAATTGGATTGAGTCTGGTGATGACAACTCCGCTTCGAGTGGTTACATACGGATAACCGGAGATGAACTAAGGTTTAGCTATATATGGAGCGAAAACATTAGAAGAAGGGCCGACTTGAGCGGATATACTGCAGCAACCCTCACTTTTGATTGGCAAACTTCCAGTCTTGAATCAGGAGAGACCTTGGCGGTTCAAATTTCCAGTGATGGTTCTTCATACACCACTTTAGATACATTTGCAGGCTCCACAAGCGGTTCTTTTAGTCAAGACATAACGAGCTACATATCCAGCAATACCACTATACGATTTTTAAAAGGAGGGGCTGATTGGAGTCAAAGCAACGACCGTGCTTATATTGACAATGTTGAAATTTCAGCTACCTCAATCCCGGTCATTGATACGGACAACGATGGTATCAGTGACGCTGTGGACTTGGATGATGACAACGATGGCATTACGGATGAGGAGGAATACTGCACTTCGATCAGTGCTTCATTTTTAACGTCGGCCGATGTGGGTGAACGGTCGGTAGTCATCAATCATACCGATACAGGATATCTACGGCTCGATTTTTCGTCCATGGACAACTCTTTTCAGTTGGACATCAATGGAACCACCGTACACCCTTCCGTACTTGAATTTGAAAATGGTGCCCTTGGTGGCGGTGAGGAATACTTTGTATTCCAATCTGACGGCAGCTTTATCAGCTCTCCATGGGTAGCCAATTCCAACGGTTTGCCAAGGCTTCGATTGATCATAGACGAGTTTGGTCAAGCCAACTTATATGGGACTAGAAGTACATCATCCACTTCATTGGAATTGATGCAGGCCCAAGGTGGCACCCCCTTTAATACCATAACATGGGTTCCTGGCAATAACAACACCTTTACCGTAACCAACCAAGCCGGACCTGGACCTGAAGGGTTTACCGGTGAACTTTTTGCCAGTGCCATTTGTGATACCGACGGTGATGGTATCAGCAATGAGTTGGATTTGGATTCTGATAATGATGGAATATTGGATATTGTCGAGTCTGGAGTATTGAACTTGGGAGGGGTTTCCGATAGTAATAATGATGGAATCATCGACGGGGCCAGCTCTGGCTCTGGAAGCAATGGATTATACAATGGCATTGAAGATAATGATACGGTATATGCCATTCCAATCTATTCTGTATTGGATTCGGATGCTGACGGCACCTATGACCCATACTCTACTGATTCTGATGGTGATGGCTGTAATGATGTGGTAGAATCTGGCTTTACGGATGATAATGATGACGGCTATTTAGGCCCCTTACCTGTTACTGTAGATGCCAATGGTGTGGTCACTAGTGGCTCGGACGGCTATACCACTCCAGCAGACAACGATTCCAACACCACATTCGATTATAGAGAGGCAGGTACTGCTCCCAGTATTTCCTCACAACCTGCCAATGTAACTACCTGTCCTGGCTGTTCAACCAGCTTATCGGTAACCTCGGCGGGAGATCAGTTTCAATGGCAAGTTTTCAGTGGTGGGTCTTGGAACGATCTTTCGGACAGCGGGATTTATTCTGGAGCAACTACCAGTACATTATCCATCACCAACCCAACACCCACCGAGCACAACAACCAATACCGGGTTGTAGTGACCAATGATGGTTATATCTGTGGAAACACATTATCCACTACAGCTACACTTACCCTTCAGGTAAACACCGTGATTACCAACAGAAGAATTACCTATCGAGTGAACAAAGATTAATTACCGATAATAAAAACGCAAAAAAAAACCGCCTCTAAGGCGGTTTTTAATTTTGTTCAAGAAACGTGAAAAACGATTCTTATTGCTTGTTTAACCAATCGTTGACCATTTCTGGAGCCATAACTGATTCTACAAAAGTATATGCTCCTGATTTTGGAGATTTAACCATTTTAATGGCCTTGGTCAATCTTTTTGATGATGATTGAAGGGTTGCTACTGTTTTCTTTGCCATGGCTTATATTATTTATTAGGTTTTACTTTTATAGAACCTATTATTTAATTTCTTTATGAACGGTCATGCGCTTTAGGATAGGATTGAATTTTTTGATTTCCATCCTGTCCGGCGTATTCTTTTTGTTCTTGGTGGTAATGTACCTTGAAGTACCCGGCATACCAGACTCTTTGTGTTCTGTACACTCCAAAATTACCTGAATCCTATTTCCTTTCTTTGCCATTGTATCGTACTTAAGATCTTAGACTACTTATTTTTTGGAATTGATTTCCTTCAACACGGCAGAGATTCCTCTCTTGTTGATGATTTTCAATCCTCTGGACGAAACGTTCAAGGTTACCCAGCGGTCTTCTTCCGGAATGTAAAATTTCTTCTTGGAAATATTTACATCGAATCTTCTCTTGGTTTTATTGATGGAGAAGGAAACGTTGTTCCCGAACATCACTTTCTTCCCTGTAACTTCACAAACTTTAGACATCTCCCGAACTTTTGAGTGATTTTATTGAGGCTGCAAATTTATACCATTTTAATGGGACGTACAAAATTCTTTTTCAGAAATTTAAAATTTCTTTCAATAATAGTTCAAAAGCCTTGTTCACAGACTTCTCCACCACACGTTCCCTATGGTTTCCCATACTGAATTTCTCCGCAAAAGTACGCTCTGGTGTGCTAATGGCAATAAAAACAGTTCCCACCTCCGCATCTGAATCTCCCTTGGTAGGGCCTGCATTCCCGGTGGTGGCAATGGCAAAATCCGTATTTAAAATAGTTTTGGCGTTCTTGGCCATGGCCACTGCAACCTCCTCGCTTACTACAGAATACTGTTGGATCAGTTCTTCTGGAACGCCCAACAACTTAATTTTTGTTTCCGTGGCATAACTTACCACACTTCCCTTAAAGTATTGGGATGCACCAGGAATTGAGGTGATTCCTTCAGCTATCCTACCTCCTGTAAAACTTTCTGCCGTAGCCAAGGTCAACTGCTTTTCGGTCAACAGGGCTGCTATTTGAGCTTCCACGGAAGCATCTTCCTCTTCTCCATAGATGATATCACCAATTAGGGGATAAAGTTTTTTAATTTCTGCATCCATGGTAGATTTAAGGACATCGTTGTCACTTCCTTTTGCAGAAAGTCGAAGTCTTACCTTACCTAAATTGGGCAGATACGCCAATTTGATGAATTCAGGAAGATTGTCCTCCCAATCCTCTATCTTTTCAGCAAGGGCGCTTTCGCCAAGACCATACGTTAAAATGGTCCTGTGCAAGATAAAAGGACGGTCAAATTCCTCAATGATCATAGGCAGAACCGAGCTTGTCATCAAATTTTTCATTTCCATGGGAACGCCCGGAAGGGATACATAGACCACCTTATCCTTTTTCATCCATAACCCCGGAGCTGTTCCATAGGCATTGTGCAATACAGTGGCCTGCGATGGTACCAAAGCTTGCTTTCTATTTAAATCGGATATTGGTGTGGAAATATACTTTTTGAACAATACTTCAATATGGTGCAAGACTTTTTCGTCTTGAACCAACTCATCCCCAAAAAAATCGCAAAGGGTATGCTTGGTAATATCATCCTTGGTTGGTCCCAATCCACCCGTGATGATAATAACTGAAGACCGCTCACCCGCTTCTTTCAAGGCGGTTAGGATATGTTCCCTATCATCTTGTATAGAGGTAATCTGATAAACGGAAACACCTATCTTGTTAAGCTCCTTGGCTATGAAAGCGGAGTTGGAATCAACAACTTGCCCAATAAGGATTTCATCCCCAATGGTGATGATCTCTGCTTGCATTTATAGGTTAAAATCGTTCTTGAGTTCGGACACTACCTGAAGCACATCTTTTTTCAGCAAGGGAAATTTTTCCTCTATTTCGTCAAAATTTCCAGTATTCTTACCCAAGGTCTCAATTTCCAATGCTCTAGCCCTTGTCTGCTCCATACCCAAAATGTCCACGTTGGGCTTTATCTTGTGCGCCAATTTGTATACATTTTCATAATCCCTGTCTTTTATGGCTTTTTCCAAACCATCTAAATCTTCAGGAACTTCTTCCAAAAAAACAGAAATAACAGAGGTGATGAAATCTTGGTCTCCTTCTGCCATTTCATTTATTTTATCGAGGCTGTAAATCATTATCTTACATTAATTTCAAATAGTTGTTCACCTTCAAGCATCCCTGAAAGGTAGTCATTTGGACTTACTTTACCAACACCTGCCGGTGTGCCTGTAAACAAAATATCACCTTTCTTCAGCATAAAATATGTAGAAACGTGGGCAATCAATTCATCTATCTTCCACAGCATCAACGAGGTGTTTCCCTGCTGTACTTTTTCACCATTCTTGGATAAGGAGAATGTTAAATTATCTACATTCTGGAACTTGGACTTTGGTAACCAACTTCCAACTACTGCAGAGCCATCAAACCCCTTTGCTTTTTCCCATGGTAGTCCTTTCTCCTTTAATTTGGATTGAAGGTCCCTAGCCGTAAAATCTATTCCCAGGCCAATCTCATCATAATATTTATAGGCGAACTGAGGTGCAATGTGCTTTCCCACCTTTTTAATCTTTACCAATACTTCCACCTCATGGTGCACATCATTGGAAAACTCTGGAATGTAAAAATCCTGTTCTTTGGGCAGTATGGCCGAATCTGGCTTAATGAAGACCACGGGTTCAGTGGGCCGTTCATTCTTGAGTTCATCAATATGGGCAGCGTAGTTCCTGCCTATACATATCAGTTTCATAGAGTGTATTTTTTGAGGTCTACTTTTAGGAAAGCTTGTTATTGAGCTTGCTCAATTTAATCTGTGTAAGCACTTTTTTGGTGTATAGGGGAAAATCCGCGTTCAACAACCAACCAAAATAACCAGGTTCTTTTTCCATGATTTCATCCACCGTTTTTCCCTTGTGTTTTCCGAAGGCAAAAATAGGCTGATCATCTTCATTGACACCAATAAATCCTGCAAAATCCAACGACTGTTTTCTAGTGGTGAACTCTGACAGTTTCTTTACGTTATTTTCCAATTCCGGATATCTATCCAACTGCGCCAACAATACTTCATAGGTTGCCATGGTATCTGCTTCGGCACTATGTGCATCATCCAGATTTTTGTCACAGTAAAACTTATAGGCTGCTTCCAAGGTACGTTTCTCCATTTTATGGAAAATAGTCTGCACATCCACCGAAACCATACTTTTCATATCAAAATCCACCTCGGCACGCAACATTTCTTCGGCCAGTAAAGGAATATCGAACCGATCAGAGTTATATCCCGCCAGGTCGCTATCCTTTATCATCTTGTAAATTTCTTTGGATAGCTGCTTGAAGATAGGTTCATTGGCCACTTTTTCATTGGATATGCCATGAATTGCCGTAGCTTCCGCCGGAATGGGCATTTCTGGGTTCACCAACCAGGTCTTACTCTCTTTATTGCCATTGGGAAAAACTTTAAAGATGGCTATTTCAACAATTCTATCCTTAGCCACATTGGTTCCTGTAGTTTCTAGGTCGAAGAAACAAATGGGCTTGGTCAATTTTAAATCCATGTACTTTTTTTATCTTGATTTAGAAAATAGCCACGATAATAACTCGGGCTCTGCAAAGGCATTGTCCCAACTGTTATGCCCTACTCCGGGATAAACGGAATATTTTACATTAATACCTTTTTGTTTCATGGCTTCCACCATTTGAGCTGAATATTTTTCAGGAACGCTTTTGTCATCTGAACCGTGGAACACCCACCAATCGAGCTTTTTAAGGCGCTTGCTGATTTCTGGGTTGGCTCCACCGCAAATGGGAAAAGCAGCCGCGAACATTCTAGGATTGCGCCGTACCAGTTCAAAGGTTCCCATGCCACCCATGGATAAGCCTCCCACATAGAGTTGGTCCCGTTTTAATCTGTAGTCTTTTTTGAGATGCTTTATGAGCCCTTCCAATAAGAGCATGTCTTTGGTAGGCTCAGACTTTTTGTAAAACACAAATTCCCGGTTCGGAAATTCTCCTTCTACCCCGATTCTGGCCCAAGAACTATTGGCCCTGCATTGTGGAAACACAACTATTGACTGATATGCATCCCTATTCTGATTTTCCAAGAATAGACTTGCGCCATGCATAAGCTGCGCTTTATTATCATTGCCACGCTCTCCCGAACCATGTAAAAAAATGAGTAGGGGGTAGCTTTTTGATGCATCGTAATCTTTTGGCAATAGTATTCGATAAGGCAGACTATCACCTTTTTTTATGAAATAATCCTGTTGATATGCGGCGTATTCTTGCGCAAGAATTGTATTGCAAAATAGCGCAATGGCCATAGCACAGATAATGGGGGTGTAAATTTTCATGCTAGTTGAAATGATTGGACCCCTAAAGTAAGAATCTTAGAGGAAAATGCTTCCTTTTGGATTAGATTTCCCGATTTATATCCCAAGCTTCCAAATAATCGGCCACCGTTTTCACGAACATTCCTCCTAGAGCTCCATTGACCACTCGGTGATCATAACTGTGGGACAGGTACATTTTACTTCGGATGCCGATGTATTCTCCTTGGTCAGTCTCAATTACGGATGGAATCTTACGAATAGCCCCCAGAGCCAATATCCCAACTTGTGGCTGATTGATGATAGGCGTTCCAAAAACGCTTCCAAATGACCCCACATTGGTTACTGTATAGGTTCCATCTTTGATTTCATCCGGTTTTAACTGATTGTTGCGCGCTCTATTGGCTAAATCGTTCACGGTCTTGGCCATGCCCACTAAATTAAGTTGGTCGGCATTTTTTATTACGGGTACGATCAAGTTTCCATCAGGAAGGGCTGCTGCCATTCCAAGGTTGATGTTTTTCTTTTTAATGACCTTGTCCCCATCCAATGAAATGTTCATTAAAGGATATTTTTTCAAGGCAACTGCCACAGCTTCCATAAAAATTGGGGTAAAGGTGAGTTTTTCGCCTTCGCGTTCCTCAAAACTCTTTTTTACCTTGTTTCTCCAATTCACCACATTGGTAACATCCACTTCAACAAAACTTTGCACATGGGCAGATGTGGCTACACTATCCACCATATGTTGTGCTATAAGTTTACCCATTCGGGTCAAGGGAATAATCTCATCACCGGCACCAGCTTGCACTGGAGTTGGCTTTGGTTTTTCTGCAACACTTTTATCCACTTTGGGAGGTGCTTCCACTGTTTTGGTTGGTTCGGCTGCAGGTGCTTGTTCAGTTTTGGGGCCACCATTGTTGGAACGGTTCTCTAAAAAGGCCTTGATGTCATTCTTGGTCACCCGTCCTTCTTTCCCGGTTCCTATAATGGACTCCAATTCTTCCATGGAAACTCCTTCTTCTTTGGCTATGTTTTTTACCAAGGGCGAATAAAATCGGTCTGAACTTGAAAAAACGGGAGCTGGGGAAGACACGGCCTCCTTTACTTGGGCCATTTGACTTTCCAAGGCAATCGCAGGTTCAGCTGTTTCAACCTTTTCAGTTTTTTCTTCCGGGTTTGCAGTATCCAAACTATCTTCTGCTTCACCTTCTATTTGAATTACGGCAACTACTTCGCCTACTTTTATAACGTCATCTACTTCAAATCTTTTTTCCAACAACACACCTTCCACCTCACTTGGCACTTCTGAATCTACCTTATCCGTGGCAATTTCAAATACGGCTTCGTCCATTTCTATGGTATCGCCCACCTCCTTGAGCCAAGTGGTCAATGTTGCTTCTGCAACACTTTCTCCCATCTGCGGTAACTTCAATTCAAATTTTGACATATTCTTATTTAACGAAGTGATATTGACTTATATTTTGCAAAAATACTAAAGAAATCGACTCTTTATTGATTTAACCATATAAATTAATCGAATCTAAGTGGTCTTCATGGAACTTTCAAATGGAACCCGGTTTAAAATACTTCTTCCCAAAGTTACCTCATCTGCATATTCCAATTCATCCCCAACCGAAATTCCCCGAGCTATGGTGGAGGTAGTCACTTCCAAACCTTCCAACTGTCGGTAGATATAAAAATTGGTAGTATCACCTTCCATGGTGGAACTCAATGCAAAAATGAGCTCTTTCACGGTGCCTTCTTTTACCCGGTTCACCAACGATACAATGTTCAGGTCTTGGGGACCAATACCTTCCATAGGCGAAATTTTACCGCCCAAAACATGGTACAGTCCGTTGTATTGCGATGTATTTTCAATGGCCATTACGTCCCTAATGTCCTCCACCACACATACCAAGGTCTCATCCCTCTTGGGATTGGCGCATATCTCGCAAAGTTCTGTGTCCGAAATATTATGGCATTGCTTGCAAAAATTCACCTCACCCTTGAGTTTTAAAAGGGCATTGGACAAGTGTTCCGTTCTTTCCAGAGGTTGTTTCAACAGGTGCAAAACCAAACGCAATGCCGTTCGTTTGCCAATACCAGGCAATTGCGACACTTCGTAAACTGCATTTTCCAATAGCTTTGATGAAAATTCCATAGCCTTAAATGTCCAACAAAATTACGATTTTAGCGTTACCAATTAACTTTTGTACTTTGCAAATCAAAATACCTTTATGACAGCCACACAAATTCTCCTTCTTATTGGTGCCTATTTCTTGGTGCTGATTCTAATCTCTTATTTTACCGGTAAAAATGACTCCAACGCAGATTTCTTCAAGGCAGGGAAACAATCCCCTTGGTATGTGGTTGCTTTTGGCATGGTTGGGGCTTCGTTGTCTGGAGTAACTTTTATTTCGGTTCCCGGTTGGGTGGCGGATACCCAGTTTAGCTATTTACAGGTAGTTATTGGGTACATTTTCGGGTATTTGGTGGTGGCTTTTCTTTTGTTACCCCTCTATTACAAGCTTAATCTAACTTCCATTTATGAGTATTTATTGGAGCGTTTTGGTACCGTAAGCCATAAAACGGGAGCTTTTTTCTTTTTTATCTCCAGGGTTTTGGGAGCTTCTTTCCGATTGTACCTAGTGGCCATAGTATTGCAACAATTTGTTTTTGATGACCTTGGGGTGCGGTTTGAGTTTACCGTTGCCATTTCAATTCTATTGATTTGGCTATACACCAACCGTGGCGGTATTAAAACCATTGTTTGGACCGATACATTACAAACACTTTTTATGATCACGGCCGTTGTCCTCTCCATAGTGCTGATCAATGATGCCCTTGGCTGGAGCTTTGGTGAATTTTTGGCATCCAATGAGCTTAAAGATTATAGCAACATTCTAATAATGGATGATTTTCTGGACCGCAACCATTTCATCAAATCGTTTTTAGGCGGCATGTTCGTGACCATTTGCATGACCGGATTGGATCAAGATATGATGCAGAAGAACCTTACCTGTAAATCCTTGAAAGATGCCCAGAAGAATATGGTATCCTTCACCTTTGTTTTGGTTGGTGCCAAGATTCTGTTCTTGCTTCTTGGGGCCCTTCTTTTTATTTATGCCCAACGGGAGTCCATTTCCATACCGCTTATGGACGGTACACCAAAAACGGATTTGTTGTTTCCTGAAATCGCACTGAACGGCGGGTTGGGCCTTGCCCTTGCGGTTACCTTTATGCTGGGACTTATTGCCGCCGCCTACAGTAGTGCCGATAGTGCGCTTACCTCGCTGACCACTTCCTTTTGTGTTGATTTTTTAAATGTTGAGAAAAAAACCGAGGCCGAACAAAAGAAAGTCAGGAAACAAACCCATATTGCCATGAGCATTTTGTTGGTACTGGTGATCATTGCCTTTAAGTACATCTTGAGCAGCAATGTCATTGATAGCCTTTTGACTGTTGCGGGATATACCTACGGGCCTCTATTGGGCCTCTTTGCCTTTGGCATTTTCACCAAACACAAGGTAAAAGATGCCTATGTGTGGATTGTCGCCTTACTTTCAGTGACCATTATTGTACTTGTGGCCAACATCCCTGCCGACTATTTGGGCGGATACATCGTTGGTTATGAGTTGTTGCCTCTGAACGGACTTTTGACATTTATTGGGCTATGGTTGATCAGAACAAGAGAAACCATACCTAATACTGCCCAGTAGCAAGAAGTACCAAAGTACAAGCTACCTCAACTTCAATGCCGGCCTGGGTCAAGATTTCTTGAAATTCAGGATTTTCTGTACCTGGATTAAATATGACCCGCTTAGGTTTGATGTCCAAAATTTTTTGGTAGTACTCTTTTTGCCTTTTAGGGTTTAAATACAAGGTTATGGTGTCAACATTTTGAAAATCACTCAAGTTATCCTTAATTTGTACTCCTGATACAGTTCCCCCATTGATTCCAAATGCGGTTGTTTCCACCTTGTTCTCAACCAATCTACGAATTGCTATATTGCTGTATCTTCCTGGGTTTGTAGAAGCCCCCATGACAAGTGTTTGGCCCATTTGTTAATTTATGTGTTAAACTGCGTTAAATATTGAAACTTTTTACAAAAAAACACGTCTATTGTATAGATAAAATCTTTCATTGGTAAGACTGTATTTTTTATAGTTAATGGTTAGTGTTTAGTATAGCTTATCAATGTTAAAACCCTGGCAGTCAACTTCGGTTGAAATTGTCAGGGTTTCTTTTTTTCAGCATCATGTTAGTCTAACTCAAAGACCTTCACTTACATTGAGCCCATTTACATTTTGTTAAATAATGTTAAAATTATTTCTACATGTAACATTCCCATCTACAATACGTCTTGTAGGTATCATCGTCAATCTAATCAAAAAACGAACAGCTCATGAAAAAAGTAGTCTTACTTTTTGCATTGCTTATATGCAGTGCACACTCAACCAAACTATTTGCAAACCCTTTAGAAGACGCATTAGGTTCCATATCGGGAACTGTCATTGACAATGCACTTCAACAACCTGTGGCCTATGCCGCAGTAGTTATAAAATCCGAGGATGGTTCTGAAACAATCACCGGGGGTATCACCAACGATGATGGTACCTTTGAAATAAAAAAACTGCCTGATGGCTCTTTTTTACTGGAAGTACAGTTTATAGGATACAAGACCCATTCGGAAATCTTGGTCATCAACAAAAACAACCGAAACCTGAACTTGGGCACCATTACCCTAATGGAGAACACCCAAGAATTGGATGAAGTAGAGTTGGTTGGAGAACGAACCACCATTGAACAACGTGTGGACAGAAAGGTCATTAATGTGGGAAAAGACTTGACTACGGCCGGTGCCACAGCTTCAGACATTATGAACAACATTCCATCTGTAAACGTAGATGCGCAGACTGGAGATATTACCCTTCGTGGCAACTCCAATGTTCGGGTAATGGTAGATGGAAAACTATCCAACGTCCCCGTTGCGCAATTGCTGCGTCAAATCCCATCAACCTCCATTAAATCCATTGAATTGATCACCAATCCATCGGCCAAGTACAATCCCGAGGGTATGAGTGGCATCATCAATATTGTGCTTCACAGAAACGCCAATATTGGGTTCAATGGAAATGTTAACTTGGGGCTTACCAAAGGAATTGAAGCCAAATTCAACAGTTCTGTTGATTTGAACTACAGAAACGGGAAGTTTAACTTTTATGGAAATTATGGCAACAACATAGGCAAGTATGTGAACAATGGAAATATCTTCAGATTGGAAGAAAACTCATTGCAAGATTTCGATTTCTTCAACAACAACAAGTCCCACTTGTATAAATTGGGGGTCGATTTCTACCTTAATGAAAAAAATACCATTTCCGTTTTCACCAACCAAAACATTTTTGAAGGTGATGGAAGGGGCATCACCGAGGTAACCTATAACACGGATGCATCCCGCAATGTAACCCAATTTTTCAACGATGTTTCGGACAACCGAAGCGAACAGTACAACTTTAATTACAAATTGGATTTTGCCAAAGAAGGACATAATATTGAACTGGAAGTGGACCATAACCGCTTTGAAAATAACCAAGACGCCAATTTTAGATCAGTGGGCGCCTCACTATATCCAAACTACATGGATTTTGTGGATACCAAAAGGGACCAGACCATAGCCAACTTGGACTATGTAAATCCGCTGGACAGTATCTCAAAATTGGAAATTGGCTTAGAGGCCAGAAACTTTGAAACTGATGTGGACTATGCTTCAACAGGTTCTTCCTTTAACTCAAACGGTGTTTTGGTACCAACCCCCAATACCAACTTTGTGTATGGAATGGATATCTACTCGGCCTATGCCACTTTCGGTCAGAATTACAAGAAGTGGTCGTATCAAATGGGCGTACGTATAGAAGATGTGGAGGTTCAGGCAGATACCAATAGTGTAAGAGCCTTTACCGATAAGTATACCGAAATATACCCCTCTGCCTTTTTAACATTTACTCCCAATGAAAAGGACCAGTTACAGGTAAGCTATAGCAGACGTGTAGATCGTCCTGGGTTGCAGCAAGTAAATCCCATCAGAGAGTTTGCCACTCCGTTGATCTCTTCTTTTGGTAACCCGAATTTGGTGCCTCAGTTCACCAGTTCCTATGAAGCAAATTATACCCGGCGTATCAAAAATGGTAGCATAACAGGGGGTGTATTTTACCGTAGCATCAAGGATGAAATCAACAGAGCAGTTTTTGTGGACCGACTGGACTTCAACAAAATCATACTCACTTTCGATAATTTTGATGAAACTTCCGCATATGGATTTGAGTTTTCAACCAACTATAGGCCTACAAAATGGTGGAACATCAATGGTAGTTTCGATATTTTCTCCCAAACCAATCGAGGTATCACGGAGAGCATTCCAGGTAACATTGCCGATCCATCCGAAGACGATATCGTAGTTGAAGATGTGGAAGTGGACAACACCGCCTGGAACCTACGAATGAACAACAGCTTTACCGTGACCAAAAAACTTACCCTACAAGCCTTTGGATTTTATCGCGGTAAAAACAGAAACATCCAATTTAAGGTAGAACCCATGTACTTTGTAAATCTTGGAGCACGATATAGCTTTGATGAGGGCAAGGGTACCATAAGTGTAAACTACAACGACATTTTCAACACCATGCGTTTTGCTTTTGATGGGGAACGCCCATATTTACAAGAAGGAGGATTCAATTGGGAAAGCAACAACGTATATGTAGGCTTGTCCTATCGTTTTGGAAGTGGAAAAAACCGCGCCAAACAGCGTAAAAGAAGAGACGACCGAACCAAAGAAACTGGTGGAGGCATTCTATAATTGAAAATTGATATACTCGGCAAAAAAGTGTTGGTTGGTTAATATTGCCAGAGGTATCAATAAAAAACCCCGGTCTGGAAAGATCGGGGTTTTTATTTAGTCAAACTTATGCGGGAGACCATCCAAACTGACGGTGTTTTTCTTCTCCCAATATTTTTTCAGACCACTTTCTCCCTGCTTTTGTGCCCAATCCACCAGTTCTTTCCGTTGGTGTTGGTATTCCATAATGGGAATTCCCATACCGCATGAGGTCTGCACTTTTTCAATATGTACATCAACCAACTGCCTACCCCCAGCCATCTCAGGGAATAATCCAATATGCTCTTCCCACTCAGTACTTTTATAGGAATAGACCTTTGCTGTTCCATACAATCGTAAAATCAAAGGGTCGCCCTCGAAGGCACAGAACATTAGGGTAATTCGGTTTTTGTGCTCCAAATGGATGGCTGTTTCATTGCCACTTCCGGTAAGGTTGAGCCAAATGACCCGTTGGGAATTGATCACTCTCAATGAATCCAATCCTTTTGGGGACAGGTTCACGGAACCCTCATCCATGGCCGTGGCCACAAAGAACATTTTTTGATTATTGATGAATTCAATCAGCGGCGGGGTCAGCTCCGGGATCTGTCTTCCCATTTTACCATCTAATAATTACGCTTCCCCAGGTAAAGCCACTCCCAAATGCGGCCAAGACCACCAAATCACCTTCTTTGACCTTCCCTTGTTCCCAAGCTTCAGTCAATGCAATGGGAATAGAAGCTGCCGTTGTGTTCCCATAGCTCATAATATTGTTGAATACCTGATCATCAAATAGTCCAAATTTCTTTTGAATGAATTGTGAAATGCGCAAATTGGCTTGGTGGGGAATCAGCATATCAATATCCTGAGGCCCCAAATTGTTCGCTCCCAACCCTTCCATAATCACTTCACTAAAACGAACCACAGCATTTTTGAAGACAAATTGTCCGTTCATGTACGGAAAATAAGAGGTATCCTCTTCCCCTGAGTCAACATCTTCCAGAATATCGGTTACCCAACGTTTTCCCATCCCCGGGGCAATCAGTGAAAGCTCCTCAGCATGCTGTCCTTCAGAATGTAGGTGCGATGATAAAATTCCTTTGGTTGTTTCTTCCTCCCGGGTGAGCACCGCTGCTCCGGCACCATCCCCAAATATTACGGAGACTCCCCTCCCCCTTGTGGTCATGTCCAGCCCATGGGAATGCAGTTCGGAACCAATGACCAACACATTCTTGTACATGCCGCTTTTAATATATTGGTCCGCCACAGAAATGCCATACACGAATCCAGAGCATTGGTTTCTAATATCCAAAGCTCCCACGGTTTTGATATCCAAATCACGTTGTACCAAAACCCCTGGACCTGGAAAATAGTAATCAGGGCTCAAGGTGGCGAAAATGATAAAATCAATATCATTCTTATCTATTCCTGCCCTTTCAATGGCTTTTTGCGCCGCCTTTACTCCCATGGATGTGGTGGTATCCGTGCCCTTTACCACATGTCTGCGTTCTCTTATACCGGTACGTTCTTGAATCCATTCATCATTGGTGTCCATTACTTTGGACAAATCATCATTGGTGACCACATTTTCAGGTACATAGAATCCCAGTCCTGATATTCTTGAATTATACATTGTCCTACGTTTATAAATAAATTATCAAAAAAACGGGGCTATTAAACCGAAAAGTAAAAAATATATCCATAGAACCGCATAAATATTGATAAAATAAAAGTTTAGACGGTTTTGGAGCTTTATCACAAAACGAAAATGCACCTCCGAGCGAAGATGCATTTCCAACAACCTAACCAATAAATAAAAGTACGTTATGGATAAACCTATTTCATAGCAATCTTTCCAATAACAATCTAAAGATACATATTTTGTTTAATTTTTTTAAAAAAAAGATAAACAAAATTATGTTAAATTTTTATCTGGGTCCTATGTCAAAGGGCAATGTCAGTTTGTCACCTTTATCAGTATGGTATTTTTTTTGTCCTAATGGCGTAAAGAAAATGTAAAAACAATGGCAACAGGTAAAATCAATGTTTCAGTAGAGAACATCTTTCCCTTAATCAAGAAGTTTCTGTACAGCGATCATGAAATCTTCTTAAGGGAGCTTATTTCAAATGCAACGGATGCAACCCTAAAGCTAAAGCACTTGACCTCCATTGGCGAGGCCAAGGTGGAATATGGAAATCCCATCATCGAGGTCAAGGTTGACAAGGACAACAAACGCATCCACATTTTGGACCAAGGGGTCGGTATGACCGAGGATGAAGTGAAAAAGTACATCAACGAGGTGGCTTTTTCAGGAGCGGAGGAGTTTTTGGACAAATATAAAGATGCCGGTAAGGATACGGGAATCATAGGTCATTTTGGACTTGGTTTCTATTCGGCCTTTATGGTGGCGGAAAAGGTAGAGATCATCACCAAGAGCTTCAAGGATGAGCCCGCAGTACATTGGGTCTGTGATGGCTCCCCTGAATTTACCCTGGAAGAAGCTAAGAAAAAAGACAGGGGTACGGAAATCATCCTTCATATTGCGGAGGATTCCACCGAATTTTTGGAAGATGCCAAAATCCGTGAACTGCTGACCAAGTACAACAAGTTCATGCCCATTCCGATTAAATTTGGAACCCGTACGGAAACACTTCCCAAGCCAGAAGGGGCCAAAGAGGACGAGCCAGCTCCAACAGAAGAGGTGGACGATATCATCAACAACCCTGCTCCGGCATGGACCAAGCAGCCCACCGACCTTAAGGACGAGGATTACAAGAATTTTTACAGGGAGCTTTATCCCATGCAGTTCGAGGAGCCTTTGTTCCACATCCATCTGAATGTGGACTATCCCTTTAACCTGACCGGAATCCTGTATTTTCCAAAGTTGACGAATGACCTCAACATCCAGAAAGACAGGATACAATTGTACCAGAACCAAGTGTTTGTTACGGATAACGTGGAAGGTATTGTTCCTGAATTCCTGACCATGTTGCGTGGGGTCATTGATTCCCCGGACATTCCCTTGAACGTATCACGATCTTATCTGCAGGCCGATGGTGCCGTGAAGAAAATCTCTTCTTACATCACTAGAAAGGTGGCCGATAAGTTGAGTTCCCTATTCAAGAACAACCGGGAGGATTTTGAACAAAAGTGGAACGATATCAAAATCGTGATTGAATACGGGATGCTTTCCGAAGACAAATTCTTTGAAAAAGCCGATAAGTTTGCCCTGTACCCAACAGTAGATGGCAAATTCTACACTTTTGAAGAGTTAGAGGCCAAGATCAAGGACAACCAAACGGATAAGGACGATAAATTGGTAGTGCTATATGCTTCGGATACGGAAGCACAGCATAGTTATATTGAAGCTGCCAAGGCAAAAGAGTATGAAATTTTGCTAATGGACTCCCCCATTGTTTCCCATTTGATGCAGAAACTGGAGGGCTCCAAGGAAAATCTATCCTTTGTCCGCGTGGATTCTGACCATATTGACAACCTGGTAAAAAAAGAGGATACGGCCATTTCCAAATTATCAGATGAAGAAAAAGACCGTCTAAAGGAAAATTTGGAGAAAGTCATCAGCGCCGATAAAGGATACACTATTCAATTGGAGGCCATGGACAGTAACGCTTCCCCCTTCATCATCACTGAACCTGAATTCATGCGCCGCATGAAGGAAATGCAACGAACTGGAGGTGGTGGAATTTTTGGTATGGGGAACATGCCGGATATGTACAACCTTATCGTGAACACCAATCATGAGTTGGTAAGCGAGATATTGAACACCAAAACCGACAAAAAGAGGGAACGTTTGATCAACCAATCTTTGGATTTGGCCCGATTGAGCAAAGGATTGTTGAAAGGTGAAGAACTCACTAAGTTCATTAGCCGTAGCTACGATATGATCAAGTAAACATCTATCTACAAAAATACTGTCACATCGAGCGCAGTCGAGATGCAAGTCCTCTATATCCTAAATAAGAGTTCTCGACTTCGCTCGAACTGACAATTTCCCTTTTGGTATCCGTTTTCTTATTTTTAAGATATGGAAAATCCTTGGCATCTTTATGCAATGGCCGTACTGTACATAATTGCAGGCTTGGCCCATTTTATATTTCCCAAGATGTATTTGCGCATTATGCCCCGCTATCTCCCTCATCACAAATTTTTAGTATTATTGAGTGGTGCGGCCGAGATGGTCCTAGGCTTGGGACTATGTTTTCAAGTGTCCCGAAACCTGAGTGCCTATGGAATCATTGCCATGTTGACTGTATTTCTAACCGTGCACTTTTACATGCTTTCCAGTAAAAAAGCCGCTGCAGGAATCCCCAAATGGATATTGGTTCTCAGGATTCCATTACAATTTATATTGATGTATTGGGCTTATGGATACATTTTACCCTAAGGTTCCGTGTTGATCCAAATAGCGTTTCAACCAGGGTATTTGCACAAAAAACAACACTCCGAAGAGCAAGACGGCATATAGGGTTGCCTTGGAAGCAGTATATCCTTCCATCCAACTCCATGTTTTGGAGAAATCATAATTCCACTGTATATTTTTAAACCATCCTTGACTGGAATCAAGGCCATAGGTCATCAGCAAATAAATAAATCCTGCCACAAAGGCCAGAAACAGAAATGTGAGAAGCTTTTTCGGCAAAAGAGGGTGGGCTACGAACACTTGCTTTTGGGATTGTGTCTCAATCTTTGCCATAAGCTTTTCGGTAAAATCCGGTGAGGGCGACTCCAAGGAAGTTTCTCCCATGACCTTGTCTATGAACGCTTCAAGTTCTTTATTTTGTTGCTCATCCATTTTTTTGAAGTATTTCTGGTTTTAAATGGCCTTCCAATACCGCTGCCAACTTCTTCCTTGCCCGGAACAATTGTACTTTCAGCGAATTTACCGGAACATTCAATATATTCTCAATTTCCAAAAGACTTTTCTCCTCAAAATAAAACAAGGTCAAAAGCCCTGCATCCTCACTGGGCAACTTTGCCAGACACTGCTCCACAAGCCTCCCCCGTTCTTCCCTGACCATTTTGTCCAAGGCCGTATCCATCTCCGTAAAGATAAAATCTTGCATTTCACCAACATCCAAGAATTTTCTGCTCTTTCGTAACCGTATCCGGTCCAAACAGGTATTATATGCAATCCTGTAGACCCATGTCGATATTTTTGAATCGCCCTTAAAATGTTCCAACGAGTTAAATACCTTAATAAAGGTGTCCTGCGAAACCTCTTCGGCCTCTTCCCTATTTCCCAACATACGAAGGGTTAAGGTGTAGACCAAATCTTTATATGTATTGACCAATTCAGAAAATGCACGGGTATTCCCCTTGCGAATGCTCTGTATCAATTTTCTTTCCTTGGTGGTCAACATTGCAGATTGGACGTTAAACCTATTGTTTTGGTTACATAAATTTCACTTTTTTATGGAACTCTGTAACCTGATCCATAAAAATCCCGTCATAGGCTAAAAACCAAAGAAGTATAATTATTAAAAACGAACAATCATGGGATCTGAAGTAATCATCTTACCCGTAATTTTTGGAGCAGTCTTTGCGATTGCCTATCTGTATTATTCAACCCGGAACAAAGAACGCATGGCCTTGATAGAGAAAGGGGCCGATGCCAGCATCTTTTTTCAGGGGAAACGTGAAGGTAAAGTTCCTTTTTGGAAAATCATCCTTATCAATGTTGCCCTTCTTTTTATCGGTATTGGCATAGCCATTTTTATGGCAGCCTTTATGGTCTACAACTTAGGGGTGAATGAGGATGTAGCCTATCCCGGAACCATTTTCTTTATGGCAGGGGTTGGGTTGTTGGCAGGATTTGCCGTAGCCAAGCGTTTGGAAAAATAGTATCGGTCCAATGAAAACATGATAAAAAAACCATCGCAGATTGCGATGGTTTTTTTTACCTTGGTGGCATGCAAATTATCTCCACCAACTTAGGAAAACCCACAGAGGTTTCTTGGAACGATACACTGATCACCACAGGAATTTATAAATCCCCGGTGAACACTCCCTTACTATTGGAAGCCGAAAGCGTATCAGGGGATACCATTGGAGACCGTAAGGTGCATGGAGGCATCTACAAGGCCTGTTATTTGTTTTCAGTTGAACAATATCCATACTGGAAGGAAAAATATCCCCATCTGGATTGGAATTGGGGCATGTTTGGTGAAAACCTTACCATTGAAGGACTGGATGAATCCCAAATCAGGGTGGGTAGTATTTACAGATTGGGTACTGCACTGGTTCAGATTACCCAACCTAGGGAACCCTGTTTTAAGCTTGGGCTAAGGTTTGGAACCCAAGAAATCCTAAAACAATTTATAGATCATGGATGGCCGGGCACTTATGTCCGCATTCTGGAAGTGGGCAAAGTAAACTCTGGCGACACCATGGAACTGGTAGAGGAGTCCAGCAATCCATTGACCACCCAGCAATTCTACAGGCTTTTATATGCCAAAGAAAAAGATCAAGCCATCTTAAAATTGGCCATATCCAATGATTCTTTACCCCTTCACAAAAGAGAACGCCTTAAAAAGTTTCTATAAAAAAGGGGCCTAAAAGGCCCCCATGCACATAAAAATTAACTAAACAAACTATCTTACCACCACAGTTTCCTTGTATGTTCCTTTCTTATCGGAAACAACTACGGTGTATTCATCTTCAAAGGCTTTCTCAAAGTTGAAGGATTTTTCTACCACAACTTGCCCATCTATAGTCTCATTGTAAACCAGTCTTTTTTGACTGTCATAAACTTTAACTGTAACAGCTCCTTCTGATAGGTTCAAAAGGTTCATCATCAATTTTCCCCCTTTTTTAACAAATACGGGGTCAAGGTCAACATTGATCAACTTTCTTTCAACCTCACTTTTTGCCGGCCCATTGGCAACTCCTATTCCTGTTGCAAAAAGAAACGCCATTGCCACGGTATACTTAACAACTGATTTCATAACACTCTGTTTTTAGATTACAGTACAAAGCTAGGATTGAAGATTGAACAGAAACACCACCATTTTTTCCAGTATATGTGCAATTTTAACCTTCTGGAATGGTTAATAATTAGTTAATGTTAAAATACCATATATTTTGGTTAATTTTGTGGAGACGCTATTTTAGCTATCACCATAATTTTACAGTGCGAAAAAGAAAATGGCCAAAATGATTCAAAAACCTGCTTTTGAGGCAATTGCACCCAGTTTTGGACACTCATTCCTGTATCAGAAATTCAGTGAGCGGCATGAGAACAAAAACATTGGTTGGCATTACCACCCTGAGTTGGAGCTGGTCTATATTAACGGAGGTTCTGGCAAAAGGCAAATAGGTAGCCATGTTTCCTATTTTAGAAACGGGGACCTGATTCTTATTGGCTCTAACTTACCCCACTGTGGTTTTACAGATAAGCTAACGGGCAACAAAAGTGAAACACTCATTCAGATGAAAGCTGATTTTCTGGGCAGTGATTTTTTTAACATCCCAGAAATGAAGAACATCCAAAAACTGTTTGAAGTAGCCAAGGGCGGTATTGCATTTTCCGGAAAGACGAAGACCAAAGTGGGTGAAAAAATGGAGATCTTGGAATATCAGACCGATTTTCAGCGCTTGCTTTCCATTTTAAACATTCTGAATGTATTGGCCACCTCGGATGAAATAAAAGTACTCAATGGAGAAGGGTTTGCAATGGAAACCGAGGTAAAGGACAATGATCGCATCAATATTGTCTTCAACCATGTGAAGACCAATTTTAAGGAAGACATCGGCCTAAATGAAATTGCGGATTTAGTAAGTATGACCGTACCCTCTTTTTGTCGTTACTTTAAAAAAATTACCAATAAGACCTTTACCCAGTTCGTGAACGAATATCGTTTGGTACATGCTTCCAAACTACTTGCCGAACAGCCAATCAGCATTACACAGGTGTGCTATGACAGCGGTTTCAACAACTTTTCGCATTTCAACAAGTCGTTCAAGGCCTTTACCGGACAAAACCCATCCGAATATAGAAACCAGCTCAAGACCGTTCTGCAATAGATTGCTGGCTTAACTAAATAGGTCGTTTAAGACCTTGGCCAGCCGCAATCCCCCTTTTTGAAGCTGTTCAAATAAAAGGTCGTTGTAATCATAGGTATACCGGTATCCCAGTTTTTCACCAACCTCAACAGATTCGTAGAGGGTACCACAGATTTCATGGGATTCATCCACCCAATCATAAATGCTTCCCTCCTGTATTTTCTTGCGCTCTTTTCTAGAAACGCCTCTATCCAACTCATTGGCCAATTCCGTATAGGTCATTCCGTAGGATACGATCAAATTCTTATCCCACACCCTGTGAAGGTTACTTCCCTGTCCAAACCACTGCACTTGGATATCATTCCCTCCCTTATCCTCTGCCCTACTGGCATGCATGGGCTGGTGTAGGTCTCCAATGAAGTGAACCAACATTTTTAGGTAAAAAACCCGATCTGCTCGACTACTGTCCTTGTTCTTAACCACCCTGATACACTCCTCAATGGCGGTGACAATATCACCATATTCGCTCTTTTCAGAATCCATATAGAGCATGCCTAAGGGATAGTTTACATAATGCCATGCCGAGAATTTGGAATAGGAACGATCTGCCTTGATCTCATCGGCATAGGTAGAGACAAAAGCCAGGCTATGGCCATCCAAGAGGTCGTTCAAAATTCTCTTGGCCTTTCCCGTTAAATGGTTCTGTGCAATATGACCCGTTACCCGGTGGCCTGTTTCTCCCCAAAAATTACCAAAAGAACATAGGGGCAAAAGCAAAGCAAGAAGTATAACTTTTTTCATTATCCAAGGTTTTTTCAAAAATAGGGAACTCTAAAATCAAAAGTAAAAACAAGTGGACAACAATTTTCATAATCTTTTATCAATGAACATCCTTATAAAAAATTTTGGGATTTTTTTAACGACCCTAACCCTTAAATTTGGGCACCGACTAGACTCAAAACAATGCTTAGATTACGTCTTGTACTTGTTACAACGCTTCTTCCTTTTCTATTTTTCGCCCAGTCCCAACCCAAAAGCTTTACGGTTAAATTTACCAATGAGCCTATTTTGGTGGATGGCATTTTAGATGAAACTATTTGGAAAACTGCCGAAAGTGCCAACAATTTTCAGCAATATTTCCCCTCAGACTCAACCTTGGCAGCACAACAGACCGATATTAAAATGCTGTACAATGCCACAACGCTCTACATTGGAATTAAACTGAACACTGAGGGCGACAATTATGTAATTCCATCTTTGGAAAGGGACTACAGAGCTGGGGGAAACGACAATATCAGTTTGCTGTTTGACACCTTCAACGATGGTACCAATGCATTTCTTTTTGGAATGAATCCCTATGGCGTACGTAGAGAGGCCCTAATTTCCAACGGAGGGTCTGGCCCAAGTGGCTTCACTACTTCTTGGGACGTTAAATGGCAGGGGGAAACCCGACTTTATGATGGGTACTATGTGTGCGAATTGGCCATTCCCTTGACCTCGTTCAAGTTTAAACAAGGGGAGACCAAATGGCGTTTTAATAGCTACCGTTTTGATATGCAATCCAACGAAACCAGTACTTGGATGGAAATTCCCCAAAACCAGTTGATCTATAGTTTGGCTTTTATGGGTGATATGGTATTTGAAAAGCCTTTGGGAAAATCAAGGACCCCCATGGCTTTGATTCCGTATGTGAATGGGATTACAGGCAAAGACTACGAAAACGATAATGACCTCAGCGCTTTAAATTTTGGTGGGGATGCCAAGGTTTCCATTGGCAACGGAATGAACCTTGACATTACGGTAAATCCAGATTTTTCAAATGTTGAGGTAGACAACTTTGTGACCAATCTTACCCGTTTTGAAATCTCACTCCCGGAAAGAAGACAATTTTTTATTGATAACAGTGATCTTTTCGGGTCATTTGGTAGCGAAGATGATACAAACCCCTTCTTTTCAAGAAGAATAGGTATTGCAGAGGATTTGGATGGGGAAACCATAGAAAATGGAATCATTGGTGGAGTAAGGCTCAGTGGAAAACTAAATGAGAACCTACGTTTGGGGTTTTTAACCATCCAAACTGAAGAAGATGAGGCCAACCATATTGCCGGTAACAACAATACGGTTTTGGCCCTTCAGCAGAGAATGTTCTCCCGTTCCAACCTTAGTTTCATTTTAGTGAACCGCCAGACTTTTAAGGATTATGATTTTTTAGAGGAAACAGAGAGGTACAACCGGGTTTTGGGATTGGATTACAATTTAGCTTCGGCAGACAATACGTGGACTGGAAAATTCTTCTACCATAAATCCTTTGCCCATGAAATTGGGTCAAGGGATGATGCTGGGGGTATTACCCTAAACTACAATTCACGCTACCTAAATTTTGGCCTTGTCGGTAATTTTGTGGGTGAGGATTTTCGTTCTGATTTAGGGTTCATCCGAAGGGAGGACGTTGTATCGGCCAAGCCATTTGCAGAACTAAATTTTTGGCCCAAAAAGGGACGTCTAAACTTTCATGGATTTACATTCAACCCCAATTTTGAATGGAAACCTACCTTGGACTATAGAAACACTGATTATTTTATTTTTTCTGGTTGGCAAGCGCAGTTTAAAACCCAGGAAGAGCTATCTGCACGCCTTTTTAACCGATTTACATTCCTCACGGAGCCTTTTGACCCTACCGGAACAGATGGTGGGGTGGAACTTCCTGCTGATCAAGGGTATTACTACACCAGCTATGAAGTGGAATTCCAGAGTGATCAACGAAAGGTTTTTTCCTATTCACTGGAACCTGGATATGGCGATTTTTTTAATGGTACGCGATTTTCATTTGAAGGGGACATGAGCCTCCGCCTGCAACCTAAGGTTTTCCTTTCACTAGGATTGAACTACGATAGCATAAAACTACCTGAGCCTTATGAAAGTGCAGATATATGGCTGATAAGCCCCCGAATCAACATCACCTTCAACAAATCCATTTTCTGGTCCACCTTGATTCAATATAGCAACCAAAGGGACAATCTGGGCTTTAATTCCCGTTTACAATGGCGCTTTGCCCCATTATCCGATCTATTTTTAGTGTACAACGACAATTATTTTGTAAACTCTTTTACACCTAGGAGTAGGTCCATCAATTTAAAATTGACCTACTGGCTGAACATTTGATCAAGGCAAGGATAAGGTTTGCCCACGACCATTTTTGATTTTCCTATATTTGGGGCTATCGCTATTTAAATTCTATGGATCAACTACCCTTGACCGAAGACACGGTCATCTTTGGACTACTCTGTCTCTGCCTCGGTTTTGTCTTTTACACCTCATCCTTGAATACTGGTTTTTGGAAGAAATTCTACTCCATTGTACCCACAGTACTTATGTGCTATTTACTCCCTGCCATTCTGGCAAGTTTGGGTATCGTGGATGAATCCTCTTCCCAGACTTACTATGTGGCCAGTAGGTATTTATTGCCTGCTGCCTTAATATTGATGACTTTGAGCATAGATCTTAAAGCAATTGCCAATTTGGGTTCCAAAGCATTGATTATGTTTCTTACAGGTACTGCAGGCATTATCCTTGGTGGACCTGTGGCTATTCTTATTGTTTCCATATTTTCTCCCGAAACGGTTGGTGGAAGTGGCTTTGACGCTGTTTGGCGAGGTCTTGCCACCATTGCTGGGAGTTGGATCGGTGGTGGTGCCAATCAAGCGGCCATGCTGGAAGTATTCAATTACAACCAGGAGAACTATGGCGGTATGGTGTTGATTGATATTGTAGTAGCCAATTTATGGATGGCGATTCTTCTCTTGGGCATTGGTAAAACCAAACAAATAGATCGTTGGCTCAAGGCAGACAGTTCGTCCATTGAAGAACTTAAGAAAAAAGTATCAACTTATACTGATAAAATTGCACGTGTTACAACACTTCCGGATTTTATAATGATGCTATTCTTCGCCTTCACCGGAGTTGGAATTGCCCATTTTCTAGGAACCCATTTTGCAGGATTCTTACAAGATAATTTTGAAGTCATCCGAAACAAACAAAAAATTCTCTCTTCCTTAGGTTCCGAGTTCCTGTGGATGGTAGTGTTTGCAACCGCCATTGGCATTGGACTGTCTTTTACCAAGGCCAAGACCTATGAAGGTGCCGGAGCCAGCAAGATTGGGGGAATGTTCATTTACATATTGGTGGCCACCATTGGTATGAAAATGGATTTGGGCAAAGTTTTGGAAAACCCAGGACTCATTGCCATTGGGTTGATCTGGATGGCCATTCATGCAAGTCTTCTAATTTTAGTGGCCAAACTCATCAAGGCCCCCTACTTTTTCCTTGCAGTGGGAAGTCAGGCGAATGTTGGAGGAGCGGCTTCAGCGCCAGTTGTTGCGGCAGAGTTCCATCCTTCACTTACTTCTGTGGGGATTCTTTTGGCCGTTTTTGGGTATGTAGTGGGTACCGCAGGGGCTTATTTATGTGCTTTGTTGATGGAAGTCGCCTCCAAAGTTTAAATATTTCAGAAGATTATTTGATATTTGCCCTGCAAAATTTTTATCCATGAAGAGGTTACTATTTGTATTGTCATTGGGAATGTTGGTGCTGTCCTGTGAAAAAAACACAGAAAGCACCATGACGATTTCTGGAAATGTAAAAGGATTGAAAAAAGGGACCCTTTACCTACAACAGTTCAAGGATTCAACGCTTGTGGCATTGGATTCCTTGGAAATTGAGGGTGATGGGGCATTCACTTTTTCGGAGGAATTGGAAAGTCCCGACATTTTTTACCTCTACTTGAAAAAACAAGACAATAACGATATCAATGACCGAATCACCTTTTTTGGTGAACCAGGTCAGATTACCATAAATACCACATGGAAGACATTTGATACCGACCCAAAGATTTCTGGTTCTGCATCGCATGATAAGTTTTCGGAATTCAATGAGATGATATCCAAATTCAACATCAGGGACATTGCGCTGGCCCAGCAGGCTTCGTTACCTGAGTTTCAAGGAGATTCAACAGCCTTGGATTCGCTTCAAAAACTAGCGGACATTAATTTGGTGAGACGATACAGATACGCACTAAACTTTGGTTTGAACAATGGAGACTCCTATGCCACTCCATATATTATGATGGCAGAGGCAAGCGATGCCAACCCTAAATATTTGGATTCTGTATATAACGCCCTTACGCCCGAAGTAGCCACATCCAAATACGGAAAGGTGTTCCAGGACTTTCTAAGCAAGCAGGATTAACTAACTGGCAAGACTGTTCAAATCATTGACCAACTGTGTGGCCTTTTCCTCGAGTTGGGCCCGCACACTCCTAAAATGTGCTTTTTGGTCCTCAACATTTTTTTGGTTGATTTTGTCCATGAGCTCATCAAAAGCTTCAATGGCCTTGTCAATAATGACCGTTCCCTCTTCGGATTCCTTGTTATCCGAGCCTGCCTCCCAAATGTAGACTGCTTCTATGATGTCTCCCAAGACAAAGTTGACATCCTTTTTTAAATCACGTATACTTGGCATACCGCTGTTTTTTATAAAGGTACTATTAAATGGTAACTTCCAAAAGTTTAGCCCCTTTGGTATCTATATTTATGTTGCTACTGGAAGCACCAATCAAGACCGTCTCCCCCTTTTTAATGTCAGTGGTGCCCCAGTCGTTGGAAATCTTTGCTTCCCCGCCAACACACATGTAAATGGTGAACGAATCTCTTTGCGACACATCTAGCCCAATGTTTTTGGACAAGTCTAAAAAGTTCGTCTTAAAATAAGGGCAGTCCACCATGGCATTGGTTACATCCTTATACTTTTGATAATTAACCTTAAAATCGTTTTTCTGTTCATAATCAATAGCATCTATGGCCAAACTAGTGTGCAGTTCCCTTAGATTACCATCCTTGTCCCTTCGGTCAAAATCATAGACCCGATAGGTAATGTCAGAAGTTTGCTGAATCTCAGCCAACAACACCCCTGCTCCTATAGCATGTATTTTTCCGGTATTGATGAAAAAGGTGTCGCCTTCATTGACCTCTTCATAATTCATCAAATTCAAAAGGTTGCCAGACTCAAGGCTTTCAATATATTCCGTTTTCTCAACATCTTTATTGAAACCCACGATCAATTGGGAACCGGGATTGGCATCCATTATGTACCACATCTCTGTTTTTCCAAAGGAATTATGTCTTCTCTTGGCCAATGCATCATTGGGATGCAATTGAATGGATAGGTCTTGCTTGGCGTCTATGAATTTTATCAAAATGGGGAATTCATTCCCAAACCGTTCCACCACACTTTTTCCCAAGAGGCTTTCACCGTGAAGCGTTATCAATTCCTGAAGTGAGGTTCCCTGCAAAGTCCCATTGGACACCTCAGAAATATCCCCACTAACCCCAGAAAGTTCCCAACTTTCCCCAGTAATATCACTCTCTATGGGTTTGTTGAGTACGTCTCTGAGTTTTGTTCCTCCCCAAAGACGTTCCTTGAGAATGGGCTTGAACTTTAAAGGGTATAAATCCATGTTATCCTGAATAGGTTACAAAATTACGCGGCGTTTCATAGAGTACCACTTCCAATTCATTGGCCTGGTCTATGTAGGGCCTGAGTTTATTCCAAATAACCACGGCAATATTCTCCGCAGTTGGGTTGAGTTCCTTGAACTCAGGAACATCAGCATTTAGGTTTTTGTGGTCCAAAGCCTCTTCCACATGCTCCTTGATCAAATCTTTGAGCACTTTTAAATCCATTACAAAACCAGTTTCTTGATCAATCTCCCCCGCAACACTTACAATAAGGTCGTAGTTATGCCCATGATAACGGGGATTATTGCATTTTCCAAAAACTGCTTGGTTCTTCTGCTCATCCCAATCAGGTCTGTGCAATCGGTGGGCCGCATTAAAATTAGCCTTTCTGCTTACCTTGACTTTCATTTTGCCTGGGGATTTTTCATCAAATGGTCATAGAAACGTTCAAAAATAATCTTGAACCATACGGTATACTGCTCTGGTTGTACTGCTATATCTTTTTTGATATCTGATGGCCGCATCCATTTCCAATCGGCCACTTCCTCTGGGTTGATATTGGGAGAATCGTTGTAGGAACCCATCATCACATGATCAAATTCATGTTCGGTAAGTCCATTATCAAAAGGGGCTTTGTAGACAAAGGAAAACAGTTCTTTTAACTCCGTTTGAAACCCCATTTCTTCCATAAGTCTGCGTTTACCGGCCTCAATATTACTCTCACCGTCACGTTGGTGACTACAGCAGGTATTTGTCCACAGCAAAGGGGAATGGTACTTGTCTTTGGCACGTTGTTGGAGCATGGTTTCTCCCTTATCATTCATCACGAAAACTGAAAAAGCCCTATGTAGCAATGCTTTTTCATGCGCTTCCATTTTGGGCATAAGGCCAATAGGTTCATCCGCCTCATTTACCAAAATCACTTTTTCCTCTTCCATGAGGTAAAAATATGACCTTTGTAGGAATTTATGGGGCTAAGGGTTCTAAATTGTTCCTAAAAGAAGCGTGGGGATTTTAGATTCCCAATGTTTCTTAGGAAGTCGTACCGAAGAATAACCTCAAAAGAACCATCGTTAAATGTAGCTGCACCCAATTCGGTAATCTCACGATCATAGGCGAGTCCTATCATCAACTGATCGGAAACCATAAAACCAAACAGTCCGCTGAAAGCAGCATCCCACCTATAGGCAACCCCTCCAATGAACCGCTCATTCAGCATAAAATTGGCGGAAAGGTCTAGCTGTAAGGGTGCACCTTGAACCACCTTGGTCAAAAGAGTGGGTTTAAACTTTAAGAAAGGGTTTAAGTCCCAGACATAACCTGTGATGGCATATAGGTTGATTTGCTCCTTGGCCGTAGATACCGAGGATTCATCAAAGTGGGTGGTTTCCAAAATCCTTGGAGCCGAAAGACCTGCATAAAACCTGTCCGTATGGTAATATACGCCAGCTCCAATATTTGGAGAAAATTTGTTTTGAATATCCTGCTGGGACTGCAGCTGTGGGTCTATTTCAAACTCATCCAATTCTGAATAGCGAATGTCCAACATGTGTGCACTGGCCTTAAGACCAAAACTCAACTTACCCTCAAAAGAGGTTTGGATCGTATAGGAAAAGTCCACATCAAAATAGGTTTCCGAAGTGGGTCCAATTTTATCGTTCACAACAGAGATTCCCAATCCAACTCCTCGGTAACCCATAGGTGTATGAATGTTGAGGGTCTGTGTTTTAGGAGCTCCATCAAGCCCTAACCATTGGTTCCTATATAGTGCCGCGATGCTCAAATGCCCCCGCGAACCTGCATAAGCCGGGTTAACACTTACCGTATTGTACATGTACTGGGTATACTGTGCATCTTGCTGCGCATGGACCGTTCCCACAACAACCAGAAAAAGTAGGGTCGATAGTTTCTGTACGTTCCTTAGAATATGTTTTATCTCCACAGTAACCATGTTTATCTGTTAATGTATATGTATCCTGAGAGTTGCTTCATGTTTCCACCTTGATCCTGATAATCAATGACGTAGAAATAGGTACCCACAGGAAGCTTGTTGTCTTGATCGACCGTTACCCTACCTTGGGAAGTACCGTCAAAAACATTTCCAGTAGTATTATAGGACTTGGTCTGGAAGACCATTACCCCCCATCGGTTATAGATTCTGACCGTGTTGTTTGGATAATCTTCAATACCGTTAATGGCCAATACGTCGTGTACTCCATCCCCATTGGGAGTGATAACGTTGATCACATCAATGGCTTCGGCCGTTGTTTCACCCAAATCAGCATCCAAATAGTTGGGTATTCCGTCTTCATCGGAATCGTCATTGGCATAGTTGCCATCCAAATCCAAATCCTCATCAATGGTTTCAATACCATCATCATCATCATCAGAATCCCTAAAATCTGGGATACCATCAGAATCCGTATCCAAAAGATCTGAGCTAGGGTCATCAATTTCATCATTGACATCCAAATCGATGACCGTACTGCCTTCAAAGGCATCGTCAAGACCGTCATTGTCTTTATCGGAACCTATGAGTGTTATATCGGCAATGCCGTCTTGGTTCATATCGTGGCCCTCAATAATATCTGGAACATTGTCATCATCACTATCTGTATCCACATAATCTGGAATACCGTCATTATCGGAATCTTGAGGAATCAAACCAATATTCCCATCATTTTCATAGGCATCGTCCAATCCATTTCCATTGACATCAACCGAGCTTGGTGGAATATACCCCAATGCAGGTTGTGCCTCAATATTATCTGGGATACCATCATTATCACTATCTATATCCAAGTAATCTGGAATACCATCCTCATCGGTATCTGTTGGGTTGGTAGATGGATCATTGTCGTTATCAGCATTGAGGTCCTCAAAACTATCCACAATACCATCCCCATCGCTATCCAAATCAACTCCAGAAGAGTTTACAATCACTGTGATTGTGGCCGTATCACAATGTCCATTGTCATCGCAAACGGTGTATTCGAAAGAATCTGTCCCTATATAACCCGGATTGGGTATGTAGGTAATATTATCATCAGATGGATTGTTGGAAGTGCCATTATCATTTAGTTGGATGGATCCATTGGATGGATCAGTAGCAGTAATAGTTCCCATAGTTGGAATGTCATTATCATTTCCTCTCCATGAAATAGCCACATCAACTCCTTGATCTGTTGAAACCGAGTCATCATTGGTATCCACAATTGGAAGCACATCAACAGTCACCGTAGCAGTACTACAATCTCCTAAGGTGTTACAGATGGTATAATCAAAACTATCACTTCCATTAAAGTCAGGATTAGGAATATATGTTACATTATCATCTGACGGGTCATTGGGTGTGCCATTATCATCAATGTTGACAGTACCATTTGCAGGGTTCGTTGTGGTAAGGGTACCTGTAGATGGCAAATCAGAATCATTGTCAAAAATGGGTACTTGAATAGATTCATCTTCATTGACTACGATTAAGTCATCAACCAATGTAGCCGCCTGACTCATACAAACCACCGTAAACCGTGGTAACTCACTACTGTTTCCTACTTTAGTAATGGTAGCCGTATACCGTATCACACTTTGGGTACTTGTAACTGTTGGTCGGGTTTGATCTCCACTCAGTGATGGACTCCAACTTACTGTAGCTCCTGAAGGCACACTGGCAGAAATATCCAAGGTAACTTCATTGTTTGGCGCTTCACATTCTGTTAAAATAAAATATCCCGTGGCATTAGATCCACAAAGAGTACCATCGTACGTTGCAAAATAAACACCGGGTTGGGTTGCTTCGTAAAAAGAATTTGTTCCAAGAACTGTACCCAAATCGGAAGCTTCAAACCATTGGTAGTTATTTTCATCACCCGTATTGGGAGCTTGAAGCAAAAACTGGGCGTTTGCAAAGTTCATCCCCAAAAACAGGATGAACAATCCAATAAATAAAGACCTATGTAAGTTTTTTGAGTTCAAATCGATCAGTCTTTATCTCATTCTTATTTTACAACGAAAACCACATTGATCAATGCATTATAGTCTGATGGCTGACCAATGATATCATAGGTAAGCTCACCACTTGCATCAATACTCATATTATCAAAGACTGCTGGGTCTGCATAGGTCACATAATAGTATAGATCCGTTGCACCATAGGTTGGTATTGCCGCTGGGGCTCCTAAACTTGCAACTGCAGGGGTGCCAAATTGTGCCACATACTGATCATATAGGTTTAATGTTAGACCTACTCCATTTGTTGAGGCATCAACAGCGATAGAGGGTGGATAAAAAATCCGAGCCGCTTTGGAGACAATCGGCGACATGGCCTGAATTGCCCCTTCAACAGTTGTTTCCGAACTACCATCTCCATCTGAATCAACCGATGTATCCAAATCAACATCTGAAGCAGTTTGATCAATATTGATGTCAGCCAAAGCTACCTGTAGTGTACCGTTGCTGTCCTCTATCTCTAGGTTCGCCCCACTCACCTCGAAGCGGGTATTGATCTCATTGGTCACGCTTCCGTCCACTTCCGTGAAGGTGCTGTTCACCACATAGGGGTCGCCAGTGGTGCCTGTGCCGCTCACACTGATGTCCGTACCGGCGTTGACTATGGTCTCAGATCCATCGGCCGCGTTGGCCGTGATCTGTGTGTCAACATAGTTCTTCGTGGCCGCGTCCTGGGCATTGGTCGGGTCCGTCACGTTCGTT